>Ga0134124_10001740_pt1 | contig 17464 bp, 10 predicted proteins | sample KB304_FD_96880 | JGI IMG/M metagenome (GOLD analysis project Ga0134124, IMG submission 96880) | Terrestrial soil microbial communities without Nitrogen fertilizer from Kellogg Biological Station, Michigan, USA - KB3-0-4 | ecosystem: Environmental > Terrestrial > Soil > Unclassified ...
CATCGACGGTGATCGACACCCCGCGCAGCGCGTGCACCACGTGGGCGCCCAGCCAGTAGTCCTTCGAGAGATCCTGCGTCTCGATGACGGGCTCAGCCATCGCCATCTGCCTGGGCAACCGGCGTGCCGGACGCGATCTCCGCGAATCCAGCCACATGACGGCTCGGCGCCTGGGGCATCACTACCCCAGCGGCGCGCGGGCGCCCCAGTGCGTGGGCCCGCCGCCCGCTTCGAACGCACTGTTTTGTCTCGTCTTCGAGAACGGCAATGCCGTTGCACTGACCTCCGCCGGACCATGAAGACCGAACAGGCGCCCGTCGCCTCCAACGGATCGGCCATCGACTCGCCGGCGGCCGACGCGGCTCTGGTCCCTGCCAAGCCCGCCGGGCTCCGCCGATGGAAGCGTTGGGCTGCGGTGGGTCTCGGCGCCGCCGTCGTCGCCGTCGGCGGCGTGGCCGCGTACCGTTACCTGGCGGGCTCCGGGATGCCGCCCCCCTACCGGACCGCCGCCGTGGCGCGCGGTGCGATCACCGCCTCGGTCTCGGCCACCGGCAACCTCAACGCGGTCATCATGGTCCTGGTCGGCAGCCAGGTCTCCGGCACGATCAAGGAGCTCAACGCCGACTTCAACACGGCCGTGCGGAAGGGACAGGTCATCGCGCGGATCGACCCGGCACTCTTCGAGGCCGCCGTCAACCAGGCGCGCGCCGACGTCAAGGCCGCGCAGTCCAACGTGCTCAACCAGACCGCCCAGGTCGAGCAAGCCCAGACCAGCGTCGACAACGCGCGGGCCGCCTACGCCGAGGCCCGGGCGCAGACGGCGAAGGCCCTGGTCGGCGTCGTCGACGCCCGGCGCACGCTCGGCCGACAGACCGAGTTATTCGAGCGCGGTCTCGTCGCCGCGGCCGACCGCGACAACGCCCAGACCGCCTCCGACGCCGCCGTGGCCCAGCACGACTCCGCGCTGGCCCACGAGCAGGCGCTGGCCTCGGCGATCCGGACCGCCGAGGTGCAGCAACACGTCCAGGAGGCCGCGCTGCAGACCTCGCGCGATCAGGTCGAGCAGAAGCAGGCGGCGCTGGCCCAGGCGCAGATCAATCTCGATCACACCACGATCCGCTCCCCGGTCGACGGCGTCGTCGTCAATCGCGCGGTCGACGTGGGCCAGACCGTCGCCGCGACGCTGCAGGCGCCGACACTCTTCACGATCGCCCAGGACCTGACGCGGATGCAGGTGGAGGCCAGCGTCGACGAGGCGGATATCGGACGCATCCGCGCCGAGACGCCGGTCACCTTCACGGTCGACGCCTTTCCGGGACAGGTGTTCACCGGGACCGTCTCGCAGATTCGCAAGGCGCCGCTGGTCGCGCAGAACGTCGTCACCTATACCGTCGTGGTCGCCGTGGCCAATCCGGCCGCCCGGCTCGTGCCCGGCATGACCGCCAGCGTCCGGTTCGTCACCGAGCAGAAGGACGACGTCCTCAAGGTCCCGAACGCCGCGCTGCGGTTCCGTCCGCCCGGGGCGCCGGGCTCGACGACGCCGGTCGTCTGGGTCCTCGGAGCCGACGGCCGCCCGGCCGCCGTGCCGGTCACGCTCGGGATCACCGACGGGACGTCGACGGAGATCGTGCGTGGCGATGTTCAGGCGGGACAGATCGTCTTGATCGGCCTGGGGTCGGCCGCGCCGACGACCACGGCCCCCGGCCCAGGCTTCAGACTGTGACCGGCGCCGGACAGAAGTTCTCGCTCGGCTATCTCGTCGCCGCGGCGTTCGCGCTGATGCTGTTCTACTCGTTCCTGCTGGCGCCGCACCCCGAGAGCATCTCCTACAGCGAGTTCAAGACGCTCCTGCACAAGGGCAAGGTCAGCGATCTCATCCTCGATGGGCAGGCCATCACCGGCACGCTCGCCATCGACGGGCTGGAGGGCGTCCTCCCCAAGGAGAAGATCGAGGCGCTGAAGCGATCCGGAGGCACCACCTACCGCTTCGTCACCGTCCGGGTCGAGGACCCCGGTCTCGTCACCGAGCTGGAGGCGGCGAACGTGAAGTTCACCGGCCGCGTGGACAAGACCTGGCTCACGACGGTGCTCTCCTGGCTCCTGCCCACGCTGCTCTTCATGGGCGTCTGGATGTTCGTGATGCGGCGCATGGGCGGTGCCCAGGGAGGGCTCCTGGCCATCGGCAAGAGCAAGGCCAAGGTCTACATGCAGCACAGCACCGGCGTGACGTTCGACGACGTGGCGGGCATCGACGAGGCCCGCGGCGAGCTGATGGAGATCGTCGACTTCCTCAAGGCGCCCGAGCGTTACCAGCGCCTGGGCGGCAAGATCCCGAAGGGCGTCCTGATCGTCGGCGCCCCGGGCACCGGCAAGACGCTCCTGGCCCGGGCCGTCGCCGGGGAGGCCGGCGTGCCGTTCTTCAGCCTCACCGGCTCGGACTTCGTGGAGATGTTCGTCGGAGTCGGGGCGGCGCGCGTACGGGATCTCTTCGCTCAGGCTCAGGAGAAGGCGCCCAGCATCATCTTCATCGACGAGCTGGACGCGATCGGCAAGGCCCGCGGCCTGAGCCCGGTCACCGGCGGCCACGACGAGCGGGAGCAGACGCTGAACCAGCTCCTGGCCGAGATGGACGGCTTCGACACCCAGAAGGGCGTCATCCTGCTCGCGGCCACCAACCGCCCCGAGATCCTCGACCCCGCGCTGCTGCGGCCGGGCCGCTTCGACCGTCAGGTCGTGATCGACCGGCCCGACCTGCGGGGCCGCGAGAAGATCCTTCAGGTTCACACCCGCAAGGTGAAGCTGGTGCCCGGGCTCGATCTCTCGGTGGTCGCCGCGCGCACGCCCGGGTTCGTCGGCGCCGACCTCGCCAATGTCGTGAACGAGGCCGCCCTGCGGGCGGCCCGCCAGGGCAAGGACGCGGTCGACATGACGGATTTCGATGAGGCCATCGACCGGGTGGTGGCCGGGCTCGAGCGGAAATCACGCGTCATCAATCCCAGAGAGAAGGAGATCGTGGCCTACCATGAGGCCGGCCACGCGTTGGTGGCCGAGTCACGCCCTCACGCAGACCGCGTCCAGAAGGTCTCGGTCATCCCGCGCGGGGTGGCGGCGCTGGGGTACACGCAGCAGCGCCCGACCGAGGACCGCTACCTGATGACGCGGGCCGAGCTGCTCGACCGGCTCGACGTGCTCCTCGGCGGCCGGGTCGCCGAGGAGCTGATCTTCGGGGACGTGTCCACCGGGGCCCAGGACGATCTGCAGCGCGCGACGGACATCGCGCGTCACATGATCACGCGCTACGGCATGAGCGAGGCGCTGGGGCTGGCCTCGTTCGAGCCGCCGCAGTCCGCCTTCCTCCACCTGCCCACCGGCAATCTCAAGGAGTACAGCGAGCGCACCGCCGAGGTCATCGACGCGGAGATCCAGGCGCTGCTGCAGGCCGCGCACGGTCGGGTCAGCGCGACGCTGACCGCGAAACGCGCGACACTCGAAGCGCTGGCCAAGCGACTCGTCGACAAAGAGGTCGTCGACCGGGAGACGCTGCTGGCGCTGATCGCCGCCAGCGAGGCCGGTCAGCCCGGAGAACGGAGCGCCTCCACGGTGTAGCGGTTTCGCGGATTCCACAGCATCCACCCGGAGGCGCCGGCGTCGCGGGCCGCCCGGATCTGCGCCCCCACCTCTATCGGCCCGAAGGCCCGCCGGTCGAACGCATAGTCGCGAAAATCCTGGATCCATGGACGGACGAGCGCGTGTGTGTGGCGGCTGCGAGCCTGGATCCGCCGCACCGTCTCGGCGACGACCTCGTAGGGATGCGCGACGGGATTGCGATATCCGGGGATGCCGCCGTGATAGGCGGACGGGTAGGCCATCGGACAGATGACATCGACCAGCGTCGCGAGCTCCTCGATGCGCTGACCGACGTTGGTGTCGTTGTCGTTGAACGCCGTGTAGCCGAAGACGTCGATCGCCAGACGAGCGCGGTCACCCAGCTCCTGCCGGGCCGCCGCGAGAAAGCGGCCGATCGTCGCGGTCCGCGTCTGCTGCGTGCTGGCCGCCGAGTACCGGATGGCGCCGAGGGCCCCTTCGCTCGGGAAGCGGAGATAGTCGAACTGGATCTCATCGAACCCCTTGGCGGCGGCTTCGCGGGCGATCTGCAGCGCGTAGGCCCAGGCCTCTGACTTGAACGGGTCGATCCAGGCGAGTCCTTCCTGGTCCACCCACGGCTGGCCCGTTCGCCTGTCGAGCAGCGCCCAGCCCGGCCGGTAGCGGGCGAGCACGTCATCCTTGAAGACGACGATACGGGCGATCGTATAGATGCCGCGGGCCTTGAGCCGCTGCAGCGTCACGTCGAAGCCGCTCCAGCGCACGGGGCCCCGCGCGCCCGCGTGCACGGCCAGATCGACGGAGGTCGCGTAGGGAATGAACCCGCGATCGCCCTTGACGTCGATCACGACGGCATTGAGCTCGGTACGATCGAGGAGATCGAGGACACGACCACGGATGGTCGCGTCGGCAACGCCGTAGTAGCTGAGATAGACGGCCTTGATACCGGCCGGCGTGGGCCGATTGCCATCGGCCGGCCGGTCGAGCGAGCGGGCAGTCGGTCCGGACGAGGCGCCCGGTGTGATCCCCGCCGCGAGGATTGCTAGCAGGGCCGCGATCAGGACCCGCGACGGCGGCCCCGCGGGCGTCCCCGCCCGCGGGGCGTCATGGGCGATCGCCGCCCGGGCTCGACGGATGCTGTGCGAGCTCGGCCAGGGTGACGAGCACGGCGACGAGCCGGCCCCGTTCGAGGACACACTCGGCGGTCACGAACTCACCCAGCGCCACGTCGTCGGCATCGAGCACGACCTCGATGAAATCGCCGGCGAATGCCCCCGGCACGTTCACCCGGATGAATCTGTTGAATTTCGTGCGTGACGTCACTCCGATCGTCCGGCGCGTCACGATCACCTTTCCACCGCTGCCGGGGCCGATCTCCTCGATGGTCATCACGCCACGCTGCGGGTCGATGGCCACGACCATCCCCGAGTACCTGGTGCCGCCGGCGGCGACCACCGCCGGCGCCAGCAAGACGAGGGTCACGACGAGCCAGCCGACCGAGCGGATCATGGCCCGCGCCGCTATGGCTGCTTCGTGAGGAAATGCGCGCGGCGATTCTGGGCCCAGCAGGCCTCGGTGCGCGCATTGCAGGCCGGCCGTTCCTCGCCGTAGCTGATGATGGTGATCCTCGCCGCCGCCACCCCGTGCTCCACGAGATACTCCTGCGCCGCCCGCGCGCGACGCTCGCCGAGCGCCAGGTTGTAGGCGTTCGTTCCACGCTCGTCGCAGTGGCCCTCGATCAGGATCAGCGCCGCGGGATTCGACTGCAGCCAGCCGATATTCGTGTCCAGCGTGCGGGCGGAATCCGGGCGGATCGTCGCCTTGTCGAAGTCGAAGACCACGTCGCGCAGCTCCGGGATGCTCTTGAACTCCGCGGGGGCGGGCCGCGGTGGCGGCGCGGGAGCGGGTGGGGCCGCGACGACCGGTGGGGGCGCGGGCGCCGGAGGCGCGAGGGGCGCCGGTGCAACCGGCGGCGTTGCGGGAGCCGGGGCCGGCGCCGTCACGGCGGCCCCGGTCGGCGCCGGCGCCGCCGCCTGGGTCATCGCCGGGCGCTTCGCGCACGCCGCGGTGAGCAGCATTGCTATCAGGACGACACCGACTCCAGATCTCCGAAGCGCCATCGGCACACCTCCCTGATCGATCACACAGCGCAAGTCACGACGCCATGGCATGGCCACGTTCCAGCTCGATTCCCGGATGGGGCATCGGCGCCCCCCTGCGGCACCCGTGCATCAATTCGCCAGCGCGAGGCCCGCGAAATCGCGAGCGTCGGCGCTGGCACTCTGATTGCCCCTCATCGCGGGCGATGGGGGCTCGCCGAGACATCATAGCTGCGAGCGGCCTCGCAGGCCACGGCGAGCCGACGGCACCCGCCTGGCATGCGCTCGAGGTCAGCCACGTGGCCGCGATGCTCGGGACCGACGCCGAGGACGGCCTGACCTCCGCGGAGGCCCGGAGTCGTCTGGCCCGCGTCGGGCCCAACCGGGTCGGCCAGGCGCGCGAGACCTCGCTCTGGCGATTGGCCGTCTCGCAGTTCGAAAGCCTGGTCGTGCTGCTGCTGCTCGCGGCCGCCGGGGTCGCGATGGGGCTCGGCGAGGTCGTGGAAGGCCTCGTCATCCTGGCGGCGCTGCTCCTCAACGCCGCCATCGGGTTCCTCACCGAGTGGCGTGCGCGTCGCTCGCTGGCGCGCCTGCGGGCGCTCGTCGTCCTCGAGGCCCGGGTCCGCCGGGACGGTCAGGTGACCACCGTCCCCGCGGCCGACCTCGTGCCCGGCGACCTCGTCCTGCTGGAGGCGGGCGCCCAGGTCCCGGCGGACGCCCGACTCACCCGCTGCACGGCGCTGCGCATCGACGAGTCGGCCCTGACCGGCGAGAGCCTCCCGGTCGACAAGGACGCGGACGCGCCACTCGCGACCGACACTCCGCTGGCCGAGCACGCGACGATGGTCTATCTGGGCACCACGGTCCTCGCCGGCACCGGTGCGGCGATCGTGATGGCGACCGGCGTGGGGACGCAGCTCGGGCGCCTGGGTCAGCTGGTGGCTCGGGTCGGCGACCGGGCCACGCCGCTCGAGCGCCAGGTGGAAGGTCTGGGGCGTCGGCTCATCGTCGTGGCGCTCGGCGCCTGCGCGATCGTCACCGTCGTCGGCATCCTCCACGGGCAGCCGGTGGGGCTGATGCTCGAGACTGGGATCACGCTGGCCGTCTCGGCGATCCCCGAGGGGCTGCCCGCGGTGGTGGCGGTGGCGCTGGCCGCTGGGCTCTGGCGGCTGGCGCGCGCCGGTGCCCTCGTCCGGCGGCTGCCGGCCGTCGAGACGCTCGGCTCCACCACCGTGATCTGCGCGGACAAGACCGGGACCATGACCGAGAACCGGATGACGGTCGTGCGCATCGCGCTCGACGGCCGGATCATCACCGTCGACGGGTCGGCCACGTCTGCGCGGGGTGCGTTCACCGAGAACGGCCGGCCGCTGGACCCCCGCGACGATCCCGTGCTCCTGCAGCTCCTCACGGTCGCCGCGCTCGTGAACGATGCGGCGGTCCAGGCGGACGGCTCCACTCTGCGACTGCACGGAGATCCCACCGAGACGGCCCTCCTGGTGGCCGCCCTCAAGGCGGGACTGGACGCTGGTGCGCTGGCCCAGAAGTGGTCGCGCCGGCGCGAGGTCCCGTTCTCGGCGGCCAGCCGCATGATGGCGACGTTCCACGAACGGTCGGACGGCGCCCGCGCGCTCCTCGTGAAGGGCGCACCCGGCGCCGTGCTCGAGCGGTCCACGCAGCGGCTGTCGAACGACGGCCGCGCGGCGCTCGACGACGACACCCGCCGACGCCTCGAGGACGACAACCGCGCCCTCGCCGCCCAGGGCTTCCGCGTCCTGGCCGTTGCGTGGCGGCCCGAGGGGTGGCCGGACGCGGACCGCGTCGATGGTCTCACGTTCCTCGGCTTCGTCGGGCTCGTCGACCCGCTGCGTCCCGGCGTGCGCGACGCGATCGCCCGCTGCCGGGAGGCGGGGATCACGACCATGATGCTCACGGGCGATCAGCGCTCCACGGCCGAGGCGGTCGGAGGCCAGCTCGGTCTCACACCCGAGGCGATTCGCAGCCGGGTGACGCCGGAGGGCAAGCTGGAGCTGATCGCCACGCTGCAGGGCCGCGGCGAGATCGTCGCGATGACCGGCGACGGAGTGAACGACGCGCCGGCCCTGGCCCGCGCCGACATCGGCATCGCGATGGGACGACACGGCACCGACGTGGCCAGGGCCGCGGCGGACATCGTGCTCGTCGACGACAACTTCGCCACCATCGTCGGCGCGGTGCGGGAGGGCCGCGTCATCTACGGCAACCTCCGCAAGGTCATCGACTTTCTCTTCTCCTGCAATCTGTCGGAGATCCTGGTCGTCTTCGCGGCGATCGTCGCCGGCTCGCCCAGCCCGCTGGCTCCCCTGCAGATCCTGTGGATCAATCTCGTGACCGACATCCTGCCGGCCATGGCGCTGGTGAGGGAACCGGCCGAGCCCGACGTCATGCAGCGCCCGCCGCGTGATCCGCGTCTTCCGCTCGTCACCTGGTCGCGCGGCCTCTGGATTCTCATCGAGGGCGCCTGCCTCGCCGCCGGTGTCCTGAGCGCCTATGCCTGGGTGGTGCTCCAGACAGGCCCGGGGCCGCGCGCCCACACCGTGGCCTTCGTCGCGCTCGTCCTCGTCCATCCACTGCAGGCTCTGCACTGCCGCTCCACCAGCCGGCACTGGTGGCGGCTGCCTCCGAATCACCTGGTGTGGGGGGCCCTGGCCGTGCTGGTCGCCGTGCAGTGGTGCGCCGTATCGTGGTCACCGCTCACACGACTGCTCGGCACCGTGCCGCTGTCGGCCGGCGACTGGCTGGTGGTGACCGCCGCCGTCGTCTGGCCCGTCGCCCTCCTGGAGGCGTTCAAGCACCGACGATGACGGCGCCGCCGGGGCCGCGCCGATGGGAGCGCATCGGCTGGTACGCGTACGACTTCGGGAATTCGGCGTTCTCCACGACGGTCGTGACCGTCTTCCTCGGGCCGCATCTGACCGCGGTGACCCGGGCCGCCGCCGATGCCCGCGGGTTCGTGTACCCGCTCGGCATTCCGGTCCACGCGGGATCCTTCTTCCCGTACGTCGTCGCCCTCTCCGTCCTGCTGCAGGTCGCCGTGCTGCCGATCCTCGGAGCCGTCGCGGACTTCTCGGGCGGCAAGAAGCGGATGCTGATCGGGTTCGCGTACGCCGGGTCTCTCAGCACGATGGCGCTCTACTTCGTCGAGCGGGACCGCTGGCTGCTCGGCGGGCTCCTCTTCGTGGTGGCCAACGTGAGCTTCGGCGCCTCGATCGTCGTCTACAACGCGTACCTGCCCGAGCTCGCGACCCCGGCCGAGCGCGACGCGGTCTCCTCGCGCGGCTGGGCGGTCGGGTACCTGGGCGGCGGCCTGCTGCTCGCGCTGAACCTCTGGCTGGTGGCCCACGCCGCGAGCCTCGGCCTCGACATCGACCACGCGGTTCGCATCAGCCTGGCGTCCGCCGGCATGTGGTGGGCCGTCGCGACGGTGTTCCCCCTCGCCTCCCTGAAAAGCCGGCCGGGCACGCCGCGGCCGCCCCGGTCCACGGGATACGTGAGGATCGGCTTCACGCGGACGTGGGCCACGCTGGCGGCGATCGGCCGGCGACGTCACACGCTCCGGTTCCTCGCCGCCTACCTGCTGTACAACGACGGCGTGCAGACGGTGATCACGCTCGCGTCGCAGTTCGGCCAGGAAGAGCTCGGGTTGTCGATGACCACGCTGGCGACCGTGATCCTCATGGTGCAGTTCGTCGCCTGCCTCGGCGCGCTGCTCTTCGAGCGTGTGGCCCGCCACATCGGCGCCAAGCGCACGGTGCTCGTCGGACTGGCCGGGTGGACGGCGTCGCTGGTGTTTGCCTACGCGGCGCTGGCCGGCGTCGGCGGGTTCTACGTCCTCGGCGCCGTCATCGCGCTGGTCCTCGGCGGCACCCAGGCCCTCAGCCGCTCCCTCTACTCGCTGATGATCCCCGCGGGTCAGGAAGCCGAGTACTACGCGCTGTACGAGGTGAGCGACCGCGGAACGAGCTGGCTGGGGCCGCTGCTGTTCGGGCTCACGCTGCAGCTGACCGGCAGCTACCGTCTCGCGATCCTCTCGCTCGTGGCGTTCTTCCTCGCGGGTGCGATGCTGCTCGCCCGCACCGACATGCGGCTGGCCGCCATCGAGGCGGGCAACGAGCCGCCGCCGCGTGAGTGAGCACGATCAACCGCTCCGGCCTACAGCCGGCAGGCGCCGGGATCGCACTTGGCGAAGAGCTCGCGCGCTTCCAGCGGCTCGTCGGCTCCCAGCGTGAGCACCTCGCCCCGCCGGGATCCCGCGCGGTAGACCGTCACGCCCTTGAGTCCGAGACGCCAGCCCTCGAGGTAGGCCTCCGCCACCGACCCGGTGTCCGCGTCGACCGGCAGGTTGATCGTCTTGGACACGGCATTGTCCACGTGGCGCTGACAGGCCTGCTGGATGGCCAGGTGTCGGCGGACGGGGATCTCCGTCGCGGTGACGAACAGCCGCCGCAGTGCGTCGGGCACGCCGGACCACGCGCCGAGATGGCCGGCGGTGCGGACGTGGTCGAGAAGGCCGGCATCGAGACCGAGCGTGGCGGCGTGCCTCAGGAAGATCGGGTTGATCTCCACGAGCGGCTCCCCGCCGAGCGTGTGGCGGCGCCGGTAGGCGAGCGCGAAGAGCGGCTCGATGCCGCCGCTGGTCCCCGCGATGATGCTGATCGTGCCCGTCGGCGCGATCGAGAGCCGGGTCGCGTTGCGGACGCGCTCGCCGCGGCCGGCGTAGATGCTTCGACTCCAGTCCGGAAAGACGCCGCGCGCCTCGGCGAGCCGCCGTGACGCCGCGCGCGCCTCGCCGGCGACGAACGCCATCAGGCGATCGGCCCACGCGCACGCCGCGTCGCTGTCGTAGGCCACGCCGAGCAGGATCAGGCACTCGGCAAAGCCCATGACGCCGAGGCCGATCTTGCGGCCGGCGCGGGTGGCGACGGCGACCTGCGGCAGCGGGTTCCGGTTGATCTCGACGGCGTCGTCGAGGAACCGCACACCCGTGTGCACCAGCGTCCGGAGTCGGTCCCAGTCGACGTCTCCGCCGGCGACCACGTGGGCCAGGTTGATCGACCCGAGGATGCAGCTCTCCCACGGCCGTAGCGGGACCTCGCCGCAGGGGTTCGTGGCCTCGATCGGCCCGAGGGCGGGCACCGGGTTCGCGCGATTGATGGCATCGAGGAAGAGCATCCCGGGATCGCCGCCGGCCCAGGCGGCGCGGACGACGCGCTCGAAGACCTCGCGCGCGGGCAGCTGGCCCACGCGCTGTCGACGGCCCGGGTGGATCAGGTCATACGCCCGGCCCCCCTCGACCGCGCGCATGAACTCGTCGGTGGCGCCGACGGAGAGGTTGAAGTTCTGCAGGCTGCGGCCGTCGAGCTTGGCGTCGACGAACTCGAGGATGTCCGGATGGTCCACGCGCAGCACACCCATGTTGGCTCCGCGCCGGCGTCCTCCCTGCTTGATGTTCTCGGTGGCGGTATCGAACACCCGCATGAAGGAGACCGGCCCCGAGGCCTCGCCGCCCGTCGAGGCGACCGGGTCGCCGCGGGGGCGAAGCGCCGAGAAGGAGAAGCCGGTGCCGCCGCCCGCCCCCTGGAGCAGCGCCATGAACTTCAGCGCGTCGAAGATCGACTCCATCGAATCCTGCACGGGCAGCACGAAGCAGGCAGCGAGCTGCCCGAGCGGCGTGCCGGCGTTCATGAGAACGGGCGAGTTCGGCAGGAAATCGCCGGCCGTCATGACGTCCTCGAACGTCTCCTGCCAGCGCTCGGCGGCGCGAGTGTCGCCGAAGATCGTCTCGGCCTGGGCGATGGCGTGGGCCGCCCGGCGGAAGAGCGCCTCGGGTGTCTCGACCACGTTACCGGCCGCATCCCGCTGCAGGTAGCGCGCCTGCAGGACGCGCAGGGCGCTGGCTGACAGCCGAGTCATGCTCTCCCTCCGGCAGCTGTGGTTCCGACGCCCCACTGAGGCGCCAACGCCCGACCCGGGCGGGGGCCCGCGGTGGCGCGGTCAGCCGCAACGCCCCGATTCATCGACCGAACCGCGCCGGCGGCCGCGGGGCACCACTCCTGCACCTCCTCAAGCGCCATGCCGGATCTCCTGAGGAAGCCGCCATGAGGGCGGGCGAGGAGTTCTTCAATCTCTACGCGCACGACCTGGTGCGGGTGGCCGTGGCGACACCGGGCGTCCGCGTGGCCGACCCGGCCTTCAACGTCGAGCAGACGATCGCGCTGATGCGCGAGGCGGCCGCGCGGAAGGCAGCACTCGTGCTCTTCCCCGAGCTCGGGCTGTCGGCCTACACCTGCGACGATCTCTTCCACCAGCGCGCCCTCCTCGACGGCTGCCTCGACGCTCTCCGGCGCGTGGTCGAGGTCTCGGCGGCGCTCCCACTGGTCAGCGTGGTCGGCCTGCCGCTCGAGGTCGACCAGTGTCTCTACAACTGCGCGGCCGTCGTCACGGGTGGGCGGATCCTCGGTGTGGTCCCGAAGAGCTACCTGCCCAACTACCGGGAGTTCTACGAGCTGCGGCAGTTCACCCCCGGCGATGCCGCGCTGCGCGGGACGCTCGATCTCCTCGGCGAGCGCGACGTCCCCTTCGGCGGCCGCCTGCTCTTCCGCCTCGAGGCCCAGCCGCTGGCGACGTTCCACGTGGAGATCTGCGAGGATCTGTGGACGCCGCTGCCGCCGTCCTCGTACGCGGCGCTCGCCGGCGCCACCCTGCTGCTCAACCTCTCGGCCTCCAACGTGACGGTCGGCAAGGCCGAGTACCGGCACCAGCTCGTGGCCGGGCAGTCGGCCCGCTGCCTGGCCGCCTATCTCTACTCGGCGGCGGGCGCCGGCGAGTCCACGACCGATCTGGCCTGGGACGGCCAGGCGCTGATCTACGAGAACGGTACTCCGCTGGCCGAGGCCCGGCGCTTCAGCCCCGATCCCCAGCTCGTCTGCGCGGACGTGGACCTCGAGCGCCTCGATCAGGACCGCATGCGGCAAGGCACGTTCGCGCAGACGCGCGAGCGGCACCGTGACGCGTTGACCGCGTTCCGCACGGTCGCCGTACCGCTTCCACTGCCGCGTCACGATCGTCTCCTGCCCGCCCCGCGGTGGGAGCGTTTCCCGTATGTCCCTGCGGACGCCCGCACGCGCGACGAGCGCTGCGCGGAGGTCTACGAGATCCAGGTCCATGGACTCGCCCAGCGGCTGCGGGCCGCCGGCATCCCGCGCGTCGTGATCGGGGTGTCGGGCGGGCTCGACTCGACCCACGCGCTCCTGGTCTGCGCCCAGGCGATGGACCGTCTCGGCCGGCCCCGCGACCACGTCCTCGCCTACACCATGCCCGGGTTCGCGACGAGCCACCGCACGCTCGAGCAGGCCCGCCGCCTGATGAAGACGATCGGCTGCCAGGCCCACGAGATCGACATCCGGCCCGCGTGCCTGCAGATGCTGTCCGACATCGGCCACCCCTACGCCCGCGGGGAGCCGGTGTACGACGTCACGTTCGAGAACGTGCAGGCCGGCGAGCGCACGAGCCACCTCTTCCGCCTCGCCAACCTGCACGGAGCGCTGGTGGTCGGCACCGGTGACCTGAGCGAGCTGGCGCTCGGATGGTGCACCTACGGCGTCGGTGACCACATGTCCCACTACGCCGTCAACGCCAGCGTGCCCAAGACCCTCGTCCAGCACGTGATTCGCTGGGTGGCCACGATCGACCGCTTCGGCGCCGAGGCGAGCGACACGCTCGAGGAGATCCTGGCCACGCCGATCAGTCCCGAGCTGGTGCCGGGCGACGGCGGCGAGCCGGCGCCGGCCACGGAAGCGGTGATCGGCCCCTTCGACCTGCAGGACTTCCACCTGTACTACACGCTTCGCTTCGGCTACGCGCCGGCCAAGGTCGCGTTCCTCGCCTGGTCCGCCTGGCACGAGCGGTACCCGATCGGCGTGATCAAGCGAGTGCTCGCGATCTTCCTCGAGCGCTTCTTCGAGCTGAGCCAGTTCAAGCGGAGCTGTCTGCCCAACGCGCCCAAGGTCGGCTCCGGCGGCTCGCTCTCCCCCCGCGGCGACTGGCGCGCGCCGAGCGATGCCGTGGCGGCGGTGTGGCTCGCCCAGCTCTCCCTCGTGCCCGACGTGGAGCCCGGCCCATGAAGAACTTCGAGGTGGCGCGGCTCTTCAACCTCATGGCCGACGTGCTCGAGCTGCAGGAGGAGAACGCCTTCCGCATCCGCGCCTACCGGCGGGCCGCCCAGAACCTCGAGTCGCTCCGCGAAGACGTGCAGACGCTGGCCCGGGAGGATCGGCTGGACGAGATCCCCGGCGTGGGCGCCGACCTCGCCGGGAAGATCGCCGAATATCTGAAGTCCGGCCACGTCCGCGACATCGACCGGGCGACGAAGAAGATCCCGGCCGGCGTCGTCGCGCTGATGAACGTGCCGGGCATCGGGCCCAAGATGGCGATGCGGCTCTACGGCAAGGGCATCACCGACGTGGACCGGCTGGAGAAGGCCGCGCGGGCCGGACGGCTGCGCGGGCTGCCCGGCATCCAGGCCAGGACCGAGGAGAGCATCCTGCACGGCATCGCGCTGGTCCGCGGCGGCCAGGCTCGCATGCCGCTCGGGCGGGCCCTGCCCATCGGCCGCGCGCTCGTCGAGGCGCTGCGGCGCACGCGCGGCGCGAAGGAGATCGCCGTGGCCGGCTCCGTCCGCCGCGGCCGCGAGACCGTCGGCGACATCGACCTGCTCGTGACGTCGGATCACCCGCGCGCCGTGATGGACGCGTTCGTGACGCTCCCCGACGTCGCCGAGGTGCTCGAGCACGGCGCCACCAAGGGATCGATCCGCCACCGCGAGGGCGTCCAGGTGGACCTCCGCGTGATGGAGCCCGAGTGCTTCGGCGCCGCGCTGCTCTACTTCACCGGCTCCAAGCAGCACAACATCCGCATCCGCGAGATGGCGGCGCGCAAGGGCTTCAAGCTCTCCGAGTACGGCCTGTTCCGCGAGTCGACCGGCAAGCGCGTGGCCGGCGCGACCGAGGAGGAGGTGTACGCGGCCATCGGACTGCCGTGGATCCCACCCGAGCTACGGGAGGACGCCGGCGAGGTGGAGGCCGCGCTGGCCCGTCGCCTGCCGAGCCTCGTCACGCTCGACGACATCCGCGGCGACCTCCATTGCCACACCAAGGCCTCCGACGGCCACGCCACCATCGAGGCCCTCGTCGCCGCCGCCCGCCAGCGCGGCTACGAATACGTCGTCGTCTCGGACCACAGCCGATCGGCCCGCGTGGCGGGAGGTCTGTCGCTCGAGGAGCTGCGCGCTCACACGGCGAAGATCCGCGCGGTGGCGCGGGGGTCCGCCGGGATCACCGTGCTCGCCGGCACCGAGTGCGACATCCTGCCCGACGGCTCGATGGACTACCCGGACGCGGTGCTGTCCGACCTCGACCTCGTCATCGCCGCCGTGCACGGGCGGTTCAAGCAGCCGCGGGCCGAGATGACGCGACGGCTGTGCCGCGCGCTCGCCAATCCGCACGTGGACGTCCTCGCCCACCCCTCGGGCCGGCTCCTCGGCGAGCGCGAACCCTGCGCGTTCGACCTCGAGCGGGTGCTCGACGCGGCCCGCCGCCACGACAAGGCGCTCGAGATCAACGCCTACCCGACGCGCCTGGATCTCAACGACGTCCAGGCGCGCCGCGCGCACGAGCGCGGCGTGCGGCTGGCGATCGACACCGACGCGCACATGCTCGACCACCTCGCTTCGATGGAGCTCGGCGTGCTGACGGCCCGGCGAGCCTGGGTGGGCAAGGCCGACGTCGTCAACACGTGGCCGGCCCGGACGCTGTCGATGTGGGCGCAGCGGCACGCGCGATGAGCCGTCGCGAGGCCGGTCGGCGGATCGCGTGCCTGCGCCGCGACATCCGGCGCCACGATCGCCTCTACTACGTGGAGGCGCGGCCGGAGATCTCCGACGCCGCGTACGACGCCCTCGTCCACGAGCTGGCCGATCTCGAGCGCCGGTTTCCGGAGCTCGTCACCCCCGACAGTCCGACGCAGCGGGTGGCCGGCGCGCCGGCGTTCCGGCCGGTCGAGCATCGGGCGGCGATGCTCTCGCTCGAGAGCGCGAGCGATCCGGCCGCGGTGCGTGACTTCGAGCGCCGGGTCCGGCAGGCGCTGCCCGGCCAGCCGGTCACCTGGGTGTGCGAGGCCAAGGTGGATGGTCTGGGCGTCGCGCTCCTCTACCGCCGCGGCCGGCTCGTGCGCGGCGCGACCCGTGGCGACGGGCGCACCGGCGAGGACGTCACCTCCAACCTCCGCACGCTGCCCACCGTGCCCGCGACGCTACGCGGGGCGCTGGCCCGCCTCGACGAGCTCGAAGTCCGTGGCGAGGTCTTCATGGCGCGTGGCGCGTTCGCGCGGCTCAACCGCGCGCTCGAGCGCCGCGGTGAGTCTCCGTTCGCCAATCCGCGCAACGCGGCGGCGGGGTCGCTACGCCAGAAGGACGCGCGCGTGACCGCGCGGCGCCCGCTCGACTTCCTCGCCTATCACGTGAGCTACGCCACCGGCCCCGGCTTCGACTCGCACTGGCAATCGCTGGCCGCGTGCCGGGCGGCCGGGCTGCCGGTCAACCCGCGCAACCTGCGCGCGGCGCGGATCGAGGACGTCCTGGCGTACGCGGCCCGCCTGGGCCGCGAGCGCGCGCGCGTTCCCTACGACGTCGACGGAATGGTCGTGAAGGTCGATGCGCTCGCCCAGCAGCAGCGCCTCGGCGCGACCGGCCACCATCCCCGCTGGGCGATCGCCCTGAAGTTCGCCGCCCGCCAGGGCACCACGCGCGTGCGCGCGATCGAGGTCCAGGTCGGCCGGACGGGCATCCTCACGCCGGTCGCCCGCCTCGACGCCGTCGAGGTCGGCGGCGTCGTCATCCGCAACGTGAGCCTCCACAACGCGGACGAGATCACCCGCAAGGACATCCGCGTGGGGGACACCGTGCTGCTCGAGCGCGCCGGCGACGTGATTCCCTACGTCGTGCAGGTCGTGCGCGCCCGGCGGCCCCCGGACGCCCGCGTGTTTCGCTTCCCACGCCGGTGCCCGGCCTGCGGTGGCCTCACGCTGCGGCCCGAGGGCGAGGCCTACTGGCGGTGCGTCAACAGCGCGTGCCCGGCCCAGCTCAGGGAGCGCCTGCGTCACTTCGGCTCGCGGCGAGCGATGGACATCGAGCACCTGGGCGAGGCGGTCATCGATCAGCTCGTCGCGCGCGGGCTCGTGCGGGACTTCGCCGATCTGTACCGGCTCCGGGCGGCCGACCTGGAAGCCCTCGAGGGCTTCGGGCCGCGGTCGGCACGCAACCTCCTCGCCGCCATCGCGGCCTCGCGGGGGCGTGGTCTCGGCCGGCTCCTCAACGCGCTCGGGATCCGGCTGGTGGGCGAGCACGTCGCCCGACTTCTCGCCCACCGCTTCAGGACGCTGGATCGACTGGCCGCCGCCTCCGCCGATACGCTGGCCGGGATCGGCGGCATCGGTGCCGCCATCGCGGAGTCCGTCGTGAAGTTCTTCGCCGACGCCGGCAACCGCGCCACGATGCGCCGGCTACGCGCGGGCGGGGTGACGGTGACCGAGTCGGCGCCCGCCGCGCGCGGCCCTCTCGCCGGCCGGACCGTCGTCCTGACCGGCGCTCTCCCCGACCTCACCCGCGACGAGGCGGCCGCGCGCATCGAGGCGCGCGGCGGTCGCGTCACCGACACGGTATCGCGGCG
>Ga0134124_10001741_pt1 | contig 17460 bp, 16 predicted proteins | sample KB304_FD_96880 | JGI IMG/M metagenome (GOLD analysis project Ga0134124, IMG submission 96880) | Terrestrial soil microbial communities without Nitrogen fertilizer from Kellogg Biological Station, Michigan, USA - KB3-0-4 | ecosystem: Environmental > Terrestrial > Soil > Unclassified ...
GGCAATTACCATCGACCGTATTGAGCGTGGGGAGCAGTGCAGGGTAGAGACAAAAAGAAAGATTATTCTTGCTCTCGGACTATCTCTTGCTGACAAGGAAAAGGTCTTTCAGGACTAAAACGCGGACAGGAACAGACCATGTTTTTTGCCAAGAAAAAGGATTTGATCGGTATCGATATAGGCTCCACTTCCGTAAAGCTTGTCAAGCTCAAGGAAGCGAAAGGGGACTACGAAATTGAGAGTGTTGGAATCGTGTCCCTTCCATCCGAGGCGATTGTCGACAACACTCTGATGGACAGTTCTGCGGTAGTAGATGCCTTGAGACGCCTTTTTGACGGGTTGGGAATTTCGGATCTCAAGGATGCCGCAAGTTCCGTTTCAGGGAACTCGGTAATTATAAGAAAGATAACTCTTCCTGCCATGTCTTCTGAAGAACTTGAAGACGAGATCCAGTGGGAGGCCGAACAGTACATTCCTTTTGATATCAATGACGTTAATATAGATTTTCAGATGCTTGAACCTGACGAAAATGACCCTTCCAGAATGTATGTTCTCCTTGTGGCAAGTAAGAAAGACATTGTGAATGATTATCAGTCCGTATTCGCCGAAGCGGGGCTAAAGCTCGTGCTGGTTGATGTCGATGTGTTTGCTGTCCAGAATGCCTTTGAGATGAATTATGAAATTGACCCTGAAGAGGTCTGCGCTCTCGTGAACATCGGTGCAAATACGATGAACCTTAATGTCGTTAAGGGTGGTGTGTCGCTCTTTACGCGTGACGTGCAGATGGGTGGCGGTCTCTATACCGAAGAGGTTCAGAAAAAACTGGCAATAAGCAGCGAGGATGCCGAAAAGAAGAAAGTGTCGGCGAACGTGTCGTCCCCATCTGATCTCCTTGAATCCATAGCCAGGATCAATGATACCATCTCCCTGGAAATCAGGCGTTCACTCGATTTTTATAACTCTAACGCCACTGGAGGGAGGATATCCAAAGTGTTCCTTTCGGGTGGTGGCTGCAAAACTTTTAATCTCATCGAAGCTGTAGGTGCAAGACTGAACTTCCCGGTGGAAATTCTGAATCCGTTCAGACACTTGAAATTCGATGAAAAGAAGTTCGAAAAAGGGTTTCTGGATGAAATCGCCCCGATCATGACTGTTGCTGTCGGGCTTGCTTCAAGGAGGCTCGGCGATAAATGATCAAAATTAACTTACTTCCATACAGGGTCTCCAAGAAAAAGGAGACTGCGCAGCAGCAGATGATTATATTGGCTGCGATAATTGCCGGTGCCCTGATTGCTCTGGGTGCGATATACATAATTACGGCAGGTAAGATAAAGACGACAAAGTCGGAAATAACAAAATCTGAAAACGAACTCGCTGATTTGAAAAAGAAGATCGGTGAGATCGACAATCTTAAAAAGCTCCAGTCTCAAGTCCAGAAAAAACTGGACATACTCAATCAGCTCAGGAGAGAGAAGACCGGCCCTGCGATGAGGTTGGCAAGGTTGAGTGACATAGTTCCCGAAAAGATGTGGTTGACCAAATATAGTGAGAGCGGGACTACAGTATCAATTTCCGGTTTTTCTTACAGTGAGGAACTAATTGCTGAGTTTATGAGGAACATTCAGTCATCAAATGAGTTTACTAATGTTGAACTCCAGGTTTCTGAGCAGCAGGAAGTAAACGGGATCAAGTTGAAAAAATTCGATCTTACCTGCGCTTTGAAGTTCCTGAAAAAGGAAGAGCCGCCAAAAGAACTGCCTGCAAAAGAACAGCCGGTCAAGAAGTAAATGCTTGAAGCCATTGACAAGGATTTATTATGCATCCTCAAGTAGAAAAAATCATTCAGCTTCCGCTTCCTAAGAAATTAGCCGGTATCGCTGTGACCTTGATCGCATTAGGCGCAGGATTTTTCTTCGGATTGGAACAGCCGAAACTCACTGAGTTGAAGGGCCTTCAAGGTAAACTCGACAAGATAAATACTGACATCAATGAGACAAGAAAAGTCGCAAACAACCTTCCTAAATTCAAGGCAGAGTACGAAGGCCTTAAGAAAGATCTCGACAGTGCACTTACCGAACTTCCGAATTCCAAGGAGATTCCGTCACTACTTACAAGCATAACCAGTGCTGGTAAAGGTGCGGGGCTTGATTTTCTGGTCTTTCGCCCAAAAGGTGAGACTCCTAAAGAGTTTTATGCCGAAGTGCCGGTGGATATTACTGTGTCCGGTCCATTTTTTGGCATTGCCAATTTCTTTGTAGCAGTCGGCAAGCTTCCAAGGATAGTTAACATAAGCAATGTTTCCTTCGCTGATATTCGAAACGACAGAGGTCGTAATGTTGTAAAGGTAAACTGTCAGGCTACGACATTCCGATTCCTGGACAAGACCGAGATCAAGGACACTAAGGATGATAAAAAGAAGAAATAGCAATAGCCTGATCTCAAGAGGCTGGTTGATATTCTTTGTCATCATGGCGTTTACAACGCCTGGATGCAAAAAAAAGGCACCTCCACCTCCACCTCAGGCAACTCCGCTTCCCAATAAAACGGTAGCGGCTCCTTCTGCGCCCGCAAAGCCGGTCATGGCCAACAGCTCAGCAGCTAAGTCGGCGATTCAGAAGCAAATTTCCACGGTTAAGAAGCCTCTTCTTCCCGGAGAAGTAAGTCTTGACTTTACCAATAGAAGGGATCCTTTCAGACCGTTTGTCCAGGTTCCAGCAGCCCAGCAGGACGCCGGGAAATCATCGAAGGGCAGATTGCGAGATGCCCTTCCGATTCAGAGTTTTGATACCGAAAAGTTCAGGATTACTGGGATTATTACCGGCATCAAGGAGAACAGCGCTCTTGTCATGGATCCAACCGGCAAAGGATACGTTATAAAGGAAGGCATGCAGATCGGAAACAATGATGGACGTGTTAAAAGAGTGACCGCTTCTTCGGTCGAGGTCGAAGAAAGCTTCAGGGATGACAACGGAAAAGTAAGAAAACGGATTGTAAAGCTCACGTTATTAAGGAAAAAGTAGGAGTTATCGATGAAAAAAAGCCAAATCGAAACAATACTGCGGGCTCTGCTTCTCCTGATTCTACTGATTTCATTCGGCTGTGCCCAGCAGATGAAAACGGTCAAGCCAGATACAGCAACCACTCCTGCAAACAGTGCAGAAATCCTGGGGATCACCGTTTCGGATGATGGGTCCAAGGTTGAGATTCTTTCAGATAAACCGATTGTTTACACATATTATACACTTGAATCCCCTCCAAGAGTGATTGTTGATCTTGCTAATACCTCCTCAGCGAAAATCACTAATCCGGTTGATGTGAATAAAGGCAGTCTTAAGAGAATTGAGGTGTCAAAACATGAGTTCGGAAGCGGAGTCCTAAGTCGAGTTGATATTTCCTTGACAGGCAAGGTGGATGTCGCTTCTTTGCTTGATCAAAATGATAAAAGAAAGCTTGTCATTAATCTGACACAGGCTGCTCCGTCCCAGCAGGAGAACATTGCAAGAGAGTCTGCGCCAGCTTCTGCAACTCCACTGAGCGAACCTGTCAAGGTAGCTGAGCCTGTGCTGGCTGCGGTCGAGAAGGAGAAGGCTGGGCAGGAAGCGGCCATAATTGAGCCGCAGAAGGTTGATAGCCCGCCAATAGTTCCCGCAGTTCCGGCAGTACTTACTACTGAAATTAAAAAAGTTCTCAAGCCCGGTGAGCGGGCACTGACCGCGATAAAAAAGATTGACGATGGCATTATTCTTGAGTTCTCTGCCGAGCCGGAGTCCTTCAAAACTTTCAAGCTTTCCTCGCCGGAGCGTTTTGTCATAGATATCCCTAAAACCAAATGTGCTGTGGAGTTAAAACCGGTCGAAATAAATGCATTTAATCTGGGAAAAGGAAGAATCGGAGTGTCGCCGGAAAGGCTCAGGATTGTTTTTGATGCTAAAGGCGGGAAAATTCCTGCAAATACGTTGACCAGGAACGGGTCCGCTCTTGTCCTTATGTTCGGTGAAGCTGCATCAAAAACTCAGACTCAAAAATCCGCAGCTGCCAATATCGAGCCAACGGACCCAGCCAAAGCCGAACCTGCGGTTCAGGCCGATAGCTCTGCAACGGATGCCACAAAGCCTGTGGCAAGCCCTGCTTCCGCCGGGGCTCCGACTGCTGCAGCGCCGGTATTGGCAGCCGGCTCAGCACCACTCACTGCCGGACATGCAGTCAAAAAAGGCTTGCCAGGGGTTGTTGAGTCAATAGAATTTACTCAGTCGGAAGGTGCTTCCAGTATAACTGTTCGCACTTCTGGTGCATGCCGCGCCGGGGAACCGGTACAGACGGCCAAGGGCCTTCTCCTGTCTTTAAAGGGGTGCCGCCTGCCACAAAACCTTCAGAGGCAACTTAATACACGTGGATTTGAAAGCGTGATCAAGAGCATTACACCTTCAGCACAGAGGAAAGGTGCGCCTGTAGAGACGAAAATTGCTGTAGCTCTGAAATCTTCAGTGCCTAACAGCATCAAGCGTGACAAGGATGTTCTTCAGTGGGAGTTCAGAGAGCCTCCGGCAAAGGCCAGACCTCTGAAAACAGCCAAGGCACCTAAGTCTGCAACCGTCATTCCGTCCGGAGTCGAGGGTGAGGTTGGCGGAGCCAAACAGCTCCCTGCGAAGAGCGATACGGATAAGTCAATTGAGGAGGCGTTTGTTCTTGATAAAGCATCTCAGCCGGTAAACAGGCAAGGCAAAGTATATACCGGCCGGAAAGTTACGCTTGAGTTTTCGGATGCGGATATAAGAAAAATATTTCAGCTGCTTGCAGAGGTTAGTAACCAGAACTTCCTCATCTCGGATGATGTTACCGGGACAATTAGTCTTAAACTGGTTAACGTCCCCTGGGATCAGGCTCTTGATGTAATCCTTGAAAATAAGGGTTTGGGGATGCAGAAAGTAGGCAATATCGTTCAGATCCGCCCAAAGACAAAGATGAAGTCTCTGGATGATGAAGCAATCGAGATGCGCTTTGTCGAAGAGAAGAAAATGCCTCTTTCGACAGTGATCTTTGATATCAACTTTGCAACTCTGTCCGATATTAAATCACAGTTCGAGACGATAAAGAGCAAAAGATCCGATTCGTCGATATCGAGTGATGCCAGAACTAATAAAATAATAGTAGTTGATATTGATCCGAACATCCGAAAGATGAAAAATCTTCTTGAGGCACTTGATGTCCCCGAAAAGCAGGTGATGATCGAGGCGAGGATAGTTGAGGCTTCTTCGAACTTTGTCAAGGATATCGGGGTGAAGTGGAATTTCGGTTATCAGGACGGGTCTGCTTCTGTCGCAAACATAAACAATATTAACGGATCAATGGGTGGTGTAGTTTCAAGTGTACTCCCAACTGCGACGACAGGTGGTCTGGCAACGGGCATATCATTCGGCAAGCTAATAAGCAATATTCAGCTAGATATGCGGCTTTCAGCTGCTGCAACAGTAGGTCAGGTCAAGATCATCTCAACTCCGAGGGTCCTGACCGTAAACAACAAGGCAGCGAAAATATCACAAGGACAGATGATTCCGTACCAGAATACAAGTTCTACCGAAGGGGCGAAAACCGAATTTATCGAAGCTGCATTGAGCCTTGAAGTGACCCCTCACATTACTGCAGATGGCAATGTGAACATGAAGATCAAAGCTAGCAACAATTCACCTGGCGCCGGTTCACCTCCTCCTATCAGCAAAAAGGAGGCGACTACTGAACTGGTTGTGAAAAATGGTGAAACCACCGTAATAGGCGGCATATTCGTGGATTCCGAGACAGAGAGTGATACCGGGATTCCGTATCTCTCGTCGATACCTCTGATGGGGTGGCTGTTTAAATCCAATTCTCAGAATAAGGTCAGGAACGAGCTGCTCATTTTCATAACACCAAAAATTGTGACTAATTGATTTTCAATACCAAGCAATAAGCAACAATGAAATTTGAAGCGAGAACTAACTTGCTTGACTTCGTAAGTTGCTTGAAGACGGGAGTAGTATGAGATTCATGAAAATTATCACGGCACATATCCTCTTGATCATAACTATGTCTGTTGCTGGATGCGGCAACAACGGCGGAGGAGGCGGGGGAGGCGGAGTGATTTCGTCGAATCTGGCTACAGTGACACCGACTTACAGCGTCACCGGGACCATTACGGACAGTGACACTTCTCTTCCGGTTTCCGGGGCAACTGTAACCATCGATACGAGCAGTGCCTCTACTATTACCACTACAAATGCAAGCGGTGTATTCACAATTACTGGGCTGGCAAAAGGCACTTATCTGGTTACACCTTCTATGTCCGGCAGAATCTTTCAATCGCCATCTAAAACTGTTACTGTCGAGGCTACGGACGTTTCAGGGGTGGACTTTGCAAGTAGCAGCCATGGCGGACAAGTGCTTGGTCTGGTTGCAGATACAGGCGGACAACCGCTGTCTCCTGTGACAATAAAGGTATACAGCGGTGCAACCCTTGTCAGCACCGTGACCAATGATGTTTTCGGTTCGTATTCACTATTGCTGTCTTCCGGTACCTACAGGCTAGAGTTTTCAAAGAATAATTTCAAAACGGTAGTCTATAACAACCTTGTCGTTGAGGATAATAAGAGCAGCTTCTTAGAAATGATTTTCATGATTCATAACTCCTTCATCGCGGGTCCAAACTCCGAGTTATTGCTCGGAGATGTATCTGGCAGGATCAGTAATGCCATAAACGGTTTTGGTGTTAGTGGGCTGACAGTTCATCTTAGGGAAGGCCTGAACAATACAAGCGGGCCTGTCGCCGCAACTACCACTACTTTCAATGACGGTCTTTTATCTGATCCTAAGTCCGATGGCTTCTACACTTTTGTCGATCCTGTGACCGGCAGACTAACTGTTCCCGGGGGTAACTATACTGCCGAGGTTTCGGGTGTCGGGTTTACTTCGGTCTTTTTCAGCGTCAAGTGTCTTGGCGGTCGTGGAACGGACAATCAGAACATGACCGTAGCTCCTGATGCGGCAGTGGGGCTGGTAAGAGTTGTTCTGACCTGGGGCACCAAGCGCGACTTGGACAGTCAGTTGACCGGCCCGACAGACGTTCCGCCGGCCAGGTTTCATGTCTATTACATAAGTAAGACCTACTCAGATACCATTACAACTGCCAGCCTCGATGTTGACAATACTGTTGCCTTTGGCCCGGAGACGGTAACGATACCGGTACATGCTGCGGGCGTATATCGTTACTCTGTCCATGACTTTAGCGGCAAGGGACAGACCAGCAGCTTTGCCCTCTCCCTTTCAGGTGCCCAAGTCAGGGTTTACAATGGCAACACTCTGGTAAATACATTTAATGTCCCGCCTGGCAGGGGAGGGACGCTCTGGACCGTCTTCGAGATGGACGGGGACAGCCTGGCGATAACTCCGGTAAACAGGATGACGTACAAGGCGGATGAGACAACTATTCCCTAATCGCGGAACGGTCATTCATATCAGATTAGTACAAATAGACTTGGAGGCAAAATGAGAAGTGGTTCGAGACTATCATGGCTGTTAACAGCCGCCTTGTTATTTACAATTTCCGGCTGTGGAAGCAGTGGCGAAAGCAATAATTCCGGCAGCCTTACCATTACCGTCGATCCCCAGATGTCTCTGAGAGGGAGTGTTACGGCTCAGGCTACATATACAAATGCGTTAAGAAACGGTCTGCAAGGTCTTGAGATCACCTTTTCCACGAATAAACCAGCAATCTTTGGAACGAGAGTCGTTAAAACAGACACTTCCGGTACGGCTACATGCGTATTGACCGCGAACTCCCCCATAAGTCCGGTAAGTGAGGCACCGACTGCACCTACAGTAGTTACTCTCACTGCCAAGGTCGGCGATCTTGTTCAGACGAAGACTTTTCTTGTAAGTCCCGCTGCCATGACGCTCACTGCTCCTGCAACGGGTTCGTTTACCGGTGGCGGTGTGGTTGGCGGCATCGTCAGAATCGTCCCTTCAGGTATGTTTGCTAAAGTGGTTGACGGAGACGGTACTCCGCTTCACAATGTTCCGGTTACCATCAGCGTAGATTCCATTGTTAATGGTTCTGCCGGGGATGTGCTTTTCTGGAATGATTTTCCCGGAGGTACCCTGAGCGCGCCTCCGAACATATTTACGAAAAACACCGATGCGAATGGGCAGGTGCCGATGCAGGTAACGATAGACGTTGTTGTCCCATCGGTTTCTCATGTGGTCTCAGTCACCTGGAAGGCCTCATTTACTGACCCTGACAGTGGCGCAACAATTACCCAGTTCGCGTCTTCAGGGTTCACGGTAACTCCATAACGGGGGGAGTGCTTGCCCCAAATACCGAATCTATATCTAATGCCAGGGTCATCCCTGGCATTTTTGTAACAGGAGCGGTCCGTGGTAGCTGCGTTACGTCTGGCAATTGTCAGTGCTTTTCTTTCGTCCGCAGCGTTTGCAGACATCTATACGTACACCGATGATACCGGGTCGGTATGCATTACAAACAGTCTTGAAAAGGTTCCCAAAAAGTTCCGGTCCTCCATGTCTGTGGTCAAGGACGAGGTTCCGGTTCAGAAAAAACTGCTGCCCGAGGTCGAGAGGAGAACGACAGACCCCACACCTACTGTTCAGGCTGTCACTCCGCAAATCGGAGAGAAGAGCAATCCTCTGCCTTTATCTTCAGGTAATAGAAAAAAATATATCAATACCGCAGTTGTTATTGTCGGCCTTTTCGCTGTATATTTCATTCTTGGGCGAATTTTTCACATTATCGGCTTTCGTAAAGCCGGGACAGCCCTGTTTCTTCTTCTCGTCCTTACCGGCGGAGTCCTTCTGTACGGCATGTATGTTCAGGAGTTGAGGGCTGTTTTCGGGACACTGCGCAAAGATGCCAACAATATCAAGAAGAATGTTGAGACCCGGGACTTGAAGACCGACCAGATGCTAAAGCAGATCGAAGTGAAAGAGTAAGCCGCAAGTGGAAATTGAAACCGGATTTACGCATAAAGTAAAGCTTCAGGCTGGTATTTGTTAGCGAAAGGAATGAGATGCTAAGGTATCTGACAGCAGGTGAATCGCACGGACCAAGACTGACAGCGATCATAGAGGGGCTCCCGTCCGGCATTGAACTGACGGCTGAAAGGATAAATGTCGATCTTGCAAGGCGGCAGCAGGGGTATGGCCGTGGCGGCAGGATGAAGATTGAGACCGACCGTGTTGAAATCCTATCCGGCGTAAGGTGGGGGGAAACGCTGGGATCTCCGGTCACTCTCTCGATCATTAATCGTGACTGGGAGAACTGGTGCGAGAAGATGTCGCCTGAACCCGCTTTCAAGGACGACGGCGTCAGGGTGACCTGCCCGCGTCCCGGGCACGCTGACCTGACCGGAGCCATCAAGTATAATGTCCGTGATGTGAGAAACATTCTTGAGCGGTCGAGCGCCAGGGAAACAGCGGCACGGGTTGCTGTCGGAGCTGTAGCAAAGGAGTTTCTGCGACCCTTCGGAATATCGATAAATGCGTTTGTTTCTGAACTTGGCGGCATTAAGGCAAAAAGAGCCGACGTCCATCTGAACGAACTTATAAACAGAGCTTCTCATTCAGAACTATTTACTTACGATGTGCAGGCTGAGGCAGCCATGAAGCTCCACATTGATTCGATGAAAGCTTCCGGAGACTCGGTCGGCGGGGTAGTAGAGGTGATCGTATCCGGTACACCGCCCGGACTTGGGAGTCATGTGCAGTGGGATCGGAAACTCGATGCCCGACTTGCAATGGCTCTGATGAGCATTCAGGCGATAAAAGGAGTCGAAGTCGGAATTGGCTTTGCTGCAGCGGCAGCACCTGGATCAAAGGTCCATGACGAGATAAGTTATGATCCTGCAGGTATGAGATTTATGCGAAAGACCAACCGTGCTGGAGGGATTGAAGGGGGAATGAGCAACGGAGAAGAAATCGTCCTGCGTGCCGCAATGAAGCCAATTCCTACTCTCTACAACCCCCTGAGGACCGTTGATATGGATACCAAAGCGGAAGTCGAAGCGTCTGTAGAACGCTCTGATGTCTGTGCCGTCCCTGCCGCAGCAGTGGTTGCAGAAGCTGTTGTCGCGTTCGAGATCGCGTCCGCATTCATGGAGAAGTTTGGCGGAGATTCAGTGACAGAAACGAGGAGAAATTTTGACAGCTATCTCCAGTACGTAAGGGGATTTTAGTGAAATCTCTCCGGGTCGGACTTGGTGAAAGGTCATACAGTATTCATATAGCAGAGGGGATTCTATCCCGGATCGGTGCACTCTGCCGTGATCTGCCGCTAAAAGGAAGGTGTGCTGTCGTCACAAATCCTACCGTAGCTGCGCTTTATCTCTCTCAGGTAAGAAGTTCACTGGAAAAAGAGGGGTATCAAGTCACTGTTGTAGAAATTCCTGATGGCGAGGAGTACAAGAATTCTTCGACACTGGATATGATATATGACGGACTGATCTCGGCAGAACTCGACAGGGGGTCATTCATTGTAGCTCTCGGCGGCGGCGTTGTCGGAGACATGGCAGGATTTGCCGCTGCGACGTTCCTTCGCGGCATACCGTTCGTTCAGGTGCCGACCACGCTGCTGGCTCAGGTTGACAGCAGCGTCGGAGGGAAAACAGGGATCAATCACCGGCTTGGTAAAAACCTTATCGGTGCATTCTATCAGCCGTCATTGGTCGTTATCGATCTAGATACGCTTGATTCACTGCCCGAGAGGGAGTACCTGTGCGGTGTTGCGGAAACCCTCAAGTACGGTATCGTGCTGGAGAGAAGTCTGTTTGAGTACATACGTGAATCTGTCGAGGATTTGAAGCGGCTGCAGAAGAAGGTCCTGCTTCATGTCGTTTACGAGGCATGCAGGATCAAGGCTTCCGTCGTGGAGAAGGACGAACGAGAAAGCGGCCTGCGGGCTGTCCTTAATTACGGTCATACCATCGGCCACGCAGTTGAGACCCTTTCAGGATATGGAGCTGTCAAGCATGGAGAGGCCGTAGCTATTGGAATGGCACAGGCTGCCAGATTGTCGGCTATGCGCGGATATTCGACGTCAGAGGAGCGGGACGCAATAACAGGTCTCATCGGACGCTTCGGCTTATCACTCGAGCTGCCCGATTTCCCATTGAAGGATTATCAGAAAATCATCGCTCATGATAAGAAAAAGCGTGACGATGGGGTAAATTTCATCTTTAATCGCGGTATTGGTGATTTCGTCATCGAAAAGGTGACAGATCTGGGTTCGCTGTTTAGTGACTGCCGGAAGGCGGCATGACAGGAGATTGAAATGATGAAGGATAAAGCGTCACTATGGGCTGGAGTCAGGCGGTTCGAGGATATATTGAGGAGGGATCCCGGCGCATACAGCTTTGCCCCTCTTTCCGATATGTACCGGGAGCTCGGACTCCTTGAGGACGCTCTTAAAGTTGCGAGAAAAGGGTGTGGACTCCATCCCGACTTTGCTGCCGGGCAGATGGCCCTTGCCCGGGCCGCTTTTGAAAGTGCTCTCAAGGATGACGCAAAGAGAGCGCTCGAAGCAGTCATTCGGATAACTCCGGAGAATATTGAGGCGCAGAGACTTCTGGCTGATATCTACTCTGCAGATGGCGACGAGTCAGCTGCCCTGCGCTGTCTTGAGATCGCAAGTTCTCTGGATACTCTTCAAATCCTGCCGGTTCCGTCAGAGGAAGTTGAAGACGAAGAGATTCTCGAAGCGGACATTCTTGAACTTACCGATGACCAGATTGAAGCAGAGAGCATTGATGAGCCGATGATCAGTCCGTTCTCGGCTGATCCTGAAAGACCTTCACTTGGCGACGCGGTGAGGGCTGAGCCATATCTGATGGAGTCTCCACCTCCACTATATGATGAAGAACCACATGTGATTACTCCTTCGTCGTCAGTTGCGTCTGCTACGATTGCAGAACTCTATGTCAGTCAGGGATTTCCTGAAAAGGGGATTGAAGTCTACCGGGAGCTACTTCAGCTCGATCCGGATAATCAGGTTTTTATCAGAAGAATTGAAGAACTGTTGCCTCCGGTTCCTGAAAAGACAGGTGTTGAAAAACAATTGAATGCTTCCGTAGCTGCTGCAGCCGAAGAATCTGCGGGTTCACAAAGTATTATGGATACTCTGAATGACTGGCTGGTGAATATAAAGGGGGTCAGGGAATGCCGTACAAAGATTCTTTAAGATCAATCACAGAAAGTGCAGGTGGTGGACTTGCCGCTGTCATCATGGGATATGACGGTATCCCGATCGATGAATATATGACAGAAAACAGTTCGGTTGATCTGCAGCTTCTGGCAGTCGAATATGCCAATCTTCTCAGGGATATAAAGCGAACTGTAGATCTTCTGGAAAACGGGGACATGCAGGAGGTGTCGATTGCTACGGACAGAGTCAGGGTTCTGGTGAGGGTGATAAGTGAGGAGTTCTTTCTTGCTCTGGTAATTACTGCGGACGGGAATTATGGCAAAGGGAGGTATCTCCTTTCGCGTGAGGCAGTGAAGCTTCGTGAAGAACTGAAATAGAAAAGGCAGCGAACCGTTAAAGGGACTGGAAATGAAGATACTTGTAATCAACGGGCCTAACCTTAATCTGCTGGGCCAGCGCGAGCCAGGCATTTATGGTGCACAGACGCTTGAATCGATAAATTCGGCTCTTTCCGAAGATGCTTCTGAACTCGGAGTATCACTGTCTTTTTTCCAGTCGAATTCAGAAGGCGAGATCGTGGACGCAATCCAGAGGACCGCGGGAGGGTTTGCCGGGATAATAATCAATCCTGCTGCCTATACTCATACCAGCGTGGCGATACGGGACGCAATCTCTGCAGTGGCTATTCCGACGGTTGAGGTACATCTGTCGAATGTGTACAGCCGGGAGGAATTCAGACACAAGAGCCTGATCGCTCCGGTTGTTCTTGGGCAGATTGCCGGGTTCGGCCCCGCTGGGTACAAGCTTGCACTAATGGGTTTGGTGGGTTTTCTGAAGAAAAGTTGAGCAGTTTAAACAGGTGGTGGTTTGAAAAAACCGGTTTTGCATTTTTGCAAAGCCGGTTTTTTTGTTTGCATAAACGCAAAGAGCTGTAAGTAGATATTTTCTGAGAAGCGGTTGAGTCGTAAAAGGTACAAGAACAACAAGTAAATCGGATGGTTATGAGATTAGGCCCTTTTGTTTATGTCTCGTTATTTCTAATGATTGAATTTCTTTGCGCCCTTTACGTCTTTGCGGTAAATGTTCGTCGATTTTCCAAGTCAGGGGATTTGCACATTTGCAAAGAACTATGGGACAGTAATCTAAATAAAACTATTTTCCTCAATGCAACATGCTGTAATAACTTAGCTTTATAAATGTTAACCACTTTTTACTTTTTTGGTACAGCGGTTGCTTTATGTCTAATTGGTTACTCCTGATGCACGATGCTTCATATGGGGGTGATGACGATCACCCCCAGAAGCCGTGCAAAATAGAAATCCAGAGGAACAGAGATGCCTGAAAAAATCTGCCCTTATTTCGGGAAAAATGAAGATTTCTGCGACGTTGGTTGCGGTTACATTTCGACTCATGATGTCAACATGATCATACGTTTTTGCAGCAGTCGTTTTCCAGACTGCAGAAAATATCAGGAACTGGTGGACCGATTGCCGGCCGGTATGATTCCGTGTACAGGGCTCAACTAGCAAAAGGGGATTTCTCATGCTTTACAATATGACGCTTCATTTTGGTAAGTTTCCGATTTTAGCGGCAACTTTGCCGCTACTCTGCCTGCTAATAATCCAAATGTTGAAGGAGAAGAGAGATGAGCGAAAAAGAGCTTGAACTTCTGTCACGAATCGAAGAGCTTGAGCGCCATACATGGCGTAACAGTGCCATTCTCCGTGCAGTGGCGATGGTTTCGTTCACTGCCCTGATAGGTATCGTAGTCGCTTCCGGGGTTGTCGGTGGTGGCCGAGGCAGTCACTGGTCCGGTCCTGCCTGGAACACGATGTGGCTCTACGGGCTGTTCGCAGCAAATGCGGTATCCATGTTCTGGACCACGCACAAGGAATAAATGCCAGTTTTGAGTTTTCAGTTGAGTTTTAAAATCATAACTCAACACTCACAACTCAAAACTGTTTTTGCGGAGGATATAAAAATGAACCCGATGAGTTTCAAGAATTCGATACTCCTGTTAGTAGTTGTCGCTCTCTGCGCGACTTTCTCCATGCGGATGTTCCAGGGACTGGACGAGATGATGGGCGACCAGTACTGGGTTGTCGATACTACCCAGGGTGATCACGGCTGGTATATGATGGGGATTCTTCCGTATCTCAAGAAGATGCCCAAGGATCAGGTTCTTGCGGTGAACACAGATGCTGATCCGGCAAACAACCTGGTTATCTATGCACAGAGCGGTGACTTTGCGGGCAACTCTGTCTACGGGATCTGCTACGGCATACCATTCATCATGTACCTGATCTGGTTTGCGTTCATCCTCGGGTTTCCCGACAAGGTCGATCCGTATCTGCTCCCCAAACGCATATTAACTATTACCGTCATAATGACCTGCTCCATTATCGTCAATCTCTTCCTGATGCGTATTGCGGCCGACTTTGCACGTGATCCGATGTCAAGGGTGGCAAATGTCGCGGGCAACCACGCTTCGCTGCTGTTCCATAATGCCGGTATCTGGTTTGCCATACTTTTTTCCGCACTCGGGACCCACAGCCACTCGGTAAAAGAGATCAAGCCACCGGACAGCCGTAACTGGGTATCTCAGGCAGACGAGAAGTTCTCCTGGATGTTCACGCTTCTCGGAGCTGTAACGATACTGGAAGTCGTCCTGGTAAAGAACAAGTTAGCGCTTCCTGACGCTGCTGTTGACTACTCGGTATGGATCATCTGGGTTGTCATCTTCATGAGGATGTTCGGGTTCTCTCCAAAATACTGGATAAAGCGCGGCAAAGGACTTGCGTTAATGTTCGGCGGGACAGCTGTCACACTGGTTGTCTTTTATATGCTGGAGCGGGCGACAGGTACACTTGGAGCAGGGTTCGCCTCACCGATTCTTGCAAAAGCCCTGGGTGCTGAAAACCAGAATATAGGTCTTTCCTTGATGGTATCGATTTATCTTGTTTTCTGGATGGAGTTCGCTGCTGCCATCAGGATAAACGGACCATCCAAAAAGGCTGTCGAGAAGATCTAGCGTTCAGAAGGACACAGTTTAAAAAAGGCGACTTTCGGGTTGCCTTTTTTTGTTTTTGCAGCGGATCAATGCTGATATAAGAGTACTATTGTTAGTTCGTAATTCATGGAAAGGATATAAATGGCACTTTCAATACTCATAGCCGCATCCGAAGCGGTCCCTTTTGCAAAAAGCGGCGGTCTTGCCGATGTTGTCGGCTCTCTTCCCAGATACCTGAGAAAACTCGGTCATGACGTGAGGATCGTAATTCCCCGCTACTATTCCATTGACAGGGAACGGTTCGCTCTTTCCCTGCTACCCGGAGCTCTGGTAGTACCGATGGGTGGCATCGGTAACGAGTACTGCGCTGTCTATGAAGGCCGCATCCCTGACAGCGATATACCCGTTTATTTCCTCGAACATGAGGGGTACTACGGGCGTAAAGGGCTATACGATGTTGATAATGTAGAATTTCTCGACAATGACAGGCGGTTCGTCTTTCTCTCCAAAGGAAGCCTCGAGCTCTGCAAGATGATCGATTTCCGGCCGGACGTGATTCATGCCAATGATTGGCATACGGCCGCGATACCCCTTCTGCTGAATACCACCCATAAAGATGATGCTCACGTCGGCGGAGCTGCCTCAATCCTTACGATCCATAACATACAGTACCAGGGGAGTTTCCCCCCCTCCTCAATGGAGATTCTCGGAGTCGGATGGGAGCACTTCACCTTTCTGGGGCTGGAGAAGGATGATCGGGTAAACCTCCTGAAAGGGGGGATTTATAATGCGAACATAATTACAACTGTTTCTGAGGGTTATGCCGCGGAGATCCAGACTCCTGCCTTCGGCTGGGGGCTAGAAGGTGTGTTGAAGGAGAGATCGCCGGATCTTTTCGGGATTCTGAATGGTGTTGACTATTCAGAATGGGCTCCTGAAAGCGATATCTTTATTGCTGCAAACTACTCTGCAGAAGATCCCGGTGGCAAGTGCCTCTGCAAAGCAGAGATCCAGAGGCTTGTCGGCCTTCCGGAACTGGCCGAAGTTCCGCTTATAGGTATTGTCAGCAGGATGGTCAAGCAGAAGGGCATCGACTGTCTGGCCGCTGCCCTGCCACACCTGTTGAGTCTTGACCTCCAGATAGTGATGCTTGGAGAAGGGGAGCCGTGGGCGCACTTCTACTTCGGGGGGGAGGCCGCTAAACATCCTGACAGACTTGCAGTTGTCATCGGCTATGACAATGTTCTCGCCCACAAGATAGAGGCCGGTGCTGATTTCTTTCTGATGCCGTCGGCTTTCGAGCCGTGCGGGCTGAATCAGATGTACAGCATGCGGTACGGTACTCTGCCGATTGTAAGGGCTACCGGAGGACTGGATGACAGCGTGGATAATTTCAACGAAAAGGAGCTCACCGGGACGGGGTTCAAGTTCAACGATCTGAATCCCGGAGCGCTTTTTGATACGGTCGGGTGGGCAGTTCACGCATGGTACAACAGAAAGGAAGCCATAACCCGTCTCATCCGGAATGCCATGGAGAAAAGATTTACCTGGGAGGAGGCCGCCGGGAAGTATGAAAGGTTATACCGGCTTGCCGTCAGTCGGCTTCGGCAATAACGAACTGGTTCATCTCATTTTTAAGTAGATCGCTCTGGGTTGACAGCCTCTTGACAGACTCATCGGTCACCCTGTTGGCATCAAGTGCATTATCAGTGGACTTCTGTATCTCGTTCGCCGAGATCATAATCAGAGAACTGCTCTTTGCCTGTTCATCGCTTGCCAGCTTTATCTTCCTTATCATTACCGAGATACTCTCTGTCGATTTCCCGATGAATGATCCGACAGTGCTCTGCTCACGGGTAGAGTTGCGTACCTGGGAGTTCAGGCTCTTCATCTTTTCTGTTGCGGCAATAATCATGTCTGCACCGCGCCCTTGCTGACCGGTTGCGGTTGCGATCTGGGTGACCATCTCCGAGACACGCTCTATGGCTTTCTTGATCTGCTGGCTCTCTTTTGCCTGAGACTCGGTTGTCTTAGCGATCTCCACTATCTGTGTGCTGGACAGCTCCACCCCGGCAAGGATCTTTGCCAGCGCCTCGCCTGACTGGCAGGAGAGCTGCTCACCATCGGCAATGCTCTGTTCGGCGAGGGATATGGACTCGACAGCGCGATGAACCTCCTGCTGGACAGCTGCGATGACTTTTGCAATCTCTTTTGTCGAGCTGCTGGTCCGCTCTGCGAGCTCTTTTATCTCTTCGGCAACAACCGCAAA
>Ga0134124_10001743_pt1 | contig 17454 bp, 24 predicted proteins | sample KB304_FD_96880 | JGI IMG/M metagenome (GOLD analysis project Ga0134124, IMG submission 96880) | Terrestrial soil microbial communities without Nitrogen fertilizer from Kellogg Biological Station, Michigan, USA - KB3-0-4 | ecosystem: Environmental > Terrestrial > Soil > Unclassified ...
GCGGACAACCTCGTGCTGCTGCGCGAGGCGTGTCACAAGGCGATCGGGCCGTGAGCGAGCAGCGAATGATCGACGCCTTCTGCGCTTGGTATCAGAAGGAGTACGGGCGCGATCCTGCCGACGGAGGAGAGCACGCCCAGGTGTGGCTGAGAGTCTGGACCGCCTCGTGGAAGGCGTGCGAGGAAGGCAACAAGTAACACTGTGCGGGGTCGGTCTGCGTGTCCTTGCTCCTTGGCTCACTTTCCGACGCAGATCGGCCCCGCGCTTAGGAGGATGCGATGGACTTGCGAGAGGCGATCGAGCGAGCGGAGAGGTTCCCAGAATGCCTCGGCGATCACGGAAGCGTCGCCGACGCGATCATGGACGCCGCCAAGCGCGAGCTGTGGCGTAGGGAGGAGAATGGGCGGCCGAAGCGGGCGAGCCTTGAAGAACTCGAAAGCCACATCCGCATCTGCTACCCACGCGCCCAAGGGCCACGCCACATGGAAGCCGCCGACATCCTGAAGGCGCTGCGCGAGGTGGTGGTGCCGAACCTCAAGCGGATCGGCGAGCTTTCGGAAGAGATCAAGTACGGGCCGGGCGAGGCGCTTTCATTCGAGGCGCTCAAGGCCATCGGAGAGTCCCCTTGATCCTCGCCCTCGACCCCTCCCTCTGCGCGACCGGATGGTGTATCGCCCCACTCCCCGAATCTCCGGTCGATGAATTACTTACCGGGGTAATCACAACGGAGCCATCCCCGAAGAAGCAGCGGCTCTACCAAGCGGAGGACGACGCGCAGCGGGCGCTCAAGCTCTACCGGGCGCTTCAGGATCTCGTGATGATCGGACCCGCGCCACGCAACGCCCTAGAGCTTCCACAATACGCCGTAGAGCAGCCGACTGGATCTCAGAGCGCGAGAGGTGCCGCCGCTCTGAAGCTCGTCCAAGGGCTCATTATCGGCTTCTGCGGCACCACCCCGATTCGATGGGTGCTCGCCGCCGAGGCCAAGGTGGCCCTCTGCGGGAAGAAGGGGGCGAGCAAGGAGCAGATGGTGGCGGCGGCGGTGAAGCGGGGGCTGAAGCTCACCGGGAACAAGGTGGCGCAGGAGGCGATGGCGGACGCCTTCGCGGTGCTTCTCGCGAGCGGGCTGTGGAGACCGGCCTACGTCACGGTTCCGGTGGACGCGACGAAGATGAGAGTCTCGGGGTTTGCATCGGCCCCTCACCTTCCTGGGCGCAAGCTCAAGCCGGGTGAGACGATCCAGGTGTACGAGACGCCGTGGCCGTCCAAGGGTGGAGACGCGCGATGAGCTGCGAGTGCTGCTGGGACTGCGACGAGGGACGGATCCCGAGCAACTGCACCTGTGTTTGCAAGTGCCACGAGATCGGTGGTTCCTGCACGGGACGGCAACCCATCCCGCCCCTCGCCGGCTACGACTCGACTACGGCCGAGAACTGGCGTCTGATCCAGCAGCAGCCGACACCGCCGGATGGTGATGGTCGGTGAACTGCGACCACGCCAACGCCAAGGAAGGTGGCTTCTTCCGGGGCCGCATCTGGTGGTGCCCGGACTGCGGGGCGTGGCGCTACCCGACCCCGCCTTGGAACCTTCCTTCCGAGGAACCGTGTTCCGCGCACGACCACAAGACGATCTACGCCTGTTCCGGCGTCGGGATGGTGTCGTGGTGCCCGAAGTGTGGAGCGATCAAAGACTTCCCGACGGGGGATGGATGGGACTTGCCGAAGCCTCCTTCTGCGCCTTCCTCACCGCCCGCTTCCGGTGCGCCCGGGTCCCAGGGATCGCCTTGACGCCAGGCACCCCGTAGACCGCGTGGTAGGCCGCCGTAGCGACCGTCCCAAGCCCTCCGATCACCGGGACCGCCCAATGCTGCCCCGTGGCCACCGCGACGCCCTGAGCGGCACCCGTGAAGTCCTGGACCCCACGCTCGAAGCTCCCGGGCGTGAGGTTGCACCCGGTCAGCGCGTGCAGCAGGGCAAGGATGCCGAGCCCCACCGCCACGAAGAGGGCGAAGTGGAGCATCCGGCGGAAGTCTTCCTTCCAAGTCGTTCCCATGCGAAGCCCCCCTGAAAGACCACCACCCCTCAAGCCCGCACTTGAAGCGCGAGGGAGGGGTGGTAAGTTCGTCGGTGCTGAAGCGACGGTCCGCGAGGTTAGCGGCTCCCGTCCATGAGGCAAGGCCCGACAGGTCTTGCGGCCGGGACCCCTCTCCAGGTCCAGCCCGGAGCCGCGAATCGGCCGACCCGGTCAGGCCGGGCAACTCCCGATGCGCTCCAAGCAGGGTCCAGGGGATTAGTCCTGTTCGCAGGCTCCCCCTGACACCTCACCTCTTCCAGGGGGTCGGACCGGGGCAGCTTGAACGACGCGACGACTCACCCGAGGGCGTGTCGGCTGAGAGCTTCTTACCTAGGACTCTTAGCCCCCACTCCGCTCGGATCTACCCTCAAGCGTGTCCTCGGACCATTCAGGAGCTGACGCATGGGATTCGAAACGGAACTGAAAGGCTTGGTCCCGATCCCGGATTCGGCGAAGCCTCTTTCGATTCGCCCCGGCTCGGTCATCTATTCGACGCACGAGACGCCGAAGGCCGACGTTGAACTCTTCATGGGACGAGTTCTGAATGAACTCTTGGACTGCGCTCTTTGCCGCCGCCGCGCCAAGGACGCCGTGCAGGCCCTCGCCATCGTGAAGGAGAACGAGTACCTGTCATTCACGCGGTCCGTGGCGCTCGCGGTCTGCCGACCGTGTCGGAAGTCCGGGGCCGCCGACTCCGCGGTCGGGCAGCTCGTGAAGAACTGGCAGGTTTCCGAGCGCAGGCCATCGGCGAACTGACCCCCCGCCGGAAACTGGACGCGGGGGTTGACGTAGACCTAACCAGTGTTATCCTTCGTCGCATGAAGACCAAGTTCAGCAGCCGCAAGACCCCGCTCGCCCGCGCGGTTCGCGTGAAGGTCGCTCGCCTCGGGATCGAGATGAGAGAGGCGGCTCGTCAGATCGGGTGCAGCCGGGTGGCGCTCTATCAGGCGCTCGGCGGGGTGAGGATGGGTCCCACCGTGGCGAAGATCCGGGCGTGGTTGAGGGGGAAGTGATGGCAGAGAAGCAACACATCAAGCTGGAGGTGTCGTTCGCCGAGTTCCTCATCGCGTTCTCACTCATGCTCGTCGCGACGATGGGCGCGGTGACGATGGAGATGAAGGACTACTTCAACGAGCGTCTCAAGTTCGAAAAGGCGATGAAGGCGCTGAACGAGCCCAAGTAGCCGCCCTCGGGCGGGACAAGGATTGGGGATGGACGAGTACCAGAAGGCGTTGGCGAAGCGGCAGTTGTTCGTCCTTCAGGCCAAGATCCTTAGCGCGAAGAAGGATATGCGGCAGGCCGAGATCGACATGGAGGTGGCGCGCGAAGTCATCGACGTGATCGGCCCCATCGCCGCTTCGCTGAAGGACCGTATCGAAGAGGCCGAGAAGGAGCCCGTCCCATGACCTCCCCCTTCGACCTCTGGAAGACCACCAACCCCGACCTCGAACGCATCTCGTGGGTGAACTGCACCGCCTGCGGATACCTCTTCGAGCCGGAGGACTGTGAGTGGATCGACAGCCGCGAGGAGCGTGAAGAGGGCGTCTGCTGCGGCTGCTGGAAGGCGGGGGAGCGCCCCGTGGGCTACGACGGAGAGGACGCATGATCCGCTTCGGAGACGAGAGGCTTCCGAAGAGGTTCTGGAAGAAATCGTTCGAAGACGAATCGGGATGCTGGGTATGGGCTGGCTTCATTGCGGAGAACGGATATGGGAAGTGCAAGCTCGGGCAGACGAGCCACTATGCACATCGACTCGTCTATCGGGTCCTTGTCGGCGAGATCGGAACGCTCGACATTGACCACCTCTGCCGAACGCGGGAGTGCATCAATCCGGCCCACCTAGAGCCGGTGTCGCGCCGCGAGAACGTGCTGCGCGGGGTCGGGCTGTCGGCCATCAACGCAAAGAAAACGCACTGCCCGAGAGGGCACGCGCTGGACGGCAAGAACCTCCTGCTGAACAACACTGGAAGGACGTGCAGGACATGTCATTACGCAAGAAACAACGAGCGACGCAGAAGGCAGCGCGCAAATGCGCACGCTTGAAGACGAGCAGCGCGCTCACATCGAAAGCATCCGGGCCGAGCTTGGCGGATGGGGTCGGCACGCCGGTGACGATGGAGGACGTGAAGCTCATGCTCTATCGCGTGAAGGAGAACGCGGAGGGAGCGCTCGGCTTCATCGCTCAGATCGAAGGGATCTCCCATTCTCCTACCTCTGCCTCGCCTGCCACGGCGAGGGAGTCGTGCGGGAGCCCGTTCGAAGGATGGACACCCGCGAAGGTTCGTCAGTTCAACGCCTTCGCGATGACTCCAGAGCAGCGCGAGAACGCGAAGAGGCACATCGAGGATCATCGACGACTCGATGCTGCTCTTGCGAAAAAGGCCGCTCACGAGCCGCGCGCTGGCGACGGGCGGCGGAAGAGGACGCCGACCAAGTTCTGCGAGCACGCGACGCATCGCGTGGGACACGTTCGGTACGTTCACCGAGGCAAGAACAAGCGGCTGTGGTGCCTGTACTGCGGCCGGCCGTACCGTCCACCTTCACCCCGGCCGCGGGGGTGACGCAGGCAGAGAGTCTAGGTTCCATTCTCAGGAGACTCAGCGATGGCTGACAAGCAGGACGACGTATCGATCGAGTCGATCAAGGTGAAGCTCGGCGGCGAGACGAAGACGCTCACGCTGGAGCAGGCGAAGAAGCTGCGCGACGCGCTGAACGCGATGTTCGGGACGACCTACGCGCAGCAGTACGCGCCGATCTGTCTGCGCCCGCACGCCGACGAGTGGCATCGCGGCTGGTGGCAGATCCACCCGTGGGCTTCGTACTGCTCGGCATCGAGCGGCGATGCGTCGACGTCCTTCGAGGCCGTCAACGCGCCGCAGGCGATGTGCCTGTCGGTGGACCTCGACGCGAAGTAACCAAGGAGCGCGCGTAGTGGACATCATGGAGGATTCGATGCGATTCCTGGGAAGCGTTCTGTTCCAGCGTTGCAAGGACGGGGAGTGCGAGAAGTGCGAGCACTACGAGATCGTGGACGAGAAGCGACCGGCTTACGTCGAGTGTGCCTGCGCCCACCACGAAGCCGCGATCAACGGTGCTTGGCGGGAGGATCGCGACGTGGCGCAGGCGCGGAAGAACGAGTTCATCGCCAACGTGGAAGAGGTGTTCGGAGGGAAGATCGGTGCCTGACACTCCCACGTTCCTCGTTACTCCCGGCAGCTACCGAAACCTTGCCGGCGAGTGGGTCGCTGCCGCCGACCCCATCGGCAGCGCCATCCGATCCTCCCTGAGCGGCTGCCTGCTCGACCTGATCCCTGGTGGCTTCCCGCGCGCCAAGGGGCCGTTCGGGGCGAAGAACGTCCACATCCGTGGGTGGGACCGCTCGCTTGGCATCTCGACGATCCTGCGCGACGACGCGGTGGGCAGCAGCGACGACTTCATCCTCGGGGATGGCGACACAAACTTCGTCATCGAGCGGCTCAACATCGAACTGGACGACCGCGCCGGGGTGAAGACCACGAGCAGCGTCGGACCCAAGATCGCACTCATCGACGTGATGATGTACGGGAAGGGGTCGCCACACGATCCGACCTGGAAGGACTCGGCCAAGTGGGGGTGCCACCAGTACAACATCGCCTCCTGGAACGAGATCCGCGTCAGCAAGTGGTCGATCTACGGTGAGCACGGCGACTACGTTCACAACCAGCAAGGTGCGGTGAACTACCAGGGCGGGGGCGCGGGCTACCTCGGCGGCTGCGACATCTTCCACGCCTCGCGCATGAACGAGGGGCCGGTCGGCAAGGGCGACACCACGATCGCGGATCGCGTGACCAAGGAGGTCTGTGTCGTCCAAGGTGGCAGCGCGTTCACCTTCCGAGGTGGCGTGCCCGACGGGAAGATCACGATTCGAAACTCGTCGGGCAAGCTCGGCTGCGACCCGAATCTTGCCGCTCCGTTCAACGAGAACATCTGCGGGATGCTGTCAGTGGACGCGGCCGACGAGACGGCACCCGGCAAGAACGACGCGGCGTGGCCGGGCAAGTACCGAGAGGTCGCCCTTGATGGGGTGGCTTGGGAGGTCGGAACGGTCTGGCCGGGCCGCACCGGGATGATCCGCCCGGTGGCAACGATCGGAAACACGAAGCTGCTCACCATCAAGAGCACATGGATCAGGGTGCGGCGAGCAGCCGGCGCCTACCCCATCGGGCTCGCGATCAAAGACTGCGACGAGGTGCAGATCGCCAAGGACGTGGCGATGGAGGCGTGGGTGGACTTCAAGGGTGAGAAGTTCCATTCCTGGGATCTGTTCAAGGCGGGCCACCCGGAGTGCTTCGGGTGAACACCGAAGAACAAGAGGACTTCTGCGATCATTGTGGCACGCGAGCGAAGCACGCATCCGGGCTGGTCGTCGTGGAAACGGCACCTACCGAGGACTTTCACGACTACATCAAGAGATGCGGATTCAACGTCCATGTCTTCCAGTCCAACCACGGCCGATATTTCTCCACGCTGCGGCACGGAAGTGAACAGGTCTTCGGAAGGTTTCCGAACGGGCTGGACGACTGGATTGTTCTTCCGTACTGCGCCCCGCAATTCATGGGAATGGGCACCAAGGAAGAGGTGATTTCAACCCTCTGCGATTTCATCAATGACGAGGCAGCGCCATTCATCTACGTCAAGAAACGGCGGTGGCCCATGAAGGACATCATCAAGGAGTTCCCGCCGACCGGGAGGCTGGTGATCCATGACCCGCTCGCTCAGTGACTCGCGCGTTCGTGGGCGCGCCGCCGGCTACCTGCCCCCATTCGCCGGCAAGATCACCGACGACCCGCCGGATCTGAGTCCCTGCCCGCATTGCATGGAGGTCGTCATCAAGGCGCACAAGCGCTACTTCGATGCCCCGGCGCAGCTTCACGAGCACCAGCCGCATCTCTTCCAGGACGCCTACGGCGAGTTCCAGATCAGGAAGCGGGAGGGGCTTCCGGAGTAGACTGCGGCGAACCTCTAGGGGAGAACGACGTGGCCGTTCAACTTTCCGTCGCCGTACGCAACGCCCGCCTCGACGCGATCGAGTCCACGATCGGAACCTCGGCGGTCCTGAAGATTCGAAGCGGTGCCCAGCCCGCGGACTGCGCTGCGGCCGACTCCGGCACCGTGATCGCCACGCTCAGCCTCCCTTCCGACTGGATGTCGGCGGCCTCCTCGGGGAGCAAGGCTAAGACCGGAACATGGCAGGACACCTCGGCGGACGCTTCCGCCACGGCTGCTCACTTTCGCATCTACGAATCGACCGCCACCACTTGTGGCCTTCAGGGCAGCGTGACCATCACCGGAGGGGGCGGCGACCTGACTCTTGACGCCGTGGTCATCACCGCCGGTCAGGTGGTCACGATCACGGGCTTCACGCTCACTGACGCCAACGCCTGATCCGTGGCGACTCTCCGCACCTCTGCTGCGGGAGGCGATACCACCGGCACCAGCGACCGGACTTGCACCATCGTGCCCGCGGTGGGCGATCTGTTCGTCGTCTTCCACTCTAACAGCGTCAACACCAACATCGTCCCAACCTGTTCCGACGACAACGGCGGGACGTACACCCGCATCCGCAACGCCCTGTTCAACTCGTCGGGCTCTAGCTCCGGCGTCTTCGTCCGCGACCAACTTCTCACCAACACGACGAGCACAGTGGTCACCGTCGCCACTGGAGCCAACGACTCCGGGAACGTGGTGGTTCTCGCCGTGGCCGGGATGTCGAAGTTCGGCTCGGCTGCGGTCCTTCAGAGTGCGCGGCAGAACAATCAGGCGGCTGGCACGACCCCGGCGCCGGTCTTTCCATCGACCACGCTGACCGCCAACTTCGTCTGTGGCGCGGTCGCCAACGGCAGCAACCCGGCGGGGATGACGCCGCCCGTCCCGCTTCCAGAGCGTCAGGACGTGGGGCAGGCGACCCCGAACATCGGACTCGAAGCCGTCTCCATCAACTCGGGCGTCGCGCTGACGACGGTGACCTGGGGCGGCACGAGCGCCACCGCCTTCGCGGCGTTCGTCGTCGAACTGGACGCCTCCGATGAAGGCTCGGCCTCGATCACCCTCGGGGCAGCCACGCTCAGCGCGGTCGGTGACGTAGCAGTTTCTGGCACCGCCTCAATCACGCTTGGAGCGCTGACTAGCTCTGCCGCGGGCAACGTGGCGGTCGCCGGCACGCTCTCGAAGACTCTTGGCGCGGCAGCGCTCGCGGGCACCGGGACCGTGGCGGCGGCGGGCGCCACATCCATCGTCTGCATCATCACGTCTCCGATGGACGGCACCGACGGAGACAGTGGCACCGAGGACCCGCACCATCTCGCCGGCTACACGATTGAGCAGTTCAGCTCCGACAGTTCCACCGTGGGTGGCGGCGACACCAAGATCGTCCACACGGCATGGAGCGCGGACGACGGTTGGACCGACACCGGGCGCCACGTCCAGCACCGCTTCGACACGGCGGGGGATCACGTCGTCACCTGCACCATCACCGGGGACGCGGGCGGCACGGACACGACCACGAAGACGATCACCACGATCACCCCGACCTTCGCCTTCGACAAGTACGTCAAGGCGGCGAGCGCGGGCGGTAGCGACAGTGCGAGCGGCGCCGACGACGCGAACGCCTACGCGACGATCGAGAAGGCGTTCCAAAAGTGGCGCGATCTCGGCAGCGATGCTTCGCGCAAGGGTGTCTACGGGATCATTCGGATCAAGGACACGGCGCCGCCCGCCTTCACGGGCCTCGCTGACGGCACCCACGACCCGAGCCCCGACCACGGCTTCCTCATCATCACGCGCTACGGGACGAGCGTGGTCCCGGAAGTCCTCTGCAACGACAACACGAACATCACCTGTCAGGCGAACAACCACGTTCCGCTGGAGTGGGGATGGTCGGTCTACATCAAGGATGTGAAGTTCACTTGGGCCGGGCGCAACGAGAACAACGAAATCTTCCTCGGGAACATGGGCTCGCAGCTCGACGGGGTGACCATCACCAACGGATGGACCGACCTTTCGCAGTCGATCAAGAAGGCGTTCGTCAACGGCTCGGTCACGCTCTCCGGGAAGGACGGGATATTCGCCTCCTGCCCGTGGCTGATCCTCGACACCGTTTCGGTCACGCTCAACTGCTTCCTCGGAGTGAACGCCGAGCATCAGGTCTATGGCAGCAACGGGCTGCACCACTTCGCCTTCCGCCGGATGACCGTGATCGGGGACGACCAAGGGAACGACGGGTTGCGCCTCGTCTCGGCGGTGAAGGGCTACATCGCGGACTGCACCGTCACCGATATCTTCAACTCGGGCGACGCGCTCTTCCCTGGCGCCAACAACTCGGGTGACGACGCGGGCAGCCTGCACATCCTCGAACGCTGCGTCGTCAATGCGGCGAACAAGGGCGTCAACGCCAACGGCGCCGATGATGTGCTCGTCCGCAACGTGATCGTGAAGGCGACGAACGGCAGCGGGGCGGTCACCTTCGGGGGGCACAACACTGGCCCCTCCTCGGTGAATGGGCGGATCTACCACTCGGTGGTCTACGCCAGCGTGAACGCGGACCTGACCACCGACCAGTACTCGACCACCTCGCAGAGCAAGAACAACATCTTCCAGAAGACCGGCGGCACCGCCGTCTTCTACGACATCGACACGCTCGCCAACTTCACGAGCGACTACAACTGCTTCTGGAGAGTGGGCGGGACGCCCGACGCGGACGCCAACTTCGCCAACGTCGCGGGCGTGCTGAAGACCTGGGCTCAGTGGCAGGCGCTCGGGCAGGACGCCCATTCGATCTTCCGGGATCCCCTCTTCACCGATGCTCCGGGCGGGGACTTCACCCTTCAGGGCGGCAGCCCCTGCATCGCGGCGGGCACCCATCTCGGCGAGGTGCCCTTCGACTTCATCGGTACGGCTCGTCCGACGCCCCCCTCGATGGGCGCCTACGAGGCGGTGGCCGGGGACACTCTCGCCCCCACGGTCGAGGTCACCGCCCCGGCGAACGGCGTGGAAGTGGCTGGAACGGTCCTGGTGACGGCGTCGGCCTCGGATGCGGTCGGAGTCGTCGGAGTCCAGTTCAAGCGCTCTGGGGTCAACCTGGGCGCAGAGGTGACCACTCCCCCGTACACCGTCTCCTGGGACACCACGCAGGTGCCGGACGGGGCCTACTCGCTGACTGCGGTGGCGCGGGATGCGGCGGGGAACTCGGCCGAGAGCGCCCCGATCACGGTCTTCGTGGTGAACACGCCGGAGGAGCCGCCCCCGGACCCGGACAACCCGCCCCCGCCCACCCGTCCGCGCGGCCCCCTCTTCACCGTGGGCACCGGCCCGTTCCGGCCGTGGATCACCACGCACCGCCGCTTGTTCCCGACGCTGCCTCACCGCAGAAAGTAGGATCTCCCCATGAGCTACGCCTTCGTAAGCGCGGGCACCGGGGCCGGCGGCACCACCTCACTCAGCCTGCCGTTCCCGGCCACGACGGTTTCCGGCAACCTGCTGATCGCGGTGGTCTGCAACAAGTACCCGGCGAACGCCCCGACAACTCCCTCCGGGTGGACGCTTCAGAAGCAGCCCTTCGGAGGCGCGGGCGCCTCGGGCGCGGATACCGGCAGCGTCTTCCTCTCGGTCTACACGAAGACCGCGGACGGCACCGAGGGCGGCACCAATCTCTCGGTCACAATCACCGCGGGCAACGCGGCCATCGGGAACATCTTCCAATACAGCCCGAGCGCGGCCCAATCGACCTTCCAGATCGTCGCCGCGAGCGGCACCTACGACGCTTCGGCGGGCGCCTCGTGGTCCGCCACCGCGAACGCGGACCTTGGAATCCTGACGGGCGACCTCGTGCTCGTATTCAGCGGCATCAACACCGACCTCTACGGCTACTCGCTCGAAGCGATCACCTCGACCGGCGTGACGTTCGGGACCATGACCGAGCGCGCCGACGCGGTCACGACGAGCGGGGACGATGCGGCCATCGTTCTCGCCGAGTTCCCGGTGCAGGAAGCTCGAAGCAGCGCAGCGCCGGTCTACACGATGACGGCGAGCGGCACGGCGGCGAGCAACCCGGCCGGTGCCACCATCTTCCTGCGCATCCGCGAGCTGCTCTACTCGGCGACGAACTTCTTCGGAGGCGGCGATCCTCCGGCGCGTCAGGCGCAGCCCTCCAGCGTCGAGTTCGCCTACGCCGTGCCGCAGATCAAGCTCAAGGACTACGGGCTTCGTAAGGGTCGCGCGAAAACCCACGAGAGCCCGTACAACAAGTAGTGGTTGCGCGAAGCCTAGCGGTGGTGACGGCGCACCTGCGCGTCGAGTACCTCTTCGTGGATGTCCCGGATCATGTCCTCACAGTGATCCGTCGTCATCTTGATCTCATTCTGAAGCAGCCAGAACTCGGGCGCTGTTTCCTTCGTCACCGTGGAGCGGTCGGGGCGCGCGTGCCCGTTCTGCTGACGTAGCGATCGGATCGTGGTGAACGCCTCCTTCACAACGAGCAGCGCCACGGCCCCGATCGTGATGATCTCGCTGGCTTCGGTCACTTGACCCATTCGGGGATGAGCAAGGTCGGGTTGTCGTGCGCGAAGGTGCGCCGCCACGCCCGGAAGTCCGACCCGGTCATGTAATCGCTCGATCGCTCCCGGAGCGTGACGTTGATCTCGGCCATGCTCTGCGCGATGGCGTCGAGCTTCGCGTCGAGCGCGGCCATGTGGGCCTCCTGGCTAGAGCTGCGGTCGTCTTGGCGGTCCACCCGCCCGCCGAGGTGCGCGAAGTAGAGCGTGACACTGACGGTGGCCCCGAGCGCAAGCAGCACTAGACCTGCGCGGATCGAGGTGTTCTCTGAGATGGGGCTCACACCTGCTTCCGGCTGACCCGCATCCCCGCGCCGACCTTGATCTTGTGGTGCTCGGTCGCCGGACCCCCACTCAGGGAGCCAGTGAAGTCGAGCAGGTCGTCGCTGCTTCCGCTTGCCTCGATGCAATTCGTGAACGTCTCGATGGTGCCATCCGCGTAGCGGACGGTGATCGTGAGCGTGGTGGGCATGGCCAACCTCCTGTAAGCGGAATCCTAAGCGGAATCCGCAATTATTTTCCCATCGAGTCTAGGAGCGCTTGCCGCTTCTTCTCCAGGCGCAGCCGCACGAGGCGGGGGTCGTTCTTCTTCTGGAACTCCCAGATCTGGAACCACGCCTTCGCCATCAGGTTCTCCTTGGTGGGCGCGTCCGGGTTGGCGAGCTCGTAGTCCACGCTGCCGTCCTCCCCGACGACCTGCACGAGCAGTCCCTCGTCGTGCAGGCGCTCGATCTCGTTCTTCACCATGTCCGGCTTGTAGAGCTTCATCATCGGGACGCCCACGAGCGTGCGGGCGATGTCCCGCATGACGCTGCGTTCCTCGGGGGGCACGTTCTTCTGCTGCATGAACGCTTCGAGCGACTGAAGCGGGAAGGATGGCAGTAGGAAGGAGACGGCCTCCCAGGGGCCGCTGCCCGCATTTTTGGGCTTCCCGAAGGTGTCCCGGGTGGCCGCCACGCGGGCGCCGAGCCCCACGAGCGCGTTCTTCTGCCCGAGCTGCCACCAGAATCCGGCGTCCTTCGAGTTGCTGCTGAAGTAGCGGAGCACCACGAGGGATGGCACGAAGGTGCTCGCGTCGAAGCCGTCAACCGTCCCGTCCTTGTCCGGCTTCCCGGTCGGGATGTAGGACCGCTTCACCATCCACTGGACCGGGTCCGGCAGATACCCGAAGCGGTTGTCGAGGTAGGCGTCGAGCTTCTTCTTGTCGATCCCGTAGTGAGCCATCGCAGCGGCTTGGAGTCCGGCGAGCGCGGCGATCCACTGAGCGCTGCTCGTGGCAATCCGGGTCATCCCGCGAGCGATGAGCGCCGCCTTGGCCGCGTTGCCGCCGGGGTCGGCCGCGATCACCGTGTCCATCGGGGTCGGGATCGTCTTGCCGAAGAGAGACGGCTTGCGCATGGCCGTGCGCGTGAGCGTGCTCTGGACGAACTTCATGGGCCAGCGCGCCCAGGTGAGGTAGTTCGCCGCGCCCTGCGCGAAGCCGGGGAGCGTCCGGTAGTCCAGCACTCCCTGGATCTGCTTGAAGGCGTCGCCCGGCTGCATCGGCCCGCTGCCACCGACACCCTTCTCGACCGCGTTGTGGTAGGCCGTGCGAGCGTCCGCGAGGTCGATCATCAACTGCCGCCCACGCGGGATTGACAGGAAGGCCCGCAGCACCTTGACCGGCAAGCGGGCGAGGTCGAAGGGCGACTTGCCGACGAGCAGCTTGTCGATCTTGTCGATGATCTCGCCACGGCGAGCGAGAAGCTGGACCACCTTCAGGCCCTTCGTTCCGCGCCCCTGCTCCTCATACTCGCGGATCTGACGAGCGAGTTGCCCAGCCTCCACCAAGTCGGCCTTGCTGACATCGGTGGGGCCGCCGAGTGACGCCCTGCGGGCCATCACATCGAACTCGTAGTCGCGGTCGTTCTTCGTATGCAATCCGAGGTTCTTCAGGATCGACTTGTGGTTGCCGGTGATGGAGTCTAGTCCGGCCTCGTTCATCATCTCCGAGTTGCTGATCTTGTCCTGAAACCACGCCTTGATGTTGAAGCCCGCCTTCAACTGCTTGTGAATCGCCATCACCTCGCGAAAGAGGTGGACGAGCGCGGAGTGGTTCTGGTCGAGGTTGTTCAGGTGCGCGAGTTCGTCCCGCGCGAGGTACATCCCCTCGTGCTCTCCGTACTTCTCACCGACGAGCTTCTTGTAGAGCTTGCCCTGCGACCCGGCGATGAGGCGGTCGCGCTCGGCGAGCATGGCGCTGATCTCTTGGCGGGCCTGCAACTTCGCCTTCGGGTCCAGCGCTGCGATCGAGCGCTCCTTTGCTCGGATGCCTTGATCCAGCGCGTCCGCTCGCTGCCGCATCTGCTCCCGGCCCACCTTGTCGGGCAGTTCGGCCTCGGTCAGCAGCGTCTTGTCCATCTTCGAGAGCTGGAGCATCGCCGCTTTGCGGGTGCCCTGCTCCTCGGCCTGAAGGATCTGCGAGGTCTTGGCGAGGGACAGGTCCAGCGGGCGATCCGCAAATGCTTCCTCGAAGGTCTGCGTGCGCTGCTTCAGGTGCTGCTGAAGGAGCGGGTTGGCGAGCGGCGCCTGCGAAGGACCGCGCATCGCTTCGGGGCGTGGCTCCTGCACCGCCTCGCCCTTCGTGCTGCGAGGGAAGAAGAAGCCTTCCTGCTCCGCTCGGGCAAGGCTCTCGTCCAGCAGGATGCCGTACTTGTTCATCAGGCGGCCGATGCCGAGCCCGGCCTTGCCAACTTCGAGTTGAGCCGCGACGACGGGGCGCAGTCCCTTGGGAAGCTCGGCGTCGGCAGGGATCGGGATGTTCCCGTGGCTCTCGACGATCACGCGCGTCCAGTCGTTGATCTTCTGGGCGAGTTCCTCATCACCTCCCGACGCCTTCTTCAGCTCGCGCCTCAGGTTGTCCTCGGCCTTGAGACGAGCCCCCTCGACCGGCGCGAACTCGTTGTTGATCTGCGTCTCCTTCGCGGTCGCCGTGGCGGTCGGAGCGTTCTCGCGGATGCCCAACTTCGCATAGATGGATTCCTTGATCGCCTGCGCCGTCACCTCGGTGGCCTTGAAGTCGGATGGTAGATCCTTCGGCTTCTTCTCCCCGTGGCCTCCAACGGCAGCACCCGCGAGGACGGCGCTCAGGCCCTCGACGACGTGCTCCCCGAACTTCTGCCACGGCCCCGGGCCGTTCTCTACCTGGGTCTTCCCGAGCCGCTTGGGCTCACCCTGGCTGCGGCGAAGCTCTTGGACGGCGGTGAGCGCATTCGCCGCCTCAAAGGGCACGAAGCTGCCAACCGCGGCGGCCGTCTTGGGGATCATCGAGAGCCCCTCGGCCGCCCCCTCGGCGGTCTTCGCCCCGGCCCCGAAGAGGACCGAGGAGAGGAGGATCTGCTCCGGGGCCAGTGCCGGTTGCTCGCCAGACGCGATACCGAGCCCCTGGCGGGCCGCCTCGTAGATCCCCCCTACCGCGGCACTCCCAAGGACGCCGCCCGGCAGAGCCTTCTGTAGCAGCGCCAGCGGGCCTCCCGTGGTCACCCCACGGATGGACGCCTTCACCCACCCGGGGAGAGCCTCGATGTCCTTCTGACTCTTGGCTCGGAGCACCTCGAAGCCGGCCTGGGCGATCTCCTCATCCGTCAGGGGCGGGCGGTGAAGGCCGGGAGTCTGGGGCAGCCCCGCCTTGCCGCCGGTCAGGTCGCCCCCCTGAAGCAGCGCCTCAAGGGCCGCCTGCTCGTAGGGTCCCTGCGTCACCTCTTGCCCATAGGCGGTGATCTTCTTGGGCGGGCGCTTGGCGGTCGTCTCCTCGCCGAGACGCACCGAGGCGGTCTTCGCCTCCTTCAGCGCCTGCCACGTCTTCGCGAACTCGGGGTCCTTCGCGGCGACAAGATCCAGTCCGCCGACCGTTGGAGCATCCCCGCTGATGCCTGGGAAGGACTTCTTCAGCGCCGCCCACGCGGTCGGGAGCGACCCGTAGGGAAGCGAAGAGCCGATCCCTTCTGCCGACGCCACCTTGAAGCCCGTGGCGAGCTTGCCGGTGGGGATGTTGAGCGTGCGCTCGGCGACGTACTCCGCAGCATCCGCGAGGTTGCCGGTACCGGGGGTGGGCTTCTCGGCCGGAGCAGGCGGACCCAGGAGCGAGTCGATCTGGTCCTTCGACGGGCCATCCTGGAGCAGCGAGTTCAGGTCATCCTTCGACGGAGCCGCCTGCTGCCCGAGAATCTGGTTGATCGACTCCTTGTCCTGCTCAGTGGGCGTTGTAGGCATTCCAGGCGTCCATCAGTTCCTTGTGCTGCGAGTCGCTGATGGGCGGCGTGATGCCGTGGTCCGCCGCGTACTTCTTGAAGAAGTCCTTCTGAGCGAGCCGGGGCGCGGCCGTGCCGACGTTGCTACTCGCGGTCGGCTCCAAGATCGGTGCCAGCGTGCTCTTCATGTAAACATCCCATGCACCAGCGAGTTGTGCGCGACGCGCTTCGATGGGGCGCTGCTGGTCTTCGAGGTCGCGGACGATGCCGTTGATGATGTTGATGCGGTCCTTCTCGTTGGCGTCCAGTACCGTGGCGAAGTTTCCGCCCTCCTCGTTCCCCATCTGACTGTTCGGGTCGTTCGCGATGGCGCGGATCATCGCCACCATGTCGGAGGACTTCGTCAGCGCCTTGTAGAAGGCGATCCGGTTGCCGATGCTCCGGCTCTGCCCGGCAAGCGCGGTGTCCTTCGTGATCGCGTCCTGGGCAAGCGCCTGCCTCGAAACGACGGTGGCGGGCACGGGAATGTCGAACTGCGTCTTGGAAATCAGCTTCAGGCGCTCCCGAAGAAGTTCGGCCTGCTGCTCGTTGTCGGTGACGTAATTGAGCGATGTCCCGTCGCCACCGCCTTGCGGCTGCGGGAATCCAAGCCCGTTCAGCATCTCTCCCCAATACTGCACCGGCGTCTGCGGCGCGGGCTCTTGCTGCGGCGCGGTTTCCAATGGGCTTTCTTGCGACATCCCACCAGACGGGTAATCGCCGATCCCGGGGCCGGTCGGTGGCGGGCGAGCGATCTCGGAGGGCGTCTTCGATGGAGCGGGCGGCTGCGCCGCAGCGCCCTTGCCCTGCTTGGCGCCCTGCCGCCCCACCATGCTCGGAGGGGAGAAATTGGCGATCATCGCTGGAAGCATCTTGTGCGTGGCGTCTCGATCGTCCTGAATCCGCTGCAACTGCCTTATTGCAGCCTGAAGGGCCTCGAACTTGATCGCCGCCTCCTTCTCCTTTCCGGGGGATGGAATCTTCGCCGTGCGAAAGCCCTCGACCTCCGTGTTCGCGCGCGACCAGTCGTCCATCGCCTTGAAATAGGTCTGCGTGGCCGCGTCGTAGTCGTGGCCCAGTGATTCCTCGCGAGTCAGCATGTACTTCGCGAACTCGGTCTGCTTCCAGAAGTTCTGCTGCTCCTGCTCCTGCCGGTGCTCTTCGATCTGCGCGTTGAGCCTCTGTTGCTCCTGGAACGCCTTGATCGCCTCATGCTGCGCGATGTGGTAGTTGCGGCCGAGAATGTCGTGCCCGGTCGCTCCGGCAACGAGCATGCGCGCAAGCCGGTTGGGCGGCTCGATGACCGGCGGTGCCTTGTCGAAGTTGGCGCCGAGCGAGGTGTCGGCGAGCGTCCGCGCAAGACCGATCGGTGGTTCCAGAGAGGACTGCCCCATGTCCGGGATTTCTTGGGGCTTCGGCGGCGGGGCCACCGCCATCTGCTGCGAGCCGTCCAGCTCATCGTCTTCCATGTTGACCTCTCAGTACCCGAGCGCGGATGCGTACTGCCCCTCGCTTCCGCCACTCGA
>Ga0134124_10001744_pt1 | contig 17448 bp, 11 predicted proteins | sample KB304_FD_96880 | JGI IMG/M metagenome (GOLD analysis project Ga0134124, IMG submission 96880) | Terrestrial soil microbial communities without Nitrogen fertilizer from Kellogg Biological Station, Michigan, USA - KB3-0-4 | ecosystem: Environmental > Terrestrial > Soil > Unclassified ...
CGCCGCGAGCTTTGCGGTACTTTGCGAGCTTTGCGCAAGGAATCCAGTCGAGAAATACGTTGAACGCAAAGTTCGCAAAGTACCGCAAAGCTCGCAAAGATTTGCAGAGACGCAAACGTCTGCTAGCCGCGACGATGGTGACGTCTCCACGATCGCTTCTTGTGCACGTGATAAGCTCCGCCTCCAGCCGCTCCTGCGCCGGCGCCGATGATTGCGCCCTTTCTTCCGCCGATCAGACCGCCTGCGCCCGCGCCGATCGCCGCGCCGATCCCAACGCGCTTAGCCGCTTTGCCTTTACCCGCTTCAGGGTTGTGGCGGCGACGGTGTCTATAGGCGTTTGCCGGCGGAGCGAGCGTCGCAATCAACACGAACACCGCGAGAACCAAAGTGATCAATCGCGGTCCCAGAACTCTTAGCTTCTGCATGTTTCTCTCCTCCCAATCAACAGCGTCACACGGGTATGCTATAACGAACGCGCAATGTCCGACAAACTTCAGTTTGTCGTCTTGCAGATCTATCTCGACAAACTGAAGTTTGTCCGGACTTTTCAGTTTGTCGGACTCTTCAGTTCATCGAGCGCCGAACCCAGACGCTCAAGCCCGCGTTCGAGCATTTCAGAATCGCAACCAATCCCGATGCGAATGTGATCCGGCATCTCAAAATACTTTCCATGCACGACTGAAGTCTCGTATTTCCGGCGAAGCAGCGAGCACAATTCATCGACCGTGCCTCGCTTGACTCTTGGAAACACAACCGTTCCGAAGGGTGGCCTGACGGTTTCTAGGTTGGCACACGTATCCAGGAACTGATCAAGCACGACGCGATTCCTGTTAAGCAGCGAGCGTGCTCGATCTTTGATCGCGTCAAGATTCGCGAGGGCGATCACGCTCAGCCGTTCGGCGGAATGAGCCGGGATGTTTCCAAATAGATCATTGAGTCGCCATATTCTTCGGGCAAGCTCGGCGTCCGCGACTATCCACCCGCAGCGCAGGCCGCTCAAACCGTAGGCCTTAGTCAGACTGCTCGTAGTTACAAACTGGCTACCAAGGGGAAACGCGTAAGGCCGAGCCTCGTCGAACAGAGCTTCAAGATAGACTTCGTCGACCATCACTCGGGCTCCAACCCGCCGCGCGATTTCTCCAACCTCTCTGAGCGTGTCGGTATCAACAAGCGCACTCGAGGGGTTGTGCATATTCGTCATCACGATTAGCCGAGTACGACTCGTTACAGATCGCTCGAGTATACCGGGATCGACGCGAAAATCATCTTCAAACCGCCGTTCGAATCTCTTCACTTCGGCGCCCAGGTAACGGGCAATCGAGACCAGAGGATCGTACGCAGGCTGCTCGATTACGACTTCATCGCCAGGATCGAGGATGGTAGCCATCACGAGATAATTCGCCATCGAGGTCCCGATAGCCGCCACGATGTTGTCTGTGTCGACGCCACACTTTGCTGCCAGCGCTCGCTGAAGCGGCTCGTATCCGTACCAGCTCGGCCCGCTCAACTCGATATCTTCAAGCGTGGCCGGCAACTCGGCCATCGGGTAATTCATAACTCCGCTCGTTGCGAGGTTGAACGTCGCTTGCGAGCGGGTCTTTGCCCACTCGATGTACCCGGAAGCTTTAACACGAGTTTCCATAGCGCCCTAAGTTTGGGCTCCCCTCCATCGCCAGCAAAAATAAACCGGTATTCCCGCAAGCAGGATCACAAGCCCAATCGCGCTGTGAAGCGGGTCTTTGTAGACAGCGCTGGCGGCGACAAGCCATTCGGCCGCAATGAACAGCACGATCACAACCGCGCTGACCTTGAAGGCGCGAGCCGCACCGGAGCCGTCACCGGCTCGTGCTGCCTGCTTGCGAAGCGCGAATAGGCAAACCGCAGTGATGCCGAAAAAGAGTGAGTCGATTGAGACCACGTAGTTGAGGATCTGTTCATACTTCCCGGAGAGCGCGACGATAATCGCAAGCGCGCCCTGTAGAACTATCGCCACGACAGGCGCGTGCGTCTTTGGATGAAGCCAGGCAACGCGTTTGAAGAACAGTCCGTCGCTCGCCATCGCAAAATACACTCGCGGCGCAGTCAGTATCGACTGACTCAGGAATCCCAGCGTTGAAATAGCGATCCCGATCGCAATCAGGCGAGCGCCTCTTTCACCGAGCGCCATTCGCATGACTTCAGAAGCCGGAGTGGTCGTCGCCGCAAGACCGTTCACGCCAAGCACTCGCACGCAAACGAAGTTCACCGACAGATAAAGCACGACGACGCCGATCACTCCGATGATCAAGGCTCGCGGCAGGTTCTTGCGCGGTTCGCGGATCTCGCCGGCGACGAAGCTCGCCGTTTGCCAGCCTCCGTAGGCGAACAACACCGGTACAAGCGCCGCTCCAAAAGCGGTGATCGCGGACCATTGATCCAGGATAACTGGCTGGCTTTGGCCGGCCGGTTGCGGACGCGTTTCCGCTGTGAGACCGAATGCGATCAGCGCGACGATGGCGGCAATCTTCAACACCATCAGCACGCTCTGCAATGCGCTTCCGGCGCGAACTCCGAGACAGTTGATAACAGTCAAAATGGCGAGCGCTCCGGCGGCGAGCGCCCGGTCACTGACTCCGAGATGAGACAATTCGATGAAGTAGCGAGCAAACGTCACCGCGACTGCCGCCATACCACCGCTCTGAACTACGAGCAGCAGAGTCCAGCCGTAAATGAACGCGAGCCCCGGATGAAGAGCCTCGCGAATGTAAGCGTACTGGCCTCCAACCTGCGGCCTGAGCGCGGCAAGTTCCGCGTAGATGAAAGCTCCCGCAAGCGCAATCAATCCGCCAACCGCCCACGCGCCGAGGATGAGCAACGGTGTATGAACGACGCCGGCGACGACATGCGGGTTCATGAAGATGCCCGACCCGATGATGCCGCCCATCACAATCATCGTTGCGTCGAACGGCCCGAGTCGTCGCGCGAGCCCTGAGGCTTCGCCGGCGGCGGTGGAATGACTTGGTACTTGTCGGTTCATTCTGATGTACGGCAGGTTGCTACTTGTAACGTGTGGCCAGTCCTTCGCGTGCTTCGCGGTCCTTTGCGTCTTTGCGCTGAGTATTGAGTGTCGTTCAATACTCAACGCAAAGACGCAAAGGACCGCAAAGCACGCGAAGCTTAAACTGTTCGCGATGAAGAGCTGGAAGAAGACCTTGATGCCGTCGTGTGTAATCGCTCTCTCATTCGCATTTGCCACTTCGTTCGAGGCACGTCTTCTTCCTCGAACTGGCTGAGCGCTTCCTTAAGCGTTTCGCCGCCGAGTTGCCGGGTCTTCAAATAAAGAAGGGCCGTCATCGTAGCAATCAGCGGGACGATTACCGCGCTTAGGATCGCCACGATTATTGAGGTTATGCGCCCCGCCAGCATCGGAGCGTTTTCGGCTTTCGCCAGCTTCAGCCCAGCGCCCAGCCCTCCGGCCACGACCGCGGATAGGCAGACGGGTATCGCCCATTGGGCCAGCATGATCATGATCACCGTGAATCTCGATCGCTTCACAAGCGCTTTTGAACGCTTCAACGCGGCGCGGCCCTTCAGCCCTTCCATCATCACTACGGGCACCGCCAGCGATTGGTTGATGAACATGATTATGCCTGGAATTACCAGCAACATGCCGAGGAAGGCACGGATAGAAGCAATGGCAATCGTGATCAGCAGCGACTTCAGTCTCCTTCTAACCGCGGCATATGCGGTGCGCAGCTCCAGCGGCCGCAGCGGCGCAAGGAAATTCTGCGTGACCAGCCGAATCGTTACTCCGACAATCACCGCGTTGACGAGGAAGTTGACGAAGAACGTGAGAATCGACAGCACGATTTCGATTGCGCTGCCCGGCGTCGAGGATAGCTTGACGCGGCCTCCGGTCGTGCCGGGGGTAGTCGTGATCACTACACCACTATCCGGCTTCGGCGCAGTGGTTCCGCTCGAATTCATCACGCCGCTAATCAGAAGAGCGATGTGCAATGCAATCAACGGGAGGTACATCAATAGCGTCGCGCGGAAGAACTTTGGAAAATGCTCCGCGTACAGCGCGAAGGCTCGCCGCAACAAAGCTCCGGTTCCTTCGGCGTTGGCGCGAAGCGCGCTGGCGAAGCCTGCGGCGGTGGCCGGGCGCTCCACGGGATTCTTTGCAAGCGCCGACATCACCAACGTCGCCATCCTCTTGCGAATCTTGCGTCGTTTTTCCCTTAGCTGCGGAGGCGGCGCTTCGATGTGAAGCCGCATAACTTCCGGAGCAGTCCCGGTAAATGGCGGCGCGCCCGCCAGCATCTGATACGCGATCACTCCGATGCTGTAGATGTCGGTGCGCCAGTCAAGCTGATCGCTTCGGCATTGCTCCGGCGACATGTACAGCGGCGTGCCGAGAATCGAACCCACGCGCGTGAGCCCGTCGGCCGGCACAGTTTGGCGCGGCAAGTTCTCAGCGGTCGTGTGATCGAGCATACGCGTCTGCGCTTCGTCGGTGGCAGGCGCGGGTTGTACTCGCGTCGCCGCTTCAGATGCTGATTGCTCGGGTGGGAGGATCCGCGTTGCCGCCTCGTTATCCATCGAAGCGCGGCCTTCCGCCGGCTCGACAAGAATTTGGGTCGTGTCTTCTGCGATTGGCGCAGGCTGGAGCCGGGTTGCTGCTTCCGAACCTTCCGCGATCCGCGCGTGAGTCTTGCCTTCCGAGACCTGCGTGTTGCGCTGATCCGTTGCAACCGTCGGCAAACCGCGCGGAACTTTCAGCGAGTTCGAGGTTGGAGACGATGAGGTCCCTCTTGGTTCGTTAACGGGAATCTCGCCGAGCTTTGCAAGACCGAAGTCAAGCACCTTAACCGTGTATCCGCCGCGGCGATTGGGTTCAAGCCAGATATTGTCGGGCTTCAAGTCACGATGAATGATTCCTTGCTGATGAGCTTCGTCGACCGCCGAACAGGTTTGGTCGATGATGTCGAGCACCCAATCGATCGGAAGCTGAGACTCTTCGGCGAGCACATCTGCGAGGGTGCAGCCGTCCAGGTACTCCATCACCAGATAAGCGATTCGTTCGCCTTCCACGCGAGCGAACCCGAAATCAGTGACATTGACGACATTGGGATGAAGCAATCGCCCGGCCGCCTTGGCCTCGCGCCTGAAGCGCTCGACGAATTCATCGTTCATCATGAATTGCGGGGTTATGACTTTGACCGCGACCGGCCGATCTGTCCCGAGGTGAGTGGCAAGATAGACCGCCCCCATCCCGCCCCTACCGAGCTCCTTCTCGATGCGGTATTTCTCGTCGAGCACTTCGCCGGTGAGTTCCGTTACTCCCATCAATTCCTCACGTCTGACTGCCGGATCTGATCTCTCGCGATTCAGAGCACCGGAACCGCGCTGACCAAAAGTTCCTCTATGTGATAACGGATAGGCATGAACGCGGCCAATGATATTGACCGGTATCGAACACGTCAAGATAAGGCGCCGCTCATGGTGAGTCCAGGGTGTGATTAATAATGGGACTTGAGCCGGGAACCGCCCGCGACTCCAACAGCTCGAACCATACTGAGCGTTTTGCTTAGCGGCCTCACGTGTTGAGACAAGTGGAGATTTCTTTGCGAGCTTTGCTTTGCGTCTTTGCGTTGCGTATTCCCAGCCCCGTGAAAAATTCTCAGCGCAAAGGACCGCAAAGCTCGCAATAATCAACCGCCGAGGACGCGGAGGACTACCAAGATCACTCCGCCGGCTGCCCGGAGCCGTCGTAAGGCCCATCGTGGGAATGGTTCCCACTGCGCGTAGCCCGGAAAATGAAGCCGGCCAAACGCGGCGCGCGAGTCAATACGCCGGCGAAAAGGCTGGCCGTCCGAGGCGAAAACGCAGCCACCCGAAGTAAACCAGCGGTCTTCATCCGTTGGTCGAGTTCGCTCTCATAACGTTGCGCGTAGCGCGCCAGTACCTCATCGACAATCGAGCCGGCTCGCGAGCCATTGCCGATTGCGATCGCGGTTGAAAGTGGAGGAACAGCCGCGTCTCCTCCAACCGCCGCGTTACTTTCAACCGACGCGCCACTGGACAAGGTCAGTGTCTCGCAGATCGCTTCCGACGCCATTTCTCCGGTGCGTAGCGCTATCTGAATTCCAGTGCCGGTGAACGGGTCAATCATCCCGGAAGCATCACCAATCGCAAGGATGCCGTTGCGGGCGAGACGCCGGCGCCCAAAAGTGAGCGGACCGGCGCTATACCATTTGCCGGCGACCCTGGCGTCTCGCAAGCGTTCGCGCGCGAGTCTGTTGTTCATCAAGCTGGTTTCGATAACTCTCGCCGGATCTCCACCCGCGGTTTTCAGCGTGCGTTCGTCGACTATGAAACAGAGATTCACCAGATCATCCTCGACGCGCGCGAGACCTCCGTAGCCTTCGGGAAAGAAGAACATCTCTACTGACGCGTCGACGGGTTCGACGCCCGTGAGATGGGCCTTCAGCGCATAGAGCCGAGAGCCGCGGCGGCCGGCGACGCGTTCGCGTTTGCCTAACATAAGGCGCGAGTTTCGGCCCGAGGCATCGATTATGAATCGAGCCTTAAAGCTGACTTGTTTTCCGTCCGCGAGTGACAGCGCTTCGACGCCGCTGGGAAGTGCGTTTTCATACAAACAGCATTTCACCGCGAATCCTTCCAGGCATTCGGCCCCGGCTTCACGGGCGCGGTCGATGAGGATTTGATCAAAGCGTGCGCGGCTCAAGCTCATTGCCCAGGGCGCACCGCTCGATATTGCGGAGATGTGAGTCTGAACAGACTTGCCGCTCGAAGTATTGAGACTGACGCGCGTGAGCCTCTGCGCTCCGGCTGCGAGCATTCGATCCATCACTCCAAATCTTTCGAGTGACGGAAAACACTCCGGTGTAATGAATTCGCCGCAGAGTTTTCCGCGCGGCATTCGTTTCTCTTCGAGGAGTAATACGCAAGCGCCGCGCTGGGCCAGGGAGATCGCGGCAGAAGAGCCTGCTGGTCCGCCGCCGATGATAATTGCGTCGTAAGGCATTAGTACGTGGTCCGTAGTCAGTAGTCCGTAGTCAGTGGTCAGTGGTCAGTGGTCAGTGGTCAGTGGTCCGTAGTCAGTGGTCAGTGGTCAGTGGTCAGTGGTCAGTGGTCAGTGGTAAGTAGTCAGTGGGTCAGTAGTCAGTAGTCAGTAGTCAGTGAGTCAGTGGTCGGTGATCAATGGTCAGTAGTCCGTAGCCTGTGACCTCGCGCTGAACTGACAGGTGCGGAAATCCGGATAACGAGCTAACCACGGACCGACCACTGACTGACCACTGACTGACCACTGACCGACCACTGACTGACCACTGACCACTGACCGACCACTGACTGACCACTGACCACTGACCACTAACCACTAACCACTAACCACTAACCACTAACCACTGACCACTGACCACTGACCACTGACTACTGACTACTGACTACGGACGACCAGCGATAACCGGTATGGAAACGATCGCCTCACCTGAATATTGTTCAGACCCGCACGTTTTGCGAGGTCCTTCATCTCGTCAGGTGTGAATCCTCTTAGCACCGATACCGGAGCGTCATTCCTCGTCAGAAAGCTCCAGGCCAACACTGGTCCCAGGATGCGAGTGAAATAGTAGGGCACCAGATTTCGGACGAGATCGTTTACGATCACCGCTCGTTTGGCGATTCGCCCGAAGTCCGCAAGGAGACGCACGACGTCTTCATCGCGAAAGTGATGAAGGAAGAGCGACGCGGTGACGAAATCAAAACTGTTATCCGCAAACGGCAGCTTCAACGAATCGGCTTGCACAAGGTGTATGTCGGCGCTGACGTTCAGCCGCGCGCGCGAAACTCTGAGATTGCGTTCACTGATGTCGACCGCCGCTATAAAGGACTCGAGGCCGCGCCTGCGGCAGTCGTCGGCCACAGCCATCGGAATGTCGGCCGAGCCAGTGCCCACGTCCAGCAGCGAGATTTCCTTTGCGCTTGCATCTGGGCTCACATCGGGGAGACACGATGCGAGCGCCCGTAAGATGACTTTGCGCCCACCAAGGAAGCGGTTGATCCGGCGAAGGTCGGACAGACTGTGTGCAACGTCCTTGTCGCTGCCTTCTCCGGCATCGAGCATTTCCTCTTCATAAATTCGTTTTGGTGTCAGCATACTTTCGAATTCACGTTTCGCGCAGTGATGATATCCAAATTGATTGGTTACGTTAAGCTCGCTCGGATTGAGGTAGCGGTGCTTGATCGCAGGAGAGCAGTCCTCCGCGCGCTCGGCGTCCTCAGCGGTTGGTCCCTCCATCGTTCAGGAAAACCGCGGTGGACGCCGAGGACGCGGAGAGCAAAGCGATTGTGAGCCGGCAAGGCATTGTGCGTTCGCTTGACTGTCGCCTGTGCAATCAATAGAATCGCGTTGCTCAGAGGGGATGGTTGGATTGTAAGGTTTCCTCCTGTTTCAGTTTCCGATTTTGGCCAAATTTCGCAGGCAACGGCAGGGCCCCTTCTAGAAGGGATTTGATGGCGACAAGAGAAGTTTCAAGCCATCGCATCGAGGACGCGGTCGCTGCAGGTCAGGTTGCACTCGACGAGAGCCGGTTCGAGACCGCGGCTACGAGCTTCAGGTCTGCCCTGCGCTGGGGCCCGCGCTCAAACGATGAAGAGGCGGAGATTCGATGCCTGTTGAGCATCGCCCTCGAAAAGCGCGGACTGAGTCGCGAGCAGCTTGAAGCCGTATCGAAATACGAAAAGCCGGCCGACTTCGCCCGTCTGTCCGAAGTATCCCAGATGTCTGTACTGATCAGGCTGGGATGGGGGCACTGCTTCGAAAACGACATCCCTCGCTCGATCGCTTTTTTCAACCAGGCGCTCCAGATAGCGCGTAAGACAAGTGAACACGCTCTCATTGGCGAATGTTATTTTGGCATGGGCCGGGCCTACAGCGTGTTCTCCGAGCTTCGCATCGCGCGCGATCACTACACTTCGGCGTTGGAGCACTATCGCCATGTAGGCAACTGGTCAAAGCTTGCCGAGTCTTACATAAACATCGGCTACATCAACGCTCGCGAAGGTGATTTTCGCAACGCGCTTTATTCCACAAAACAAGCCCTGGCAATCATAGGAGCCAGAGACGAGCCTGACCTCTTGGGGCGCGCCCATTGGTACCTCGCGATCATCTATGACAACCTCGGCGAAATCAGCAAGGCCCTGACTTCGTATGAGAAGTCGATCGAGAACTTTCGCCGCGTAGACAATCCCGTTTATCTCGCGATCAACGAGAACAACTATGCGATGCAACTCATCAGGCTTGGTGAGTGGGTGCACGCGGAGCAGCTTGCGAGATCAGCCATAGAGACGCTCGGAAAAGCGAAGAGCGTTACGGTGCACGGTGGCGCTCACGACACACTTGCCCAGGTTTGCCTGTTGATGGGGAGGTTCGATGAAGCCGACCGTCTTCTCGAGAAATCGCTTGAGATCCTGACTTCAATAAAGGTTGGGGAGTGGGCTGAAACCAGCACGCAGATGACGATAGGGCGGAGCTTTCTTGCAAAGGGCACTCCCGAGCTGGCGATAGGTCCTCTCGAACGCGCGGTCGATATCGCAACCCGGCGCGGCGAGCAGCACGATCTTCCCGAGGCCCGGCTATGGCTTGCAGAGGCGTTTCTTCAGACCAGGCGCCTGGAAGAAGCCCGAGACCTTGTAGAGACCGTGCGCTCTTTCCTCCGCGAAGCGCCGAACCTCTTGATATGGGGATTGATGATGCGGATGGCGGCCAAGGTCGAGTCCGCCGATGGTCATCTGGCGGCGGCAATTCAGTCGCTTGGGCAGAGCACGTCCATCTATACCCTTCGGCGTAATCCGTATCACTGCGCGGTCAATCAGATGCTGCTTGCTGAGTTGCTGGAGAAACGCGGCGATGTCAGCCGCGCACTCGGAGAAGCGGGGGCAGCGCTCGAGGTCTTCGACAAGCTTGGAGCGGCGGTGGATGCGCGAAACGCCAGAGCTTATCTCAAGGTCCTCGAGGAGAAGACTCAGAGTGCGAGCACATTGGACCCTGCAGTTTCACCGGTAGAGATCCGGACGGCTGACCGGCGCCGGCCTGTTGCGGACGGACTCGCGTCAGCGGTCGACGGGTTCATAGCGCAACGGCTCGTGCAGGCGTCGGCCTCGCGAGATCTCCTGCTTTATGAGGTTGCGTCGATATTGAAGGAACAATCGTCGAGCCGCGGCGTGCTGGTCGCGGAGATACCAAACGACGAGACCGGAGGCCGGGACGCGTCGAAGTTGCGAGTCGTAGCGTCCGTCGGTCTCGATGAGGCCGAGCAAGGCGAAAGGCTTGAGTTCCTTCGGGGGCTGCCGCCCGAACAATACGAAAGTAAGTTCGTCTACAAACTTATTGACAACCAGCAGGCGAACTATTTGCTGAACATCGCCGATCCGAAGGCAGAGCGCTACCTTTCGGGCACCGTCAATCTGAAACCGCTTCTGTATATTGTCGAGCAAGGGCTCGAGACCGAAGTGCTCAAGCGCAAGAATCGGCGCACACAGGTGTTCGATCCCGCGCGATTGCTCGCCCAGGTTGAACTTCCCGGCTTCATCTGCGCGAGCCGGGCGATGAGCCACGTGCTCGAGCAGATTCACAAGATTCGCTCGTCCGACGTGACGGTGCTCATCACCGGAGAATCAGGCACCGGTAAGGAGTTGATCGCGAGAGCGGTGCATGCCGGAAGCTCGCGCCGCACTAACGTCTTTCTTCCTTTTAACTGTTCGGCCGCGCCGCACGACATGATCGAGAGCCAGCTATTCGGCTTTCGAAGAGGGGCATTCACCGGCGCTGTTTCCAATAGCGAGGGAATCATCCGCGCCGCCGAACACGGCACTTTGTTTCTGGATGAAATCGGCGATATGCCGCTGTCGCTTCAGCCAAAGCTTTTGCGCTTTTTGCAAGAAGGTGAGATTCATCCCATTGGCGAAAGCCAGCCGCAACGCGTCGATGTGCGTGTGCTCGCCGCGACCAACGCCGAACTCGAGCGAGCGGTGTCCGAGGGGAGATTCCGCGAAGACCTGTTTCACAGGCTGAACGTCATCAGAGTCGAGGTCCCTCCCCTGAGAAAACGGCGTGAAGAGATCCCGGCGCTTATTAATCACTACCTGAATCTTTATCAACAGGAATCGGCAAAAAGGGAGATCAGGCTTTCGGAGGAGACCGTCGACCTGATGGTTGTTTATGACTGGCCGGGAAATGTCAGACAGTTGTGCAATGAGGTACGCAGGCTTGTGACCTACAGCGAGTCGGGGACCATCGTCACTCCGGAGAGTCTGTCTTCCGAGATCGTGCGCGCCAGCCGCAGCCTTGAATCGGCGCCGACCGCCCACGGCCGGCCTCCTGAGGCGATTCCGATGAGCGCGGACTCGGCGACGATTGCCGAAGCGGTAGAGGAGCTTGAACGCCGGATGATTCAAGCCGCGCTCAGCCGCAGTTCCGGGAACATCGCGCGCGCGGCCAAGGAATTGGGTCTCTCGCGCAAGGGTCTTTACTTGAAGATGGACCGGCTCAACTTCGGCAACTAACCATTATCCTCATAGGACAAAAAGCCATCTTTGAGACCCCTTGACCTCCAGCGCGTGCGGCAGTTCCCGCTCTGGCAGCCAGTCACGGTGCGTGACTTCCGATTGCTTTGGTTCGGACAGGGCGTCTCGCTCTTCGGCGATCAGTTTTATCTGGTTGCCTTGCCGTGGCTCACGCTGCAGTTGACCGGTTCGGCGCTTGCTCTTGGCACGGTGCTGATGGTTGCCGGGGGTGCGCGCGCGGTCTTTCAGCTTCTGGGTGGCGCGCTGAGCGATCGCTTTTCGCCGCGAACGTTGATGCTTGTATCGAACATGGTGCGCGCGGTCGTGACCGCCGCGATAACGGCGATTGTATTCACCGGCGTCACCAGGCTCTGGCATCTCTATCTTTTGTCGCTGGTATTTGGACTCGTCGATGCCTTCTTCTTTCCCGCCTACATGTCGATCGTCCCGAAGCTGATAGCGAACGACTACCTCCCCGCGGGTAATGCGTTGTTGCGCGGCACTGCGCGTTTCATGGCGCTGGTAGGTCCCGCGACCGCTGGTGTAATCATCTCCACACAGAGTCTTGGGATGGCGTTTGCGATTGATACCGCGACTTTTGTTTTTGCGGCGGCTTCGATCTTGTTGATGAAAAGGCAAGCCGTCCATCCAGGTTCCGAGGAACCCACGGTTGATGAAAAGACGGGACGCCCGGGATTGTTTCGATCCATCAAAGAGGGACTGGTCTATGCCTGGAAGCATCCGTTGATTCGGGCGCTGCTGTTCTTCATAGCCGCCATAGAGTTCTCGTTCACCGGTCCGTCTTCGGTAGGTTTGGCAGCCCTTGCAAAGCAGCGCTTTGCGTTTGACGGAGGCGCGACCTCGCTGGGATGGATGATGTCCTCGTTTGGCGGAGGAATGCTGATAGGAATGCTGGTCGCCGGCTCGATAAAGGTCGCCCGCCGTCAGGGAAGAGTAGTGATTGGAGTCACATTTGTTTTCGGCCTCGGGCTGGCGCTATTGGGCTTTGCCACAAATCTTGTCTGGGCGTGTTCGACGCTTGCTTGCATCGGTCTTGGGGGAGGACTCGCCAACATAATCATATTGGCGCTGGTGCAATCAAATACCGACAGGCGAATGCTGGGACGAGTAATGGGATTGATGATGTTTGGAATGTCGCTGCTTGAGCCCTTGTCCTTCGCGCTCGCCGGGGTTATGGCGGACGTGAACCTGACCGTACTGTTCGCTGCGAGCGGCGCAATCATATTGGCGACCACGCTGCTCTCGCTTGGGAGCCGGGCTCTGCGTTCAACCGACTAGTCGACTGCGGTTTTGCTCCCTCAGCGTCCTCTGCGGTTTCTCGTAATCGGGGGTGGGGAATCAACCGCAGAGGACGCTGAGGACGCTGAGGTCGGCTTGGCGGCAACACACTAATACGGCACTACGCGTCTGATGAATGGCTTGACAAGACTCCTTTTGCTGAAGATAAATTGCGCTGTTTGGTTGTCGAGAAAAAGCGTGAGCGGTCAAACTGAGTTTTCGCGTTCACGGCGTAAGCGAGCGTTATGTAAGCGCGGGCCCGCAATCTGTCCACCTCTAAGTGCTATTGTTTGAAACGGGAGATTCCCATGGAGAGCTTTCTGCAGGACCTTCGATTCGGGTTTCGCACCCTGCTGAAGCATCCGGGCGTCAGCGCCGTGGCAATCATCGCGATCGCTCTGGGAACTGGCGCCAACAGCGCGATCTTCAGCGTGGTGAATGCCGTGCTGCTTCGCCCGCTGCCTTATCAAAATCCCGACGGCATTGTTTTGGTGTGGGGAAAGAACGCGACGACGTCGCGGGATGCGCTCTCCGTTCCGGACTATCTTGATTACCGCAGCCAAAACTCGGTCTTCGCCGAGATGGCGGCTTTCGCTTACGATGACTTCAATCTCAACACTGGAGACGAACCCGAGCACGTACAGGGCACGATGGTCTCCGCTAACTATTTTTCGGTGCTCGGCGCCACGCTTTCTAAAGGCGCCGCGTTTGGTCCGGAGGACGACCAGCCGGGCGCTGGCCGCATAGCCATAATCAGCAACGGTCTGTGGAAGCGCCGCTTCGGGTCGGATCCAAATCTCATAGGTCAACCGATTCTTCTAAACGGCGCCAGTTTCATCGTGACCGGCATCGCTGCGGCGAACTTTCAATCTCCCAATCCGGAGGACAATCCCCAGGTCTGGGTTCCGCTGTCGCTGGACGGCGGAGACAGGCTCCGCGTGCCTGCAAGCGTGAGCCCCGCAAGTCTGACTAATCGCAGGAGCCGCTTTCTGATCGGCATAGCGCGCCTCAAGCCGGGGGTTATCGTTAGGCAAGCTCAGTCCGACCTCGACGGAATGGCAAGCCGGCTCGAGCAACAATACAAGGACACCAACGCCGGAATAGGCGCCAGCGTTGTTTCTCTGCGCGAACACATCGTCGGGAAAATTCAGTCGGCGTTGGTAGTGTTGCTCGCCGCGGTCGGCTTCGTCTTGCTCATCGCTTGCGCGAACGTCGCGAATCTTCTACTCGCGCGGGCAGCTACGCGGCAAAAAGAAATTGCCATTCGGACGGTGATGGGCGCAGGACGGCTGCGCTTGATTCGCCAGATGCTGACCGAGAGCGTGCTGCTCGCGGTTGTAGGCAGTGCGTTTGGGTTGGCGTTCGCTTACGGGGAGATAAAGCTTCTTTTGAGCTTGAACCCCGCGAACATACCTCGCTTGAGCGATATCGAAATCGATGGCCGCGTACTCGGGTTCACTTTTTTGATTGCAATCTTGACCGGAATTATCTTCGGGCTTGCGCCGGCGTTGCAAGCATCGAAAACTGAATTGAACGAGGCGCTGAAGGAAGCAGCTCGTGGATCGACCGGCGGCATCAATCGTCAGCGCGTTCGGAGCCTGCTTGTTGTTTCCGAGGTTGCGTTGACAGTGCTTCTGTTGATCGGCGCCGGTCTGATGCTCAAGAGTTTTTACTCGCTGCAAAGAGTGAATCCCGGGTTCAACCCCGCCAGTACTCTGACGATGATGATTAACCTCCCGGTGTCAAAGTACGCCGACGACCATCAAGTCCAGGCATTCTTCGAGCAGGCGCTCAACCGCGTGAGCATATTGCCCGGGGTGCAAGCGGCGGGGGCGGTTACCGGACTGCCGCTTACAACCACGAGCGTAATAAGGCTTCGCTTTATCGTCGATGCGCACCCGCCGACGAGTGCTTCAGAAGTGCCGAGAGCGAATTTTCGTAGCATAAGTCACGACTATTTTCGGGCGATGGGAATTCCGCTGGTGAAAGGGCGCTATTTCACCGAACAGGATCGGGATAAGTCTCCGCCTGTAGTCATCATCAATGAGACGATGGCTAATCGCTATTGGCAGGGCGAGGACCCGATCGGTAGGCGAATGACCATACCGTCGCTCGGAGGCGTATCCCGCGAGATCGCCGGAGTCGTAGCCGACGTCAAACATTCGGGCCTGGACACTGAATCCGGCGCCGAGATGTACGTGCCTTATTTGCAGAAGCCGTTTAATTTCATGGCGCTCGTTATACGAACTACTTCGGAACCCTTGAGTTTGACTGGAGCGGTGCGGAGCGAAATCCAGGCGGTCGATAAGAGCCAGCCGGTCTACGACGTCAAGACCATGCAGCAGGTGGTTGGCGATTCGGTTTCGCAGCCGCGCCTGTACACGCTGCTGCTTGGAATCTTTGGGGCACTGGCGCTCACGCTGGCTGCGGTAGGAATCTACGGCGTGATGAATTATTCGGTGGTGCAGCGCCGGCACGAAATCGGTATCCGCATGGCCCTGGGGGCACAGCGCGGTGATATTTTGAAGATGGTGGTGGGGCAGGGAATGCTGCTGGCTCTGATCGGCATCGCTACTGGTTTGACGGCCGCGCTGATCCTGACTCGAGTGATGGAGACCCTGCTCTTCGGTGTAAGCGCCAGAGATTTGTGGACATTCGTGCTTATTCCGTTTGTCCTGGCAGCCTTCGCGTTTGTATCCAGCTACATTCCCGCCAGAAAAGCTACACGGGTGGATCCGATGATCGCACTGCGATATGAATAGGCCGGGCTGCGAAGGATGGTCAGCCTTCGAAAGCTTGTGTAGCAGGTTCACACATGTGAAGCAGCTACACACTCCCTGTAACGCCTTGTTAATCGGTAGGGTTACCTCTGATCCCCGGCTTTGTGGGTACCTGGTTCACACTTCGAGGCGCGCTCGTAACGAAGCCGAAACTCACTAAGTGTTGATTCTGCGTAACCGACTCGTGCTGTCCTAATCGGTTTGTACTGGTACGCGCATTGCCCAACATACCGGCGTAACGAGCAGACAAAAGCTCGAATGAAAGACCAAGACAGTAAGGAGATTGCCATGAGTAAGACAATGAGAGGCGTGAAATGCGAGGGGGTTCTGTTAGGCGACGGAGTGTTGTTGGGTGACGGCGTATTGTTGGGTGACTGAACTTGCCAATAGGTGGCAGCTTCGTCGCGATGCCCCGAAGTTTGCTAGTCAGTTGACAGACGCGGAAACAAGAAGAACCGTGCTTCTGGCTCCCAACGCGGCAGAGTTTCCGCAAAAACAAGAAAGGGAGACTTCAAATGGTCAGCAACAGAATCAACCCTCGAATGGGCGTGATCTTCGATGAGATCGAAATCGAAGAAGTGATCGCGCCTCGTTCCTAGCAGCAAACAGTGGACTACAGGCTAACCTGCGCGCTTAATTCGCGTCGGTTCTAACAAAGGCCGACCGCCCGGAAGCTGCTAACAGCGTCTGGCGGTTGGTCGCATTCGGAAGCGCACTCCTTAAGCAATTCAACAGAGACAACCTCAGGCAGTTGTTTGGGACTTCGTTGCCGTCGAACCGATCAACCCATAAAACTCCGGACGCCTATCCGCCAATCGATCGATCTCATAAGATCCCGCAACGTTCACGATCTTGTTGTTGTTAGCTTCCTGAAGATCGACTTCCACAAACAAGAGCTGTTCGCTTTCACGGGAAGCCTCGGCTAGCGTGTCGCCGTTGTAATCCACCACTTTGCTGCGGCCGATAAACTGCCATCCTCGTTCCACGCCGACGCGATTCACCGCCGCGAAGTTTATGTGGTTCTCGCAAGCCCGAGAGTTGATGATGAACTCGGCCGTGCGCCACGCGCCGGTCGGCCAGTTGGTGGGAAGCACTATCAGCTCGGCTCCAAGCAGCTTGAGTGCGCGCGCGGCTTCAGGGAAACTCGCGTCGTAGCAAATGTTGACCCCGATCTTTCCAAATGGAAGCTCGATAATGTTGAACGGGCGGTCGCCGGATTTCAGAAACCGATCGACTCCGAGGAACGGAAGGTGTACCTTGCGATAGCTGCCGGCTATTCCATTTGGCCCGACGAGCATCGCCGCATTGTAAAAGTTCGATCCGTCCTTCTCGATGAACCCAACGACCGCGTAAGCGCCGGTCTTATGACAGGCTTCGGCGATCGCTTCGAACGATGGGCCGGCGATTGACTCCGCGAACGGCGTTGCTTCTTCGAGCGAGTTGAAGCAGTAGCCGGTTAAGGCGCACTCCGGGAATATCACCAGTTCGGCCGCCGCGTCTGTTGCTTCGCCAAGGCGTCGAACAATCTCACGACGGTTGGCTTCGACATCGCCAATCGTCACGTCCATCTGAACACATGCGATTTTGATTTTTCCCATAAGCCCTTCATTCAATGCCGAGCCGGCGGCTCAATCTTAATGTCCACTGACTACTGATCACTGATCACTGACCACTGACCACTGACCACTGACCACTTGTTTTTTGGCGGAGGCGTGTGGGAATCGAACCCACCCAGGCCGCCTCTCGGCAACCCGCAACGGGTTTGAAGCCCGCGAGAACCACCAGGCCCCCTGCGCCTCCC
>Ga0134124_10001745_pt1 | contig 17447 bp, 14 predicted proteins | sample KB304_FD_96880 | JGI IMG/M metagenome (GOLD analysis project Ga0134124, IMG submission 96880) | Terrestrial soil microbial communities without Nitrogen fertilizer from Kellogg Biological Station, Michigan, USA - KB3-0-4 | ecosystem: Environmental > Terrestrial > Soil > Unclassified ...
CACGCGCCGCCAGGCGGCCAGTGCCAGGTTGAACGCGCCGATCTGTGTGCAACGGGGGTCAATTTCCAGCCCGAACAGGCTGTCAGCGATGACCGCAGCCACGATCAATCGCTCTTCCAGCTTCTCCTCTGCTATTCGAAGTGCGACAAGCCGCTCGAACATCGCCACGACGAAATGACCGCTGCCCATGCACGGGTCGAGGCACGTGAGTTCCTTCGCCGTCTTCGGCCAGCCGTCGAAGGTGCCCGCGGCAGGAATCCACTTGCCGTCCCGACCTTTGATGAAGCGAAGGTACTTCCACGGGCAGCCGGGCAGCGCCACGGCGTGGCGGAGTTCGTCCTCGCTCTGCGCGGTTTGTGCTAGCGCGGGATTCGACGCGAGAACCCTGCCCGCGTGCCACGCGCCCAGCGTGTTGTCGAGCAGGAAGTCCACCATGTAGTCCTCGGTGAACAACTGCGTGACAGCCGGCAGTTCGTCAGCGCCGATCTTGTTGCCGGCGGCGTTGACCTCGTCTTTCTTCTCAGCTTGCCAGAACTGGTAGCACCAGCCCAGGCTGTCGCTGACGGTGAACACCTCCACGGGCAGGCCGGTGACCAGGGCGATCAAGGGCTTGCGGTCGTTGACGGCCAACTCGACGGCGCCCGCGGGGTCGTCGGCGCGGAAGATCTCGGGCAGCTCCTTGGCTGCGAAGCGGGCCGCCACGGCCCAGGCGTCCTTGAGGCCGACCGAGGGCGCCAGCTCCTCGCAGTCGTCCAGCGACACCGCTACGCCATGCTCGGGCGAAATGAGCAGATTGTTCTCCAGCAGGTAGCGGGCGAAAAGCAGGCGGTGCCATTGATCGTAGGCCAGCTTCTCGGCCAGGTGCTTGATCTCGTAGGCGCCGGGCTTGAGCCGGCTCTCGCCGTCGCCCAGCTGCTTGGCCTGGGCGCGCAGCTGGCGCCGCAGCGCACGCATGGGCTCGTTCATGTGGCGGTACGGGTCAGGCTCGTGCACGGCCAGCGCTTCCAGCGCATGGCGGGCGCCGGCTTCGGCGATCTTGCGGGCTTGGCGGACAGCGCTTTCGAGCTGTCGGCGCAGCGGGGTGGGCAGGCTGCTCACAGGATCACCGGGCCTTGCTGCAGCTGGGTCTCCACCTGCTGGCGCACGCCGGCCAGCCACTGGTCCAGCTCTTCGGTCGTCTTGATGACGGCGGCGGGCAGCGGCACCCGCACGGCGTCGGGCGTGGCCAGCTTGCCGGCCTCTTCCAGCGCACGGGCGAAGCGCTGCGGCACGGCGTCCAGCAGGTTCCGGCGGTCGGTGAGGCTGCGCGCGCGCAGGGCATCCAGGATCTGGTCCTCAGAACCGATGGCAGCCTTGGGCGGTGGCGTGAGCTGGCAGGCCGTGGCGATGGCGGCACGCTGCTCGTCGGTGCGGCCGGCCCAAACGGGCGATGCAGCAAGTTTGGCCTCGCCTGCGCTGAACGCGGCGGCCAGGTCGTCTTGCAGCTTGCCCAGCGCGACGCGCAGCGCCGTGGTGAGTCGCTTGGTCAGTTCAGGCACTGCGTCAGGGTCGGCCAGCAAGGAACGGCCGTGGGTGATGGCTGCGACGGAGACGGCGGTTGCCTCGGCCTCGGGCAGGCCGGAGGCAAAGCGCTGGAAGTCCTGTAGTCGCTCCCACCCCGGCCAGCGCTTGGTGATGCCGTCGGCGCTCTTCTTCCACACCGCCAGCTTGGCGGCCAGGTCGTCCTTCTGTTCGTGGATCTTCAGCAGCTGCGCGTTGCCGCTAAGCATCTGCAGGGACGTCACCGCCTGGGTGTCGGGTTCCTCAGGGCGCGGCGCAGCACCGCCGGCCGTCGCGGCCAGGGCGAGCAGCTTTGTCAGCACCTGGGCCGCGGCCTCGGATTCCTTACCGTTCTGGGTAGTGACGCCAGCCTTCTGGAACAGTGCCTTCAGGTTGAGCCGCTGCTGCACGTCGAGCGGCGGCACGTCCACGTAGAAGCTGGCGGTGCCCAGCTGATTCTGCGGCAATGACGCGTTCACTGGCTGGCCGTTGACGGTGGCGCGCAGATTGCCTGCTACCAGCATCACGTACAGCGCACCGTCGATGGCGTCCTGCGGCCAGCCATACGGTGCGCCCTTGAAGTTGTCGCGCAGGTCCTTGCCCTTCTTGCCGGCGCCGACGTACTCCAGTACCTTGCGGCAAACCGGATGCTGCGTGGGGTTGCCCTGGAAGCCAACCTGCGACAGCGCCGCGACGTCGCCGGCGCGGGCCTTGGCGACCACCTGGCCCCAGTTGGCGTGGTCGGCCTCGGAGAACTGCGGGAACAGCCGCACCAGCGCGCTGTCGGCCGAGTCCTGCACCTTGTCGGCCAGCTCGATGCCGCTGGCCTCTTGCCCGCCGCCGAGAAATACCTTCGCACCGACGATCACTTGGCCCAGCAGTTCCTGGATACGGTGCTGCGCCACGGCCAGATGGGTCTCCACGGCCTTGCGGGGTTCGATGGTCTCGGGGCCACCGGCCATGCCGTGGGCGTCCAGCGTTTCCTGCGCCGCAATCTGCGAGGCGATGGCCTGCTTCAGTTCGTCATGGTGCAGACGCGGCAGGTAACCAAAGAGAATCGGGCTATCGACACCGGCAGCACGGGCGTCGTTCACCACCGAATTCTGGTCGTCGCTCCAGCCTTCGCGCAACCACAGGGTGACATCGTCGTTGCCTGTTGCGGGCCGCGCGGACGACAGCTCGGAAACCAGCCTTCGGGACGTGCCCGAATGGCCCTGCTGCAGCGACACCGGCTTGAGCGCTTGGCGAGCGCCATCACGCAGCAGGTCGGCCCGCTTGGAGCTAATGCGCTGGTCGTCGTTCAGCGCCGTGGTGCGACGGCGGTTGAACTCATGCGTCCACACCGCGCCTTCGCGCGTTTGCAGCCGGTATTCGGTCTCTACGGCCATCAGCTGGCCCTGGTCGACCAGTTGCTTCAGCAACTTGGGCACCTGTTGCTCGAGCTTGGGCCGGTCGGCCTTCAGGTCGGCGACCAGCAAGTCCACCAGCGTCTCGGCGTTGGCGCGCACGCCGTCGTCGGCGCCGGGCGTGCGCGGCAGCTTGCCAATCAGGAACACCAGGGCGCACAAGCTGGAGCGCAGGTTGCCGTCGGACGTGCCGTCGCGCTGCTTGCGGATGATCTCGTCGTACTCACGCTCCAGTTCGCCGGAGTTCAGCAGGTCAGTGGATATCTGGTCGTAGATGAAGTCGGCCGGCACCACCGAGCCCACGGACGCGGCGGCCGTCTGGCGCGTGGCCTCGAAGACGATCTGCAGCTGCGAACGCAACTGGGCCTTGGTGCCCGAGTGGTCGGTATTGCGCAGCACCTTTTCCCAGAAGCGGCGCCGCGTGGGCAGCAACGGGTAGTCGGCCACGAAAAAGGCATCGTCCTCGTGCGTCGCGGCCAGCCGCGTGCCTTGCAGATGGCGGGCCAGCTCACCCTGATTCGCAGCCATGCACTGAGCCAGCGCCGTCTCGCACTCTGGCTTTTTGCGCAGCACGGTCTTGCGGATCACGCTCTCGACGTCGGTGTCGGACAGCTGCACCTTGACGGCGAAGCGGGCCTGCAGGCGCTGCAGCGCCGGCGTGGCGCTATGTAGCGCCGACTGTCCGGTGCCGACCAATAGCAGCCGGCTGTTCAGATCGGTGCACACGTGTTCGGCGATTTCCTGCACGTCGAGGGCGCGCTGGACCTTGTCGCTGATGAACTGCTGGATCTCGTCGACGACGAGCAGCGTGCACGGCATCTGCCCGTCCTTGCCGAAGATCTGCCTGACAATCTTCAACGCATCGTCCACAGTCGGCGAGCTGCTGTCCTTGAACTCCTCGCGGATGCTGGCCTGGGCATTCGCGGGTGTGGCGTACTTGGGGTCAGCGGCAACCAGCGCCTCGGCCAGCGGGACGGAGAGTTTCAGGGTGCGGACTTCCTTGGCCAGATCGCGGTTCTGCTGCTTGAGCGCCGCTTGGACCTTGGCCTCCAGCCCCGACGCGCGCAGCCACAGGATGAACCTGGCCTGGGCCAGGTTTTCGGGTAGGCTGGCAGCACGCAGTACCAGCTGGATGAAGGCCAGACGCACGTTGTCCATCGAGCCTGCGCCCAGCGTGCCGGCGGCGGCACGCAACCCGCCCAGCGGCTTGGCGCGGTTGCTCAACTCCGTGAGCATTGCGCCGATCTCGGCCGGCAAGGTGACCAGCGAGCGCGCGGTGGCGTCATCGTCGAAGCGGTAGTCTTCCCACAGGTAACGCAGCACCTTGACCAGGTGCGACTTGCCACTGCCGAAGAAGCCGCTCACCCAGACCGCGTTTTGCTCGGCCTTTCCCAGGCCACCGAGGTAGGCGCTGAGGATGCGTTCCATGCCGCGAGCGTATTCACCATCGCAGACGAAGTTCTGCAGCTCGAAGCGCAGCGTCTTGATCTGGCCGGCGTCGTGGCCGATTTCGGAAACCTTCGAGACGCCGTTGTTGAGCAACTCCAGCGTGGTCGGGTCACGGAAGTACAGTTTGCGATTGGTCATGACTGGATGAAGCTTTCGGTTGCGGTAATCGGCACGGCCATGTAATTGAAGCCATCGCGCGCGTCCATGAAACGGTAGACGTTGCCGGCGTACTCGCCAGGGAAGAAAACGAGGAGCCGGCCGCGGACACTGTCTTCGACACGCTCGACCAGGCTGGACACGCGCATGAAGTCGAACAGCGTGGCGAGGCCGGTGATGGCGACGACGCAGGTGGCGTTGGCGTCTTCGCTGCTGCAGGCTTGACGTACCCGCTCGACAGCAAGGTCTTCGAGTTCGCTGCTGACGGTGAAGTGTTCAGGCTCGGCAAAGATCGCCTCGCGATATTCATGCGCTGAGATCCACTGCGGCAGCAAGTCGGTCAGGTCGACGGTCATCCAGCCGTGGTGGGCCTCCAGGGTTGCCGCCTCGAACTGCGGCTGCTTCGCCCGAACCCTGCGCTCTTCGACTGGCGGATAGACCGCAAACCAGACGCGCTGCTTACCCGACATGCTGGAAGACCAAGGCAGGCGCACCTGGCGCGTGTAGTTGACAAGAAGACGGTCGATGGCGTTCATGAGGATTTAGGCAGAAATTCAGCCAGCGACGGAAATGCCAAATCAACGACATCACCCATCGCCCGAAGGTTGATCAGGCCGGCCCGATGGGCCTCCTGGCCCATAGACCTTGCGCGATCGGCATCCAGGTCAAGGAGGCGGCACCATGGGTTTGAGAAGACGGATGCGCCGTGGTATCCGGCAACGTTGCCGAGAAACAAGGACATCGCGACGGCTACCGCAGACGGCTTGGTCCGTTGGCGAGTCTTGTGCGAGCGGCCGGCAAGGTGCCCCGACTGGGTCCATGAGGACGCGGCGTTCCGGGCGATCTTGTTTCGGTTCAGTTCCGAATATTGATTTGGAAACGTGACTTCCAAAGCCTGCGCGAGCCTGGTTGTCTCAACCCTGTCGCCCTCCGATACGTCCATGATGGCCATGGTCGTAGCTCTGAAAAGCGGATCGCGCGACCAGGCGACTTGTAGGGCAAGGAGCGGAAGATTTGACGCGTCGATGGAATGGAGCTTTCGCAGGAGTCCGAAAATGGGGGTGGCTTCGTCAAGTGCGTACAGCTCACGCAAGTGGCGCAGCGATTTCTGCCGCGTGCTGTCCGTCGTCTTGCCCAGTGCGTTCCGCTGAAGGATTGCATCGCGGTAGTCGTCAGCGCTTGCACTCTGCGGGACGCTGGCCAAAATGTCCTGGAGCTCCGTCAGCATCATCGTTCGGCTGATATGAGCTCCACCAGGGGAAAACTTGAGGCCGAATGCCTCTAACGCCGACGAACGAACGGGAAATCCAAAGGCAGAAAAGTCGGTCGTTGGCACAGTAGTGGAATTCCTAGAAATCGAGTTCTCGTTAAGGCGCACTGGGACTGTGTTAAGCATTTTCTTCGCAACTTGTCACGGCCAAATCGACGGCTAAGCAGATTCGCTCGGAACTGTGGCGGCGCGCTTCAGACATAGCGTCCGACCGCGTCAAGCAAGGCCTTCTGAACCTTCTTGCGTAAATCTGATGGTTCAAGCACTTGCACATCTGCGCCTAATCGCAGGATGTCTCCTATGATCTCCCGGTCATCTGAATACGGCACGGATAGCACGTAGCTGCCATCGGCCTCCTCCCTACTCTCTTGCATCGGATGCCAAGCCTCTCCCTTCACCCACCTTGCCCGGTGCGGTGTGAACCGTAGTGTTGCCCAGGCTTTGGGCTTGCCGCCGAAGATGCCATACCCGGCGCCTAGCGCTTCGTCGATGCACTGCGGCTCGATTTCCTTGGCTGCCACGTCCAACATCTCGACCTTGCCGATCACCTCGATCGAAAAGCTCCTCATATCCTCGCGAAGGTGGCACCAGGCGTCGACATACCAGTTGTCTCGATAGTGGACGATGCGTTGGGGCGAAATTTCGCGCTCCAGCGTTTCACCGCTGTGGCGGTTGAAGTGGTGAATCTTGAGCCGCTTGCGCGCCATCGTGGCGCTGGCCACAGCTTCGAATGATTGCGGCGCCACTTGCCGTTTGCCAGCATGCAAGATTCGCACGCGGTTGGCGACGTCCTGGCTATTCAGGCCATGTTTTTCCATTAGCTGCCCAAGGCGCTGCTGCAACGGCCTGAGCTTGGGGCCGAGCAGTCCTGGCTCAAGCTGACTCAGAAGATGCTGCAAGGTGACCAGCGCCAGGATTTCCTGGTCATTGAACCAGAGACCCGGAAGCTCGCTGTCGGTGTGGCCTTGTTCGAGGACATAGCCGCCTCGATCACGATCGAAACGAATTGGAACGTGAAGCTGATCCCGAAGCTTGGCCAAGTCGCGCTTGAACGTCGCGGGCGAGATTTCGAGCTTGGCCATGAGCTCGTGGGCAGGCATGGCCCGCCTTCCGCTCAGCAAGGTCCGGTACTTATACAGGCGATCCAACTCACTCAATCAATTGCCTCCTACTGCCGTCTAATTTTCGCTTTGCATAGTTGCGGCGGCTCACAGGCTCTCGTCATAGGCCGGCGCTCCCCCGCGACCCCGATGGGATCTGGATATCCCGATACTGTGGCAGGCTCACGAAGTAGGCCACCGCGAGCCTTGCAAGAACTTTGCGGTGCGACAAGAATTCGATTGGCAGTTGCGTGCGGCGACGCGTTCGGCGAGGCCCGCAAGAGGCGCGTACTACTTTTTAACTCATCCTTGCGCCTACACGGACGTATCGTGCCGTACCTTCAGCTTTGCCAGCTCATCGCACAGCGCACTTAACTGGGTCAACAGCGTTTCCTCCATGATTTTGGCGCGTTCCAGAATCTTGCCGGCAGCGTTGCTTGAGGTGTTCGCGCTCGTCCGGATCACCTCGAAACCGTCAATCTGCTTCCGAATCCGCGCGATAGCGTCGTCTACTTTGTTGAAGCTGGCTGCGTCTTGCGTATCGTGCGTCGCTGCCCGGACCGACATTGCCGCAGCCACCATGACGGCCGCCTTTAACCAGACATCACTGGCGGCGTCCTCGGCGTTCCAGCGGATCACGATATCGTGACCATAGCGCTGGAAGGCCGGGATGCAGTCTTGGGCGGTTTTCGCGGAGTGCACGAAGATGCAGACGCCCGCTCCGCGGTTGCGGCGCGCCAGGTCGGCTTCCGCCAGGCTCGCTGCCAAGTCGTAAGAACCATTCTCCTTCGCCTCGATCACGATCTTCGCGCCCGCCGCCGCTTTTTCAGGGCCAACCGTGATCACCGCGTCGCCCACCTTCTTGTTGGGAATGAGCCCGGTGGTCGCACCCACGTTCTGCACCACGTCACCCGCCGCGGCGCAGATCACGCGCACTTGCTCGCATACAGATGCCTCGAATTCCAGCCCGTGCCGGGTGCTGCGGTCGGCCTCTTGACGGCGCGCTTGCAGCTGGCCGATGGCGACATTGAGGTCTTCGGCAAGCTTGTTGGCCAGTTCCAGCTGCTGTTTGTGGTTCTCCTGCAGCATGGATTGCAGCCGGCTCAGAGCCGACCCGCTGTTGTTCAGGCTCAGCTCGTCGGTCAGGCTCTTTTGTGCCGTCTCAACGCGCTGCACGAGCCGGCTCAAGGCAGAATCCGGGCGGTCGAGGCTGAACTCGCCTACCACGTCTTTCAGATTCCCTTGCAAGGCGGCGTGCAGATCGCCGTGCTTTTCCACCAACTCGCACAGGAAGCGGGTGAGCGCGCCGTCTTTGTTGTCCAAGGAAAACTGAGACAGGATAGTTGTGTTTTGCGACTGCACCACGCCGTCCAGGGTGCGCTGTAGAGTGCCCACGAGCTGGTTTTCGCCACTAGGGTCCAGCACCCTAAGCAACTGGCTGTTCTCGCCGATGAATTGCTCGAATACTTTGGTCAAGCTCTGCTCGGCCGTCTGCACCTGCGACTTCATGACAGACGCCAAGTCCCCGTCGGACCTCACTAGACGCTCCACGCGTTCCACGAATTTTCCCTGCTGCGGATCGAAATAATGGCTGAGTGAGCTGGTAACCCCCTGCTCAAGCACGGTGCGCCATCCGTTCAGGCGCTCGGTCAGTTGCGAAATCAGGTGTTCGCCCTCCCTGCGCACAGTGCCGCCGTCAACTACGCCGCGGGCAGCGCGCAATGAGAGCACCCCGATCTTCAGGGCCGTCAGAAGAAAATCCGTGCGCGCGCGACCCTCGGGGTACTCGCCGGCGGCGGCAACGACCTCGGGGTCGGAGATCACCAAGTTGGCGTAGAAAGGCTCCGCGCGGCCGGAAGACGTTGCCGCTGACGGCATCGTCTCGATGGGGGCGATGGTGGATTGGTTCATGCGATGCTCTCAGCGGGACTTGCGGCCCTGACCCTCACTCGACTTGCGCCGCAGGAAGGCGGGAACTTCGGTGCTTTCGGTTTCTGACGCCTGGTAGGCAGCTTCCGTCTTTGCGACCAGGCGGCGCGATGTGCGGTACATCGAATATTGCATCTCCTTGACGGAGAAGGCCAAGTCCGTGCGAAGCAGCGATTTGAGGCGAACGACTTTTTCCGCGAGCCAGGGGTGATCGGCGACGTATCGTTCCAGCGCGACCAGCCGCGCTTCTGCGGCTGCGATGTCGCCTTGCGCAGCCAGCGCGCGAACCTGCGCGGTCGCCTCGGCGAACTCCACCTCCGTCAGACGGCGCGCAACCAGTTCGTTCTCCACCATCCCCGCCAAGTCAGTGCTGGCGAGCAGCGGCAGCGACAGCATCTCCTGAATCGGCGCCATGGCCTGACCGCCTTCGAATTCACCTTCCACGACGACCGCGAGCAGCGCCTCGAGCTTGCGGGGGTCGGCCGCGGCGTTCGGGACGATGTGCAGGCGAACCATCATCCACGTCTCGACGCCCCAGGCCACGTCGGGAAGCGAATACCAGCCGGCCACCGCTTCCGTGACAAGGCCCAACGGCTCGGCAATGAGCCCCGCGCCGGGCACGAGCTTGACGCGCACCTTTCGCAGATACAACGATTGCAGCAGCGCGAGTTCCTCGTCAAAGTTGTCGTGCAGGTCCTCGGCGCGTTGCCCGTAATAGTGTTGTCCGCGGCCGGCTTGCGCCATTCCAATCATCAGGTCTTCGTTGAAGTCGCGCCCGAGCCCGACCGTGGTGGTGGTGACTCCTTTGGCAGCCCAAGCCGCGCAATGCTTTTCAATTTCAGACTGTTCGACGAGCCCCTGGTTGGCTTGGCCGTCAGACAGCAGCAGGACTCGCGAGAGCGATCCGGTGGTGCCGCCTTCGAGGATTTGCGCGCCCGCTTGCCAGCCGTCGAACAAGGCCGTGCAACCGCCGCTCTCCACGCCCGATAGCGCCTCGCGCATTGCCATCGGATCGCCCCCGGGACGCAGTGGCACCGGGACCTGCACCTTGTCGTCATACAGCACCACTGCAACTCGATCAGACTGCTGCAGCCCCTTGGCGATGTACTCCGTGCAGCGCAGCGCCTCGGCGAGCGGCTCACCGCCCATGCTGCCGGAGCGGTCAACTACGATCGCCAGGCGCAGCGGCTGGCGCGTCGCAGGAGCGGTCGCAGGGCGATCCGGCGCCTGCAGGCGCAGCAGGACTTCGAGAGTGCCACCGGCCGACGGCGCGGCGGGGCGGATTGGAGTGAGGATCAGATTGGGTTGGTGAGATTCGTTCATGGTGGATGGGCGTGTGACAGCGAGTTCAATGAAAACGGCGGTTGGTGCGGTGCGCGGCCGTGACAACTGTCTGGTCGGATGAGACGACGGCGTAGACGCCGAAATAGCGCTCGGCGGCCGCGTACTCGTTCCGGCTCAGCACGTTGCGCAGGCGGCGGCGTGTGGATTTGGAGACGCTCTTGAGTACCGCCCCATGACCATCGTGCGTGGTGTTGCCGTGCTCGAAAAGCAGGTGCAGGTACCACGCTGGGATGCCGCGCTGCTGCATGCGGACGGCGGCGTGGTCGGTAAGGCGGATGGGTTGCATGAGCGTCTCCTTATCGGCGAAGACTGCATCGTGCTTGCCGCGAGGCTCACGTCTTGAGCCTGGAACACTGATCGTTCAATCAGGTTCCAGGCCGCACCTGGGTGCGGGGGCGGGCTCACGATATGAGCCAGTTGGCCTGCAAAACTTTGCGTGCTCAGTCTGTGACGACGGCTGATATGCTGAACGATCTTTCGAGAAACACTGTGTACCAGCAGCATCCGAGCGCGGACTTGAACACTTTGTTCCGACGTCGTCCATTCCAGGGCGCGGACCCGGACGGCGCGGAGTTTCTATTCGTTGGGCTGGATGCCAATTACGCCGCAGACCTCCAAACGACGCCCGTGTTTCGCAGCATTCTGGAGTACCACGCCGACGGTATCTCCTTCTGGCGACGCCACGGAGTCCATCACCCCTTTCTGTTGCCGACTTACAAAGGCGACGGGAAACGGTACCACCAGAATTTCGCGCGAATTGGATTCACTGCAGATGACGCCGAAAGAGTCTCGTTCCTGGAGCTCCTGCACGTCCCCACGGTCGGCCGAAGCAAGCTTGAGGTGGGCGATTTAGCCTCTGAACACATGGCGAAGATCAACTCGCTCGTCACGACCGGCGCGCCGCGTCACGCATTCTTGTCTGCCAGCGTCACTCGCCTGATGGTGCAATCCAAGCAATTTGGGTGGCTGTGTCCTCCCAAGGCCACGGCTGATCCACTGCCAGTCCTGTATTCAAGAGGTGCGACCAAGGTATACCTCCACCTTCACTTCTCCAACTATGGCCGATTTCAGGCGCGCTTGGAACGTGAGGCGCTGGCCATTGCTCGTGTTGCTGGCAAAGCTATCTCTAGTTGTCGGTGATCATTCCCGATCTAGTGCAATTCGGGCGAGTTTCTGAATCGGTCTTCGCCAATCCAGAATCCAGAACAAAATGCCCGTCTCCGCCATGGCGCGTATCGGCGACCGCTGCCTGTGGGTCAGAGTGATATAGGCGAACCAGACAAACGTCATCCATACGTTGACCAAGACATAGGCCGCAAAGAGCGCAACTGCGGCAAGTCCTGCGGCGATCCGTAGCCAAGGACGTAACCTGTCGGACCAGTTGATAGCGGCGATCGTGCTTGCTTGTGGCGGACTGCTCGGTGCCGTCTGCAGTTGATGCGCCAGCCACTCACGTGCAGCAGGGTAGCTTATGGCGTAGACGCCGCCAGAATGTCGCGCGCGCTCAAACTGAACATCCATACGGTCCATGACGATTCGGGCGCCAAACAGGGCCTCCCCATTGACCTCGGCTACGTAGCGGGGAATCCACCCCGGAGGCTCGATGACGGGCTCAGGCTGCACCGATCGCACTTCAACCCTGGTCACAGTGTGACCGGTGTCCTCGAACATGCAGAAGTAGGGCATAGGCGCCTCAGGTCTGTGATCCCACGCACTCGGCCTTCCGAGGTCGCTTCAGCAGGGGTGCGCCCACGGCCTGACAACATTCTCGCGACCACGCCCATGACATGCCGACCACAATTGCGTCGCGCCAAGGCCTCCAAGGCGCCTCGAATTCCATTTTTCCTCATCCTGGTGCCCAACTAGCGGGCTCAACTCAATTTGAATAGAGCAAAGGCTCACTAGATGAGCCTGTCGGGCACTGTTCTGCGGCCTCCGGTGCTGAGCCTGCCGATGAGTACGTCCAAAGCAGCGCAGCGCGCGCTAGAGGAGGCGGGAAGAAAAAGAAATGCGAACCCATCGGACTGGTTTGCCAGCCTTGCCAGCATCCCTCTCCGCGAGCTCCATTTTCAAGTCTGGGTCGGTGCCTGGCGGGACGCTACCAGCCCGGCAGACATGGCCAGGGCATGGACGGAGAGGCAGGGTTGATTGACTACCCGTAGCTCTTCGCTAACACAGTCGCAAACAGGCTATGCCGAACGGGGGAGAGCGGCATCGACGTTAGGGGTACTCTGGGCGGGCTTATCCTCGCCGGTCCCGGCATGTACGGCGTCCTTGGCCTGAACTTCCTGCAGTTCGTCGTCCTCAAGGGAATTCTTATGACGGGCGGCTACGTTGCTGGCGCCAGCGCATTACTGGGCTTTGGGACAGGCGGCTTGATGCTCGCCATGGCAGGGGCTGCTGGACCGACACCTGGTCGTTGGTCGCGGAACGGCGCATTGTTGGATGATTTGAGCTTCCTTGGGGGGTGCTTCATGACGCCAAACGCGCACTTGGCATCGATGTACTGTGCCGACTGGCAGGCGCGGCAAGACAAGCATGCATTCATCCAGCTGGTGATCGACGAGGTATTCCGGCTTGGTGATCCCGAGGAGCTTCTCGCTCACGGATTCATTGATGGGACAGAGGACGATGGGTACCGTAGGACTGCATGAAAATGTTATTTGCGATCACCGAAAATCGCCGGCCGAAACGGCGTGATTCATTTGCCGCAGCATTGTTCAAGAGGCGCAGTCTTGGTCCCTCAGCATTCGGCACTGCGAAAGATATCCACGTCGGAGAGGGACCGAAGAAGGTGAAAGACCGTTCAAGACGGTTTCGATGAGGTGACGAGGGAAGGCTGAATTGTCTGATCGAGATGGGTTTGCGCACACGCGAGGAGCGTATTCTCAGTTTTAGGGTGTAAGCCCTCCGGCTACCCTCAATCTTGAGTCCGGCGACATTAGCGGCAAGGATGGTGTCCACCAAGGAAACTAGGTGGACACCATGAAAGACTCCAAGAAGATCACTGGCGGCGACACAGTGCCGAACTACGGCCAGACACATGCCTGTGCATGCGACTGAATGTCCCAGAGTGGGGAGCCGGTTTGTTGTTATTCGGTGAAGTAGATTTTGTCGCCGCTTGATCCTTTCACAAGGGCGATGGAGTGTTCGCAATCGCTCCTAGCGACATAGCTCTCGCTGCTCCGAGCTATCGCCTTGCCATTAACGGCGTAGTAGATCCAATACCAGCCGCCTGATTGGTCCTTCTTTTCCCAGTAACACGGATAGGTGACTTCAGCCATGGACTCCTCCCTTGAAACTAGGGTTTTACTCATCAATACGGCGGGCGTCAATCTCCTCCGCTGTCATGGCCTCCTTTGAGCGCCAAGCCCTAGACCACTTCGGCGTGGGGAGCGAAGTTTTCGCTCCTCACATCGGCCGGTCGCGACGGACTCCTCTTGGCCGACTGTTCGCGTAGAAGTTAAAGGATCGCGCAGGGTGTCGAGAGCGAGCTTGCCGCCTCAGCCTGCTTACAAGCAAGAGTCCGGACCCCCAATGCGAGGTGCCCAGCGCGCTGCGAGCATGCGGATGACAAGTTACGCGATGGTCGGCTGATTGCGTACGCCGGCACCCGAGCGAGTTGTGCGCCTCGGAGGGGCCGAAAAGGGGCTGCCAATTTCGAGCCTCTTGTCGCCCTATCCTTCCCACCTGATGAATCTGGCTTCTCTCACCCATCACTCAAACCCCGTTACCTCTTTCGTATCCCCTCCTTTACCGGCTAGCCTGGCAGCCGCGCGTGTGGCAGCCTGTCATTGGCGTGCGGCCGGCTCGGTTCGGCGCCCCGGCAGAAGTTCGGGAGTTTTCCCACTCAGGGACATACACCCGCATCCACAGGCATGTGTCTGGCCGACGACGACTCGGCTGGGAGCGGCGCGACCGCTATGCGGTGGAAAGACTCGCTCGCTGCCAAAGCGTTGCGATAAATGCGCGCGTCGTCATTCAATACTGCTGCTGCTCGGGCATTGCCCATTTCGCCTAGCTTGCATAGAATGATTCAGTGCGAAATGGGGTCCACTTCTGGGGTCCATTTCGCGGAATTCTGGCTTCCCTGGCAGATTTCCTAAATCGTTGATTTACAAGGGTTTTTTGGTACGTGCGGCAGTCTTCGGGACGAGTCCGTGAAGCGCCACCATCATCAAAGGAAAACCCGCCATCGAAAGACGGCGGGCTTTTTTTGGTGGCTGAGAGCTCTGCAAAGGTCGCCCTGGGCCGGTGATTTGTAGCGTGGTGCGACCGCGATTGCGAGTTACCAATAGGCCAGACCGGTCTGGGCCAGGCCCACCAGACCAATGTGGTCGATATTCAAACCGGTGTCGGCGGCCAGGGCGGTCAGGGCGCCCACCGTCATTCCGCCGTCCAGCAGGCCCACATAGTAGGTCTTGTTTTCCGCCGAGATCGGGCTTCCCACCACGTTGTTCCACAAAAGGTCCACCACGCTGCTGTGGCTGGTCTTGCCTGCCGCCGTCATGGCTAGTGCGCACAAATTCTCGTAGCTCATAGAACTGTCGAGATAGGACAATCCGATCCCCACATACTGTTCGTTGGAGACGTAGGCTGGCCCAAACACTGCGCCCAATATTTTCGCCACCTTGCCCGCATCACCGGTGACGTCCAGAGCCACAGATTTGTCGGCAAACTTGAGGCGCTCCACGTTGACGAGAGAATCCCTGCCCTCAGATCCCGAACGGTCGACAACGGACCAACCATTGCCAGCCCTGCTGATCGAGTAACTTGACCGGCTCGAAACATAAGCAGCGACATCGATGTCGCTGCCCCCGTCGAGCAGATCGTCGCCAGCACCGCCCCATAGCCAATCGCGTCCGTCACCAGTGGAAATGGCGTCGTTGCCGGCAAGGCCCATTGCGGCATCGCGGCCTGCACCCAGCTGCATATTCTCGGCGCCGGTACCGCCGGACACGACATCGCTCTTGTCACTTCCATTGACCTGCAATCCGGGGACCAAGAGTCCGAGAGAAAACGAGTTTTGCTCTTTCGCGATCTGGGGCATGCTGGAGTACACCGAATAGACTGTCCCGCCGCCTGGAACAATTTGATCAAGAGGAATCGAGATTGCCTGGTCCCGCGCTCCTTGCGCCGCACTGTCCGAGAGTTGATTGCCGCGTGCTCCCCATTCATACATTTGTGCCGCCGTGGTGTTGGGATTCAAGACGAGTTGAATCCCCTCCGCGTCGTGGGCCCAGACCTTGGCCACCAAGCCATCCAGGAAATCGCGCACACCATCCGCCGTGGTTGCCGCATTGATGACATCGAGAGCCGCGCCGACCTTGAATTGCCCTGCTGCGTCAGACAGCTGCCTGAGTGCGCTGAGGGCTTGCGAAGAATAGCCGGACAGCACTGTTGTACCGAAATCGCGCCACCAGCCGGCGCCAGCGGAATCGTCGATATGCGGTGTCTCGACGCCGTGAGCATCAGGCGTCTGAATAAAGCTGATCGTCGCCGGCAAGTTCGCCGGATCGAGGTCGCCTCCGGGCGGCGTAACCGGAGGAACAACGGGTGGTTGGTACGAGTCATACCAGTTCTGAACATTCAGCCAGTCTTCGCCCCAGGCATCGGACCGCTGACCCGTCGGATTGCCGCTGGTTATCAGGAACCGCCCACTAAGCGGGACTTCTGCGCCGGAAGGCTGCTGGGGATAGGAAACGTTCCAGCCCTCGACGGAAAGGTAGTAATCGTCGGTGTATACATCTTTCGCACCGGTTGGATAGTTGACGGTTTTCTCGGGCTCGATGCTGACCGTCGCCGTGCGGTAACTGAACTCCCCGTAGTTGGCGAATATCCCGGCATCCTGAATGGTCTGGGTTGCCAGCGTATCGGGGCTGGATAGCAAGTTCGCTACCTGATTTTCAGCGCTGTGATATTGGCCTTTGGAGTCCCACCAGTTGACAGTGCGCAGTATGGATGCCGACGAAATCAGCACCTCAGGCAGGAATTCGGTGACATCGTCGGGCGTCGTTGCTCCCGCCGCCGTCGTGAGGACCATCAGATCGGGCAAGACCGATATCTGATAGGTGCCGGGGGAAAGCGACAACTTGACTACGAAATGCTGAATCGGCTGTGTTTGCCAATTCGCCGTAAAGGAGGCCGTATAGGGAAAGGGCGGCAGTGACGCATCCCAGGTCAAAGACATGAGTTACTCCTGGCGGTCCACCGGCCGCTGGTTCGAGTCGCTATGAGTCACGAAATCTTTGCTATCGAAAACGCAGCTTGGATTTCCGTCGCCCGTGCCGCAGCCTGCGGCGCGGGACGCCGTGGATTTCACTAGTTGCAGCCAGCCAAGGAAAGGGTGGCCGTCCCTGCGCTGTACCGGCTGTTGTCAAAACTGCGCCCAACGCGGTCGAAATCATGGCCGATCTCGTAAAAGGTGCCACTCAAGTTGTTCTCAAGGCTCAATCGCGCCTGCATGATCCCCGTGTCCATCCATCCATGGGCAAGGGAATGAGCCTGGCTTGTCGTCATGTTCAGGTACAAATCGTTTCCGACGATGGTTCCGGACCCGGTCACAACGAACGGCCCGTCCGACGGCGAAACGAGGGCGCCCGCCACGGCATAAGTGTTGCCACCCAGATTGGTGACCGCCAACTCAATTGCGAATTGCTGGGGGGAAACTGGTCCGGTTTGCCGCTCGGTCAGGGTGCTGACCAGACAGACCCTGCCGACGTATGTCTGCGACCAGCCACTGGATGGCGCCAACAAGGCAAGCACCACCAAGAGCGAACCCAGAAATCCCGAACTTCTGGCGAATGAGATTGGCAAGGCCATCATTGATATCTCCTAGGTAGACCTAGAAGCTTTTACAACTTGCCTCATCAGAGTTTCTGATTCAGATCAATGAACTGGACCGCGCAGTGTGCTTGCAGAACTATGGTTTTCCAAAAGGGTTGGCCCCGGCTTTCTCCGGGCGTTCTCTCAGTGCGCGTAATGACTTCTCCAGCGAGGGACCCTCTTCTTGCCTGGGTTTCGGCGTCACCACCATACTTGCCAGCGGGTCGGCATGCTGCGCGGGCACCACCGGCCTTTCAACCGATGGGACAACTGCCGGATCGCTTGGAATTGCTGCAGGTTGCGGATTCGCAGGGACGGCCGACACCGGCGTTCGATGAAGTTTTTCGTTCTCTTGTCTGAGCGACTCGAGCTCCTCGCGAAGCAAGAAGTTATCCCAAAAGCCCCAGGTCGCCGCCGATGCGAGCGCAA
>Ga0134124_10001747_pt1 | contig 17437 bp, 15 predicted proteins | sample KB304_FD_96880 | JGI IMG/M metagenome (GOLD analysis project Ga0134124, IMG submission 96880) | Terrestrial soil microbial communities without Nitrogen fertilizer from Kellogg Biological Station, Michigan, USA - KB3-0-4 | ecosystem: Environmental > Terrestrial > Soil > Unclassified ...
GATGAGCCGATGATCATAGCCCAAAGTCAGATGGACGACGGAACGGATTGCGATCGAGTCGTTGCCATCGTCGTCTGTCACCACCATCGGCGCCTTGGTAATTCCGCCGACGCCCATGATGGCCGTGTTGGGCTGATTGATGATGGGCAATCCGAAGACAGCTCCGAACTGGCCCGGGTTAGTGATGGTGAAGGTCGAGCCTTCGACTTCTTCCGGTTTGAGCTTCTTGGTGCGGGCACGCTCGCCCAGATCGCTGATGCCACGCTGCAAGCCGAGGAAGTTGAGGTCGTCGGCATTCTTGAGCACCGGAACGATCAGACCCCAGTCGAGGGCCACGGCGATTCCGAGATTGACGTGGCGATGGTAGCGAATGCTTTCGCCTTCAACCGATGCGTTCACGATGGGAAACTGCTGCAGCGTGATGATGGCCGCACGACAGAAAAACGGCATGAAGGTAAGACGGGTGCCGTTGCGTTTTTCGAAGGCAGACTTGTTCTTGTTACGCAATTGAACGATGCGAGTCAGGTCCACTTCGAACATGCAGTGGACGTGGGCGCTGGTGCGGCGCGACTCGATCATGCGCTGCGCAATGATCTTGCGTACGTGGTTCATGGGCACCAGGTCGCCGGGAATTGACGCCGGGGCGCCGTCGGACTTCGCCGGAGATGGAGGCGGGGCGGAAGTCGTTGACACAGCTTCGCCCGAACTCTTCTCCAGAAACGCAGTGATGTCTTGCTTGGTGATGCGGCCGCCCAGTCCGGTTCCGGGGACTTGCGCGAGATTGATGTTGTGTTCGCGAGCGATTTTGCGGACTAGCGGAGAGGAGCGAGCGTGGTCGTCTTCTTCATGTGAAGCCTGGGCTTGCACAGCTTGAGTTGGCGCGGATGGGACATCGGCTTTGGGTTCAGAGATCGGGGCAGGCGCTTTGCTGGGAGCAGATTCTTTTTTTGCTGGAGGGGCCGCGGCTGGCTTGGCAGCGACGCTCTCGCCGTCCGCAGAAATCGTGCCTACTACTGTGTTGACCTGGACGGTCGCGCCTTCGGCAACCTTAATGTCCTGAAGAACACCCGACGCCGGGGCCGGAATTTCGGCGTCTACCTTGTCGGTTGAGATCTCGAACAGCGGTTCGTCACGCTGCACCTTGTCACCCGGCTTCTTCAGCCATTTGGTGATGGTTCCTTCAAAGATTGATTCGCCCATTTGGGGCATGACGATATCAGTCGGCATAAATCCCTTCCATGCGCTTCTGTGTCGAGGCGCGCAACCCTACATTATATATATCGACCAGAAATCGCGGTGCAGGGCCGAGTTCACCTGTCATGATGCTCGTGCTGTTCTCCCTGGGGAGCGGCTGCGGGCGGCGCGACCCCGGTCGATTTCTTCCAATAGTCCTGCACCGCAGGCGGAAGTTTCTCGATGCGCGACAGGAAGGCCGTGACTTTCCACATGTCCGATTCACTCAGAGTCTTGTTCCAGGCGGGCATCCCGGTGTAGCGGATGCCGGTGCGCACGGCGTAGTAAATGTGCCACTCGGGATCGTCCACGGGTTGGACGATCAGTTGCGGAGCTGGAGGGTAGAAGGACCGCCCGAAGTCGCTGGGTTTGTGGTCGAGGTTGCCGTGACATCCGGCGCAGTTCATGGTGTAGATTTTCATTCCGTCGATCAGATTCTCGTCCGTGGGTGGGACGGGACTAGTCACACGCGGGGCGTGACGCTCCATGGAGGCATCCAGAGCGGACATGGCGAAGTGACTCTCGATCTTCGGAGGAGTCGAGTCGGCATTGGTAGGCAAGAGGCCGAGCGTGGCGATGGCCAGACCTCCCAGGAAGAGGAGAAGCAAGGTAACGATGACGCCGAGGATAAAATTACGCATTCTTACCTCCTTGAAAAATGCTCATTCACGCTTTTAGATGACGCGGTTAAGGATTATCTGGTGGAGTCGCGTGAAGAATGGCGCGGGCGTCCTGCGCTTCCGACTCTCTCACCTGCAGTTTGATCCCGCCGAGAACATGGGAATGCCAACCGCCGATGCGAAGCATGTTTTCATCATACGCGAAGCATTCGATATCGGCTGACTCGAGGCGGGTGCGGGCCAGCAGGAATTCCGGCTGACTGTGAAAGATGGCGATGGTTACCAGAGTCTCGTGCATTCGATGGCTCGGCCAGCTTCGCTCGGCTGTCCCCACGTGGGTTGTGATGGCTCCAAACTTCAATATGCTGTGAGCCGTCTGGCCTCTCGCAATACGTCACTTACCTTGGGCAAGAAGTATTCCTCCTGCGGCGGTGAAAACGGTACCGGAGAATCCTGGGCGGCGACGCGCACAATGGGCCCGTCGAGAGCATCGAAAGCCTCCTCGTTGATGATGGCTGCGATTTCGCCGGCGAGGCCCCCGGTGCGGGAGTGTTCGTGCAGAACGATGACTTTGCTGGTTTTGCGTACGGTCTCGGTAATCGCTTCGCGATCCAGGGGCGAGACGGTACGCAAGTCTACAATCTCGACGTCGATCCCCTCCTTGCTTAACGTCTCAGCGGCCTCGAGCGCAGTGTAAACCATAGCGGCATAAGTAATGATGCTCAGATCGCGACCTTCACGGGCGATACGCGCCTTGCCCAGCGGCACAATGTAGTCTTCCTCTGGCACCTCTTCTTTGATGCGGCGATAAAGATACTTGTGTTCGAAGAAGATGACCGGATTGTTGTCGCGGATAGCCGCTTTGATCAGACCTTTGGCATCGTAAGCGCTGGCCGGGCAAACCACTTTTAGGCCGGGTGCGTGCACGAACCACATCTCCGGATTCTGCGAATGGAATGGGCCGCCGTGGACATTGCCGCCACTCGGTCCGCGGATGACCAGCGGCGCCGGTGCGCCCCAACGATAGTGGGCTTTGGCAACCATGTTGACGATCTGGTTGAAAGCGCAGCCGATGAAATCCATAAACTGGAACTCGGCCACTGGGCGCATGCCGGTGAGCGAGGCGCCGAAGGCCGCGCCTACGATGGCGGACTCCGCGATAGGCATGTCGACAACGCGCTCCGGGCCGAAGCGATCAATGAAGCCGTCGGTGACTTTGAAAGCTCCGCCGTAGATGCCGATGTCCTCGCCGAGGCAGAAGACGGTAGGATCGCGCTCCATTTCCTCCCAGATGCCCTGGCGGATGGCTTCGAGATAGGTTAGTTGGGGCATGCTTACTCTTGTTTCACCAAGTGATATGGGCCGCGCATGGGTCACTCCATGAGAAACACAAGATCCCTCGACTGCGCAGCCTGGCGGCTTCGCCGCGGGCGGCTCCGCCCAGGATGACACGGAGTGCTGTCGTCACTTCAAGTGTACCGCTGCTTCCGTGCCTCTGGGGCCGGCAGCCAATCCCTTTCTAGTTTTCGGTATGCCGTACTTCGGCTTAATTTCGTGACAGCCATTCTCGCAATACACACCGCCGGCGGCGGATTCAGGTTCCGGCATGGGGCTGGCGACGGCGACCTCGCGATCGGCCTCGAGTTGTTGATCCACAGCAGCGATCAGTTCTCGGTTGTCAGCTGCAGTCAGCCACTTTTTTGCGTTTACCAAGTAATTTTCGAAGCGGGTGATGCAATCGCGTTTGCGCCAGTATTCGAACAGCGATTTGGGGACGTAATCGGCGGCGTCGTGGATAGCGTGGCCTTTCATGCGCATCATTTTGGCTTCGATGAGCGTTGGGCCCTCGCCGCGGCGGGCGCGTTCACAAGCTTCGTGGGCGGCGTCGTATACCTGGCAGGCATCGGTGCCATCGACGATTACACCGGGGATGCCATAAGCGATCGCGCGTTCAGCAAGATCTTTCACGCGGAATTGCATGTCGGCGGGAGTGGAGTACGCCCAGAGATTGTTTTCGACGAAGAGCACCAATCCAAGGTCCTGTACCGCGGCAAAATTCAGGCCTTCGTAGGTCACTCCGGTGGACTGGCCGCCATCGCCGATGTAAGTCATGACGGCAAGGTTGCGTCCCTGGAGGCGCGCGCCCAGAGCCACTCCAGCGAGAACGGGAAGAAGGTCACCCAGAGTCGAGATGGGAGAAACCACGTTGTGGTCTTTGATGTCGCCGAAGTGTGAAGACGCGTCGCGGCCCCGGGTCGGAGAGCCGACCTTGGCCATGTACTGCATCATGATGTCGCGTGGGGAGAAGCCGCGGACCAGAGTCGAACCCTGATTACGGATCATAGGGCCCAGCCAGTCTTCTTTGTGTAATGCGTATGCCGAGGCGCAGGAGCAGGCTTCCTGGCCTAGTCCGAAGTAGACGCCGCCGACCACCTTTCCTTGCTTATAGAGATTTTCGAGCGCGATCTCCATTTTGCGGTTAAGCAGCATCCAGCGGTAGATCTCGATGCATTGCTTCTTGTTCAGATACTTCGATTCGCGGATGGGTGGGACTGAAGCGCTGAGATCGCCGGTGAATTCGTAGGCGATTTTGCCGGCCGTGCGAACCTGACGGATCGTGAAGCTTGGCTTTTCCAGGCGATGATCGCGGATGCTGTAGGTGCGTTGGTCGGAGCTAATAGCTTTTCGTGGGGGTTTGGCGGCGAGGCGTTGGTTAAGCTTCTTAGCCATGGGTGGTTCGGCGACATCCATGCTAACGCGGACGGCTGGCTTGTGTCGCGTCCCTGGACTTCGACTTGGTCATGCCTGGAAGGTATCTTCGTCTTTGTGCAGCTGGCGCAGTTGCTCCGGCGGCTTCAGCGGTACTCCTACGGATTGTCCCAATAAGGCATCCAGACTTTCCAGCCAGAGCATCTGGCTTTCGAAGACTACGCCGAAGTTGCGGGAGACGGAGTGCGCGACTTCTTCCAGCGGGAGTTCTCGGTTCAATTCTTTCGCCATCGAAGTTACGGGCTTGGCGATGATGCCGCAAGGGATGATTAGGTTGAAATAGTCGAGGTCGGTGTTCACGTTGAGCGCGAAACCGTGGGAGGTTACGGCGCGGGAGATGTGGACGCCGATGGCGGCGATTTTCGCCTCGGGCTCGAGCGCAACGTCCCTCGACTCCGCTCGGGATGACAGGGGTTGGGGGTGTGTCCATACTCCGGTTAGGCCGCACACCCGCTTGGTGGGGATGCTGAAGTCGGCGCAGGTGCGGATCAGGACTTCTTCGAGGCGACGCACATAATCGACGGCTCCTAGAGTTTTACGCTTGCCATCCGGTGTGGCGATTTCCCGCAGGTCGAAGATGGGATAGCCAACCAGCTGGCCAGGGCCGTGGAAGGTTACGTCGCCGCCGCGATCGGATTCGAGAACTTCAACCCCGCGCTGGGCGAGCAGTTCGGGCGAGGCCACGATGTTTGTCTGTTTTCCATTGCGGCCCAGGGTGATGACCGGCGAATGTTCAAGCAGCAGCAGCACGTCGCCGATGCGGCCGTCTTTGCGCAGGTCGACGAGGCGCTTTTGCAGGCTCAGGCCGGTAGGGTAGTCGAGGGTGCCGAGTTGGAGGACTGAGATCACGAAATTCCTGGCCATGGATTCTCACGGATTAATGCGGACCAGAAAAACGAAGATTCATCCGTGAATATCCCTGTGAATCCGTGGCCTGCCTTTCAGGCGTTGATCGCCATTCCATACACGCTGTTGGAGGCATCGAGCATGGCCTCGGCCAGTGTGGGGTGGGCGTGAATCGTCCAGATGAGGTCTTCGACGGTAGCCTCCAGTTCGATGGCGGCGACCGCTTCGGCGATCAGTTCGGTTGCTTGCGGTCCGATGATGTGTACCCCCAGGATTTCGCCATAGTCGGCGTCGGAGACGATCTTGATGAAGCCTTCGTGCTGGCCGACGATCGAGGCGCGTGAGTTCGCGGTGAAGGGGAATTTGCCGACCTTAACGTTGTAGCCGGCCTCTTCTGCTTTGGCCTCGCTCAACCCGACACTCCCGATTTCGGGATGGCAGTAGGTTGCATTCGGAATATGCTCGGGGTTGACCGGCTTGGCTTTCTTGCCGGCAATGGTGGTCACCGCGACAATGCCTTCCATCGCGCCGACGTGGGCCAGTTGTGGCGTTCCGAGCACGATGTCGCCGATGGCGTAGACGCCGGGCTCGGCTGTCTGCATCCAGCTGTCGGTCTTGATGAAGCCGCGGTCGGGCTTGATTTTGGTTTTCTCGAGGCCGATGTTCTCGGTGCGCGGCTTGCGGCCGACGGCGATCAAGATGCGTTCGGTTTCGATTTTTTGCGGCTTGCCGTCCACGCTGAAGGTCACTAGGACTCCAGATTTACCCTTCTCGATTTTGTCCACCTTGGCACCAGTGTGGAATGCGATGCCGCGCTTGCGGTAGACCCGCGCCAGTTCCTTGGAGACTTCTTCGTCTTCGATCGGAACGAGGCGGGGCAGCATTTCGATGAGGGTGACCTCCGCGCCGAAGGACCGGAAAATAGACGCGAATTCGACGCCCACCGCGCCTGCGCCAACGATCACCAGCGACTTGGGAATCTCTTTCAGGGCGAGAATCTCGATGTTGGTCAGGACCTGGTCGCCGGGTTCGAGGCCGGGAAGCATGCGAGCTTCGGAGCCGGTGCACAGGATTACATTTTTGGCTTTGACCGGAGTAGTTTTGCCATCGGCGGTGACCTCAACGGTCAGCACACCGTTTTGTGCCGGGCCGGTCAGCTTGCCGTATCCGCGGATGGTTTCTACCTTGTTCTTCTTCATCAGGAAGTCGAGACCCTTGGTGTGCTTGGTCACGATCTTCGACTTGCGCTCCTGGATGGCGGCCCAATTCAGCTTGCGGGCGTCTACGCCTTCGATGCCGAATTCTTTTGCTTCTTTGAGGTGGTCCCAAAGCTCGGCGTTGAAGAGCAACGCCTTGGTCGGGATGCAGCCTACGTGCAAGCAGGTGCCGCCGAGCACGTTGTCTTTTTCGATGAGGGCGGTTTTCAGGCCGTATTGGCCGGCGCGGATCGCAGCGGTGTAGCCAGCCGGGCCGCTACCGATGATGGCGATGTCATAGATGGTTTCAGACAAGTAGTTTCCTCACTATGAACAGATGCAGGATGGCAAATATTTGATTCTAGAACAGGTAGAAGCAAAGTTGCGATAGGCGGCGCAATCGAGGACAGGCGTCCGCCCGTCCTCCATCTTGAGCGGGGAACTTCCGTGCCAGACTAGACGTAATAGTATGTGTAGGAGGTCTCTATGCACGTCTTTGGGCTCTTCCTTTTTCCGTTCTTCGGGTTTGGGTTTGTCCTCTATTTCCTGCCCACCCTGGTGGCGGTAGTACGCGAAAAATACAACAAGCTTTCCATCTTTCTGCTCAATTTCTTTTTAGGATGGAGTTTGATCGGCTGGATCGTGGCCCTGGTTTGGGCGTGCAAGAATGATCGAGTGGTCTACGTGCAGAATGTGCGCTACTAACCCGGCGAAACCCTGCCGAGCTTTGCTCGGTCTGGACGGGACTAAGACCCGTCCCCACTTGGCGATTGCTAGCCCAGCAACTTGGCCGCTTCCTGGGCGTAATAGGTCACGATGATGCTGGCGCCGGCGCGGCGAATTGAAACCAGAGACTCCATCATGACGCGCTCGCGGTCGATCCATTTATTGCGGGCGGCGGCTTCAATCATGGCGTACTCGCCGGAAACCTGGTAGGCAGCCAAAGGCGAGTCGAAGCGGTCGCGGGCGGCGGCAATCACGTCCAAATATGGCATGGCGGGCTTGATCATGATCATGTCCGCGCCTTCCTCGATATCAGCCTCAATTTCCCGCATGGCTTCGCGCAGGTTTGCACCGTCCATCTGGTAGGAACGGCGATCGCCGAACTGAGGCGCGGAATCGGCAGCCTCCCGAAACGGGCCATAGAAGCCGGAAGCGAACTTGGCCGCATAAGAGAGGATAGGAGTGTTAGCCAGTCCGGCCTGGTCGAGCGCCTGGCGGATTGCGGCTACGCGGCCATCCATCATGTCCGACGGGGCGATGATGTCTACGCCGGCGCGGGCCAGTGAAACCGACGCGCGGGCCAGGAGGTCGAGCGTGGGATCGTTGAGAACTTCGTAATCGGCTCCGCCCGCACCAACGGCCGCCGCGAGGGTCTCAATCGCCTTCATCTTCTCTCCAGGCCTTACAGCGATGGCGGCCGCGCCTAGCGATTGCGGTGCTTGCGGCTTTCGCACCACCCCGCAATGTCCGTGAGAGGTGTACTCGCAGAGGCAAACATCGCCCAGGATGATGAGCTTGGGGACTTCGCGCTTGATGGCGCGAGCGGCCTGCTGGACGATTCCGTTTTCCGCCCAGGCGCCGGTGGCGACCTCGTCTTTGGTTTCGGGCAAGCCGAAGAGTATGACGGCGGGAACACCGAAGGCGGCGGTCTCGCGCGCCGTTTTCACCGCTTCATCCACCGAAAGATTGAAGACACCCGGCATGGACCGCACTTCCTTGCGCACACCCTCGCCCGGACAGACAAACAGAGGGTAGACAAAGGCCTCGGGCGTGAGCCGGGTCTCGCGAACCAGCGTCCGCAATTGCTCATTCTGGCGGAGGCGGCGGAGGCGTGTGACCGGGAAGGTCATGGGCTGATTCTAGCAGAGCCCGCGGCGGCCAAGGCGTGGGAAGGGTTCGTAGGTCGCGCCATCTTTGGATCGTGCATCTTCACGTCTTCGCGATGGGGGTACTTTCGTAACGCTTTGTCTATTCCGGGAACCCGATGGGCGCAAGCGTAACCACTAAAATGCGAAATGTCGTGTCAATCGTCATGATCTCCGGGCGCCAGTGGCGGACCGTCGGTGTCGTCGGCATAACTCTGGTCTATGCCTGCGTATCGTTGAGCACGTCTGCCGGGTTCGGATTGCTCGCCTTTGGGGATATCGCCCAATTTTCACTGCTATTTCTTGCCTTCGTTTCGATGTCGGCGAACGCGGCCTCAAACCGTGGCCAGATCCGCTTATTTTGGGGTCTGATGGCGTTGGGCTGCCTGTTGTGGTCGGCCGACCTGGCGCTGTGGACGCTCTATGAAGTGATTCTGCGGCGGACGCTTCCCGAACCATTTATCGGAGACGCCGTTCTCTTTGTTCACGTGGTTCCGTTCATGGCAGCGGTTGCGCTGCGTCCCCACCAATTGGAGGATCGGAAACTCTACTTCAGCACTCTGAACTTTCTGATGCTGCTGGTGTGGTGGGTGTTTCTATACGCCTTCATTGTATTCCCGGACGAGTACGTCGCGCTTAATGTTGCGGTCTACAGTCCGCACTACGATCTGCTCTATCTGGTGGAAAACCTGGCCTTCCTGGGCGTGCTCGGCATGCTGGCGTGGAAGACGCGGGGAGCGTGGAAACAAATCTACCTAAACCTGTTTGTGGCTTCGGGACTCTACGCCATAAGTTCTCTGGCGCTGAACATGGCCATCGCACGCGGCCAGTACCATACCGGCAGTCTCTATGACATCCCGTTCATCGCTTCGGTTGGCTGGATGATATGGGCCACGCTGCTGGCGCGCGATTTGAAGCCGCCTTCTCAGCCCGCGCCGGCAGGACTCTCGCGCTGGCACATGCTCGCGCCCCGGCTGGCCATGCTTGCGATGCTTTCTCTTCCGGTGATGGGATATTGGGCGTGGTTTGTCGACACCGCCCCACTCCATCTTCGGCAGTTCCGGTTGCTGGTTACACTGGCGGCGATGCTTGTGCTGGGCCTGTTCGTATTTCTTCGTCAATTGCTGATGGACAGGGAGCTGGTGCGCCTGCTCGAAGAGTCTCGCTCCAGCCTGGAGAATATGAAGCGCCTGCAGACCGAACTGGTGCAGCGAGAGAAGCTGGCATCGCTGGCGCAATTGGTCTCGGGAGCCGCCCATGAGATCAACAATCCCCTGGCGGCGATTCTGGGATACTCCGAGCTGCTGGCAGCCCAGGCGAACCTGGAATCGAACCAGGCCATCATGGCGCGCAAGATCGGCCAGCAGGCACGGCGCACGCGGGAGCTGGTTTCCAGCCTGCTCAGCTTTGCCCAGCAGTCGCCCGGAGAAAAGACGCTGCTAGACATGGGCTCCATCGTACAGCGGGCAATGCAGATGAAAATGCTGCGCACGGAAAACAAGAATATTCATTTAGAGAACCGGATTGAGCCCGACCTTCCCCAAATTTGGGGCAACGTCAACCAGCTTTTTCAGTGCTGCGTGGAAATCATCGGGAACGCCATCGACGCTTTGGAAGAGGTGGGTGGTGGGACATTTTCGGTAAGCGTCCTGCAGGAGGGGGATGAACTGGTGATGGAGTTTTCGGACTCTGGGCCCGGCATCCGCGATCCGCGACGGATTTTCGATCCCTTCTACACGACCAAGGAAGTCGGCAAGGGCATGGGACTTGGGTTGAGCGTGACTTATGGAGTTGTCCAGGACCACCACGGACAAATCACCTGTGAAAACCGGCCTGAGGGTGGCGCGGTCTTCGAGCTTCGTTTGCCGGTGGCTTCGCAGTCCACTCCGAAAATTGAGGAGGCTGCCAGGGTTTAGGTCTTAGTTGTCAGATCGAAACGACTTAAGAAAAGCCCTCGTACTCCAAAGCTCATGCCGCTCTGCGTGTCCCCTGGCCGCGCCTTCTTGTAACATGACACCAGATGCAATCTGCGCTCACCCACACCGGTGCCCGGGTGTTGGAATTCGAGTCGTTGCGCGACCTGGTTCGCAGATATGCCCCTTCGCCGCTCGGGCAAGGGAGGATTGCAGAGCTTTCTCCATCCGCCGACCGCCTGTGGATTGAAAATCAGCACCAGCTTACGGTTGAGATTCGGGAGTTTCGCCGCGTGGGCGACCGCTTCGAATTCTCGGGACTGATCGATATCTCAACCACGGTCAAAAAGGCGCGCATTCAAGGCGCTGTCCTCGAGACCATAGCGATTCGCGACGTGGTGCTGGTCGTGGATCGAGCGGCTGAATGGCGGGAAATCGCTTTGAACCCGCCGGAGGCCATGCAGGTCGAGTGGACCGCGGTGGGCGAGCTTTCATCCGGCATCAGCGATTTCACGGAGTTTCTGCGGGCATTTCGCAACAAGATCCAGCCCGACGGCACGCTCGAAGATCGCGCTTCGCCCGAGCTGGCCCGAATCCGGCGAGAGATCGAGCGGCAGAAGAGGGCGATCCAGGAGTCATTGCGCGGCTATCTGCGGCGGCTGGCCGAGGGTGGCGCGGTGCAGGATGAGCTGATCACCATCCGGGGCGAACGCTTCGTAATCCCGATCAAGATCGAGCAGAAACGCCGCGTGCAGGGCGTGGTCCACGGCGCGAGTTCGAGCGGGCAGACTGTGTTTGTCGAGCCGCTGGAGACGATCGAACAGAACAACGAACTGGTGCGGCTGCTGGATGAAGAATTGTCCGAGATCCACCGCATCCTGGTCGAGATGACGCGGCGGATCGGCGAGAACTCGGAGCTGATTCTGCAGGCGGTCGGGGTGCTGGGGGAGCTGGAGCTGCAATTCGCCAAGGCACGTTTTGCCGAGGAGTACAACTGCGTGCCGGTATCGGTTGCTGAAAACTCCCGGCTGCTCTTGATCAACGCCCGCCACCCGTTACTCGAACGCAACCTGAAAGCGAAGGGCGGGCAAGTCGTTCCCATCCGCATCGAACTTGAGGGCGAAAAGCTTGAGCTGGTCATTACCGGTCCAAATACCGGCGGGAAAACGGTTGCCTTGAAGACCGTGGGCTTGCTGGCCCTGATGGCGCAGTCCGGAATTCCGGTCCCTGCGGATCGCGCCGAGCTGCCTGTATTTGATTCGGTGCTGGCTGATATTGGTGACTACCAATCCATCGAACAGAATCTTTCGACGTTTTCGGCCCATGTGACCAACATTGATTTCATCTCGCGGACTGCCACGGCAAAATCACTGGTGCTGCTGGATGAATTGGGATCGGCCACGGATCCGGAGGAGGGAGCGGCCCTGGCCGTGGCCATTGCCGAACATTTCAGGCGGATTGGATGTATTACCGTGATCTCCACTCATCACACCTCTTTGAAGGTATTCGGCGCCAATACGCCGGGGGTGGTGAACTCTTCGGTTGGATTCGACGAGGCCACACTGCAACCGACTTATGAGCTAAGGATCGGCGTGCCGGGGGCGTCGGCGGGCATCAACATCGCGCAGCGGCTGGGGTTGAACCCGACGATCATTGAGGCGGCGCGGTCGAAGCTGGGCACGCAGACGCGGGATGTGGGTCAATTTCTCGACCGCCTGCATGCTGACCTGCGCGAAGCTGCGACGGAACGGCTCCGGCTCAAGACCCGCGAGCAGGAACTGGAGCGGGAACGGGCGAGCCTTGCCGCCGAGGGGCGGAAACAGCAGCAGGCAAAGATCAAAGAGATGGAGAAAAAGCTCGAGACCCTGCTGCGGGATTTCGAGTATCAGGCGCGCGAGATGGTGAATGCCGTCCAGGATCGGGCGTCGTCACAAAAGCTCTCAAAAGACGCCGAGCGGCGCATTGCCAAATTGCGGCGGGAGTTTCGCGAGCAGTTCGATTCCTCCGTGGTGGCCCATGCGACCGGGGCTGACCAGGGTGATCCCGATGCGCAGCCCCAGGTGGTCAAGCATGTCTCCGAAGGCGACACGGTCAAACTGAAGTCGGTGGGACGCCCGGCGGTGGTCAGCCGGCGCGTGGATGAAAATCACTTTGAAGTCGAAATTGGCGCCATGAAGATGAAGATCGCGCGCGACGATATTGCGGAAGTGCTGTCGCGGGCGGCGGACTCGCCAGTCAAGGCAGCACGGGCGCGGGGGATTTCGGTTTCGCTCGAGCAAGAAAATGCGAGCGTCGCGTCAGAGATCAACGTGATCGGTCGTACTGTGGACGATGCCACTCGCGAGGTAGAGAAATTCGTGGATCGGGCATTTTTGGCTGGTTTGCCGCGGGTGCGCGTGGTGCACGGAAGCGGCATGGGAATTCTACGGAAGGCCTTGCGGCAGTATTTGCAGAAGCATCCGCATGTGGAATCGGTGACGGAGCCTCCGCAGAATGAGGGTGGGGGTGGGGCGACGGTAGTGGAGCTGCGGGTTTAGTACCCCGACTGCGAATGAGCGGTCGCGCGCGACCGCCCGTTTCAACCATCTCACGCATCCCTCCGTTATATGAGCGTGTAACCGCCTTCTGTTTTTCAACAACCTGGGTTGTCCCACCTTCGCGGTTTACTGAAGCACGTTGAGCATATTGGTGCCGTCGTCCACAAAATAGACCTGATTCGAAGTTGTCACCAGGCCAAACAAGTCGCCAGCTCCCGGAGGCGGGCCGCCCCCGGTGTCAACCTGTTTAGTGGTAATCTGCCGGCCCTCGGGCGTCACTTCGACCAGATTTCCGTTGCCACCGTTAGCGGCGATCAAGTCGCCGTTAGGAGCGAGTGTCAGGCCGAGGGGATCCACCAAAGCCTTACCTTGCGACAAAGTGAAACCTTTCCCGGCACTGCGAAACCGAACCAGCGGATTCGTAATGATGGAAATTCGATTCTTCAAGCTGTCGTTTACGTATAAGCGGTCGCCACTTGCGCTTAACGCCAAGCCAGTCGGACCGATCACGAGAGCGGCGGGGTCGGTACGCGCAGGAAATCCGGAACCAATGATTGTAGTGAGAACGACTTGCGGCTTCGAAGTCGCCGAAACCGAAAGCAGCATGCGGACAACCGTGGCTGTCTGAACGACCCGGCCGTTGGCGGCCACCGTCCCGTTCAGCACGTTGGTGAAGAACAGCGCTGCGGTCGTGCCACCATCGAGAACGGTGGCATCCCACGGGCCATTGATCGGACCGCCCGAGAATGTTTCGACCACTTGACCCGTGCTGTTCAGCACCAGCAGACAGCCCGCTTGGGCGGCGGCAGTACCGTCGGTGGTTGGCAGACTGCCGACTATCACCCAACCCGCCTGCAACGCCACTAACGCTGTTGTTAGGCCCACTCCTCCGGGACATGAACCGGGAAGGCTGCTACGGTTTATTTGCGCAAACGTCTGCACGGCTCCACCAGGAGAGATCTCATGATCGTGGTCCCAGTGCCTTGCAGAGTGGCGGAATTGTTGAAGTTGCTGATCAGGATGTCGCCCTGAACCAGGTTCCCTGTAGTGATTGGCACCACGGTGATGCCGTAAGGATTGACGTCGCCAATGGCCGGCATCGTCGAAAACGATGGGCCGAGATTCAAGGGTCCAATAAAGGATTCTGCGCCTCAGCGACCGGCAAACCGGCCACGAGCAGCAATAATACGAGACCCACTCTGTACACTGAAATGCGCCAGCCGGAGTGTATGTTCCGATTCATAATCTGTCTCCTGAGATTCTCGAAAATCCGGTTCGTGTAAGCCTGAAACCAGACAAGAGCGCCTCTTACTAAGGAGCTACTAAAACCGTGTTTTGGAGGTGAATCATTCAGGGGAGGATGTCTGCTGGCTTGTCAAAGAAATGTAAAATCTTGCCGCCCAGGTGGGCGGGGCTAACCCCACACTGAATTCCTTTTGCACAGCGAATCGGGTCGCAAGGTATATCCGAATCGCCGCTGGCGTCCTTCAGAAGGCAGGTTTTATCAACGATCGTCGGGGCGAGGTTAAGATTCTCAACAAGCGAAAGCTCGAAGAGACCAGCTGTGAGTGCTACAAAATAATTCAGCAGCAAATTGAAAAGTGGCGAAGCGAATCGCCATAGTTTCGCCCGTACGGTAGCGAACGTTCGTGCGCGCTGCGTCGTGCCGACACTCTGTCGGTAAGCGCCTACGTTAGTTCATCCGAACCATCGTGAGGAGCTAGCGTGGGTCATGGACATCAAGACCAAATACGGTTGGCAAGAACTGTACGCGACTGCACTGCTCGAAACCGACTGGTCCAAAATTGAAGAGCAAATTCTAACTGCAGATTTTGCTATCGCTGAGAGACTGCAGGAATTTTCGATTAACCACGGTGGCACACCCGAAGAAAATCAACGAATGCAAGACGCATTGCACAGGTTGAGCGTTCTGCGACGTGAAGCCGCTGAATGGCAAAGATCACAGGCAGGAAAACGAGGCTAGCTTTTCAAATTGGCGTGGATAGCTGAAGGTGGTATCCATGACGACAAGTTATTTCTGGCGGAAATCTTACAGAGCAGCGCTGCTCGAAACTGATCGGACGAAGATGGAACAGCGAATCCAGACAGCCGAATCTGAAATACACAATAGGCGGCTCATCCTGTCTCAAGACCACAGCGGAACGGATGCAGAACGGGCAGCTCTGGTCCAAGCTCTGCAAGTTCTCAGAATTCTGCAGATCGATGCAGCTCGATGGGTCGAACGGAATCGAGGTGGCACCGCAGCATAATGGGTTGCTTTCGGTGTGGGATCACGTCAAAGTGCCAGCCTAGGGAGACGATGAAACATCCTCAGATTAGATGGAACCCTGGAACTAGGGAACACTTCTGCATGAAATGTGGGCGAATTTCAGATGCGATCACTGTTGCCGATGCACAAGAACAACTCGAACAATATGAGTGCACGATTCCTTCCGCTGAAGCTCCGAGTGCAGAGCCTGGTATGAAAACCCGGCGCCTCAACAGAAGGCACAAATGATCACTTCACTGATGCCGATGTGATGACCACTGTGAGGACTTCGGTGTGCGAGGAAGCCTATGCTCGTAATCGTCAGCGTCAGTCACTTCGACGGCAACGCAGTTGCGATTCACGTTGCGAGACCCCAACACGACTCGAATGCCCGACAAGAATACCGCTCCGAAAAGGAGATATACGCGGTTCTGTCAGACTTCGGAATCAGTGAAGAGGCAATCGCCTCACAGTTGAGATTGCTGTCTAAGACAAGCGTTAACGAACCGTTGAAATTCCCTCCGATGGATGTTCCACTCCATAAATTGCTTTCACGTGGATTCCGCTTGTAATTTGAGATGCCTTGGCATTCCTGCCAGTTCGATTCAATCAATCGATCACGGTATGGCTCCGTGCGAGGCTGATCAGTCATCACTGCGTACTTCAGGCAGGAGCGCCACATGTAGGGCAGCGAACAGCGAGTACAGCTTTGGGAGTGAGTTCTTTCATACTCAAAGAGGATCGTAAGACTGAGACAGAGAACTGTTCCCTTTTGCTCATTTGGGAGTTCTAGCCCACCGTGCGCCCATCGAACGTCACGAAACTGGGTCGGTTCGTGATGGTAGAGTCTCGGGCCGAACAAGGGAGTAACGGAGACCATCAATGTCCAGAAAACGAACACAAATCAACCTCTGTTACAATTCCCGACGGAGGGGGAACACACATTGGCAGACTTGTCCGGGATCATGAATCAGTTAAGCAAGGAACGGGACCGCCTACACCAACAGTTGTCCGGATTGAACGCAGCTCTAGAGGCTTTCGCAGGAGTCTACCGAGGCGGCAACGGAACCAAGCCTCGACGGAAGATCTCGGCCAAAGGCCGCGCTCGAATTGCCGCCGCTCAGAAAGCACGTTGGGCGAAGGTAAATGGAGTTGCAGAAGTTCCCAAGAAACGAACCATGTCAGCCTCAGCTCGGCGCAAGATTGCGGCCGCACAAAGGGCGAGGTGGGCTAAGGTTAAGCGCGGGAAGAAAGCCGCTTGACCTACTGTTAATAACTCTTCTTCATTTCAGCTTCGCGTACTCCGCCTTGGCTTCCTTCAGGATGGAAATGTGGAGATCGGCGTGTTCGGGGTGGCAGGCGCGTGCAACCTCAAAAATTGTCCACCATCCAAACATTGCTACCGACCGTGGGTGCGGGAATTGCCACGTATTTTCCGTTGTGAGAAGGAATGGCCCAAGTGGAATAGAAGCTGTTCACTTGCCAGAGTGAGTGCGCATTCCCCATCAAGTCCACGTACAACAGAGTCGACAGGCGGCCGGTAGGATTGCTGGAAACGAAAAAACCTTTCCCGTCCGCCGACCAGTCTAAGGAAGTAAAACTGTTCCAATTTTTTACTGTGATCTCGCGAGTGGGCCGGCCCGACAGCGAGATCAACCGAATTCTGTTATCGCGAGCGCTGACTGTGACCGCCGCAATCGTGGTTCCGTCCGGAGAAAGCCCCGAGCCCCAACCGTTTGCCGACTTCTCAAGCTTCGCGACTTCGTGCGGATTGCCTTTGATTGAATCAAACGCTGAGAAAACGAACCGGTTCGGTTCCGCTTTGCTTAACACACAGATGTCGGCACGTGCGTGCGAACATTGGAAATTGACTATGTATGGACCTTCAACCACGGTCTGAGGCGCGCCGCCCCCAATGGGAACTCGCATCAGGCGCACAGCCTGCGCCTCGCCTTTCGGATTCGTTGGTGCCAGATAGAGGATCTGCGAGCCATCGGGATTTAGACGCGAAATGAATTTCTGCTCTGGACTGAAGACCAGCATCTCGGCAGAGGTTTCATCAATCCGCTGCCGGAAAATATCAAAGACTTTGCTCTTGCCAGTTCGGTTCGAGGTGAACAACACCGCACGGTCGTCGGACGTCCAATCGTAGGGGAGGTCGTCAGCGTCTTCAAGAGTAAGGCGGC
>Ga0134124_10001748_pt1 | contig 17435 bp, 14 predicted proteins | sample KB304_FD_96880 | JGI IMG/M metagenome (GOLD analysis project Ga0134124, IMG submission 96880) | Terrestrial soil microbial communities without Nitrogen fertilizer from Kellogg Biological Station, Michigan, USA - KB3-0-4 | ecosystem: Environmental > Terrestrial > Soil > Unclassified ...
CTAACGAGCGACGGTGAGCGAGCGCGTATTCCCAACCTTGCAAGGCGTTGCGGCATAGGTGTGATCGAAATCGGTTGTGACCTCCACTCAAGCCCATGACCCATGGATCTGGGCAACGGTGGAAAATGACGACTGGTGCAAGATGGCTTTGCTCCACCCTTCTCGTGTTATCCGCGAGCGGAGTCGGCTGCGGAGCAACGGATAACGTGATCGGCGCACTTCTCGGCCGCGCCGGCGGGGATGCGGGAGGCCCGAACGCGGGGGGCGGCGGGAGTGCGAACGGCAACGGGAATTCGCAGGGTGGGAAAGCTAGTGGTTTCAGCGGAGCGTCGAGCGTCGAGCCCGGTGCAGGTAGCGGTAGCGCCACGACGCGGGGCGTACCGGGCCAGAGCGATGGCGGAATGTCCGGCACCGTTGCACAGCTCACCGCCGGCGCAGCGGGTGACATGCTCCTGACATCGGGTGGCGTGGGGAACTCCACGCCGGGCGCCATGACGAACGCGGCGGGCAAAGCAGGCGGTGGAGCGGCCGTTGCCAGCGCTGGGACATTCCAGCCCGCGCTGGAGTACCCCGCGGGGAACTCGACGCGTTCGCTCGCGCTCGGCGATCTGAACGGCGATGGCAGCCTCGACGCGGTAGTGGCAAGTTGGGGCACGGGTGAAGTCGGCGTCCTGCTCGGCAGCGATCAGGGATTTCTGCCGATGGTCAGCTACGAAATGGGAGACGCAGTCAACTACGTGGCGCTCGGCGATTTGAACGGCGATGCCAAGCTCGACGTGACGGCGGTGAACTATTACTCGGACACCGTGAAGGTTCGGCTCGGCGCGGGCGACGGAACCCTGCTCGCCGAGTCGCAGTATCCGGGCGGCGCTGACATGTTCTCCGTGGTGCTCGGCGACGTGAACGGCGACGGTAAGTTCGACGCGGTCACCTCGAATGGCGACTCGGGTGCGGTTAGCGTGCTGCTCGGCGTGGGGAACGGCGCGTTCGGTGAGGCGCACTACTTTGCGACGGGCGGCGCGGGCTTCTCGGTCGCGCTCGCCGACGTCAACGGAGATGGCAGGCTCGATCTAGCGAGGACCAATGCCGACGCCAATACGGTGAGCGTGTTGTTCGGCACGGGCGCCGGCTCGTTCGTCCCGAACGCCGACTATCCGACGGGGAAACATCCAATTTTCGTGACTTTTGGCGACGTGAACGGAGACGGCCAACCTGACCTCGTAACGGCCGATTCGAGCTCGAACGAAGTGAGCGTGTTGCTCGCGACGAGCAACGGCAAGTTCATGACGCGTGTCGGATATGCAACCGACAGCTACCCGAGCTACGTATTGCTTGCCGACTTGAACGGTGACGGTCGTCTCGATATGGTCAGCGCCAACACCTTTGCTTCCACTGCGAGCGTGTTCAAAGCTCTGGGCGAGGGCACATTCGCGTCCAAATTGAGCTATCGAGTCGGCTATAATCCGGAAGCCATCTCCGTCGGCGACTTGAATCGAGACGGCGTGCTGGACCTGGCAATCGTGAATCAGGGTTCGAGCAACGTCAGTGTGCTACTCGGGCAAGCCGCCCAGAACTAGCCACGACTCCACGGAAGGACGCAGAAGCCGACTGAGAGGCAACGGCTCGTGAGCGTTCTCGGAGCTTTTCGTTGCGCGAGGCTGGATCACCCCGTAGGCTTGTTCGATGGGTCGGAGGTTTTGGGTCGGGGTCTGCGCGCTGCTGTCGGTCGCTATCGTCGGCTGCAACACCTGCCTGAATCCTCAACCTGAGATGCCGTCGTGCGGCGAAAGTGATGCTAGGAGCGCCAGCAACGGCGGCACGTTCGGCGCTGGCGGCAAGGGGTCGTCTGCTGCGGGAGCATCCGCGGGCGGCACCGCTGGCTTCACCCTCAATACGGGCGACGGCGGCAGCACCAGCGGCAATGAGGCCGGCGCGAGCGGGAGCAGTGGCGACTTCGCGGGCGCCGGCGGCGACAGCGCAGCCGGGCCGGGTGGCTCTGACGGCGGTGCCGCTGGCGCGATCGGCGACAGTGCGGCCGGAGCCGTGGGCCACTAAGGTCCCGTCGAGCTCACGCTTCAGAGGGGTCCCGAGCGGACGTCATGCGTCGGATTGCAATCACGACGTTTGATCGGATGCTTTCCCAAGTCGCTCGAGCGACGCAGCGCTAGGCGCTGCATGGCTCGCAAACAGACCGATGAATCGCAGTGCACCCGCACGAAGCAGGTGACAGTAACGGGACCCAGCACGCAGCGCTCGACGTGCTGTCGTCGAGGATTCGAGCAGCGAGGTGAGTCGAGTTGAAAGCGTGCGCTGAGATCCGCGCAGCGACAATTTCACGGCTGAGCCGGAAACTGATCGCGCGCTCGAGCGACAAAGTTCGCTTCTGTACGTTTAAGTGACGGAAGCGACGAGCAACGGATATTGCGGGGTTAGATTACTGAATGGTCAGCTGAGCGCTGCTAGCTAGCGCGGCGCTGTGGGTCACGGTCAGCTCGTGTGCGCGCGCGTGCGCAAAGCGTAATGCCTACTTCGACAATGAGGAGCTCCCGATGACAGCTCGATTTCAGAACCTGAGTGCGCTCTTGCTCATTGGCACGATCGCCGGCTGCGTGACGGGGGCAGTCGATTCGGGTTCACCGAACGCCGGCGCAGGCGATCCGCTCGGGGGCGCCGGTATGGCCTCGGGCGGCGCTTCGAGTACTCCCAACACCACACCCGCAAAGCTGAACCTGACCGGCGCACCCAAGTATTACCGGGTTATTCGGCTGTCCAACGAGCAATGGGCCAACAGCGTGCAGACGGTTCTCGGTCTCGCAACGCCGACGGACCTCGCACAAAATTTCCGTGCGTCAGTCTCGGGAAACTCAGACTTCGACAACAATGAATTGTTCTTGGATATCGACAATTCATCTTGGCAGGATTTTCAAGCGGCCGCGGAGGCTTTGGCCGATCAGGTCACGGCATCCGACGCAACTCTCGCTAAAGCGTATTCCGGTAAGGACGCAGCTGGCCTGATCTCCACGTTGGGAAGGCGTGCTTACCGTCGTCCGCTCACCAGCACCGAACAAGCGAAGTACCTGACGTTGTACAACACTGGTTCGACCTTGAGCGGCTCCCGGAGTGCCTTCGCCAAGGGCGCTTCGTTGGTGATTCGCGCTTTGCTTCAGTCGCCCAACTTTCTGTTTCGGACAGAGCTAGGGGCGGCTGGCCAACCGCTGAGCGCTTTCGAGATCGCGGCCAAGCTTTCTTTGTGGCTCAAGAACACCACTCCGGATGACAAGTTGCTCGATTCCGCGACAAGCGCGGCGACGTTGAGTACAGCGGACGGAGCGGTCGAGGCGGCCAAGACCATGCTCGAGGACTCCGCAGCCGCGAAGGTCATGCGCAGTTTCCACGGGCAGTTCCTGCATCTGGATCTGTTCTCCGGCGTTACCAAGGACATGGTTCAGGGCTTCAACCAAGCCATTGGCCCCGAGCTCACGGAGAGCTCGTACCTGTTCTTCGACAAGATTTTCTCGAAGGGCCTCGGCGTCAAAGACATCTTCCTCTCCACCAGCGGCTTCGTCGGCCCGAACATGGCTGCCGTCTACGGTAGCGGCGTGACCGCACCGGCCAGCGGCTACACCGAACAGCCACTGGCTGACCGCGTCGGGTTTTTTACGCAGCTCCCGTACCTCATGTACTGGGCACGCAATGGAGAGCCTGACTCGATCCACCGCGGCGTCACGCTGAATATCGATGTTCTGTGCGCCACGTTGGGGCCACCCTCCATCGTCTTGCCGATGCTCCCTGCCAAGCAAAAAGGCCAGACCAACCGTGACGTAGTGGACCTGACGACTGCTGGCTGTGGCCAGGCTTGTCACAACGCCATGATCAACCCGATTGGCTTCGCGTTCGAGCATTACGACGGCATGGGCCGCTACCGTACAACCGAAAAAGACGTCACCGGAGCGGACCTGCCAATCGACAGCAGCGGCACCTACACCTTCACGGACGGCACGAAGACGTACAAAGACGCGGCTGAATTGATGCAGGCAATGGCCAACGGACAACAAGCACACACCTGCTACGCCAAAAAAATCGCCAGCTATGGCCTGCAACGTGACGTCGTCGAGGCAGACATGCCGCTCCTGACGGCACTTGCTTCGCCCAGCATGTCGAGCGGCAGCTCGGTCAAGCAAATGATCTTGGATCTAGTGAAACAGGATGCGTTTAGAACCCGGTCTGGAGGTGCACAGTGAGGTCCAAGGCTGAAGCAGGGATGGGGCGCCCAAGCGTGAACAGGCGCAACTTCTTGAAGGGGGCCGGCTCGATCGCCATCGCGCTTCCGTTCTTGGAAAGCTTGCCAGAGCGGTCAGCCTGGGCGGCCGGAGCTGCGCCCGTGTTCACGTTCTTCATCGTCGCCGAGAATGGAGTCGTGGCCAAAAACTTCTTCCCCTCGGCTACGGGTGCGATCACCAGCGCCGGTCTGGCGGGTTTGACGGACACCGCCACGAGCGCGCTGTCCGCGCACGCCGCCAACTTGCTGTTCATCAAGGGCATCAACTATCAGCAGCCCGGGGTGCAATCATGCGGGCACGCCGAAGGCCTGGTTCAAACCCTCACTGGCGTCAAGCCAGGCGCGAACGGGAACAAGGGGTACTCCGGCGGCCCCTCAGCAGACACGGTGATCTCCAAGGCGGTCAACAAAGGCGCCGAGCCGCTGGCTTTGTACTCGGGCTCGAAGGGCTTCATCGCCGAGCGCATCTCGTTCAAAGGCGCGGGCTCGGGTCAGGTGCGCGCCGCCGACGTCAACCCCTACCTGCTGTACTCGAAAATCGTGGGCCTCACGGGCGGGGGCTCAACGGGCGGCGGCTCCACGGTCGACCCAGTCGCTGCAGAGCTCGCTGCCACGCGCAAGAGCGTGAATGATTTCGTGCGCGAAGAGCTCAACGGCCTGATGAGCATGTCCGTGCTGAGCTCGGACGACAAAGGGCGTTTGCAACAACACTTCGACGCCATCCGTGACATCGAGGTCAAGATGACGGAGATGGCCGGCGAAGCCTGCTCCGCGGCCGGCATCAAGACGTCCGAGTACGACGCAATGAAGAGCGGCTTCGCGTTCAAGAGCGCCAACATGGAGGACTACGTTCGCATGCACCTCCAGATTGTCGCCATTGCGTTTGGCTGCGGCTACAACCGCACCGGCACCCTGCAATGGGGTGATGGCACTGACGGCACCAAGTACAACGTGGCGACCAACGTCACGCTCGGCATGTGGCCGTTCCACCAGATCAGCCACCGCATCCAGTCGGACTCGGCCTCCGGCTCCAACCCAACCGCCGAGCAAGCGCATCACGAGATCGACGCATTGCGGATGAAGACACTCGCCGCTGGCTTGGACGTATTTGCGGCCCATGGTCTGGCGGACAAATCCGCGATTGTCTGGACCAACTCGATCGCGGACGGTCCGTCGCACGTGACGAAGAACGTGCCCATGATCATCTGGGGCAATGCTGGCGGCGCACTCAGGCAGGGCGCGTACATCGACGCGGCCGGCTCCCAGAACGACGCGGTGCTGAACACGATCATCACCGCTGCTACGGCTGACGCGGCTACGCCCGCAACCTTACTCGGGAGCGGTAAGACGCTGGCAGCAATGAAGGCCTAGTTGCGGCAATCCTGGCAGACCTCGCCGTGCTTATTGGCAGTCGCGCTCCTGTGGGGCGCGGGTTGTCAGCCGAAGCTCGAGCCGATCGTCTCTGATCTCAATGAGACCTTCGAGCGGAGTGAAATCGGACCTGCCTGGCGAGATAGCGGAGGCAAGTACCGCATCGTCCACGGGGAGCTGTCGACCAAGGCGGCGCACCACCATCCGATCTGGCTCCAGCGCAAGCTGCCGACGGACATCTCGCTCGAGTTCGACGTGCACACCCCCGGCCAAGACGGCGATATTCGAGTGGTTCTGTTTGGTGACGGCAAGTCAGCGAACCCGGACGCGGAAGGCTGCCAGTCGAGCGGATACGAACTCGTCTTTGGAGGATGGAAGAATCAGCTCTCGGTGATGTGCCGCGCCGGCCAAACCGACGGCGGCCATCAGCGCGCGCGCAGTGACTGGCCCGTAATTCCCGACCGAACCTACCACTTCTACATCACCCGAAAAGACGGCGTGCTCTCTTGGTACATCGACGGGCATGAGATGATGTCGTGGAGCGATTCAGCTCCGCTGGCGGGAACCGGACATGAGGCGTTCGCGTTCGACGGCGGGCAATCAGAGGTCTTCTTCGACAATCTAGTGATCGGCCCGTACCACATATGACCCGTGTCAGGCTGGAGCATGGGTTTCCTCCTCGCGTCTCGATCTGGTTCGCCCCTTTGTTCGCGCTATGCCTGCCCGCGCGCGCCTTGGCACACGCGGCCGGCATGGCGACCGAGAGCTGCGGTTGTCATTCAGGCGGTAAAGCTCCCACCGTGCTGCTCACGCCCGACTTGACCAACGTCAGCACGGGGCAGCTGCTCAATCTGACGGTCAGTGTTTCGACGACGAATGGCAATGCTGCTGGCTTCTTTTTGGAAGCGAGCACCGGCCAGCTCAGCGTCGTCGATGCGGGAACCAAGTTGCTTGGCAATGGCATTGCGCAAAACGCGACGCGCACCGGCACCGGCTCCGCGATCACCTTCAAAGTGGGATGGACCGCGCCCGCTACGCCGGGCGGTGTCGACTTTCACGTCTGGGCCAACTCCGCCAACGGCAACAAAGTCCAGAGCGGCGACGGGGAGGGCACCGGCTTTTACAGTATGGCGTTCGGTTGCACGGGCAGTCAGTTCTACCTCGACGGCGACGGCGATGGCGTGGGCTCGGCCGCGTCCGGGTACACGGTGGCTTGCAGCCCAGAAGCGAACTACTCGGCCAAGGATGGCGACTGTGCCGACAATGATCCCCGGGTCTTTCCCGGAAATATCGAGGTTTGCGATGGCCGCGACAACGACTGCGACGGCCAGGTGGACGAAGGCCTGGAGCTTGCGACCTTGTGCACGGACGCAGACGGTGACGGTCATGGCGTCTTGGGCAGGGCCACGGTGATCGGCTGCAAAGACGCCGTGGGTTTCGGCCTGTGTGACAATGATTGCAACGACTCCGACCCGCAGGTGTTTCCCGGGGCGAACGAGAGCTGCAACGACAAGGACGACAACTGCAACAGCCGCGTCGACGAAAACGCGCGTCCGACGTGCGGTGTCGGATGGTGCACTCGTCTCGCGCCGGATTGCACGAGCGCGTGCAACCCGGGCCCGCCGATGGCCGAGCTGTGCAACAACTACGACGACGACTGTGACGGCGTGAACGATAATGGAACGGACCTCCAGCTCTGCGGCGCCACAGGTCTAGTTTGCAGAGGCGGCACTTGCGTCGCCGGCAGCGGTGGCTCCGCGGGCGGCGCAAGCTCGACGGTCGACGCTGGCGGCGGCCCGAGCAGCCCCGTCGGTCCCGTTCCGAGACCGGATGATCCCGAGGGATCGGCTGGCGCTTGTCGTTTCGCTCGCCGAGGCGCGTCGACGCCATTGGCTGCAGGCGCATTTTTCGCGTTGAGCGCGTTGCTGAGCCGACGACGTCGGCGGGCGAAAGACGGTCACGCCGCATGACCAACTCAGCATATGAATTCAGTGACAGCTTTTTTTTCGTACGACGCCTGCATTTGGCGATTCGCGTTACCTGCTCTAGTGAGGCGCTTTTTCGAATTGCTGTCCTGCGCATGCGCAGTATGATTGACGTTATCCGTATTTCCGCGGTCGCCTGTGCCGCGCTTCGTAACCGGCGTGATGTTTTTTGAAATCGAAGAAGAGGACTATGCTGCGAATACACACTCTGCTCGGCTTTCTGCTCCTAGCAACCGTGGTCGCCTGCTCGTCGAGCGAGTCGACGCCTGACGGTGTCGGCGGATCGCGCAGTTCGGGGGGCGCACCCGGCGCAGCCGGTACACCCGCAGCCGGTGGATCGGCAACCAGCGCGGGCACAGGCTCAGGTGGCCCTGCGGGCGCACCCAGTACGGGAGGCAGCGCGAGCGGCGGAGCGAGCGGCGGCAGCGGTCCCGCTGGTGGCAGCGGCGGAAGCTCGGTGGTCACCACCGGTGGAAGCTCGAATGGCGGGCGCGGCGGGATGGGCAACGTAGGCGGCGCGAGCGCGGCTGGAGCGAGCGGCGGCGGTTCAACCACCGCTGCCAAGCCCAGCGCCGGCTGCGGTAAGTCGGGTCGACCCGCCAACGGGAAAATCACCGTCGCCAATGAAGAGATCATTGATTTCCCCACTTCGTACGACGGCACCAAGCCCATGCCGCTCTTGATTGCGCTGCATGCTTGCGGCAACCAGAACACGCAGTGGGAAGGCCTCACGAAGGGCTCCGCGCTCGAGACCGACTACGTGCGCTTCATGCCGAACACCAGCGACTCGGGGCAATGCTGGTCGAATTACAACAACAACAGCGCGCGCATCCTCAAGCAATACGACGACATTTTAGCGAACTATTGCGTCGACACGAACCGCGTCTTCGGTGTGGGTCACAGCTCGGGCGCGCAGATGCTCGTCAATGTGCTGTCGCACAAGTCCGACGCGCAGCACCTCAATTTCAAGGCCGTAGCGCCCGTCGCGGCCGATCCGTTCAATGTCGCGGTGACGATTCCGGTGATGTACATCGATGGCATTGGGGACACGGAGCGGAGTGCCGACTCCGCCAAGAACGCGGTGGCCAAGTTCCGCACTGCCAACAAGTGCGCCGATACGTCGAAGCCATACACCGCGGTTGCGGGCTGCCAGAGCAGCGGCAAGACGGTCGACCCCGGTTGCATCATCTACGACAATTGCATGGCGCCGACCATCTGGTGCGCCCACAACGACCCGAACTACAGCAACACGTATCACGGCGTGCCGTGCTTCGGCGTCAAAGCGATCAGCGACTTCTTCAAGTCACTCTGACGAGCCTCGGCGCTCTCGCTATCGAGACAAACGGTGGCGGCTACGTGAGCTCACGTAGCCGCCGTCGCGCAACGCACGGCGGTCACTCGAGGCAGCCGTACTCCTGGACAACGGCGCTGGGTGTGGAGCCATCGAGGACTCGTTCCTCGATGACGAGATCTCTGAGCGGATCGGTGACGATACCGATCGGCCAAGTTTTCGAGGTGTCGCGCGACTTGGACTGCGCGTAGGGGAGCTCACCTGCGCCTTCGAGAAGCGCGACCTGCCATTCGTCCGCGCCATACTGTCCGCCTGAATACGTCTGGCCCACCAACACGAAGCCGTTGTACGCGCTCGGGCCGAGCCCCAAGAACATGGGATAGCCACCGGACCGTCGACTCTGTTGCCCAACGAGCCCGTCCCTAGAGATCTCCGTCAGCAAGACGCCGCTCACGTTGGTGACCCGAGTGTCGCTAGCCACCAGCCATCCGTCCCCGCTCGGGGCGATCGCGAAGAGCGTCGTCCTGGCGTCGTCGATTTCGAGCACCGGCTGGACATCGCCCGAGGGGATCCCGCGTAAGTCGAGCACGCGGTACGAACCTCGGCTCGAGTTCTGCTCGCTGAACACCACCAGGACGCGATCGCCGTTCTTCGAGAAGCGAGCGAGCACTGGACCTGCGACAGCTGCGGAGAGGATCTCCTCTCGAAGCATGGTGCCCTGTTCATCGAGTAAAGCGCCGACCAAACCGCGCGAATCCGTAAAGCCGGTGAGGTAGCCCTCGCCCGTCCACACGATGCTGGGCGCCTTCTTACAAGGCGCATTCGGTGCGACCAAGGTCGCCCCGCCCGCGATGTCGAGATCGCCGTTCAGCTGAATCCACTCGGGCTTGGACTCCGGCAAGCAGCTGGTTGCGACGAACCCGTTGGGTGTGACAGCGACATCGACGCTGGACATGACGCTTTGGGAGATCTGCTCCGGTTCGCCCCCCTCGAAGTCGGGGCCCACGGTCAAGCTGTACAGGTTCGGACCGGGCGCGCTGGAATTGGCGTGCGTCTGCCACACGAACCCGTAGCCAGCGGAAGTGCGAAAACCATAAGCTGCCGCGTCGCTGCATCCCGAGCACTCGTTGACCGGCAAGGGCAACGGCCTCGGTTCTCCGATCGGACCATATGCCGGCCGTCCCTCGACCGTTTTACACTTGGTCGACCCGCCGCTACGACCGCCACTCGCCTGTGCTGAGCCGCCACTCGCCGAGCTTGCCGAGCCACCGCTCGCCGAGCCACCACTTGCGGAGCTACCGCTCGCGAAGCCGCCACTTGCCGAGCCACCGCTCTCCGAGCCCGAACCGCCCGCCGCACTGCCAGAGGAGGCTATTGTCGAGCCGCCGCAACTGCACGCCAGTGCCAGCAGTGGAACCACGCGAGCGCACCCTGTAAGTCTCCCCATGCACGGACTGTAGCAGCTCGTGTCGGATTAACGATACTGCGCGGCCTTCCGACGGCGGCGCCGTAGCTGGGCGGCGGTGACGAGCACGCCGACGAGGGCCGCGGCCCAGGGCTGAATCGTGCCGCGACGACCAGCCGTGGAGCAGGTGCAGCCGTCGTCGTTTTGAGGCGTGCTGCCAGCGGCGCCGCCGGCCGATGCGAGGGTTCCGCCAGTGCCGGCGCGCGATGAGGAGCTGCCACCAGTGGTGGAAGGGGTGCCGCCTGCGGGGCTGACGCCGCCGCTCGAGGTGCCTCCCGTGCTGAAGCCGCCGCTGCTCGAGCTGCTTCCCCCGACGGAGGATGCGCCGCCTGCGACGGGCGGAGCGCCGCCGCTGGCCGCGCCGGCCGCGGGCGATGCTCCACCGACCGCCATGCCTGCCGAGCCACCGCTTCCGGTCCCGCCGCTTCCGCCGCTTCCGGTAGGCAGCGGGTCTTTGGGCGTGAATTGCCAAAAGTTCAGGTTGAAGAGTGAGCCGCTGCCGCCTTTGAAGACGAGAACGAGATCCTTGGTGCCAGTGGCGCCGCTGACGTTGCAGGTGACGGTCTGCCACTTTTGCGCGCCGCCGGTGCTAGGGACCGCACAAGTGCCGAGCAAGGTGCCGGTAGCGGAGTCGAGGTGGAGCTCGATACTCCCACCTGCGCCCGCTGAGGCGACACGAGCCGAGAAGGAGACGGCGCCAGTGAGGAAGTTGACTGACTCGACCTTGATTGAGTCGTTGTTCTCGATGCTGGTGACGTCGCGGCCGCCCTCGCTGCAGTCCTCGATCTCGACGTTGGGCGCCCAGGCGATGGTTTCACCCTCCACGCGCTCGAACGGGTTCAGTGGTGCCGCGGACTGCGTCACGCCGCCCGAGGTCTTGTTGATGGTGGGAAAGGTGCCGTCCGCTTTGTACGTGAACTCCTCCACGGCGACGGAGCGCTTGTAGCCGCCGCCACCCGCGAGTTCCTGCGTGTGATAGAAAAAATACGAGTGGCCTTTGAAGTCGATCACGCCCGAGTGATTGGTGAACGCGTGACCGGACTGGTTGTTCATGATCACGCCCTTGTAGGACCACGGCCCGGTCGCCGAAGAGCTGGTTGAATAACCGATCTTCTCCGGCAGCGGACCCATCGCGAACATCAGGTAGTAGAGGTCGTTTCGCTTGTAGAACCAGGGGCCCTCTTCGTAGAGCGTGGGCCGGTCGGCGTCACCGCTGCGCTGACCGAAGCTTGCGGTGGTCATCGAGACTGACTGAACCTGCCCAGAATACGAGATCATGTCGGCGTTCAGCTTCACGTACCAAAGCTTGGGGTTGCCGAAGTAGAGGTAGGCTTGCCCGTCGGTGTCGATGAAAACCGTCGGATCGATGTATTGGTAATTGCTCAACAGCGGCTTACCAATGGCGTCTTTGAACGGGCCTGTCGGACTGTCGGAAACCGCGACGCCGATGGAGTCTGACACGGGCACGAACATGTAATACTTGCCGCCTCGCGCGATGCAATGCGGCGCCCAGGCTTTGCCGGTTGCCCAAGAGAAGGTCTTGTAACTCAGTGGGGACCCGTGGTCGGTCCAATTGACCATGTCCTTGGTCGAGAACACTCGCCAATCGTTCATGGTGAAGAAATTGTCCTTGGTGACGTCCTCGTCGTGGCTCGTGCACAGGTAAACCGTGTCCCCATTGACCATGGGCGCCGGATCGGCCGAGTAGACGTGCTGGATGATCGGGTTGTCCGCGTGCGCGTGGTGGGCGAACGAGAGACAGACCTGCGCGAGCAGGCCCGCCGCGATGAGTGGCAAACGCCGGGCGAATGAGAGCGTCATGATTGATCGATGAGGGCGAGACCGAAGGGCAAGGGAACTGCCTATGGCGGGGCCCTGTCGACGCAATGTCTCCACGGCCTGACTTCCGTCACTCCGAGTCGCCTCCCCAAGCGCGCGGCCCCATCGCTGCGGGGGAAAGGACCTTGACCAAGGTGACTATCCTAAGCGGCCTTCGCCTTGGAAGAGGGCACCAGGGCAGAACGCTCGCAACTGGTTCCGCCAGCGGCAGCCGCGGGTCGATGCTGGGCTTTGCCCTGGCTCGAGTATATACTCGAGTATATGAAACAGCTCCTGATCGAGATCGATGACCAGTGTGCTCGCGACCTGGAGCGAGTGGCGCCGGTCAAGACTCGAAAACGAGCAGAGTTCATTCGGCTCGCGATTCGCCGCGCGATTGACCTGGCGTTGGACCGCGCGACGCAGGAGGCCTACCGCTTGCAGCCGCTGTCGGGCTCGGTCCTCGCAGGCGACTTGACGGGGTGGGACGAACAAAATCAGCTCGCAAAGGTCGCGACCAAAACGCGGGCACGTAAAAAGGGCGCACGGAAAGTCGCGTGAGTGAAGTGGCCGGCGTACCGCGGCAATTCGAAATCTGGTGGGCTCGCCTGCCAGAGCCGGTGGGGCGGCGCCCGTTGCTGCTGCTCGGCCGCAGCGCCGCTTTCGCGTATCTAGACCGACTGCTGGTGGTCGAAGTGACGACCACGATTCGCGGAATTCCTCAGGAAGTGAGGCTAGGCAAGCACGAGGGGCTCACCGTTCGCTGCGTGGCGAATCTCGACGCGATCCGGAGCGTTCCGCGCGGCTGCCTCGTTTCCAAAGCAGGTGCAGTTTCGATGCGCCGCCAAGTGGAGGTGAAGCGCGCCCTCGGACACGTCCTGCACTGGCCCGAGCTCACCGGGCTCTAGCAACGACGTAACCGCGGCAGCGAAACAAGCTGATTTCTCACACAGCCGCCTGTGGCGCGCTAGGCAACCCAAACCAATCGCGCCCCAAGTTTTGTTTTGAGGGCCAGTGCTCGGTAAGCCCGCTTCGTGTCATTGAGGCAGCGGGCGTGTGCGTGCTCCTCCGACACGTGCGCCGTCGCGAGCGCCTCGCATCTGGCTAGTCGGGCGTCGATCGCCTAGGGTCGCAGGACTGGCAATGCAGAACAAAGTGGCAAGTGCCGTCGTCGTGGGAGCCTGCGTGGCGTTCGTGATGTCCGGATGCGGCAGCAAGGAACGCAACTTCGGGCAAGCGAACCTGGGAGGCGCCGCAAACGCTGGAGCGTCAGCAGGCGGCGCTCCGGCTCGTGGGGGATCTGAAGCTGACGGCGGCCGTCGAAGTTTCGCAGGCATGGCCGGCGCGGACGACGGTTCTGGCGGCGCCTCGGGGGAGGCTGGGGCCGGCGGTGAGGCAGGGGCTGCTTGTCAGGGCAGTGAGTGCAACAGCTGCACCGATGCGAAGCGCAACGCCTGCGGCGGCTGCGCCGAGCTCGTGGCCGCTCCCGATACGGCCTGCGGTACCTGCGGCACGTACGTGTGCGCGGCCAACAAGGAATCCGTCACGTGTCAGGATCCGGGGAAGAACGCCTGCGGCGGTTGCGGCGTCTTGGCCAGCGCTCCGAATTCTTCGTGCGGTGCCTGCGGTGATTGGCAATGCACCACGGACAAGACCAGTGTGAAGTGCTCCGGTACCAATGCCAATGCTTGTGGCGGTTGCGGCACGCTGGCGAATGCGCCGGGCGTTGCGTGTGGACAATGCGGCAAGTACGAGTGCAGCACGGACAAGGCCAGCACCGTTTGCAAAGATCCGGGACTGAATGCGTGCGGCGGCTGCACCGCCATCTCGGGCACGCTGGGGGCGTCCTGCGGGGCGTGCTCGGTGACTGCGTGCGCGTCCGACAAAAATTCGCTCGTTTGCAATGCGCAGTGTTCCGGAACACAGGTTTGCGTGTCGGGCCTCAACCAGTGCAAGACCCCCGACTGCAGCGCGGCCGACTCGTGCGGAAAGTCGGACGGCGCGGGCAGCACTTGCACCAATACCAAAGGGAATTGCCTGGCGAAACCCAACAGCGCCGGGCAATGCTCCGGCGCTAGTTGCGCCTACACTTGCAAAACCAAGACCTTGAGCTGCAGCACTGCTGCGGAGCCCGCCTGCGGAAGCTGGAACTTCGAGTCGAAGACCGCCGAAGGCTGGTCCCTCGACACCGTTACGTGGGGCGTCAATGACGCGGCGGACAAAACCAAGGGCCTCTATCTCGCTACTCCGCCCGGTTCGGGCGCGGGCTCCTACTCGCTGGCAGTAGACGTCGATGGCTCGAATGGAAAAAGCGGAACCACGATACTCATCACGCTCTGCCCCGGCAGCGCCGCCGCGACCGGGATATCCGGCAAGTTTCACGCCTCGGTTTGGTGGAAGCCCAGCGACGGCAAAGGCGGCCTCGGCGGACCCGGCTACGCTTACACGTTACCTCAGGGCGGCGGCGTCGATACCAATTGTCCTGCCGGCGCCTGGTTCGACGTGCCGACCCAAGCCGTCGCGGGCGCGAACATCACGCAGGTCGGTGTGTCGATCGGCGGGATCGACGGTCACAAAGGCACGCTCTACTTCGACAACTTCTATTTCGAGTGAGGGCGAGGGGACGCGGCCGTCTAGATCAAGGGGTGGCTGACGGTCGCGGGGGTGGCAAGCTCTCCGATGGGGTGCTGATCTTTTCTCCGACGACGCGGTTGCGACCGGCGTGCTTGCCCTGGTAGAGACGTTCGTCGGCCAAGCGGATCAGGGCGTCTGCAGTGCTCGTCTCGTCGGAGGTGGCGACACCGACCGTGACCGTGACGGGTTCGAGCTTGGCCTCGCCCACGCCCCAGCGGACCTCGCGCGCGGTGGTGGTCAAGATGCGTCGCGCCAGGGCTTCGCCCTGAGCCATCGAGGTGTCAGGGAGCAGAATCGCGAACTCTTCGCCGCCGTAGCGGCACACCGAGTCCGAGCCACGCACGGCGCGCGTGAGCGCCGCAGCCACGGCGCGCAGCGTGCGGTCCCCCTCGAGATGCCCGGCACGGTCGTTGATGCGCTTGAAGTAGTCGACGTCGACCATCAGGAGTGTCAGCGGTTGACCGCTCTTTTCTGCTTGAAGGAGCGCCTCCGGCAAGGCCTCCTCGAAGTAGCGGCGATTGTTCACTTCAGTCAGCGCATCGCGCTGTGTCTGCAAGCGCAGGGTCTCGTAGCGCTCTCGATAGAGAAGCACCTGGACCACGTCCCCGAGCGCGCGATAGTGCTCGGTGTTGGGAGCATTCTCTTTGAAGATCCGGATGTATCCGAACAGCACCAGCGCGTAGAAGCTGCCCACCACCGACTTGCCGAGCAAGCCTGATAGCAAAATGGACGTGTAGGCGGGCGTCTCCACGAAACTCCCGGTGGCGAACAGCACCGTATCGAACGAAAGCACGAGCACCATCGACAGCCAGATCGGCAAGAATCGAATTCCGACCAGGCGCCGCCGCAGCCACTCGTATAGGACCACGATCAGCACCGTATCCGCCCACAGCACGCTCGCCCCGACGAGCGCGATGCGCGCGCTACCCACGAACACCTGGGGCGACAGGTCCAAAGGGTTGATCGCGATCACGCTCGGCAAGTGCTGCCCGATCAGCGCACCGAGCAGCACCGTGACGACGTTGGCAGCGAACAGACCGTAGATGACTTTGCGCGCCTCGTACGCGTCACCATGGATGTACGCGAACAGCACGACCAGGATGTTGGCGGGGAACAGCACCACCGAGCCGGGGCTCATCGCCAACGTCGGCGTCACGCGCACGTAGAGCGACCCCGCCAGGAACCCGGCGAGATGAAACATCACACCCAGGACCATGTAAGTGGGGGCCAAGCCGAGCACGTAGCGCGCGCGCAGCAGGATCATCAACGTCGCGGCCACGCACACGGCTTCCGTGCACATCAGCAACACTTGCTGGGCGACCGTATCCACCAGGCCATTCTTGCGCAGCGAGGCCGTCGAGGTCGAGTCGGCCCGTCGGGCGGCGGCATTTGCCACGAAGTACGCGATCGGCTCCGTGTCGAAACGATTTCCGTGCGCGTAATCCCCGCGGGTGTAGCGGACAGCCTGGCGGCTCTGTGTGGAGATGTCGCCGCCGCCCACAAGCGTCGCGATCCCTGCGCTCTTCTCTCTCCCGCCTTCGAGCTCGTGCGCGTGCGCCGCGCGCGCCTGCATATCCCCTTTCGTGGTAGCGTCGCGCTAACGATGGGCCGGGCGGGTATTGCGTGGCGGTGGCGAAGTGTTGGCGCTTTGAGCGGGCTGGGTTGTCTCGGCTGCTCGTTCATTGGACAACGCCCGCCCCCGAGTGACCCGGCGCTGCGCACTTCGCGCGCCGCACAGCATTGTAGCGACTATCGCTTGCCCTTGGCGGACACCATCTCGACCGCCGCCAGCGTCACCTGGATCATTTACGCCAATCGTAAGATCGAAGAGAACGAACCGAAAGCCGAGGCCTACACGAACAATCAGTTCGGCGGCGTCGACTACAGTCCCGCAAGCGACGGTAGCCCCTCGGACGTGACCTCGTTCAAATGGCTACGAGCCGGTGGCTACGTCAGCCTCGGGCTGTTCGCGGCCTCGGCGATCTACGGTTGGGTGGTCGAAGGGCAGTGTCACGCGCTGCGCCAGGAGCTCGCAGCAAACAAGGCCCCGAAGGAGCAAGACGTGTCGCCAACGCGGCAGCCATTTCCGGCCAGCGTGCTCGATTACAGCTTCGAGTTTCGGCCAGACCAAGCGCAGCAACACTGCTTCGCGCAGGGCAGGCACTGGTCGCTTCAGGGCAGCGTGGGCGTGTGCAAGTCCGAGCGGCCCTCCACCGAAAGGCCGACCGTGCAGCTCGACTTCGAACTGGGCACGCCGTCGCGCATCACCGTGAGTTATCCCACGCCAGCCGAGCAGCTGATCCGCAGCTCCCGTGTTCTAGAGGCTTCCGTCACCAAGATTTACGGCCCGCCGCAAGCACAGGCCGCGCCGCTATCGGCAAGCTGCACGGCCTCGCTCGCGGGTTGTCTACAGGATGGCGAACGCCCCGCAGGCCCTACCTGGCGTTGGGCTCGCGGCAGCATCGCCATCAGCTCCAGTTGGAAAGACGACGGCGCGTGGCTCGAACTCCACTATCAGCGCGCGGAAGCCAACGCTCCGTAACGCCTGCGCACGTCTCGGACCCGGCGCGCTCGGCTTCGGAGCTTCACGTC
>Ga0134124_10001749_pt1 | contig 17430 bp, 18 predicted proteins | sample KB304_FD_96880 | JGI IMG/M metagenome (GOLD analysis project Ga0134124, IMG submission 96880) | Terrestrial soil microbial communities without Nitrogen fertilizer from Kellogg Biological Station, Michigan, USA - KB3-0-4 | ecosystem: Environmental > Terrestrial > Soil > Unclassified ...
CGATCATCACCGAGCGGGTCTTTTCGTGGCCGGGCGTTGGAAGCCTGCTGGTCGATAGCATCAGCGAGCGAGACTACAAGCTCACGCAAGGTTGTATTTTGGTGATCGCTGCTACTTATGTGCTGGTCAATAGCGCGACTGATATTGTCTACAGGTTTCTCGATCCGAGGATCAAAGTGGATTGAGAGTGAAACGTGATTCGTGAAACGTGATTCGTGATTCGTGATTCATGGGTGGGCGCGAATCGTCGTGTTCAAAGTTTACTCTCACGCGTCACGTTTCACGAATCACGCATCAACTATGAACAAAGTGGCCAAATTCGGGGTCGCCGTCGCCTCAGTGCTCGTGATAATGGCGGCGTTGTCGCCGCTGCTTGCATCGTGGGACAGAGTGCAAAGTCAGGATCTGGTTTCCCGGCTCGATTCTCCCGACCATTCCCATCCGATGGGCCGCGATCAACTGGGCCGTGATGAGCTCGCTCGCATCATATATGGCGCGCGAGTCTCGATGCTGGTGGGTCTTTCGGTTGTGACCATATCGTCGATCGTAGGCGTGCTGATCGGCGCGTTCTCGGGCTACGCGGGCGGCTGGACCGATCGATTGGTATCCGGGTTTTTGTTCAACGTCTTTCTATCATTCCCGGGAATTCTGTTGGCGATTGCCATGGTTGCTTTCCTTGGCCCGAGTCTCAGGAATCTGATCGTCGCGTTATCGGTGATCGGCTGGGTCGGATACGCGCGGCTAATGCGAGCGCAGGTGCTCAAAGTTCGCGAATATGATTTCGTCACCGCGGCAAGAGCGCTCGGCGCAAGCAACGCGCGAATCCTTCTGAAGCATATTCTCCCGAATTCAATTCAGCCTTTGATTGTGCAAGCCTCGCTTGGAATGGCCGGCGCGATACTGGCCGAGGCGGGAATGAGTTTTCTCGGTTTAGGAGTGCCGGAACCGATCCCTTCCTGGGGCAAGATGATCGACGACTCGCGCGAGTTCTGGTTCACCGCTCCTCATCTTTTTATTTTCCCGGGAGTGATGATTGCGCTTGCGGTGCTGTCGTTTAATTTCATCGGCGACGGGTTGAGAGAGAGACTCGATCCTCGCCAGCAACGTCGATGATGATAACCGAAGCAGAGTGAATAGCCTCTGCGTGCTTTGCGATCCTTTGCGCCTTTGCGTTGCGTATTGAAAGACACAATACTCAGCGCAAAGTCGCAAAGGACCGCAAAGCACGCGAAGGACTGATCCCACGTTACAAGTCAGCAACCCAATAACCGAACACCGCTAAGCTATCAGGAAGTTCACGGCTGCAGGCCAATCGTTGGAGCAGCTTCGGGAAGCGCGGGTCTGATCGAAGACTATCGACCCAGGGATAAACGCCGAGGATAACAATCCTGTCCGAGTGTTCGTTATACGTATCGTCGAGCAGCGCGAAGGCTTCGTCTCGTTTTCCAAGACCTGCGTAGACTAACGCTCGATGAAACGGAGAGATGTAGCGCTGCCTGGACAGTCGTTCAAGTTCGCCCATCATCTCTTGCGCCTCGCTTCGTCTACCGGCGAGACCGTACGCGCATCCAAGGGCGGCCATCACTCGCGGTCCGCTATCGAGGCGCCTGGCTGCCTCCAATTCAGAAACCCCTTCCGACAGCCTGCCCAACTTAATATAAGTCATCCCCAGGATGTTGTGAGCTGGAGGAAAATTCGGCTCACAGTCATTGGCCAATTCGCGCAGGCGATTGTCTCACGCCAAATTAAGCACAATGAGTTCGCGATAAGGACCAGCGTGCCCTCCGTGGAAGTGTCGTGGCAGGTGACCGGTGTTCGCCGAGACGCCTGGGCCAACAAGGATCGAATACCGGTTGAGGCAGACAAGAAGGAAGGTGAGCGCGGGCTCTACCTTCATCCTGATGCGTTTGGCCAGCCCGCGGAGCTCGGCATCAGTCGGGTCAATCATCTTCGCTATGCCGAGCCGAAAAAAGCACCTCAGTAAAATTCGGCTCTTATCAATAACAGCACTATGGAACGGAAGTTTTCAGAATGGTTCGGGCTCCTTTAGGAGCTACCTGATGCCCAGAAGTCGCGCTTGTCCGAAAGCAGGTAGCTCGTAAAGGAGCCCGATCGTGCATCGCTGCGAGCGTCAACGAGCTCTTGCCGATTCCCGGCGGCCCGAGAATCGGTGCCGGCAACGGTTTCTCCGCCAGGAGATTCGCGACCAGATCGTTGATCTCTTCATCGCGTCCAAAACATCGAGGCGCGGCCGGCAAGAAAGTTGTGCCCGTAGCCGGAGTTGATGCCGCCTCGGCCGAACCCGAAGAGCGTCGCGACTGGTTCGAGCCGAGCGACTTCAAGAACTCTGCGAGCGCGGCGTAATCCTGGCCGATGCCGATCGGAAACAATCGCTGTTCGCGCGGATGACGCATGGTAAGCGCTTCGACTTCGTCGTCCAGGCATAGCCGGAAGCGCCGGTACTCGTCTTTCGAGAAGACCTCTCCGGTCCATTCGAGCAGCGCTCCGAAGTTTGGATCGCTCAGCCCCTCACCTGCTCCGACGAAAACCAGAGTCTTCAGCGTTTGTAATGCGCGCAACATTGCCTGCGCGTGCTGATCGCTTGTGACCTTCTCGTAAGAACGCGCGCCGAGAATGACCGACTCGGGTTTCTTCCAAAAGCCGTGCAGGTGCAAAACCCCTTCGTCGTCGCCTCGCACAACTCGAGACACTTGAGCGCGGTCCATCCACGTCACTGGATCCAGGCCCGTCACCTTCTCAATCAAGCCGTCGTAGTTTGTGGTCGCAATCACGCAGCCGAGCCCGCGAAGCGCTTCGATCGTTTCGCGATGCAAGGGCTGGAGTGAGCCGGCGGTTTCACGAAGCCAGGTTGAGTATTCGATATCACCGGGCGCTCCGAGTTTCGATGAGACTGCTTCGGCTGCGGCAAGCAAGAGGTCAAGGTCACCCGAATCGATCTGGGCGTGCAGCATGTCCGCCATCTCTTTGCGCAACCCGCGCACAGCTACGCAGCGGTCGACTCCGTTGTGAAGCAAGCCGGTCCACGATGCACACGGATGATTCCCGCTCGCGCCGATCGAGACTCCGGCTCCGACGATGATCACGGCGTTGCCGAGAGCGATTTGTTGCTTTAGATCGTTGACGAGGTCGTCTCGCATTGCAGTCCATTGCCTCACTTCACGAGCCTCGGTGTTAGATTGCAGGCAGAGCTTTGGTTGCGGTCCGAGACAGTCTAGCAGGATGTCTAAGCAATCGATAACACAAAGAGCGACAGGTTAACCTGTAAGGGCGTCCCTCCTTAAAAACCACCCGACGCTGTGTGCTTTGCGGTACTTTGCGAGCTTTGCGCAAGGAATCCGATCGAGAAAGAGAGATACGTTGAACGCAAAGCTCGCAAAGTAACGCAAAGCTCGCAAAGCGGTTACCTGTCTCTCGGTTTCTCTTCCGCGAAAGCCTCCTTGTTCACCACGTAAGGCATCTTCCTCGGATCCCCATCGTAATTGCCTTCGATCACGTCGATCACCGCTTGAACGGTGCGACCAGCCATTCCGATTTCGGGATCGACCGAAAGCCGAGTCTCTCGCGTTCCCGAAGCAAAATGATGAAACAACCGTAGCCGGTCTTTCAGTCGAGCATCCCTCAGCGGGCTATCGGGCGGAAGCGGTTCGTTCTCGTAAACATCCAGCGCCGCGCCGGCTATCTCATCCTCGATCAAAGCTTCATAAAGCGCGCGCTCATCAACGACCCGGCCTCGCGATGTGTTGATCAGATATGCGCTGCGCTTCATCAGTTTGAACGCGGCTTCATTCATCAAATGATGCGTCGGCGTGTTTGATTCATCGGGCGTCAACAGCGGCACGTGCAGGCTTACGTAATCGGTTTTCTCGAGCGCCTCTTCAAAAGCTACATAAGTTACCGTGCGGCGCGTATTCGAGAAGCCGGCTTCGTGTCTCAGTTGCATTTCTCTATCGACCAGGGCGGCGAACTTTTCATCACCAGGAATCGGATCGTACAAGAGCAAGTCCATGTCCAGCCCAATGCATTTTTTTGCGAAAGCTTTGCCGATGCGTCCAGTCCCGATCACGGCAACCGTCTTTCCGGTGACCTCGTCCCCTAGAAACGGATGATAAGGGTGCCAGGAAGTCCATTGATTCTCTTCGACGAGCTTCTCGGATGAGTAGAGCTTGCGAGAGACCGTGCCCATCATGAAGAACGCAAACTCCGCGGTAGCTTCGGTCAGCACATCGGGAGTATTGCTAAAAGGTATGCGGTATCGATTGGCAGCCGCTCGATCGATGTTGTCGAAGCCTACGGCGATCTGCGCGACGATTCGAAGCGTTCCGTAGCCGGCCGCGAAAATCTCTTCGTCGATCGGGTCACGGAGAGTAGTGATGAGCGCAACTATCCCGCTTCGAACCTTTTCAAGGATGAGCGATTTGGGAGGCGCTTCGGTATCCGGGTAGACCTCAACCTCATACCCGTGTTGCTTCAAGCGACCCAAGGCGGCCGCCCCGATGTCGGCAGTCGCAAACACTCTTATCATACTTTTGATTGTCTCTTGATCTGTCGATACGCGCGTTTGGTATGAGTCCGCAGTTTCCTGACTTCGTTGCCGAGTCCCGACGCCAGCACGCCCACAGTTATACCAACCGGTGACAACACCAGCAAAATCAGTCGAACCATCAATCCTGCATTCCAGAAAATACAAGCCGCTATGAATCCTGCGAGCAGAAGATGGATCAATCCGGATGCAGCACAGCTCCTTCTGATGACCGGATCAAACTTCCTTACCAATGCAAAGCCGAGCAGAAAGACGGCGGCGCCCAAAGCGAGAACGAGAGAACTATCAATCAGCAGTGCCGTCACGAGCACCGCATAGCCGCAAAGAAAGACGCATCCACCGAGGGCTACGGTCTCCAGTGTGGTTTCTCGCTTCATCTCTATAGCCTCGCTATTTTAGGACAGCGAGACCAATAAGCGAAGTTTGAGGTTGGGTTCGGATTCTGCGTTGCTATAGTCGTGGGTTGTTTTTCAGAATGAAATAAGCTTCGCGTGCTTTGCGGTCCTTTGCGTCTTTGCGTTGAGTATTGAGTCTTACTCCTTCAATACATAGCGCAAAGACGCAAAGGACCGCAAAGCACGCGAAGGACTACCACACGTCACAACTAGATATAGCCGGTCGCAATACAGGATATCGCTATTAGTTGTGCTTTCGCTTCATTTTTTTCTTGACTCGAAAACGGCTTGTGCTTACTATGCGAGCTAACACCAGAAAGGAGGTGATCCATAGATGATAAGAACTAGACTTGGTGAGGTGGCTGAGGCCTGAGCGTGGCCGGCCGCTCCGCGCGGCTGACACCCGGCGTCGAGATTACTCCGCCGATGCGTTGCTGACAGCAGGAACAGCACGCTCTTCTTCAGTATGAGGGTAGGCCCCGGGCCAATCCCAACAGACCACCGAAAGCCCCGACGCAGGGCACCGACGTAGTCGAGTCGCCGCGTCGGGGCTTGTTGTTTCCAGTGCTCGCGGCAACCGCTTTTCCAATTGACATTCATTCCGGCTCACGTCCACAATGAACCCCAACCGATCCCAGAAGCATCGAACTCGAAGGACGCGGCCGAACGCGCAGTTCGCCGTTACGACAAATTTCTCGGAGGTCATTTCTGATGTCGAGTGAAACGCTCAACGGGACTGCTGTGAGTGACGTCACACCAAAGTCCGAAAATCCTTTTCTCGCCGTATTCCGGCCTTATATACCCGCCGGCATCGTCTTGCCCGAGTTGACCGTCTTGCCGCTCATCGTTGGCACGATACTCGGAATGGTGTTTGGCGCCTCGTCGCTCTATCTGGTTCTCAAGGTCGGCTTGACCGTGAGCGCGTCGATCCCCGTCGCCGTCATTTCGATCACCTTGTTTCGCCTCTTCTCGAAATTCGGCCTGCGAAACGCGACGATTCTGGAGAACAACATCGTTCAGACCGCAGGATCGGCCGGGGAATCGATTGCGTTTGGCGTCGGAGTAACGATGCCCGCAATCATGATCCTCGGGTTCAACCTCGAGATCACAAGAGTGATGCTCGTCGCGATCCTGGGCGGACTGCTCGGCATCCTGATGATGATCCCGCTGCGCCGCGCGCTCATCGTCGCTCAGCACGGCTATCTTAAGTACCCCGAGGGAACTGCGTGCGCCGAGGTCCTCAAGGCCGGCGCATCCGAAGAGTCGCGCGCCGCGGCGTCGCACGCCGCCAAGGACGGAGTCGTCGCGGAGGTTCGCGCACTGCCGATCTTCACAGGGTTGGGGCTCGGCTTCCTTTATCAAACGGCGATGGGAGCGTTCAAAGCATGGAAGGACACTCCCGAAAAGATTTTCGCCGCGCCGTTCAAGGCGGGCTCCATCGCCGCCGAGATTTCCCCGGCGCTGTTGGGTGTCGGCTACATCATCGGACCTCGCATCGCGTCGATTATGTGCGCGGGAGGCGTGCTTGCGTATCTCGTGCTGATCCCGGCAATCAAGTTTTTCGGCGAGGGTTCAACCGCAATTCTCGCGCCCGGCACTGTGCCGATCAGCGAAATGAATCCGGCCCAGATTCGAAGCGCTTATGTGCTCTACATCGGCGCGGGCGCGGTGGCGGCAGGTGGAATCATAAGCCTGTTTCGTTCGCTTCCGACGATCTGGCACGGACTCAAAGGCGGGATCAGCGATTTCCGAGGCGGGCGGGAGGCGGCAGCACGGGCGCCGCGCACCGACCAGGATCTTTCAATGAAACTGGTTGTTGGGGGCATCTTCGCGTTGCTGGCGATGATAATGATCTTCCCGCAACTGAATCTTCAGTGGAACATCCTTGGCGCAATACTGATCGTCGCGTTCGGGTTTTTGTTTGTCACAGTTTCATCGCGGCTAACGGGAGAAATAGGTTCGTCGTCCAATCCGATCTCCGGGATGACCGTCGCGACGCTGCTATTAACCTGCTTGATCTTTTTGATAGTTGGCTGGACAGGCCCGACGTATTACGTAACAGCCCTTTCGATCGGCGGCATTGTATGCATCGCGGCTTCGAACGGCGGAACGACTTCGCAAGACTTGAAAACCGGCTTCCTGGTCGGATCAACTCCCAAACATCAGCAGACTGCAATTCTGATCGGCGCGCTGGCCTCGGCTGTCGTGCTCGGCCCGATTCTGCTCAAGCTCAACAACTCGTCCACGATCTATTTTCCGCACACCAGCTTCGAGGCCATAGAGACGCCGGTCGCGGTGAATGACGTGGCCTCATCCCTCCCGGCCTATTCGGGCGAAGCGAAACCGATGCTCGCGGGCGACTATCGACTACTGAAGAATGAGGCCGGAGGTGCGACCGCGGTCTCGGCGCTGGATCCAGGCGAGTACCTTGTCGACCAATCCGGCAAGGCCGTCTACAAAGTACAGCAAAACTTCCCGGCCGGTTTGACCGCCGACACTTCGCAGTTGGGTCCTGCTGAGAAGCTCGAGGGCAAGCAAGCCGAGACAGACGGAAACAGTTATCGCACCTGGCACAAGACCGACGATGCCGGAGGCCCTCCGGGTAAGTACCTGGTCAACGACCAGGGCGCCGTCGTCTATCTGGCCGACCCGGGTATCAACGGAACTCACAAGATCAGACCCGACGGGACGACGGTGACTAAGTTTGACGCGCCGAAGGCCGTTTTGATGTCCTACATCATCAAAGGTATCTTGAATCACAAGCTGCCCTGGGGACTTGTGATGCTTGGAGTAATGATCGCAATCGTCCTCGAGATGTCCGGGATTCCTTCCCTGGCGTTCGCAGTGGGTGTTTATCTGCCGCTTTCATCCTCGAGCCCGATCTTCATAGGAGGGATGATTCGATGGCTGGTCGATAAGTACATCGCTAAGAAGTTCAAGGATAAGAACCTGACCGAGGAACAACTGGTGGCGGAAGGGGACAAGAGCCCGGGTGTGTTAATGGCCTCGGGCTATATCGCCGGAGGAGCACTCGCAGGGATAATCGTGGCGTTCATCGCCGGCTACCCGCCCCTGGGAGACTTCAACGCCAGTATTGAAAAATGGGCCGGTTCTCACAACCCATTCTTGAGCGGACCGAGCGCAGATCTCCTGTCAATGATTCCGTTTGTGATTTTGATGGTTCTGTTGTATCTCGCGGGACGCGAGGTCATCCTCGCTGGGAAATCAAAATCGACCAGCACCTAAGCCGGTCGTGAATAACGCCCCCAAGGGGCGGTCGTGAATTGCGCGCCCATGTAGGGGCGGCCCTCCGTGGCCGCCCCTCATTGATTTCCAAAGCAGGATGACTTGCGGAGTGTCAAAGAAATCGGCGCGCTCCTGTATGGGCGGTCCTCCGTGGCCGCCCCTTAATGAGAAACGCTTCATCGAAGAAGGGGCGGCCACGGAGGACCGCCCATACAGGAGTGCCTTAAATTACGCCCTGCTTTTCTTTCTTCAGCTCACTCTTCGTTCTTGTTGGCTTTGAGATGCTTGCCACGTTTTATTTTGTCGTTTTCTTTCAGGATCTTCTCCATCGCATTCTGTCCAATCTCTTTCGTTGACTGTTCCCCGGTCGGGACGTCGACCTTGCGATCTTCCTGGCCTTTGTCTTCGTCGATAAGAGTCGCTCGAGGGGGCTGCAATTCGACGCCTGGCTGAGGCTCGGCTTGCGCATCGCGAGGGCGTGCCGATTTGCCGGCCGGAGCGGCCACATTCGCCGTAGGCCGCGTGTCCGGCGGTTGCGACTGCGGACTGGCAGGCTCCTCCATTTGCCCATTGGGAGGAATATCAGTAGCTGGCTTCGCGCGCTGGAATGCGCCGGTCAGCGATATGCCCGCGATCCATCCCGCAAGCAGCCCGATTACCACCAGCGCCACCGTCATCGGAGCTCTCGACCGCTTCCGAGGCTGTCTCGCGAGGTCGTCAAGCAGCGCATAATGTTTAACAGGCGCCGGGGGCTCATCGCCGATAAGGCTGAAAGTTTGGTTCTTATGAGTGCTCATGATTGACTCCGACCTAAGCGTTAGTAACCATCGTTGGGGAACCATCCTTCGGAATCAACAACGGCAACAAGCGTGCCGTCACATTTTGGTTGTAAGAGCCCAGCTCAATGACCCTGACGATATCCGGAGTGACGCGTTCCAATACAGAAAAGCGCACGCTATTGTCGCAAGCATCCTTCGGAGCATGTTTGGGTAATGGGTGTATTAGCGTGGTGGCAGGCAACGCAGTCCTCAGCGTCCTCGGCGTCCTCTGCGGTTTTCTTAATCAATGCTGGGATCTAACCGCAGAGGACGCCGAGGACGCTGAGGAGCAGCGCGATAATGAACGACCAACACACTAAGACCCACTACCCATGTTTAGCGACGCTCGCGCACGGCTTCGACCGAATGCTAGAATCGAAGTGATATCAACAGCGAGTGCTGCTTGCAGTATCCTTATGACAAACGAGCCGTGCGTAATAATAATCGGCGGAGGACTGGCTGGCTCCGAAGCCGCCTGGCAAGCAGCCGAGCGCGGCGTCAAAGTACGTCTCTTCGAGATGCGCCCCGCGCGTCCGACGCCGGCGCATCAATCCGCGAACCTCGCCGAGATCGTCTGCTCGAACTCTCTCAAGACCGACGAGCCGGGCACCGCGCCTTATCTTCTAAAGGAAGAGCTGAGACGCGGCGGGTCTTTACTAATTGAAGTGGCGCACCAGACCTCGGTGCCCGCCGGATCGGCTTTGGCGGTAGATCGCGGACGGTTTGCCGAAGAAGTCACGCGCCGAATCGCTTCGCACCCGAACATCGAGGTGTCGCGCGAGGAAGTCCAAACTCTTCCGCCGGCCGGGCCGGTGGTGATCGCAACCGGGCCGCTCACATCGCCCGCGCTTACGGAAGAAATAACAAAGCTGACGGGCGCCGGCCAGCTTTACTTCTACGACGCGATTTCGCCCGTCGTTGACGCCGAGACGATCAATCACAACATCGCGTTTCGCGGCGCCCGTTACGGCAAGGGCGGAGACGATTATCTGAACTGCCCTTTCAACGAAGAGGAGTACGATCGCTTTTATGACGCGCTGATTGCGGCGGAGTCGGTGCCGCTTCACGAATTCGAAAAGACGATGTACTTCGAGGGATGTTTGCCGATCGAAGAGATCGCTCGGCGCGGGCGCGACACCTTGCGCTATGGTCCGATGAAACCGGTTGGGCTCCGTGATCCGCGCACCGACCGGCAATCGTGGGCGGTGGTGCAGCTCAGACAAGAGAATCTGATGGCTGACAGCTACAACCTGGTAGGCTTTCAAAACCATCTGAAATTCGGCGAGCAGAAGCGCGTGCTTCGTTTGATTCCCGGACTCGAACAAGCCGAAATCATTCGCTACGGGCAGATACATCGGAACACTTTCATCTGCGCTCCGGCGGTGCTCACCGAGACGCTGCAAATGCGAGCCAATCCGCGCGTTCTGTTTGCGGGACAGATTTCGGGCGTCGAAGGATACATCGAAGCGATGGCAACGGGATTCATGGCGGGAGTTCACGCGGCCGAGATTGCTCGCGGTCAAAAGCCGCAATCACCTCCGCGCAGAACCGCGATGGGCAGCCTTACTAATTACATCGCGAACGCCGAGACGAAGAACTTTCAACCGATGAACATCACGTTCGCATTGCTTCCGCAGTTGGAAGAATCGGATCGACGAAGGCTCAAACGCAAAGTTGACCGCCATCGTTTTCAGGTTGAGCTTGGCTTAAAGGATTTTGAAGAGTGGCGATCGACCTATCTAATGAGGCCGGCCGTTTCAGAAGCAGCGATATGAGGACCATGCGAAATACAGACGGTGCGACCAGGCGACGGGGCGACGCTCCGAAAAGAGACGGGGCGACCAGGCGACTCGGCGACGGGGCGAAGGTGGTTTTCCCCCACTCGCCCCGTCTCCCCGTCGCCCCGTCCCCGTTCTCTTTCGCCTGGTCGCCCCGTCGCGCCGTCGCCTTGTCGCTCCTGGTCTTTGCCGTCTGCCTTCTCCCCCCTGCCTTTTCCCAATCGGGACGTCCGACTCCGCCGGCGCCAAAGCCGCAGCCTCCTTCCTCACAACAAGGACAACGCCCGGTTACACCGCCTGCTGATGAGAACCGGCCGCGCCGCGCAACCGATCAGCCTCAGGATGACAAGCCGCTCAAGCTCAAGGCCGATCTCGTGACGGTGATAACTTCGGTCACTGACGCCGCGGGCAATCAGATCAATGATCTGGCCCAAAAAGATTTTGAAATCTACGAAGACAACGCCAAACAGGAAATCGCGGGGCTCTATCGCGAGGGGCAGATTCCACTGCGATTGATCTTCCTGTTCGATACGTCCAGTTCGATTCGCCATCGCCTTGAGTTTGAGCAGAGAGCGGCCGCTCAGTTCTTTCGCAACGTAATGAGGCCGGGAGATCAGGCGGCGCTGATGAGCGTTTCGACTGAATCAAAGATAGAGCTTCAGTTCAGCTCCGACGTCGAGCACCTGATCAGCGCGATTGGACAGCTCAAGGCCCAGGGCGCGACCGCGCTTTATGATGGAATGATAGCCGCGGCACGATACCTTCGCCCCTCTGAAGGCCGCCACGTTATGGTGGTGCTGTCGGACGGCACCGACACTGTTTCGACTTCGACTTTGGCGCAGGCCCTGACGGAAGCGCAAAAATCGGACATCGCCATCTACGCGGTGCACTCTACGGGAGTCGCACCGTCGGCCAGCGTACAGGACCTGGCTGGCGAGTTCGTCATGAAAGCCATGTGCGAAGACACCGGCGGGCGCGCATTCTTTCCCCCGATCTACGAAGATCAAAAAAAGGAAGCGCGCGACCTCGACGAAATCTACAAGCGACTTGCCGCCGAGGTGCGCGCGCAGTTCGTGCTGACTTATTACAGCAAGAGCGAGCCGAGGACCGGAACTTTCAGGCCGATAAGAGTAGAGGTGAAGCGGCCCGGCGTTCAGGTGCGCGCGAGACGTGGATACTACACCACGAAATGAATGCCGATTTTCCATATGACATTTTCCAATTGTCATTTGTCATTTGTGGAGAGGATTCTTACACAATGCGCAATAGATCTTTTAGACCTTCAGCGGCGATTTGCCTGATCGCGATGTTTTCGGCAGGATCACTTGCACTTGCCTCTGACCCGGTTCCGGATAGCCGACAAGCTGCCGGCTTGTCGTCGAAGACGCCTTCAAAGGCTGATGACGCCGACCTCCGCGCGCGAGCCAACAAACTGCACCGCGCTTCGATCGTCGTCGACACCCACAACGACATCACCTCCCCGCTCATCGACGATGGGTTTGACCTTGGCATGAGCGGCGACGATCCCGCCGCGAAGATCAAGACCCACACCGACCTCCGGCGCATGAAAGCCGGCGGTCTCGGCGCGGAGTTCTTCGCGGTTTATGTCGGCAAGGAATTTGTAAACAAGAAGCCCTTGGAAGGCGGAGGCGCCGCCCGGCGAGCACTCGACGTGATCGACGCCGTCAACGAACAAATTCGCCGTCACCCTGAGTCGCTGGAAAAGGCTTCGACCGCCGCCGATATCAGGCGCATCGTGAAGAGCGGAAAGATTGCCGCGTTGATGGGCATCGAAGGCGGGCACGCCATCGAAGACAGTCTCCGCGCGCTCCGTGTGTTTTACGCCCTCGGCGTGCGCTACATGACTCTGACTCACACGAACACAAACGACTGGGCGGACTCGGAAGGCGACATCAACAACACAAACGTGCAGCATCACAACGGCCTGACTGACTTTGGCCGCGATGTAGTTCACGAGATGAATCGAATTGGAATGATGATCGACATCTCGCACGTCGCGGACAAGACCTTCTACGACGTGATCGCGACGACTCGCGCGCCGATTATCGCTTCACACTCTTCTTCCCGAGCGATTGCCAATCACTCCAGAAACATGACCGACGACATGCTTCGAGCGATGGGCAAGAACGGCGGCGTGGTGATGGTGAATTTCTATGATGGATTTCTCGATCCACGAAAAGCCGAGTCGGCATTGCGCTCTCGAACATTGGAGGATGAACTCAAGGCGAAGTATCCGGATGATCCCAAGCGCGCGCAAAGCGAACTCGATGCCTGGCGCAAGGCCAACGATCCGGGCAGGACGCCGCTGTCCGTGTTGATCGATCATATCGATCGCGTCGCCAAGGTTGCGGGCATCGATCACGTCGGGCTCGGCTCGGACTTTGACGGGGTTCCGTTTACCGGCCTGCCTGAAGGAATGGAAGACATTTCGAAACTTCCGAACATAACCTACGAACTGATGAAGCGCGGCTATTCGGACGCGGACATAAAGAAGGTCCTCGGCGAGAATCTTTTGCGGGTGATGTCGGAGGTCGAACGCGTGGCAAGCGAGCTGAACTCGAAAAAGAATACAGCCAAATGACGACAAGTTGGGTGTGATTGAAAGTGGGACTTGGGTGGGACTTAGGTCACCCGGAACTCAGAGCGGGGAATCGAGCATGCCGCTCGGCAACCCCGTAGGGGCGCGATGTTCATAGTTACGGACGCCGACGTAGACTTCCTGGCTCCGTTAGGAGCGGCAATAGAGTTGAGCGCCGGAACATTCCACCCCTACGGGGTTGGCAACATAGAGAACTCGCCACTATAAACATTCCACCTCTACGGGGTTCCAGGGAATTCTCAGGACACTTCTTCCAGCGAACAGTCGCGGGCGGCTCCCGGCTCAAGTCCCGCTTTTAATCACACCCCGACAAGTCAGCTTCAAGATTGACTCAGCGAACGGTCCTCGTCAAAATACGGATCGCAGCGCCCGTCGTCCGGATAGACAAACCACCTATGAACAAACTCTTCGCTCTCTTGATCGCAATAGTCTTCCTTATCCAACAGCCGCCGGCGGCTGGCGCGCAGGAAAAAAACCAGGACGAGCGAGATAAACAACTTCGTCTCAGAACAGACCTGGTTCAGGTACGCGCTGTCGTTACGGACAAAAGAGGACAGCCGGTCGACAACCTGACGAAGGACGACTTTGACGTTCTCGAAGACAATCGCCCTCAGCCGATCAGCTTCTTCTCCGTCGAAAACGTCGGCGCGGCATCTGAATCAAAACCCGGCGGCGATACTGCGACGCCAACCTCGCTCCGCGTTCCTCAAAAAGATATCGGACGAACCATCGTCCTGTTTGTCGATACCGTTCACATCAAGTTCGATGCTCTCGAGCGCACAAGGCAGGCACTGAGGCGCTTCGTAGATGAGCAGATGACTGACCGCGATCTGGTCGCGATTGTCACCACAAGCGGCGCGCTCGGGTTGATGGAGCAGTTTACGCGCAACAAGCAACTCCTTCGATCCGCGATAGACAGGTTGCGTCCCTGGCGCATCTCTCTCGAGGAAACGCTCTTCACACCTTATCTCGCCGCGCAGATAAATCACGGAGACATGAGCAGTCTGCTCCTCGGCGTTGAGATCATAAGGATGGAAGACAATATGCCGAGGGAAGTGCGCGATGAGATCATCGAGCCGCTCGCTCGCGGAAGGGCGAACCAGGTGCTGGCCGAGGCTTCATATCATCGCAAAATTACGCTTGGAACGCTCAAGGGCGTGGTCGAGCGCGTAGCCGAAATGCCGGGGCAGCGTTTGATTGCGGTTTTCTCGGAAGGATTCACTCTTAACGATACTTCAGGAGGCTACGAGAATTCCGATCTGCAGCCGGCGATCAGCCGCGCCGTCCGCTCAGGCGTGGTGATTTACACGATAGCTGCTCAGGGACTTCAGCCGATGATGGTGACTGCTTCACAGCCGGGTCTCGTTGCCGGAAGAAGAAACCCCGGCCGAGGACGCGAAGTAGCGGATCTCACAGCAACGATGAGCCTGTCCGAGCGAGACCTTCAGCTCGCGCTGAACAACCTGGCGAAAGACACGGGAGGCGAATCGTTTTTCAACACCAACGACTTGAACGGCCGCCTTCAAAAAGCGCTCAATGATAATCGCGTCTATTATTCTCTCGCCTATCACGCCGATGCGAGTTCCCCAGCCGCCTCGAGCGCAAAAGACAAACTTCACTTGATTACAGTCCGTGTGAAAAACCATCCCGACTACAAAGTGCGGACGCAGCGCGGATATCAAAACTTCGAGGCCAAATCGGAACAGCAAGCGGCCACGCCTCGACAACGGCTCGCGCAGGCGATGGCCGAGCCGCTTCCGGTGACTACCATTCCAGTAGCGGTCTCGGCTGACTTCTTCGAACGCGAAAACCTGCCGGGCCAGGCATATGTTCAGTTTTACATCGACGCCGGCGCGCTTCAGTACCGCGAGCAGGACCAGCACTATCTTTTTGATGTCGAGACGGTGACGATGATCTATGACCGGACCGGCAAGCGCGTTCATATCTCGACGAAACAGGCGAACGGCAGCTTCACCGCCGACAGGCTGGCGCTGGCGAAGCGAAACGGATATCGCTACACCGAACGAGTCCCGCTCGCGCCCGGCGTCTACCAGGCTCGAGTGGGAGTTCTGGAACTTGCAACCGAAAAGTTCGGGACCGCTACAACGTGGTTGGAAGTTCCCGACCTCAACAAGAACAAGCTTGCGTTGAGCGCACTGTTGTTGACGCGCGACAGGGATCAGCCGCCAAACAAGACCGCGCAGATGGAATCAATGTCACCCGCGGTGACCCAGGGTATTACGGTTTACAAACTGGGAGACGACCTCGACTATCATCTCGTGATCTACCCGGGAGGCAAGAACCCGAGCGGCAAAGATCTGCTGATGCAAATCGAGGTCGCTCAAAATGACAAGCCGGTTTATCAGGGTCAATGGGTCTCAGTAGAATCGCGCACGGTGGAGAAAGACAGTAAGGGAATCGAAATCGGGGGCAGCCTCAAGCTCAAGGGGATAAGCTCGGGAGTGTACGAGTTGCGAGTCACGGTCAAGAGCCCAAACTCAAAGAAGCCGGTTCTGCGCGCCGCCGCCTTCGGACTCGAGCAGTAAGTAACCAGCACACCTGATCCGTGTGAACCCAAAAAATCGCGTCATCCGTGGTCTATCGCACCGGCAGCACGAAAAGCTCAATAGACCACGGATGACGCGGATTCGACGGGTTTACACGGATGGAATTAAAACGGATACTGCGATCGCATCGCGGAGGCTTGATCTGGGTTCTAATCTTTCGATCTTCCACTGTTCCGAGCTTTCAGTCGTTCTTCCTTCTTAACCTCAGCTCTGCCATTGCGGCTGAGCGTTGCCATCCATCTCTTTGATCCGAATTCTCCGGCCAAGAGGTTCGGCAAGCTGAAGTCTGCATCGAGGCTGGGCCAGCGAAGCCCTTCGCCCGATGGTGTTATTCGCACGTCTGCGAGATCCTTCGGCGATGCTCCAGCCAGCCCTTGCGCTAGCTCGGCGGGAAACATGAAGATTGCCCCGTTGCGAAGTTCCACAACGATTCGATTCGTGCGTCGATCGTAGCGCGCAGACTTCGCGCGCGGCTCAATCCTGTCTGCCCGAGCGGCGGAACACTTCGCGCGCTCATACTCTCGATCGAACTCTCTGTCTTCCACGCTGGTCACCACGCGATCTCCCTTCCCTCACCCATACCGGCTTGCCATACGCTGATGCCACCTCGATGGACCGGACGATCTTACCCACTCGCGCGGCTTGCGTGCGAAAGCTACGGTGGCGTAGGAAACGACGAATGAACAGAGCCGCTTCATCGGGTGTGACGTCGAGGTAGACTAAGCAGTAGCCTGGATGACTCAGCCATCGATGGTAAAAGTCCTTGTCACGAGTAAAGAAAGTCGGACGCCGTAGGCTGTGCAGCAGCGGAATGATTTCTTCCCGGTCATCCATCCCAAGCTTGCCGATGTCAACACCAACCTGCCGTACGCGAATACGCCACGCATCAAGTTGCTGGCGATGAAGCTCAAAGATGTTCTCGTCGAGGACATTCATGCTGCGCGGCGGCGAGATTCAACCTTTGCGAACAGAGCGTTGCTCGCAAGAGAGACTGCTTCCGCAATTGCTTCACGACAAATGCCATGATAACCAGTCACGATCCAATCCCAGTCCTTGCCTTTTGCGACGTAGTAAAGAACATCCTTCACCAACACGCGCGTGCCCTTGAAGGTCAAATCTCCGCCGCAGATCTTTGAGTCTGAGACGATGTACTCGCCGTACTCTTTTCGCTTGCGTGCCGCCATAGCTTGCTCCTCGTTTGATGATCGCGCTGACTAATTTAGCACTCGGCAGGCACCCGAACAACGGGTAGTGTTCTAGAGTTGTGTTGGTCGACGGAAACTATCCGGCTAGGCGGTTTTGGAGTGCGGCGCGGTCTGTGCGTACGCGCCGCTTTGGCTCTGTGCGGGCGATTCAAAGCAGGCAAAGCGGCGCGTAGGCACAGACCGCGCCGCACTCCAAAACCGCCTAGCCGGATAGTGTCCGTCGACCAACACAACTCTAGA
>Ga0134124_10001750_pt1 | contig 17425 bp, 15 predicted proteins | sample KB304_FD_96880 | JGI IMG/M metagenome (GOLD analysis project Ga0134124, IMG submission 96880) | Terrestrial soil microbial communities without Nitrogen fertilizer from Kellogg Biological Station, Michigan, USA - KB3-0-4 | ecosystem: Environmental > Terrestrial > Soil > Unclassified ...
ATCCGCGAGAATCACTCACGCGGCATTCCACCCGAGGACGCCCAGATCGTCGAGTTCACGCGCGCGCTCCTGCGCACGCACCGGGTGGACGACGCCACCGCCAAGGCCATCCGCGCGCGCTTCGGCGACGACGCGTTCATCCAGCTCACCGGGGCCATCGGTTACTACAGCATGCTCGCCATGACCGTCAACGCGTGCGAGCTGGAGGCCGCGCCGAACGCCGAGGTCCTGACATCCTAGCGGCACGTCGCCCACGAAGCAGCGCACGTCGCCGAGATGTTCGTACCGCTCGGTGTGGGGGACCAGCCCCGCCTCGTCGGGATCGACGCCGGCCCAGCGCAGGGCCGCCTCGGTGAAGAGGACGTAGGCGCGCCGCCCCACCAGTCCGTTCTTGAGCAGCCGGTGCGCGAGGATCACGTTCACGCCGGCCGCCTGGGTCCGGTCGCCGACCATCTGGCGCAGGAAGCGGCCGTGATGGGCGACGATCTTGAGATCGAGGTTGCCGATGCTCCGGCAGGCGTTGCAGGAGCAGCGGTCGTTCGCCGCCAGCTTGCCCCGGCGATTGCGGAAGGCGACGAACGCCTCCTCCAGCGCGTGGAGCAGGACCCCGGGCGGACCCAGGATCCGGTCCGGTCCGAGCGCGAAGACCGCGTCACCCTCGACCTCCTGGATCTCCAGCGGCGGCGAGAGCCGCCGCATAACCTCCCCCAGCAGGTCGGCGATGATCGGCGGCCCGTGCTCGAGCTCGGTCGCGGTCACGAACTCCGTGAAGCCCGAGATGTCGGCCAGGACCAGCATGCCGTCTTCGGTATGGGTGTTCATGCCCATGAGACCCCGGAGCCCGGGGTTCGTGAAAGACCGGGGACCGGGGTCGGGTGGTAGACTCCGGTCATCTCCTCATCCGCTCGGCGGCGCCCGCGGCCGTCAAGGAGGATCGGGCATGCTGTCACGCGAAGACAACGCGCTTCTGACCCGGGTCGATCGCGGCACTCCCATGGGCGACACGCTGCGGCGGTACTGGATCCCGGCGCTGCTGGCCCGGGAGCTGCCGGGTCCGGACTGTCCCCCGGTGCGGGTGAGACTGCTCGGAGAGGACCTCGTCGCGTTCCGTGACACGCAGGGCCGGATCGGCCTGCTCGACGAGTACTGCCCGCACCGCCGCGCCTCGCTGTTCTTCGGGCGCAACGAGGAGTGCGGGCTGCGCTGCGTCTATCACGGCTGGAAGTTCGACGTAGACGGCCGCTGCCTGGACATGATGAACGAGCCGGCCGAGCTGCAGTTCAAGGACAAGATCGCCGTCACGTCCTATCCGACGCTCGAGCTCGGCGACCTGATCTGGGCCTACATGGGCCCGGCCGGGCGGATGCCCGAGCCCCCGAAGTTCGGCTTCACCCAGGTGCCGGCGACGCACCGCCAGGTGTCGAAGGTGATCCAGGAGAGCGACTGGCTGCAGGGCGTCGAGGGCGGCATCGACACCTCGCACGCGCCGATCATGCACCGGCTGCTCACCGTCGACTCGACGCGGCCCGGGTTCAAGCCCACGAACCCCTTCGTGCGCGGCAAGGCCCCGAAGCTCGAGATCGACGTCACCGACTACGGTTACCAGTACGCGGGCGTGCGCCCGCTGGACGAGGGCAGCGTGCACGTCCGCACGTACCACTTCATCCTGCCGTTCCACCAGATCCGCCCGTCGCAGTCGGACCGCGGATTCCCGCTCATGGCCGGTCACGCCTGGGTGCCGATCGACGACGCGAACACCATGGTGTTCAACTGGGAGTGCAGCACGACCGCCGAGCCGCTGACCGACGGGGACCGGATCGAGCTCGAGCGCCGGCTCGGCAACGGCCCGCACGACGTCGACCAGGCCACCTTCCGTTCGATCCGTAATCGACAGAACAACTACCTGCTGGATCGCCACGTGCAGAAGACCGAGTCGTTCACCGGCATCGACGGGATCAACACGCAGGACCGCGCGATCCAGGAGAGCATGGGCGCCGTCGTCGACCGCAGCCGCGAGCATCTGGGCCCCGCGGACCGGGCGGTGATCCAGGCTCGGAAGCTGCTGCTCGAAGCCGTCCGCGCCACCGAGTCGGGTGACGCCCCGCGCGGCGTCGCGCCGACGTACTACGCGCTCACCTCGGGCGAAGCGGTGCTGCCCCGCGACGCCGACTGGCGGGATATCTCGAAGCCCGCGGACTCACGGGTGACGGCCGCCAGCCGCTGAGCATGTGTCGGCGCCCGCTGGCGTGGTTGCTCGCGGGCGTGCTGTGCGTGTGGGTGTCTTCGGTCGCCGAGGCGGCCGAGACGGTCTGGGATGCGCTGCGCGCGCCCGGCAGCGTCGTGATGCTGCGCCACAGCTACGCGCCCGGCGGCTTCGACCCACCTACCGCCCGCCTCGACGACTGCTCGACCCAGCGCAACCTGGACGACAACGGCCGCGCGCAGGCCCGGCGGGTCGGCGAGGCGTTTCAGCAGCGCGGGATCACCGTCGCCACGGTGTTGTCGAGCCCACGTTGCCGCTGCCTGGACACCGGCCGGCTGGCCTTCGGCCGGGCGGAGGCCTGGAGCGTCCTGCAAGGCGCGCTCAACGACACGGCGCTCCGCCAACGCCTGGTCGCCGAGATCAAGCAGCGGATCGCCGAGCATCGTGACGGGCCACCGCTCGTGCTCGTCACCCACGGCTCGGTCATCAGCGATGTGACCGGGCTCGACATCCGCATGGGCGCCTTCGTGGTCCTGCGCCGTGGAGCCGGCGGCGCCCACACCGTCGCCGGCCAGCTCTATGTGGACTAGTCGAATGTGAGTACAGTCCGTGCGACCTCGCCCGCCTTCATCGCGCGGAAGGCCTCGTTGATGCCGTCGAGCCGTCCCCGCCGCGTCACCATCTCGTCGAGCATCAGGCGTCCCTGACGATAGAACTCGAGATAGCGGGGGATGTCGGTGCGGAACCGGTTCGAGCCCATGCGGGAGGTCTGCACCTTGCACTCCGGCCGGATCGCCATCCACGGGAACTCGATCATCGCGTCCGGCGGCAGCACACCCACGATGGTGGCGGTGCCGCGGATGGCCAGGCTCTCGATGGCCTGACGGACCAGCGTCGTGTTGCCGACCGCCTCGAACGAGTGGTCCACACCGGCGCCCTTGGTCAGAGCACGGATCGCCTTGACCGGATCGTCCTTCGCGCTGTTGACCACGTGGGTCGCCCCGACCCGCTTCGCCATCTCCAGCTTCCCGTCGAACATGTCCACGCCTATGATCTGGCTGGCGCCGCCGATGCGGGCGCCCTGCACGATGGCCAGGCCCACCCCGCCGCAGCCGAAGACGGCGACGGTCTGGCCGCCCTGGAGTCCTGAGGTCCGGAGCGCGGCGCCGACGCCGGTGAGGACGCCGCAGCCGACGAGCGCGGCCCGATCCAGCGGCAGGTCGGCGTCGATCTTCACGAGTGAGTTCTCGTGCAGCAGCATGCGCTCGGCGTAGCTGCTGATGCCGGCGAACTGCTGGAACCCCTGACCCTTCTGCGAGAGCCGGGGCGCGCCCGACGACGGACGCGTGACGATGCCGCCGACGCAGAGATTCGGATGGCCGCCGAGGCACTGCTCGCAGCTGCCGCAGAAGCCCGAGAGGCACGCGACCACGTGATCGCCGGGGCGCACCGTCGTCACGTCGGCCCCGACCGCCTCGACGACACCGGCGCCCTCGTGGCCGAGGATGAACGGCCGGTCCAGCGAGTAGCGCGAGTGGCCGTCGACGACGTGGAGGTCGCTGTGACAGACGCCGGTCGCCGCGGTGCGCACGAGCACCTCGCGCCCCCACGGCTTGTCGATCTCCACCGATTCGATCGTCAGAGGCTCGTGCACCTTCCGGAACACCGCGGCCTGCATGTCCATGGGGAATCTCCTCTTATGTGATGGGGGCCCCGACATGGCCCCCAAACCCCCAGTCGCTCGTCACGCCCCGGCAAAGCCGGGACGTTCCTCGTCAATCTCCTCTTATGTGATGGGGGCCCCCGACATGGCCCCCAAACCCCCAGTCGCTCGTCACGCCCCGGCAAAGCCGGGACGTTCCTCGTCAATCTCCTCTTATGTGATGGGGGGCCCGACATGGCCCCCAAACCCCCAGTCGCTCGTCACGCCCCGGCAAAGCCGGGACGTTCCTCGTCACGGGTTCGCGCGCTAGCTCACGTAGCGGGGCATCACCTCGGTGGCGAACAGGTCGATGGATCGCATGGCCTGCGCGTGGCTCAGATCGCCCCACTGGAACGAGCAGACGAAGTAGTTGGCGCCGGTCGCCACGTACTCGTCCATGTACTCGCGCACGGCCGACGGCGTTCCGGCCAGCGCCACGCCGCCCAGGCGGTTGGGGTGCTCGCGGCGCGCCGCCTGATCGAAGCGCTCCAGCTCGGCGTCGATGTCCCGGCGCGTCTCGCGCGTCGGCAGCCCGGCCGGGCGATCGCCGACGAAGCCGAACGAGCCGTCCTTCGTCGACTGGAACTGCGTGAGCCCGCGTTTCTCCGCCTCGAGGCGGCGGGGTGCGGCCAGGTTCCAGCGGTACTTCTCCCAGGCCGGCTTCGCGATCCGGAGGGCCTCGTCGTCGGTGTCCGCCACGACCAGATGGACGACGAGGCCGATCATCGGCTTGTCGCCTTGCGCCGTGAGACCGCCGGATCCCTGGTGCTCTTCCCACGCGGCGCGGTAGCGTGGAACCGCGGCGGTCAGTGTGTCGAGCGAGCCGACGATGATGGTGTGCATGCCTTCCATCGCCGCCGTCACGGGATTGCGCATGTACCAGAGCGGGGGATACGGCGCCTGCAGCGGCCGCAGGTACATCGGCAGGCTCTCGAAGCTGTGGAAGCGCCCGGCATAGGTGAGCTGCTCGTGGCTGAGTCCCTCGCGGACGATCGCGAGGGTCTCCACGTACCGCGCGTAGTTCGTCTCGGAGTCGGCTTCCTGGCCCCAGAAGTAGGCTTCCATGACGCCGCCGCGGCCCACGCCGATGTCCAGGCGTCCGCCGCTGAGGTGGTCGAGCATGCTGATCTCTTCGATGAGCCGCAGCGGATGGTGCAGCGGCAGCACGTACACGCACGGGCCGAAGCGCATGCGCCGCGTACGCTGGGCCACGCTGCCGAGGAACACGTTCTGCGACGGCGCCAGGCTGTGGATCGCCGGCGTGTGGTGCTCGGCCAGGTGATAGGAGTAGAAGCCGGCGGCGTCGAGCCGCTCGATCTGCAGCAGGCGCTCGCGGTAGATCTGGTCCAGCCGCAAGCCCGGCACCGGCTCGATGTGGTCGAAGACCCCGAATCGCAGGTTCATGGAGCCCCCTCGCTCGTCCCTCGCCTTGGGCCCCCAATGATAGACTGCCCGTGGCTCGTCAGGGGGGAGGACTCTTCATGCTGAACGTCGGGATCTCGGTGCCGCTGCCCGCCTACGCCGTCGACGTCGCCTTCATGGCCCGCAAGGCCGAGGAGCTCGGCTTCGAGTCCCTCTGGTGCGCCGAGCACCCGTTCATTCCCGTCCACACCACGAGCCGGTTCCCCGGCTCGCCGGATGGCGTCATCCCCGAGACCTACTCCCACTTCATCGATCCGTTCGTCGCCCTCGCGCGTGCCTCGGGGGTGACGACGAAGCTGAAGCTCGGGACCGGCATCGTGCTCGTGCCGGAGCGGAATCCGCTGCTACTGGCCAAGGAGATCTCCACGCTCGACCTGTTCAGCGGCGGCCGCTTCCTGTTCGGGATCGGCGCCGGCTGGCTACGGGAAGAGACCGAGCTCATGGGCGGCGACTTCGATCACCGGTGGACGCAGACGCGTGAGTCGATCCTGGCCATGAAGGAGCTGTGGACCAAGCAACACGCCGAGTTCCACGGCAAGTACTACAACTTCCCGCTGGTGAAGTCCTTCCCGAAGCCGGCCCAGAAGCCGCACCCGCCGGTGATCCTCGGCGGCCACGCCAGGACCGTGCTGGAGCGGGTCGTGAGCTGGGGCGACGGCTGGCTGCCGAACAACACCACGCCCGAGAAGCTGCGCGAGAGCCGGGCGACGCTCGATCGGCTGGCGAAGGACGCCGGGCGCGATCCGTCCTCGATCACCATCTCCGTGCACGGACAGCCGGGCGACCGCGACCTCATCAGGCGGTTCCACGACGCGGGCGCGAATCGCGTCATCGTGCGGCCGACGGCCGTGAAGACGGAGTCGGAGATGGGGGCGGAGCTGACGAAGATCGCCGAGGCGGTCCTGCGCTAGCCGCTCGCCAGCGTCACGCCGCCGATCGGTGGCAGTCCCTTGGCGACGAGCGCCCAGGACTCGCCGGTGTCGAGCGAGCGATAGACGCGACCGTCGCCGGTGCCGAAGACGACCAGCGAGCCGGCCGCCGCCAGGCACGCGGTGTCGATGTTGTCGTCGAACCACTTCGGCAGCCCCGCCTCGCACCGCTCGAACCGCGTCCCGTCCTCGAGCCGCTTGCGATAGATCGCCGAGCGACGGCCGTGAAATCCGGCCGAGGCCGAGACGAGGACGTGCTCGCCGGCCACCGCCACCGCGCGCAGGTAGTGCGCGTGCAGGCCGGCGGTCGAGAACTGCCAGGCATCGCCGCCGTCGCGGCTGAGGCCGAAGCCCTCGGCGGCGGCGAGCAACACGACCTCGGGCCGGGTGGGATGGGCCAGCACCTGGTGGACGTCGGTCTCGATGTCGACCGTCGGCGTCCACGTCGCGCCGGCGTCGCGCGAGCGCGCGACGCCGCCCACGTGGACGTTGACGTGGAGGGCGGCGTCGCCTCCCACCGCGACCGAGCGCACGTCGGGCGGATCGCCCCACGGCGTGTACCAGCCGGAGCGCCCCTCGACCGTCTCGAACGACTCCACGCGCGCGAGTCCGCCCTCGGTCAGCCTGAACAGATGCGCCTGTTCGGTGCCGATCAGCGGACCTGCGCTCGTCGGCGCCACGCACGTCGCCGGGGGCCCATCGATCGAGGCGCGCTGCGTCCAGGCGCCGCTCCGACCCTCCCAGATCGACGAGCCGTCCACGATGGCCCAGCTCCGAGCACCCTCGACCGCCAGCGCCGTCACGGTATGGCCGGCGAGCGCTTCGACCGACCTGGCTGTGTCGCCGTCGATGCTCCAGAGACCGGCGCCGGTGCCGACGAGGATGCTCGACTTCATGGTCGAATGATACTCTCGGGCACCAATCCCACATGAAGACGGACCTCCTGCTGATGCCGATGAGCGCCCGCTGGGCCGACATGCGTGCGGCCGCGCTCGCCGCCGAGGAGGCGGGCTTCGACGGCCTGTGGACGTGGGATCACCTGCGCGACCCCGACGACGACGACGGCCCCGGTGTGCCGGAGGCGTGGACGGTGCTCACGGCGCTGGCGGAGGTCACGCGGCGTCTCATGCTCGGGCCGCTCGTGTTGAACGTCGCGAACCGCAATCCCGGGGTGCTCGCCAACATGGCGGCGACGCTGCAGACGATCTCGGGCGGCCGGCTGCTCCTGGGCCTGGGCGCCGGCGGCAACCGCCGCACGCCCTACGCCGTCGAGCAGGCGGCGATCGGACATAGGGTGGAACCTGATGCGGTCCGGGCCCAGCGCGTCGTCGACGCGATCGATCTCATCCGCAGACTCTGGGCGGGCGAGAAGGGATTCCTCCGGCCCGATCCGCCGCCCCCGATCGTCGTCGGGGGATTCGGTCCCCGCATGGCGGCCATCGCCGGTCGCCATGGCGACGGGTTCAACACGCAGGCGTTTCATCCGCAGCTCGGCGAGCTGGTCCGCATCGCGCGCGAGGAGCACGCGGCCTCCGGGCGTCCGGCGTCGCGCTTCGTCGTGACGGTCTTCGGGGGGCTGGAGGAGCGCTGGCTGAGAGCGGACTCGCGCGCCCGGCACCTGGTCGAGCGCGTCGGCGTCGATCGGCTGATCCTGCTCGTGGGTCCCCCGTTCGACACCAGTGAGATCCAGCGCCTGGGGCGCCTGCTCGCGCCCTGACCGTCTGACCTCGTCCGCCGCCCGAGCGGCTCGACGCTCGCCACGACGGGACTGGGCACGATGACACTCTGTGCCCGACTGTCCCGTGAGCCACCCCGCTAAGTCTGCGACTTCCCGAGATTGACGTCACGGCATCGCCTGTGCTGCGACCGGTGCCGGTCCGATACTGGCGGACGGGCCAGACCAGAACAGGAGGAATGACGATGGGCAGTGCAATGAGGTCCTCGCTGTTGACCTTCGGATCGCTCGCGCTCGCGATCGCTCTCACCGGGTGTGCGGGGCGCTCGTGGCAGTTCTGGAAGACGTCGTCTCCCACCGAGTCGCCGAAGGATCAGACCGTTGCCACCGCGCCGCCGGCGACCGCAAGACCGGAGACCTCGAATGTCCCGACCGCCACCCCGGCGCCGAGCGCCGAGACCGCGGCCGACCTCCCCCAGTTCTCGGACGTGCGCTTCGGGCCCGGCCTGGTCACCATCGGCAAGGCCGATCTCACGACGCTCGACGCCGTGGCGCGCTGGCTCAAGGACAACCCGCGCACTCTCGTGAGGATCGAGGGACACACCGACGATCTCGGGAGCCAGGTCGAGAACCTCGCCGTCGGCCAGAAGCGCGCCGCGTCCGTGATGCGCTACCTGGTCTCGAAGGGGCTCGACGCCGAGCGGATCTCGATCGTCTCGTACGGCTCGGATCGCCCGGTCTGTGCGGAGAAGACCGACGCGTGCCGCGCCAAGAACCGTCGCGCGCACTTCCTCGTCAAGCGTTCCTGAAGGCCGGGTGACTCCGGCGGCGGTGAGGTCACGCCGCCGCCGGGGAGCTCGGCTCGGAGGGTGTTTTCGCGCCGGCGCTACTTGCGGAGCTTCACGGCCTCCATGGCTTCGCGGGCTGGCGGCGGCGGCGGCTGGGCCCAGCGCTCGGGCGGGACGGCCTTGAACATCGCCACGGCCGCCTCGTCGAAGACGCGGTGCAGCGACCGCATGAGCGCCTGGCTCAGGAGCTGGTTGTACCAGCGGCCGGCGTCGGACGACTCGAAGGTCACGAACAGCTCGAGCTCGTCATCGCTGAGGTCGCGATAGGTGGACAGGAGCGAGACGACCGCCGACTCCCGCAGCGACTCGGCCGCGCGCACCTGCAGCTCGGCCACCTGGTTCTCGATGTAACGAGCCGGCGTGCGGCGCTCGGTCGGCGCCGCCGCGGCGCCGGCCCGGGCGACGCTCCCCGCGATGCCGGCGACGATCTGGGCGGAGACGTCGCTGGTTCCGGTGACCCAGTCGAGCCGCTCGATCAGCTCCCGGCGGCGCGCGCTCGGTGGGTTCGCCGCCAGGGTCCGGGCGAACGCGGCCACGCGGGCGTCGGCGTCCACGCTGGCCTCTCGCTGCTCCAGCGCCGCGACTCTCCGGCCGATCGACGTCGCGAGCCAGGCGCCCTTGGCCTGCAGCTTCGCGCCGTCCAGGTGACGCGCGATGTCGTCGCGCACGAGCCGGAACACGCGATCACCGGAGAGACGTGCGGCGACGACGTACTGGATGGCCGCCTGATCGCGGGCGCTCACGCGTCCGTCCGGAGCGCCGAACTCGCGGGCCAGCCGCGCCATCAAGCCGTTGAGCTGTGCGCGCGTCCCCGAGGCCCCGAGGACCTGGTCCAGCGAGACCTGTGATCGCGGACCACGCTCCGGCTCGGAGGTGGTGAGGTCGTTGAGGCGGGGTGGCCGATCCGAGTAGGAGATGACGCCGCCCGGGCCGACCCATCGATGAACCTCGGCGGCGGCCGGGATCGGCGCCAGCAGCAGGGCGACGCCGAGCGCGAGTGCGACCCCTCGCTCAGTCATAGTTCCACCCCATGATGATGTTCGGATCAGGGGTCGGCGGCAGCGACGCCCCCGGTCCCCACCGCTCGAATCGTTTGAGGAAGGCGCGCGCCTCCGGCACCTGCTGCTTCCACTGGCCGAAGAAGGTGATGGCGGCCCGCGTCTCCTTGACGTACTCGTCGTACTTGCCCTGCGCGTAAAGCGTGCGACCGAGCGCCAGCCGGGCACCGGCGTCATCGCCGAAGAGCCGGGAGGCCGTTCGAAGATGCGTCTCCGCCTCGGGGTAGCGTTCGAGATGATCGAGGAGACGGCCGAGGTTGCGGTGCGTCCGCCACGAGTCGGGATCGGCCTGGAGCGCGCGCCGCAGCCAGGCGACGGCGGCCTCGGCGTCGCCCGCGTCACGCGCGATCTGCGCACGGTAGCTGTAGGGTCGGGAGAATCCCGGGGCCAGGCGCAGCGCCTCCTCGAAGAGTCGCGTGGCGCCCGTCACGTCGTCATCGCGCAGGTAGCGTTGACGGGCGATCAGGAAGAGCTGCTCGGCCCGCTTGGGTACCGGCCGCTCGCCCCCGAGCCGAATACGCACGTAGGTGCGGCCCGACTGCTTGTTGTCCTCGGACGGCGTCGTCCGCACGCTCTCCAGCACCATCAGGCGGCCGAGGCTGACGTAGCCCTCGTCGGTGAGCCACTGGCCGTACCACCCGATGCAATCGGCGGCATTCGGCTGAGCGAGCGCGGCGAGCCGGAAGGCCTGGAAGATCTCCTCGCGGTCGTCGTCCGGGCCCCGTCGCCGCGCCTCGCTGCAGTAGTCCCGACCCGAGGTGACGATGGCGTAGGCGGAGGCCAGCGCGCGCGCCCGGGCGAGATCGTCCTTCTCCATCAGGATGTCGATCTTGACCTGTGCGATGTGTACCAGCGAGGGGTAGAGCTTCAGCAGGAGGGGCTGGATCGGACCCGGGCCCCAGGCGAAGAGCCAGCGGACGTGGCGCGGATGCAGCTCGAGGAGCCGGTCGAGATTGGCCAGCGCGCGGTCGTACTCGCCGATGCGCACCGCGAAGGAGGCCGTGCGGTAGAGGACATGCGGATCGTTGGGCGCGAGCTCGGTCGCCTTGCCGTAGAAGGCCGCGGCCTCGTCGAACTCGCCCATGAACTCGGCCATGCCGGCCCGGCCGAGGATGGCCGGTAGCGAGGTGGGCGCGCCGTCCGCGGCGCGGCGCGCCCGCGCCAGCGCCTCGAGATAGCGGCCGGCGTCGAAGGCCTCCTGCGCCTTCTCCAGCTCACCCCCGCCACCGACGGCCGCCGGCCTGGCCGCGATGGCCGGGGCCGCCGCGAGGAGCAGTGCCAGGACCAGCGGCGTCCAGCGGATCATCGCGCATCGCCCCGCACGCTGAACGGCGTCGGGCCCTGGCGGGCGTCGCGACCGAATCGGCCGTCGAGATACTGGCGCTCGCGGTCGAGCGAGGGGTCGAGGCGGACCGCGGTCTGCAGCTCGCGCACGCCCTCGGCGTCCCGACCCGTCCTCACGAGAATCCAGCCGATGTTCGCGTGAGTATCCGCATCATCGGGGCTCATCGCTACCGCGCGTGCATAGGCGGCGAGCGCGTCGTCGTAGCGCTTGGCCTTGTGAGCGGCGATGCCGAGGCTGAACTGGGCCCGCCAGTGATTCGGATTCACTTCGACCGCCCTGGCCAGCCAGGGCAGCGCCTGTTCGAGATTGCCCTGGTCCAGGTAGAGACGGCCGATGTTGTGATACGGCCACGAGAAGGCGGGGTCGGCGGCGATGGCCCGATTGAAGGCGTTGAGCGCTTCCTGCGGACGGCGGAAGCGATACTGAAGCCGCCACCCGGTGACGTTGAGCGACTCCGCCGTCTTCACCGGATCGGTCGCGGGCAGGCGGTACCGCAGGTACCACGCCGCCTGCTCCCGCACCTCGGGCGACGCCGAGCGCTCCACGCGGTCCTGGAGCATGAGGCGGCCGAGCCGCACGAGACCGTCGTCGCCCGCGCGGGCGCCCACCGACAACAGGCAGTCGGCCTGCTGCGGCTGCAGCAGCATCGCCAGCAGGGCCGCCGTCTCGTTGGACAGCGGCAGATCGTGCGGCTCGCAGTAGTTCACGTCGTCGCGTATCCAGCCGCGGCTGCGCGCCAGCGCGAGGGCGGCGTCGCGCTGTCCGGCCTCGACCAGGATCTCGAAGCGATAGTTGGCGACGCGCTCGCGGGAGGAAGCCTGGGCCGACGTGCCGGCGTTCAGCGCGCCCGGCAGGCACACCTTCCAGAGCTGCACGACCTGCGGCCAGTGCTGAGGCGCGCACACGGCCAGGGTGGCGGCGCCCACGGCCACGCCGACGAGGGCGTGCTGGCGCCATGGCCCGTCGGCACCCTCGAGCGCCTGGGCGGCGACGTCGAGGTGTCCAGAGCGGGCGGCGATGGTGCCGAGTCGCATGCGGTTCGTCGCCGAGGGCTTCAGGCGGGTCGCCGTCCGGTACGCCTCGAGCGCCTCGTCGAACTCGCCGAGCGCCTCCGCCGCATCCCCGCGCGCCGCGTGGGCGGCGGCGTCGGCGGGCGCGTGGGCGATGGCGACGCGGAAGTGATTGAGCGCCTCGTTGAAGGACTTCGCCGACATCGCGCGGCGGCCGGCGTCGAGCGAGATATGCGCCTCCCGCGAGGCGCCGCAGCCGGCGAGGAGGCAGAGGGCCAGGATCGCAATGACGCGCTGGGCCACGGGCCGGGAACTCGTGCAGGTGGCGCGCCAGAGTGGGACGGCGTGCCGAATCGCGGAGTTGCACGCGCGCGCCGAGCCCGTTCCGGCGGCTGATTGACAGCAGGCGGCCGCCGCCCGGCGTTTTGTGTCTGGGTGGCAGCCGCCTCAGGCGGCGGCGCGCGCCAGGCCTCAGGCCCCGGCGGGGCGGTTGCGCCTGACCGCCTCGGGGTTGGTCGAATCCGCGCCCATGTAGATGCCCTTCTCCCACGTGCGCTTCAGCGGATCGCGCACGTACAGGCGCATGCGGCCGATCCCGTGGATCTCGAAGTCGACGACCTCGCCGTCCTGCAGCGGGCCCAGCCCCTCGTGGTTGGTGCCGCACGCGATGAGATCGCCGGAGTTGAGCGTCATGATGCCCGTCGCGAACTCGACGAGCTCCGGCACCAGGTGCTCCATGTCGTCGGTGTTGTAGTTGTGGCGGAGCTGACCGTCCACCCAGAACTGCACGTGCACGTCGTTGGGATTGGCGATCTCGTCGAGCGTGGCGATGCAGGGGCCGATGGGCGCGAAGGTGTCGAACGACTTGCCGAGCCAGCTCCCGGCCTTCCAGGTCCGGCGCCCCTCGCCGCGCGCCGAGACGTCGATCATGCCGGTGTAGCCGAACACGGCGCTGCGCCAGCCGGCCTGCGTCACGTTCTTGGCCGGGCCCTTCATCACGAGCGCCAGCTCCGCCTCGTGCATGAAGATCCACGGTTCGGTGAGCTGCGGCAGCACGATCGTGTCCTCGGGGCCGATCACCGCGTCGGGGTTCTTCAGGAACATGTTGAGCGCGCGCGCCTCCAGCGCGCCGTGCTCCCAGTAGTTGGCGATGCACGCCAGGATCTTGCCGGGCCGCGGCAGGGGCGGGCGCAGCCGAACCTCGCCGAGGGGTCGCGCCGCGCCCTCGCGCGCCAGGCGTTCGAGCGCCGGGCGCAGCGTCTCGAAGTCGTCGATGATGCACTGCATCGTCGCCTGGGGCGTGTGGCCCGCCCCGACGGCGTCGGCGATGCTGACGACGCCGCGCTCGGTCAGCAGGCCCGGAACGGTGTCGCCGCCCGTCGCTGCCTCGAAGAGCACCAGTCTCACGCGGGCCTCCCGACGTCCATGGTCACGGATTCGCTGCGATACTGCTCCGGCCAGGACGATCGCGTCAACGCCGTCCAGATGACGCCGGGCACGGTGGCCGAGCTGGCCGGCGCGATGACGCCGCCGGCTCAGCCGTAGGCCGCGACCACCCTAGCGCTTGAGCTTCACGTCCTCGTAGGGGCCCGAGTAGGCGAAGCCGGGGATCGCGCCGAGCCCGGACTCCTCGACGCGCGGTCCCACCCCGTTGAGAAAGCCCAGCTGCCAGATCGGCGCGTAGACGACCCTGTCGTGCACGAGCTGCTGGATGCGGTGCAAGGTCGCCTCTCGCCGCTTGAGATCCAGGTCGGCGGCCTGCTCCTGGAACAGACCATCGATGTCCGGATAGCTTCCGTAGACGTAGGTGCCGCCGGTGGCGACGAAGGCCTCCAGCCGGGTGGCGGCATTGCCGAAGGCACCGCTGGCGGCCTGGATGATGTTCTTGAGCTTCTTCTCGGCGTAGCTGCTGAAGAACGCCGCGCGCTCGAGCGGACGGAGCCGGGCGCGAATGCCGACCGCCTGCAGGTCGTTGATCACGGCCTCGCCGAGATTCGCGTACGACGTGTCGCAGAAGTACTCGCCGGCGTCGAAGCCGTTGGGATAGCCCGCCTCGGCGAGCAGGCGCCGGGCGCGCGCCGCATCGTGTCCCGCCGCCGGCGGCTTCCAGTAGAACTCGAAGATGTCGGGAATGATGCTGTTGGTGATCCGGGAGAACCCGAGCGTCTCGGCCTGGTTGATCGCGTCCCGGTCCATGGCCAGGCTCGCGGCCTGGCGGACCTTGAGATTGTGCCAGGGCGACTTGGCGTCCCACTGCTCGGGGAAGTACAGCCAGAACGTCCCCTGGAGGACGGTAGGAACCAGCTTCAGGCCCTCGGTGCGCCGGAGCTCCTCGGCCAGGGCGCCCCGGATCGAGTAGACGATGTCCACCTCGCCCCGCTTGAGCGCGGCCAGGCGCGTGGCCTCGTCGGGGATGACCCGGAACACCAGGCGCCGCACGCTCGGGCGCTTGCGCCAGTAGCCGTCCACGGCCTCCAGCACGAGCTCGACGCCGGGCGTGAAGGAGACGAAGCGGTACGGCCCCGCGCCCACGGGTGCCTTCTTGAAGCCCTCGTCGCCGACCTTCTCGACGTACTTCTTCGGTACGATCCAGCCGGCGCCGGTGGCCGTCGCGTAGAAGTTCAGGAAGTCCGGCCAGGGGCGCTTCAGCCGGAAGCGCACGCGGCCGGGGTCCACGACCTCCACCGCGCTCACGCGCTCCTTGAGCGTCTTCGAGGCGGCGCCGCGGTAACGCTCGAAGGAGAACTTCACGTCCTCCGCCGTCACCGGCTCGCCGTTGTGAAAGTGGACGCCTTTGCGGAGCACGAACTCGTGGGTGAGGTTGTCCTTCGAGACGGTCCACGACTCGGCGAGGCTCGGCGCCAGCGGCTGGCCCGGCATCGGCTTGGCCAGGGCGTCGTGGAGCGCGTAGTAGATCATGTACGGCGTGATGATCCCGGAGGACTCCGCGGGATCGAACCAGGTCGGCGCCAGCGAGATGTGCACGCCCCAGGTGAGCTGATCACTCTGGGCCGTCGCCATCGGGGGCGCGGCCAGCAGCGCGAACGCGAGCACGAGCAGGGCAGGGACGGTCGAGCGACGAGGACGTAGCGTCATGGCGATCCTCCTGTCCCGGGCGACCTGTCGGACGGTTGGCGGTCAGTCGATCGTGGGCGTCGCTTTCACTCCTGGGGGCGGGGTCAGGCCCCGCGGGCGCGGTCGATCTCGTCCGGTGTGTAGCGGAACGCGCGGAAGACCCAGTTGTTGAGCCCCGGGCGGCCCGGCTCCACGGCGAAGTGCGGGTTGACGAACTCCCAGACGACTTCCCCGTCCGCGGTCACCTCGAAGATGCGCCCGTCGCAGCCCTCGCAGACGAGCGTGTTGCCGTTGGCCAGCCGCTGGGCGCCCGAGATGTACGGGCTGAAGAAGTCGAACAGCGACTGGTCGTGGTACTCCCACACGATCTGGCTCGTGCGGGGATCGACCTCGATCACGCGCGAGTACGGGGCCGGATGGTCGCGGCGATGCGCGCCATTGTCGAAGATGAGCAGGTTGCCGTTGGGCAGCGGCCGCGGATCGTGTTGCTGGGCCAGGGGCGGGCTGCCGAGCTTCCAGGCGATGGCGCCGGTGCGCCGGTCGACGATGACGACGGTCGAGATGTTGCGGAAGCTCACCACCAGATTGCCGTCGGGGAGCTCGGCCACCGTGTTGGCGTGCGTCCACTCCTCGCGGTGGTCCTGGGGCGTGATGATCTCGGTCTCGAAGTCGAGGTGCTCCCAGCTTCGCCACTCCCAGACCACCTCGCCCCGGGTCGTCACTTCGACGAGATAGTCGGCGTAGATCACGCCGTCCACCTCGGTGCCGGGCAGGCCGCCCTTCACGCGGGGGCGGAGCTCGGCGGGCAGCGGCCGCAGGCAGAGGAGGATGACGTTGCCGTTGCGTAGCTTGCGGGCGTCGTGGTGGTGGTCGGGATGGCGCAGCTCCCACACGACCTTGCCGTTCCAGTCCACCTCCAGGGCGGCGCCGGCCTTGAACCGCTCCCACGCCGCGAAGCGCTTGACGCCGTCCTCGACCTTGCCGGAATAGAAGAGATGGCCGTTGTCCAGCAGGTAGCCGTAGGCCCCGGGGCGATGGGGCAGGCGCCACGCGTGGGCGACGGCACCGTCCATGCCGATCAGGTGGACGGTGCCGTCGCCGAACATCGGGGCGAAGAGCGTGTACCCCTGGAGCGCGCGCGCCGGATCGTGGGCGATCAGGCCCGTGCGGGTCCGCCGCACGCGCTGCGGGTCGACGCTCGACATCCCGGCCGTCTCGCTCGCTCAGCCCTTCCTCGCGCCGGCGTCTCGCGCGGCCGCCGCGTCCGCCTTGGCGAAATCAGCCTCCGTGAAGCCGTACAGGTGCGCGCCGCCCATGAAGATCTGGGCGGCGATCTCCCGCGGGACGTTCTTCATCAAGTTCTCGGCCACGTGGGGGAAGTTGGAATCGAAGTGCGGGTAGTCGGTCGAGATGCACATGCGGTCGGCGCCGATGAGCCCGGCCGTCGCCTCGATCTCCGGCTCGCTGCCCTCGACGGCCGCCCAGCAGTTGCGCCGGAAGTACTCGCGCGGCGTCATGGCCAGGTAGGGCGCGTGGGTGTCGCGGTACTGCGGATAGTCCCACTCGATGCGCGACAGCAGGCCGGGCACCCAGGAGTTCTGCGCCTCCAGGAACCCCACACGGAGGCGCGGATGGAACTCGAACACGCCGCCGATGATCATCGCGATCAGCGCCTGCTGCATCTCGATCCAGTGGCTGGCGACGTGGCGGTAGAAGCGATTCTCGCCGTAGAGCACGTTGTGGTACGAGTAGTGCGCCCCCGTGCCCTCGTGGAATCCCCACGTCACGTTCAGGTCCTCGTGGATGGTGTAGAGCGGATCCCAGTAGTTCGAGTGCCAGTAGTGCCCGTTCACGAGGTAGGGGCGCATGAAGGAGCCCACGGCGCCGAGCTCGCGCACGCACCGCAGCAGCTCGCGACAGGCCAGGTGGACGTCGTGCGACGGCAGCATGGCGACGAACTTCAGGCGCTCGGGGCTGTAGCGGCAGAACTCGTGGATCCAGTTGTTGTAGGCCTGGCAGATGCCGAGCGACAGCTCGGGATCCAGACCGTCCCGCGCCAGGAGCGACAGGCCGTTGGTCGGGTAGAGGACGGCGATGTCGACGCCCTCCATCTGCATGCCCATCACCTGTGCCTCGGCGTCGTAGCCGCGCTGGATGG
>Ga0134124_10001751_pt1 | contig 17425 bp, 17 predicted proteins | sample KB304_FD_96880 | JGI IMG/M metagenome (GOLD analysis project Ga0134124, IMG submission 96880) | Terrestrial soil microbial communities without Nitrogen fertilizer from Kellogg Biological Station, Michigan, USA - KB3-0-4 | ecosystem: Environmental > Terrestrial > Soil > Unclassified ...
CCGTTGTCGGTGCTGTACTGCACGAAGGTGTTGTCCGCGATGCCGAGCTTGTCCAGGAAGTCGAGCATTTCGCCGATGCACTTGTCGTGGTCGATCATCACGTCGTGGTACTCGGATTGCCAGCGGCCGGACTGGCCCCGGCTCTGCGGCTTCACATGCGTCCAAGCGTGCATGTGCGAGGTGTTGAACCACACGAAGAAGGGCTCGCCCGCATCGTGTGCGGCCTGAATGAACTTCTTGGCCGCCGCCATGAACTCGTCGTCGCAGGTCTCCATCCGCTTCTTGGTCAAGGGGCCGGTGTTCTCGATCTTCTGGCCCCCCTTGCCGTCGGCCCAGCAGTGCAGCACGCCGCGGGGGCCGTACTTCTTCTTGAACTCGGGGAAGTCCTTCACGTTCGGGTAGTCGACCTCCTCGGGCTCCTCCTCGGCATTCAGGTGGTACAGATTCCCGAAGAACTCGTCGAAGCCGTGCATGGTCGGCAGGTGTTCGTCGCGGTCGCCCAGGTGGTTCTTGCCGAACTGGCCGGTGCGATAGCCCAGCGGCTTGAGTGCCTCCGCAATCGTGATGTCCTCGGCCTTGAGGCCGAGCTCTGCGCCAGGCAGTCCGACCTTCGTCAGGCCGGTGCGCAAGCCGCATTGGCCGGTGATGAATGACGCCCGTCCCGCGGTGCAGCTTTGCTCAGCGTAGGAGTCGGTGAAGACCATTCCTTCCTTCGCGATCCGGTCGATGTTGGGCGTTCGATAGCCCATCACGCCCTTCGTGTAGCAACTCAGGTTCGACTGCCCGATGTCGTCGCCCCACATCACCAGGAAATTGGGCTGCTTGCTCTTGGCCATGCTGTTGCTCCTTTCTTCTTCACTGATGTGCACTGCCAAACGCAGGTGGAGCAGTGCGCTACGAGAGACTGCAGGCGAGCAGAGCTGGTGAGGGGCCGCGCCGTCACGCGAACCGCGATTGGCGGCTGGTATAGCGCACGGGTGAACCCGTGAGGCTGGGAGGGTGGCCCGGTGCGCCCGGCCACCCCGGTGCGATGGCCGCGAAGAGCGGCAACGCTGCTTTCCGGATGCGCCGCACTTCGTGCGCATCACGGGTGCGTGATCACGACGTCACGCGCGCGTGATCACGATTTCCAAATACTCGCTCGGCACCACCAGCCCGCGCCCGCCGCCTTCGTCCAGCTCGACCAGCAGCTCGCCGATCGCGCGCTCCAGCTGCTCGGCCTTGGAGGGATCGAGCGTCGCGAATGCCTTGTGCGTGGGCCCGTACCAGGTGCGGAACACGTGCAGCCAGTGGGCGGGTGACTCGTAGCGGAACCTGAAGTGCCGGCGCTCGCAGCGGATCTGCGCCGACTGCGGCCCGAACAGCTCGGCGATGTGGGACTCGGTGCCCCACAAGGCCGGTGACTTCACGCCCGCGGGAGGCGGCACGAAGGAGCCCAGCAAGCGGAACAGTCGCCCGATGAAACCCTCGGGCGTCCAGTTCGCCAGGCCAATGCGCCCGCCCGGGCGCACCACGCGGATCATCTCGGCCGCGGAGCGTGCATGGTTGGGCGTGAACATGACGCCGAAGGTGGAGAGCACGACGTCGAAGCTCGCGTCCTCGTACGGAAGTGCCTCCGCGTCGGCCTGCTCGAACTTCACCGAAAGTCCCTCCGCCTCGGCCCGTGCCCTGCCTCTTTCGAGCAGCGTGGGCACGTAGTCGGTGGAGGTGACTCGCGCGAAGCGGCGCGCCGCGGCCAGCGTGGCATTGCCGTTGCCGGCCGCCACGTCGAGCACGCTCTCGCCGGAGCGCAGGTCGACGGCCTCGGCGAGCGTCTCGCCGACGATCTGCAGCGTGGTGCCGATGACGGCGTAGTCGCCGCTGGCCCAGGTCGCCTGCTGGCGTTGCTTGATGGCGCCGTAGTCGGGCGTGGCGGTGTCGAGGGTCGCGTTCATGTGGGCGGGCTCCATGCGGATCGAGGGTTGCGGCGCGACGCGTCGAAGAGCGCCGGCATCGCCATTGTTCGAATCGGTGGGCGGCGCGCTTGACCGGGCGTCGCCGCCGTTTGACCGATCCTCTGCCGTTACACCCCTAGCCTTTGGGATGCCTCATCCCCGCTGCGCCGCCTACGTTCGGCCTTCCACGGGGCCGAGACATGCAAACCGTTTGCGGCCCTCACAGGTCAATCAATGCTGAGAGGGAATCGCCATGGATACGCGTGCTCGGTGGATGAAGCGTTTTGCCCTGATCCTCGGACTCGCAGCGCTCGCGCCGCTCGTGGGCGCGGCGCCGAAGAGCCAGGACAACTCGCTCGGCGTGGTCGTCGTGCGCTTCAAGGCGCAGGCCAGTGCGGATCAGATGCGCGGGGCCATCGCGCAGGCGGGCGGCGAAGTCGTGACCGACCTCAGCAAGCTCGGGCGCATGAGCGCCAAGGCCTCCGACGACGGCTTCACGGCTCGCATCAAGTCGAACCCGCTGGTGGCGGGCGCTTTCACCGACAAGGTGTTCGGTCACCCCGGCGCCGACGTCTCCGGCAATGACGCCGGCGTGACGGGCGGGAACGACCCGCAGCTCGGCAACCCGGGCCCGAACGGTCCGCCCGACCCCTGGCACAACCTCGCCTCCTTCCTCGGCGAGACCAATCCCGAAGGCATCCTGCAGTGGGACGACAACCGCATGAACGTCCCCGCCGCCTGGGCCGTGACCACGGGCAACCGCTCGGTGCGCGTCGCGGTGATCGACTCGGGCGTGCAGGGCTCGCACAAGGAGCTGCTGGCCAACTACGACAACCAGGCGTCGACCAACACCATTCCTTGCAACCTGCTCACGCGCCAGTTCGGACCCCTGGGCAAGAAGGACTGCTCCAGCGAGGACACCGAAGGACACGGCACCTGGGTGGCCAGCCGCATTGCAGGCGCGGCCAACGGCTTCGCGTCCAACGGCGTGGCGCCGAACGTGCAGATCGTCGGCTACAAGGCCTTGTCGACGACCCTGGGCGGTGGGCTCACGAGCTGGATCACCGATGCCATGGTGCAGGCCTGCGACGCGAACGTCGACCTCATCAATATGTCGCTTGGCGGCTATGACGTCGCGGGCGCGGACGACGAGGACTACCTCCTTTGGGTCGACGCGGTCAATTACTGCCGCGCCAAGGGCACGGCCATCTTCGCGTCCGCCGGCAACGAGCACGTGCGCGTTCACAAGGTCAACATGCTGATCGGCGGCCGCTCGCTCGTGGGCGTGGGCCGGGTGGATGCAGGGCTCGAAGGCATTCAGTCGATCATTCCCGGCGACACGCTCGCGAACAACGACCTGCGCGGCCTGCTGCTCACGCCGGGCGGCGTGCCGGGCGTGATCATGGTCTCCGCGACGGGCAATGCGATCGGTGGCTCGGCCAGCAGCAACGCGATCAACGCCAACGCGAAGGCACTCGTGTGGCCCGACAGCCAGTTCGGCCTGCGTGACCAGCTCACCTACTACTCGAACTACGGCTCGCGGGTCGACATCGCGGCACCGGGCGGCGCGCGCAAGTTCAACATTCCCCGCTACGACGTGGGTGACGCGGACATCCTGTATGGCGGCTGGGGCTCGCTGGGCGCGCTGGATCCGTCCGGCGAGATCTGCACCGACCCCGCGTCGGCATCGCTGCTCACCTTCGCGTGCTTCAAGGTGCAGGGCAGCGGCTTCGGGTGGCTGCAAGGCACCTCGATGTCCTCGCCCAACGCGACCGGCGTTGCGGCGCTCACGCTGGCGGCGCACCCGAACCTGCAAGGCAATCCGGACTCATTGCTCGCGCGGCTCAAGGCAACGGCACGCACGAGCATGGTCAATGCAATGGGACCCAACGATCCGGTGAACTCGGCACCCAGTGCGGCGGGCGTGCCCTGCACCACGGGCTGGTGCCACGTCGATCGCAACAACCCGATTGCGTTCAGCGACGCCTACGGCGCGGGGATGGTCAACGCAGGGGCGGCCGTGGCGCCCTGAGCCGCCCGTGGCGACGGCCGGTCATCCCTTGTCGGGGCATGGCCGGCCATGCGCGAGCCTTCTTCCGGGTCAGCTCGTCGATTGCGGTTTGCAATCGATGCGGCAAAACCCCGGCGCGCGTCCATTCGCTCCAATCAGTGCGAGCCAGTGCACTGCCATTTCCGCGGGAACGCCCGATGCTGCGATGCACTGAGGTGCGTGCTTCATGCATGGAGCACGTCGTTGCAAGCCTGATAGGAGATCACGATGAAGGTACATGAAGCCATGACGGACGACGTGATGGTTGCTACCCCCAGGCAGAGCATTCGCGATGCCGCGCAGCTCATGGCGCAGAACGACATTGGCGCCCTGCCCGTCGCCGAGGACGACAGGCTCGTGGGCATGATCACCGACCGCGACATCGCAGTGCGTGCGGTGGCCGAAGGACTCGGCCCCGACACGCCGGTCGCGGACGTCATGTCGCGCGAGATGCTGTATTGCTTCGAGGATGAGGCCCTGGACGACGTTGCGTCGAACATGGGGCAGAACCAGGTGCGCCGCCTGCCGGTGCTCAGCCGCGACAAGCGGCTGGTCGGCATCGTCGCCGTGGGCGATCTCTCGCAGAAGCAAGGCGCGAGGACGATAGGCAAGGCGGTGGCGGAAATCTCGTCGCCCGGCGGCGCGCACTCGCAAACGCGGCACTGACGCGTCGCTCTCAGCCCGACCTCACCCGCGCGTCGCGCCAGGTCGGCAGGGCCCGACGCAAGGCGATCTCCCCCGAGAAGCGCTTGCGCATTTCCGCGAGCGCGGGCCCGTACTGGTCGAGGATCTGCATGCTCGTCACCTCGTTGAACTCGTCGCGTTGCGCTCGCCACGTGCCGACGTAGATGGCGCGGTCCCCCGGGCGGATGTCGAACTCCAGTCGCAGCGGCAGCCATAGCTCGGCCGTGTCGACGTCCGCCGTCTTCGCGCTCGTGACGCGCACGCGATGCTTCAGGAACACCATGGCGTGCGCGAGATATCGATCCCGCCTGGGCACGCGCACGAAGAAGACCTGCTCCAGCGGCGGGTTCGCCACGCTTCGCGTGGGCGCACGCGGCGCATCGGCTCGCTCGGCCAGATAGAGGATGGCGCGGTTCTCGATCTGCTTCTTCGCGCCCATCGGGTCCCAGTCCCCGAGGCTCGACATCCGCAGATCCTGCTCGTCGGGTCGCAGTGCGGGCTGCAGCTCGATCCGGCCCACGAGCATCACGCTGTCGTCGTCCAGGTCGCCGAGGCTGCGCACTTCCGGATGCATCGTCGCGCAGCCTGCGCCGAGGCCTGAGAGCGCGAGGGCCGGCAGTGCAAGAGCGAATCGTCGTCTGTCCATGCCTGACCCGCCTCAGCGTGAAAGCTCGGCGAGCCGCCGTTTGGCCAGGGCGAGCTGGCGCGTATAGGCGCGCAGGTCCTTGTCCGATTCGAGCTCGGCCACCAGACGCGTGAGCAGCTCCTTTTCGCTCGGCGACTTCACCGGCTCCATCTCGAACTTGTCGGCGGAGAAGAAGCCGCCGTCGTGCGTCACATAGCGATAGGCACCCATGAAGTAGATGCCCGGCGTGAGGACGCGAATGGCCGTGTCGTTGCGCCCGTGCGTGCCGTAGTTGTATTGGACCTCGCTGCTGAAGACGAGCACTCGCTTGAGTCCGCCGAACTTCTCGACCTGATAGGAGCCGGGGTCCACGCCGACATGCCAGAAGAGGCCCTCTTTCGCACCCGCCCGGTAGTAGGCGCTCGACGCGCCGTACTGCTTGATCGAGACCCAGTCGAGGCTCGACGGGGCGTCCTTCATGTCGAAGTAGCCAAAGACGAGCGAGGTGCGCTCGTTCTTCGGGTCGACGGGCTCGGTGCTCGCGCAGCCCGCGAGCATCACCATCACGGCCATTGCGGCCAGACTCGCGCGCAGCCAGTGCCGGCGCGTTGTCCCGGTTTTCATTTCGTGCCTCCCCGATTGCCGCGCCATCACGCGACAAGGCGGGGGCGTGGGCCCGGCCTTGTCATGCGCGCTCGGCGTCTTGTTGCGGGGCGCAGGCTATCGCGGGGCGGCGGGGCGCGGGCCCCGCTGTGGCGCAAAAGCCGTGCAAATTTGCACAGCTTTTGCGCACGTCACGTCATTCAGGCCGGCGCGACCTGCTTGCCGTCCGGCCCGCGCGCGGCGTCCTCCTGCGTCAGCAGCCGGCCGAAGAGGAAGCGGCACAACAGCAGCAGCACGCCGGCGCTTGCGACGAGCACAGCGTGCATGCCCCAGAACTCGGTGCCGCGCATCGTCTCCAGGAAGCCCGCGAGCCATCCGACGAAGGTATTGCCCATGAAGAGGTGCAGGTAGTAGACGCCCAGCATGAGGCCCTCCAGGCGCTTGGGCGCCACGCGCGAGTACAGCGCGAGACCCACCGGCAGGATGTTGGCGAAGCCCAGGTCGTTGGTCAGCGTGTAGGCCAGCGTCCAGACGAAGCTGACCTTGCCGTGCGTGGTCTCGATCAGGCCGCAGGCGATCACGAGCATCGCGGGCGCGGTCGCGGCCAGCAGCGAGCCGAGTGCCATCTTCGTGATCTCGTCGGGCTCGCGACGGCGGGTCGCCCACCAGCGCCAGAAGGCGATGGAGGCCACCATGGTCGCGGTGCTCATGAAGGCATCGACGGCCTGCAGCCACGTGACCGGCACTTCGAAGCCGAAGAGCACGAGGTCCATGTTCTTCTGGGACCACAGCGGATAGGCGTTGTTGAACTGCTGGTTGCCCACGACGGAGAGCATCAGCACGGGGATCAGCGCCACCAGCAGCACGAGGCGCGCCTTCTCGGCGCCCGTCATGCGCGCCTGCGTCGCGTGGGCTTCGCCGCCACGGCCCTTGCGCCCGCGCGCGACTTCGGGCTCCGGGGGCAGCCATCGCCGGCCCGTGAGGTAGACCGCCAGGCCGATCAGCATGCCCACGCCCGCGGCACCGAAGCCCCAGTGCCAGGCCACCTTCTCGCCTAGCGTGCCGCACACGAGAGGCGCGAGGATCACCGCGATCTGCACCGCAAGCATGAAGATCTGGAAGGCGCTCGCACGTCGCTTGTCGTTGGGCGCATAGAGCTCGCCGACCTGCGCCGCGATGTTCCCCTTGAAGCAGCCCACGCCCACGAGCAGGCACGCCAGCGCAAAGAAGAAGCTCGACTCGAAGGCCATCAGGAAGTGGCCGATCGACATGAGGACGGCGCCGATCACGATCGTCTTCGTCCGCCCGAGCAGGCGGTCCGCGAGGAGCCCGCCGAACAGCGGCGTGAGGTACACGAAGCCGGCATACAGCCCGAAGACGATCGATGCGAGCTGCTGCGGCGAGCGCGAGCCGGTCACGCTCTCGATGAGGCTGCGCACCGCATCGATGCCCGTGACCTGCCCGATGTTCTGCGGCAGGAAGAGGTAGTTGCTGAGGTACAGCACCAGCAGCGCCTGCATGCCGTAGTAGGAGAAGCGCTCCCAGAGCTCGCAGAAGGAGAGCCATCCGAGGCCGGCGGGATGGCCGAAGAACGCACGATCCGTGCGGCCGGCCGATGGGGCGGCAGCGTCGGCGGCGTCGACGGTGGAAGGGAGTGTGGACACGGTCGTCTTGCTTTCCTGAAAAGCGCAAAGCCGCAACTGTGGTGGAAACGCACGCTCGCCACAATTCGCGCGGACCCGTGGATCGATCCCGCTCGATTACGAATGCAAGACGGCGCGCTGCAATTGCATCGGACCCACCTGCCGGCGCGACGCGCACGCAACCAAGTGTTTGCACGATGAGCTCCATGCGCGAAGGGCCCGGCGTCAATCCCGGCGCGGGCCTCTTTGCCAGGAGAGTCACATGTCAGTGCATCCCATCGCCCGCATCGCAAGCCTGGTCGCCATCGCGGGCTTGCAGATGGCTTTCATCGGCGCCGCGCGCGCCGACGACGCCGCCCCCGCCGATTGCTCCGGGCCAAAGACCCGCGAACAGGTCATCGCCGAGCTGCACGTCGCGCAGCACAGCAGCGCGTGGAAGTACCTCAACAGCAATGCCGTCTATCCGTGGCCGGCCGACCAGACGCCCCTGACGCTCCCCACCCACAGCACGGCCTGTCCGGCATCGCCGCAAACGAATCTGGTGCCCGATGCGATCCACTCGGCGGCTGTCTCCGGCTCGCTCGCCGATCACGCCGACGAAGGCGCGCTCTACAGCAACTGAGTCGGGCTCACGGCTTGATGCCGCACACGGCGTTCGATCGCGCGCTCACCGTCAGCGGGCCTTCGCCGGCTCGCAGGCGGCGCCGCACATGGGCCTTGAGAAGGTCCCTGCGCTCGGGGGCCAGGGCTTCGAAAACCGGCCGCAGGGTGTTGCTGGACGCCGCGCTGTTCCAGTAGTCGTCGAAGCTGTCGAACGTGCGCTGCACGGTGAACTGGGCGGTGCGAACCTCGCGCAGGCCGGCCTCGCGCCACAGCGCGTCGGATGCATCGATGGTGGATGCAGTGACGCTCGGGGGCAGGCGCGGTGGGATGCCGAACTCGACCATCTCGGCGGCGATGTCGGCCAGCGGAAAGCCGCCGCCGAGGATGTCCCAGTGATACGCGGCCACGACGGCTCCGCGACGCACGGCGCGGCACATCTCTGCCACGCCTGCAGCCGGCTCGGGCACGAAGAACAGCACCAGCGCCATCACTGCGGCGTCGCTCTCACCGTCGGGGACCGGGAGCTTGCAGGCGTCGGCCTGCACCCATGTCACGGGCGCACCGTGAGCCAGGCGCGTGCGGGCATAGGCCAGTTGGCCGGCCGACGGGTCGAAGGCCCGTACATCCAGGGGCGCGCAACGCTCGACGAGGAGTTCGGTGAATGCGCCATTGCCGCAACCCACGTCCAGCCAGCGCGAACGTGGGGGCACGTCGATCCAGTCGATGAAGCGCTCGCCGACGAGCCGGCTCCAGCGTCCCATCATCTTTTCGTAACTCGCACCGTCTTCGAAGCGGATCTGATCGTCGGGCATGGCATCTCCAGAGGGTTGACGAATGCAGTGGGAGCGGTCCCCCGCGCGCGGCTTTCGAATGTAGCGAGTGCGCTTGCCGCTCTCGCCTGCGCAGCTGTCGCGGCCCGACTCTTGCGGGCTGGGAACTAGTGTTGTTGGCGTGACCTGGTTCATTCAACGGCGAAGCGCGCCTAGTCTGTACTCAACAGCATTGATGAGCGCATTGCGCGAGCAGGACCCGAGAGCGTCTTCTTGCGCCCTTCGCCAGGAGTCACGATGGATACGAGAACCGATGCAGCAAGACTTGCGATTGCCACGTCGAGCGACACGCACGAAGCCTTCGGCCGGGTGTTCCAGCCGGGGCGGATGACGCTGGGTTTCATCCTCCCGCTGGAAGGCTATCCGGATGGGCCCGTGCCCACCCTGGCCGACCACGCTCGAATCGCGAAACGGGCCGATGAAATGGGATTCGCGGCGCTCTGGGCGCGCGATGTCCCGATGCTGGATCCCTCCTTCGGCGATGCGGGACAGGTACTGGATCCGTTCGTCTATCTCGGCTTCCTTGCCGCGCAGACCCGGCGCATTGCGCTGGGTACCGCGAGCACGGTGCTCACGCTGCGCCACCCCATTCATGTGGCGAAGCAGGCTTCGTCCGTGGACGTGCTCAGCGGCGGACGCCTGCTGCTCGGCGTGGCCTCGGGCGATCGTCCGGCCGAATATCCGGCCTTCGGCCTCGAGCACGATTTCGAGGCGCGCGGCGATCGCTTCCGCGATGCCTTCGACACCCTCCGGGTGGCCACGCAGGAATCGTTCCCCGTATTTGCGACTCAGCGGTTCGGCGCACTGCGCGGCGGACTCGATGTGCTGCCCAAGCCGAGCCGCGGGCGCATCCCCATGCTCGTGACGGGGCATAGCCGCCAGGAGCTCGCCTGGATCGCGGAGCACGCCGACGGCTGGCTCTACTACAACCTCGATCTCGCCCGCAGCCAGGCCATGGCCGCGCAATGGCAGGCCGCCGTGCAGGCCGCCCACGCAGCGCAGGCTTTCAAGCCCTTCGCGCAAGGCTTCTTCTTCGAGCTGGACTCGAATCCGAACGAGCCGCTCGTGCAGCGCGGGCCCTTGATCCGCGGGGGGAGAAACGCGGTCGCGATGCATTTCCGCGCCCTGGAGCGGCTGGGCTTTTCGCACGTCGCGCTCAACATGAAGCCGAATCGCCGCGCCGCCGAGGAGGTCATGGAGGAAATGGCAGAGCACGTGCTGCCGCAGTTCCCCGTGGCGCTCTGATCTCGCGCCTGCACGGCAACAGTGTTCTTCACGAAAGCCTCTTTTTCCGGCGGGCCGATCGACCTACCGTTAGGCCAAGCGTGCCGACCCGCGCCTTCGCCCCCAGGGGTGCGGATGCGGGTTGGCGATCCATTCCCTCAATGTCTTAAGCCCGAGAAATGAAACCGGATCACCGAAGCACAGAAGTGCGGACCCGCACGATCGAAAGCATTGCCCCGGAGTCGCCCGAGAACGGGGAGGCGCTCGACAAGTACCAGGAAGCAGGCATCGTCGACGACGACCACGCAGACGCGTGGGACAACTGGAAGTCGGCGCGCGACGTCGGCTGAGTGCGTCCCGTCGTCGCGCCTGCAGCCCGGCGAGTCGAGCTCGCCGGGCGCATTCGCGCTACTTGGCCTTCTGCGCGCGCTGTCGTCGGAACTCCAGCGCCGGCAGTCCGCCCCATCCCCAGTTGTCGGTATCGACTTCCTCGATGATGACGAACGTGCTGTCCAGTGGCTTGTTCAGCACGTCTCGAAGCAGCTCGCTCGTGCCCTTGATGAGGGCGGCTTTCTCTTCGGCGGTGACGTGATCGGTTCCCGGCTTCGTGCCTTCGCGCGTGACCTGGATGGTGACGATGGGCATGGTCGCTTCCTTCGCTTGATGCGCGCGTGGCTCAGTGGCCTGCGCTCTGGCCGCCGTCGACGTGCAGGATCTCGCCCGTCACGAAGTTGGCCGAATCCAGGTACAGGACGGCGTCGACGATGTCGCTGACCTCGCCCATGCGATTCATCGGGTGAAGCCCTGCCAGCACCGCATGCGTCGACTCGGGGTGCATCGGCGTCTTGATGGTGCCCGGGGACACGACATTGAAGCGAATGCCACGGCTGGCGTATTCGATGGCGAGCGACTTGGTCGCCGCGTTGATGCCGCCCTTCGTCAGCGACGCGAGCACCGAGGGCACGTTGGAGTTCGCGTGATCGACGAGGGTCGTCGAGATCGACACGACGTGTCCGGACCCGTTGCGCTCCATTGCGGCCACGGCAGCCTGCGTGATGTGGAAGAAGCCGGCGACGTTCGTCGCGATCTTCGAGTCGAAATCCTCTTGCGTGTATTGCGTGAAGGGCTTGGAGATGAAGATGCCCGCGTTGTTGACGAGACTGTCGATGCGGCCGAAGCGCTTCAGGCCTTCGGAGACGATGCGCTTGGCGGTCTCGGGCGAGGCGATGTCGCCGGCAACCGCCAGGATGTCCGGGTCATCGGAAGGCTTGATGGAGCGCGACGTGGCGATGACGCGGTAATTGCGCTCGCGCAGTGCCTTCACCAGGCCGGCGCCGATGCCTTGAGATGCGCCGGTCACGATCGCGACCTTTTGCTGAGTACTCATGATTCGATTGGACGTTCCTCGCCGAGTGGAGTGGCGAAATGCTCTTCGGTCGAGATTGACCGCCGAACAAATCTAGGCGCGCACCTGTCGGTATGAAATACCTGCCCTTAGGTAGACAGTCTTTCGCGCGCTGATCGAATGAAGGGCCGCACCCTGGCATTACCGTCCGCGGTGTAACGAGTGAAGTGAACGCGCCTGGCTTCATCGGGCGAGTGCTCCCCAATAGCATGAGTTCAACGTTTCACTGACTCAGGAGCTCTCACATGCAACTCATCTTCGTCGGCGACCCGATGTGCTCGTGGTGCTATGGCTTCGGCAAGGAGCTGTCCGCCGTGCTGCAAGCCCGGCCGGATCTGCCCCTGCAGATCGTGGTGGGCGGCCTGCGCGCAGGCGGCAGCGAAGTGCTCGACGAGGCGGGCAAGCAGTTCCGCCTGACGCACTGGGCTCGTGTGGAGGCCGCAAGCGGCCTTCCCTTCAACCGCGAGGCGCTCATGGCGCGCAAGGGCTTCGTGTATGACACCGAGCCGATCTGCAGGGCGGTCGTCGCGGCAAGGAACATTGCGCCCGAGGCGCCCTTGCTGGACGTCTTCAGGGCCCTGCAGCATGCGTTCTACGTCGATGTCCTGGACACGACCGCCCCCGAGACCCTGGCCCGCGTGACGGCGCAGGCACTCACGGTCGCAGGGCACCCCGCCACTGCGCAGGCCGTGCTGGACCAGTACCAGTCAACCGCGACGATCGAAGAGGCGCGTGAGGACTTCCGAAAGGCGAGGCGCTGGGGCATCAACAGCTTTCCGGCATTGCTGATGGAGGTGGGCGACGAGTTGTACTCCGTGGCCCCCGGGTACCGCAGCGCGGCCGAGCTTCTGTCCAGCATCGACGCACTGCAAGCGCGGGTTGCGCAAGCGAGCGCGGCGCACTAGCGGCAAACGCCGCCGGCTCATTGCCCGCGCTTGGCGTCGCTCGCGAGCTCCTCGGTGAGGAAGTCGATGAAGGCGCGCACGCGCAGGGCGGTGTGCTGGCGGTTCGGATAGATGAGCGAGAAAGGCCGCGAGCGCCCGCTCGATTCCGGCAGGAGCTCCAGCAGGCGACCGGTTGCGAGGTCGTCCTGCACGATGTAGCGGTAGGTCTGCAGCAGCCCCGCGCCCTGCCGCGCGAGCGTCACCGAGCCGAGGTAGTCCTCGACGCAGCGGTAGCTGGAGGACGGCTGCAGGTCGACGTCCACCCCGTCGCGGCGGAACAGCCACGGCACGGGCTGTCCGGTGCTGGGCAGCACGAACTGCAGGCATTCGTGGCCGGACAGATCGTCGATGGAACGCGGCGCGCGGGCATGCGCGAGGTAGGACGGCGCGGCGACGAGGACCAGCTCGGCGTCTTCGAGCTTGCGCGCGATCATGGTCGAGTCCGGCGGGGTGCGGCCGCGGATCGCGAGGTCGAAGTCCTCTGCGGTGAAGTCGATGTTCCGATTGCTGAGGTGGATCTCGAACTGGACATTCGGGTAGCGCGCGCGAAAGCGCGGCAGCAGCGGCAGCACGCGGTAGTGACCATAGGGCGATGCCACGCTCATGCGCAGCAGGCCGCTGGGCGCCTGCTGCTCGCCGGTGAGCTGGCTCTCGGCGTCGCGCATGAGGGCCAGGGCCTGGCGGCATTGCTCGAAGTACGCCCTGCCGCTTTCGGTCAGATGGATGCGGCGCGTGGTGCGCACGAACAGGCGCACGCCGAGGCGGTCCTCCAGGCGGGCGATCGATCGGCTCACCGCCGCCGGATTGAGCCCCGCGGACTGTGCGGCCGCGGTGAAGCTCTGCAGCTCCGCTGCAAGACAGAACAGCTCCAGGCTGCCGAGCATGATGTCGTCGAAGCGCCGACTCACGTGAACTCCCCGCGGGCAATGAAGTGCGAGAGTCTATGACCGCAGCGGGTCCGCGCGACCCGCTGCCCAGCGCGCGTCAGCGCTCCTGCAGACGCGCTTCCTTCGGATAGCTGATCGCGTAGTTCGCCGCCACGCGCGCGGTCTTGCCGGCGTCGAGGTCGAGGGTCCACATCGCCACGCCCGGTTGCTCCCGCCACGCCAGCTCGGCGGGCTGCGGCACGAACTTCGTGTCGATGCGCACCTGATCGTCCACCGACACCGGGGCCGCTTCGAGCACCTGCACGGCGATCGGCGTGCGGTGGCGGTTCTCGATCACGTAGGCGCGAGCGACCTTGCGTTCCGCCCGAGAGCCGACGAAGCCGCCGCTGCCGCGGCTGTCCTGCTCGGGCTCCGCTTGCACGCGCACGAGCTCGTCGCGTCCGAAGGAGAGGGAGACGCGTGCATCGCCCGACGCGTTCCAGTGGCCGTTGCCCACGAAGGCACCGTCTCGATAGAGCTGCAGCGGACCGGCAGGCCAGACGCCGGAGGGTTGCGCCATGTCGGCAATGAGGAAGGCACTCGCGTCGATGCGCGGGCTGGTGCGCACCGCGAGCGTGGCCGAGTCTTCGTGCTGGCCCAGCGCGATCGCGACACGCTGGCCGCTGGAGGGCACGTCGATCGCCTGGGGCACGCTGAACTCGGTCGCGAAGCTGTTGTCGAACACGCTCACGTCGAACTGCGGCGCCTGATCGCGCGCACGCTGCGGTGGCGCGGCGGCGACGCTCGACAGGGTCGCCGCTGCCTGCGGCACGAAAGTGTCCGCATGCACCGGCGGCTCGACGCCGATGCGCCAGGGCCTGGGCAGAGCGCCGGTCGTCTCGCGCCGCGGCTGGCCGGTGGAGAGCATGAGCTTCACGCCGCGCCAGTCTTCGCCCGTGGCCTGCGCGACCAGCGCCTGGCGTTCGATGCGGACCCTGCGCGCCGTGGTGTCGAGCATGGCGCGGTACGCCGGCGTCCACCCGGGGCCGCTGATCTGGTAGCTGAGCTTGACGTCCGCGTCGGTCGAGGCGGCGAGCGTCACGGTGACGGCGACCACGTTGCCGGCGTCGCCGCCTCGCGAGCGCGTGCGCTCGGCGAGCAGGGGATTGAGCTGCTTGTCGATGTCGGCTTGCCGGCGCGCGATCTGGCGCTGCTGCAGCAACGCGTCCTGCCCGGTGCGGCGCAGCGCGTCGGCCACCGCGGCAACGTTCTTCGGGTCCAGCGCGCTGTGCTTGCCGTCATCGCCGGGGCCGCTGAGGCCCTTGAGATAGCCGGTGACGAGGCCCAGCGCGTCGGACTGGGCCTGCAGCGCGTCCTTCTGTTCCTCGAGTTCGCGGATGCGTGCGTCGAGCGGGCTGGTCGAGCACTGCGCGGACAGCGCGCGCGGCTGCGTCAGCACCGAGGTCTCGCCCAGGCGCACCGAGGCGTCGGCCGACACCTGCAGGCTCTGCACGTCCAGGGTCGCAGGCAGGCAGGCGAAGGTCAGCGTCCTGCTGCCCGCCGCCACGCGTGCCACGCGTTCGACCGTGGCGCTGCCGGGGTAGACCTTGACGTGCGTGATCCGCGAGTCGGTGCGCGAGTCGGTGGGCAGTGGCGCGACAGCGGCCTGGGCGCAGGCGCCCGCGGCGAGCAGCATCAGGGCGCCGAAGCCGGCAAGAAGCGGGACCGGGGAATGTGCTTGCATGAATGCCTTCAGGGTGGATCGGGAGGGCGCGACGATAGCCCGCCCCCGCGCCGCCCAGGTGTCTCAGTGACCTGCTCGCAGCATCTCGTGCACGTCGTGCGTCATCACGGCAAGGTAGGCCGCGAGCCCGATGTAGTAGAGGCCGTACTCCCACTTCTGCCGTGTCGGCACCGCGTAGTAGGTTTGCGCCTCTTCGCTGTCCGGCTTGTACTTCCACGCCTTGACCAATTGCGGCCACGCCATCACCGCGATGAGGATCAGCATGGGGCTCGGGCGATACAGGAACAGCGCGACCAGGATCGGGGCGCCGATCAGCCAGATGCGCGGCGAGAGCACGGCGGTGATGCGTCCTCCGTCGAACGGCGAGAGGGGAATGAGGTTGAACAGGTTCAGAAAGAACCCGGCGTAGGCCACCGCGAGCAGCCATTGCTCATGGCTTTCCCGCGCCACGACGTAGCACGCGATCGAGCCGATGGTGCCCAGCAGGGGACCCCCCAGCCCGACATAGGCTTCCGTCTGTGCGTCGTGCGGCATGTCCTTGAGCTCGACCCAGGCGCCGATGAAGGGAATGAAGGTCGGCGCGCCCACGTTCAGGCCCTTCTGGCGCGCCGCCAGGTAGTGGCCCATCTCGTGGACGAACAGCAGGGCGATGAAGCCCGCGGCGTAGCGCCAGCCGTAGATGAACGCGTAGACCACGAGCGAGACGAGCATCGTCCCGCCGGTGGTCAGGAGCTTGCCGAACTTGAGCCCGGAGAAGAGCAGCAGCAGGAGCTTCATCGCTCAGCTCGTCTTCTTTCGCCCGAAGAGCTTGAGGATCGCGCCGCCGAAGCCCACGGCGGCCAGGATCAGCACCTTGGCGAACTTCGCGAGGAAGGCCGCCGCGACCGCGAACAGGCCCAGCTTCTTGGCGCCGACTCCGACCACCAGCGCTGCAAGCCCGTACTCGGCCACGCGATCGGTCGAGGCGGAGAAGTCTTCGTAGCGCTTGCCGTTCTTGTATTCGAGCGAGGAGAGCAGCGTGCGCGCCGAGTCCTTGTAGGTGGGCAGCTCCTTCAGGTCGGTCACGAGGTTGACCGTGAAATAGCCTTCGCGGCCCAGCGCATAGGTGTTGTAGTTGACGCCCTGCTCGACGCTTGCCGGCGCACCCTTGCTGCGCGAGGCCATCGCCCAGGCCAGGCGATGCGTGGAGGCGTCGTAGGCGGGACGCTCCGCCCAGCCGACGATCTCCAGTGGCGGCACACCCATCTTCTCGCGCTCGGCGTTGGCGTGCTCGGTGCCTTCGCGGTAGGACTTGAGCAAGTCGTCGGCATTCCATTCGCGCGCATCGTCGTCCTTCACGAAGCCGGCCGCCTCATAGCGGATCGTCGCGAACCAGGGACCGCCGTGCTCGGGGAAGACAAGCCCCTGCAGGCGCTCGTCCTGTCCCGGATTGCCCATGGCGTTCATGACGCGCGTTGCATGCGGCTGCGGCACGAACACGTGCCCCGCCGGCAGCTTGAGCGTGGCCTGGCCTGCCAGCTCGATCTCCTGCGGCCCTGCCTTCGCGGCCTGCCTGGCCTCTTCGAAGACCCGCTTGGCGGCCTCCTCGGACTGCGGCCACGCGCAGGCCGACCAGATCATGAGAAATGCGGCCAACAAGGCCCGACGACATCCGTCTCGCAGCATCGATGCACTCCTGCGTGGTGGTTCGCTTCCCGACCCCGGGACTGGCCGGCGGACTGTACGAAGCACGGGGGCTGCAGGCACGCTTGCAGGACCGCAAGCCCACCATCGGGGGCTCTCGCCCGCCAACTCTTCACGGCGCGGTGTGGTGCGAGAGCCGCGCGCAATGCGCCCGCTCGATCAGCGCATGCAGTACCACCACGCGCCGTCGTCGTGCAGCTCGCGCGCGATCTCGCCGCGGTGCAGCAGGTAGTTGAGGCAGGCGATGCTCTCGCCGGTCGCGAGCCCCAGCAGCCCCGGGTCGGTCTCGGTGATGCTGCGCTTGAACAGCGCGCTGAAGGTGTCGACCGCGCGCAGGGGCTCGGCCAGCGCGCGCCTGAGCCGCTCCAGGGACTGCTCCTGGCCTTCGCGCAGCCGCGCCAGCCGTTCGTGCAGGCCGCGAAAGCACTCGTTGTGCGCGGGCAGCACCAGGACGTCGTCCGGCACGGCCTGCTCGAGCTTGTCGATCGACGCGAGCCAGTCGGCCATCGGATCGGCGTCGGGCTCCATGGCGTACACGGAGATGTTCGACGAGATGCGTGGCAGCACCTGGTCGCCGGAGATGAGCA
>Ga0134124_10001752_pt1 | contig 17420 bp, 10 predicted proteins | sample KB304_FD_96880 | JGI IMG/M metagenome (GOLD analysis project Ga0134124, IMG submission 96880) | Terrestrial soil microbial communities without Nitrogen fertilizer from Kellogg Biological Station, Michigan, USA - KB3-0-4 | ecosystem: Environmental > Terrestrial > Soil > Unclassified ...
ACTGGTACGACCCGGGGCGCTTCTGGAGCGGCGACGGCCTTCCACTCGCCCCCAGATACGCCCTCGGCGCCGAGATCGCCGTCGAGATCCCGGACTGACGCTCCGCCTGAAAGCGGTAGGTCGAGGCAGCCGCGCTATAGCACGGCCCCAGTCCTCGACCGACGTCGTGGACGGCTTTCGGGGCTGGCACCAATGCGCGAGCGGCAACGGGGTGTGATCGTAGGCCGGGTGTCGCTCACCGTGCTGATCGTCGATGACCAGGGGGACTTCCGTACTGTCGCTCGGTTGCTTCTCGAGCGCGGCGGTTACCGGGTCGTCGCGGAGGCCGCGACGGGCGGCGAGGCCCTGGCGGCGGCCGCGCGGCTGCGCCCGAGGGTCGTGCTGCTCGACGTGGGGCTGCCCGACGTCGACGGGTTCACGGTCAGCCGTGAGCTCCCGCAGGGCTGGGTCGTGGATCAGGGCCGCGACCCGGCGCCCGTCGCGTTCCACGAACCTGATGGCGCGCGCTCGGTCGGAGCTGGGGAGTTCTACCGCCGCGCCGTCCACGTCGACGAACTCGCCCGATTCCGGACGCCAGTACGCGACCTGCAGGGACGGGGCACCCAACGCCCGCGCCAACGGCCCATGCAGGGCCGACCCAGGCTGCGGCTCGGCCAGGCTGGCCAGCAGATCCCCGACCGCGGTACGCCCGAGGCGCACGCGCAGCACGCCAGCCAGGTGGGCGGCAGCGCGGGCGGATCGAACACCGTCCTCTCGCTCCCGCAGGGCGGCGGCGCGCTGCACGGCCTCGGCGAGAAGTTCTCGCCGGATCCGCACACCGGCACCGGTGCCTTCACCGTTCCGCTCTCGGTCCCGTCGGGCCGCAGGGCGCCACCGGCCTCTTCAGCCTGGACCCGCAGCCCGAGCTGCTGGCGCCGTTCGAGGGCCTCGGCGTCGAGACGCACTGGGAGCTGCGGATGCCGAAGGCAGCCAATCCCTTCGACTACACCTCGATCACCGAGGTCCGGATCGCTATCGAGTACACCGCGCTGCACAGCGAGGACCACGCGGCGCGGGTCCGCCAGCAGCTCAGCCGGGACGCGTCCCACGACCGGGCGTTCGGTTTCACCCTCGGGCTGTCGGACGCCTGGAACGCCATCAGCAAGCCGAAGGCCGGCACCGCCCCGACCGCGCGTTTCACCACGACTCGGAGCGATTTCGCGGCGAACCTGACGGACCTGGCCATCCAGCACGTGACGCTGATGTTCGCCCTGTCCGACGGGCCGGGCCTGACCATCGTCGTCGACCACCTGCGCCTCACCCAGAAAGGTCGGGCACCCGCCGGCGGAGGCGGCTCGACCACCGACGGCGTGCTCAGCACCCGCCGCGGCAACGCGAGCTGGAGCAGCCTGCAGGGGCGGGAGCCCATCGGAGACTGGGAGCTGGCGCTGCCGAACACGGCCGAGGCGCGGTCCTGGTTCAGCGACCAGCGAATCACCGACATCCTCCTCGTCCTGACCTACTCCGGCCGGACACCCAAGTGGCCAGAGTAGGCCGCGCTCGGGTTCACCGTGCTCGCGGCCGAGGTGGTTAACCACGGACGCCGGGGCCTTCTACGGGAGGCGTCAGGTCTGGCCTCCCGCGGGAGTCAGCTCTCGGCCGGGGGGATATTGGGGTTGAGCCGGAAGCGGTTCTCCGGGTCATAGTCACGCTTGATCTGCCGGAGGCGTTCGACGTTGCGTCCCCAAGCCCTCGCCCGGTCGGCGTCATTGAGATCGGCGTCGCCGCCGAAGTTGAGGTAGGTGCCGGACGCGGCCCGCAGTGCGACGGCTTCACCATATGCCTCGCGCACCCAGCGGACATTCGCGTCGTTGTCGGCCGGGTCCAGCCAGTTTCCGTCCAGGCTGAGGATGTACCGGGCGCTGCGATCACCGAACGCGGTTTCTGTCGCCCCGACCCGCGACATGGCGCCACCCAGCAGCGGCGCGTGTACCAGGGTCTTCGGGTGCGGACGGTCCTGGCCGACCCGGACCATGAACGCGATCGCGTCCTCGTCGAGTCGGTCCAGGTAGACGGACTTCCAGTAGCTCTGCAGCTCGCCCTTCGGGAAGAGCGGGTCGAGGCCGGACTGCGCCGTCCGGTAGGAGAGGGCTTCGCTCATGTCGGCGAGCGGCCTGCCGAGCTCGGCAAGCTCGCGGCACGCCCGTCGGCCCTCGTTCGGGTCACCCGCGTACAGGGCGGCCGTGATGAGCACGTCGCGGTTGTGTACGGCGGGCGGGAATGCCGGCACCGCTGGCAGTGACCAGAACATAGCGCGGCTGGTGAGCTCGTCGGGGGCCGTGGACATCCAGTCCCGCCAGCGCGGAAGTACCGCGGCGGCCGCGTCGATCGGGTAGACGACCATTCCGTTCCAGACGACCGGACCAAGCGGATAGGCCTCGAACTCGAAGGACACCACCACGCCGAAGTTGCCACCGCCGCCGCGCAGCGCCCAGAACAGGTCCGCACGTTCGGACTCGCTGCACCGCACAATTGCACCGCGGGCTGTCACGACCTCGGCCGCACGCAACGCATCGCAGGCCAGCCCGTACTTGCGGTGGAGCCAGCCGATTCCGCCACCGAGCGTCAGCCCGGCCACCCCCGTAGTCGACACCACCCCGCCAGGCACCGCGAGCCCATGCAGTTGCGTCTCGCGGTCGACGTCGCCCCAGGTCGCGCCGCCCGCCACCCGCACACGCCGCTGTTCCGGGTCCACCCAGACACCCCGCATCGCCGACAGATCGATCATCAATGCGTCGTCAGCCGTAGAGGTTCCGGCGATACTGTGGCCGCCGCCCCGGATGGCGACGAGAAGGTCCCGCGCCGCGGCGAGTTTGAGGGCGTCGACGACGTCGGCTGTCCCGGAGCACCGGATGATCAGACCTGGCCTGCGGTCGAGCATGGCGTTCTGGATGACCCGAACCTCGTCGTACCCGACATCGTCCGCGGTCAGAACCTGCCCGCGGAAGATGGCGCGGATTTCCTCGACCGTCTCATCCGAGAGCCTCTGCCGCTCGCCTCCCAGCGTGAGCACCTGTGCCGACATGGACTGCGCCTCCCCCCTCGCGCCCGCTGATGTCCGCCGGTGGGCACCGGGTCTGCGTTCCTTGCCCCTTCAGGGTCGCCCTACGACCGGGTCTTCGCAAAACGACCCGGAAGGGCGACCAGGCATTGGGTCCGGCGCCAGTCGGCCAAGCGCGGTGGGGGCGGTGGAGTCCGCCGGGCGTCTGGTCGGGGACCGTCCGGGCGTGCTTGGCTGGCGCCATGGACGACAAGGGGATTTTCGCTCAGATCAACGCACTGGTCGCCGAGGAGCACGACCTGCGGTCCAAGCGGGCGGCCGGCGCGATCGACCCGGAGGAGGAACTGTCGCGGCTCCGCCACGTCGAGGCCTCGCTCGACCAGTGCTGGGACCTGCTGCGCCGCCGCGACGCGCTGCGCGCCGTGGGCAACAACCCGGATGACGCCCGGCCGGCGCCGATCAGCCAGGTCGAGGGATACGTCCAGTAGCGCCCTGTTCAGCGGCGCGTGTCGTCGGGACCTCCGCGGGCGAACGCCGGACGGAACGCGGTGACCGCCCGGGTGGCCGCATCCCCGGGTTCCTCCCCCTCCCCGGGGGCCGCGCCCTCGCCCGGGTGCACGAGCGGCAGGCGGATGCTGAACGCCGCGCCGCCCTCCGGGGCGACACCCGCCGCGGCCGTCCCGCCGAGCCGGGCCGCGAGCCGGCCGACGAGCGCGAGCCCGAGGCCGGTGGAGACCGGCCGCAGGCCGCGGTACCGCTCGTAAAGGGCCGACCGGTCGAACGCGACCCTCAGATCGTCGGCGGTCAGGCCCGGCCCTCCGTCGCGGACCTCCAGGACCCCGGCCGCCACTAACCCGGCCGGCCCGTCTGGCCCGCCCCGCTCCGCGCGGGCGGCGAGCACGATCGGCGCGCCCGCCGGTACGACCCGCAGCGCGTTCTCGGCCAGGCCGTCGAGGATCTGGCGCAGCCTGGTCGCGTCCGTCACGACGACGACCGGCCGGCCCCGCGGCTCCTCGACCAGCAGCGGAATCCCCTCGGCGGCGCATCGGCGGCGCCACACCTCGGCCGCGTCGGCGAGCACCCGGCCGAGGTCGACCGGCGCGAGGTCCACCGGGAAGTCGTCGGCGTCGAGCCGCGCGAGGGCGAGCAGATCCTGGACGAGCCGGTCCAGGCGCAGCGCCTCGTCGAGAATGACCTGGCCCGCCCGCGAGGTCTCAGCCGGCGGGGTGACGTCGTCGGCGAGTGCCTCGGCGAAGCCGCGGATAGCCGTCAGCGGGGTGCGCAGCTCATGCGAGACGGACAGCAGGAACTCCCGCTGGCGCGCCTCGCTGGTCGCGAGCGCCCCGGCGAGGCCACCGAGGGCGTCGGCGACGTCGGCGATCTCGGCCGGCCCGCCGGCGGGCAGCGCGAGGGCGAGATCGACGTCGCGACGGCCGCCGGCCAGGGCGTGGGCCGCGCCGGCGAGCGCCCGCAGCGGCCGCGCGAGCCAGCGGGCGAGCAGCAGCCCGGCGACGGTCGCGGCGGCCAGCGCGACGACCAGCGCCACCAGCAGCCGCCGGCCCTCGCTGACCATCAGCCGCCGCGCGACCGACACGTCCTGGATTAGCAGCAGCGTGTCGCCGCCGGACAGCGGCCGGGAGGCGACGACGACGCGGCGGCCGGCGGCGGTACGCACGACCGTGTTCCGGCTGGTCGCGACGAGCCGGCCGCGGGTCGCGGCGGACAGCACCGGCACCCGCCGGCCGTCCGCGGCGCCCAGCGCGATCGTCTCCCGGCCGTCCGGGCCGAGCACGACCAGGCTGATCTGCTGGGCGCCGGCGGCCCGGGCGAGGTCGGCGCGCAGCCGGTTGTCGCGGTCGCGCAGGTCGGCGAGCGCCCCGGGGCGGCGGGCGAGGTCCGCGACGAGGTCGGCCTGGCGGCCGAGCACCCGGCGGGCCTGCGTCTCGCTGGCCCGGCCGAGCTGCCCCAGGAAGATCGCTCCGGTGACGATCACCGCGAGCAGCGCGACGACCGTCGTCACGAACGCGGTCCGCGACCCGAGGCCCCGGCTACGCCAGCGCGGGCCACCGACCGGACGCCAGGGCCACCGGGCGTCGTTTGCCCGCCGGGCGCCGTCAGGCATCGGCGGTGTACCCGACGCCGCGGACCGTCCGGATCGGGGAGGTGTCGCCGAGCTTGGCGTGGACCTGTGCGACGTGGACGTCGACGGTCCGGGTGCCGGCCGCCGCCTGGTAGCCCCAGACCTGGGAGAGCAGCCGCTCGCGGGTGAACACCAGCCCGGGGCGGGCGACCAGCGCGGCGAGCAGGTCGAACTCGGTGGCCGTCAGCGCGACCGGGGCGCCGCCGGCCGCCACCAGGCGCCGGTCCAGGTCCAGCTCGACGGTGCCGGCCCGCAGCGTGCGCGTCCCTGGCCGGGTCGGCTCCGGCCCGGCGCGGCGCAGCACGGCGCGCAGCCGGGCGACCAGCTCGCGCGGCGAGAACGGCTTGACCAGGTAGTCGTCGGCGCCGAGCTCCAGGCCGAGAATCCGGTCGACCTCGTCGTCGCGGGCGGTCACGAACAGCACCGGCGTCCAGTTCTCCTCCGCCCGCAGCGCCCGCAGCACGTCCCGGCCGTCGAGGCCGGGCAGCCGGACGTCCAGCACGAGCGCGACCGGCGCGAGCTCCCGGGCGGCGGCCAGCCCGGCCGCGCCGTCCTGGCGGACCTCGACGCCGAAGCCCTCCCTGGTCAGGTACAGCCGGATCAGGTCGCTGATGTGCGGCTCGTCCTCAACCACCAGGACGAGCCCGGTCTGCGCGCGCGGCGCCAGCCCGGGCTCGGTCGCGATCGCGATCCCGGGCGGGGGCGCGCCAGAAATGGGTGGAAGGGTGGGCACCCGTCCAGTGTGCGGCCCGCCGACCAGCGGCGGGCGGGCGGCGGACCGCTTCCTTACCGTCCTCGAACATGGCGGCGACCGGCCGCTGACGGTCCGCTGCCAGGGTCTTCCCCGTGGCCAGTTCTCGCTCGGATCTCGCGTTCCTCTACCGCCGGGCGGCATTCGGCGCGACCCCGGCGGAGCTCGACGCCGCGGTCAGCCGCGGCTACGGCGCGAGCGTCGACGCCCTGCTCGGCGCACAGCCGGCGGCACCGCTGGAGCCCGTGCCGACGTTCGACCCACTGCCGAAGAGGGGCGGCGCCGACCCGACGGCACGCGCCGCGTACGCGAAGGCCGTGCGCGAACAGGCGACGGCGCTCGCCGGGTGGTGGGTGCGGCGGATGGTCGCGACCGACGCTCCGTTCACCGAGAAGCTGGCGTTCTTCTGGCACAGCCACTTCGCGACGTCGATCGCGAAGGTGCACTCCGCGCCGATGATGCTCACCCAGAACCAGATCTTCCGCGGGATGGGCCTCGGCGCGTTCGACGCGCTAACGCTCGCCGTCGCGCACGACCCGGCGATGCTGGTCTGGCTGGACGCCGGCCAGAACCGCAAGGAGCACCCGAACGAGAACTTCGCCCGGGAGCTGATGGAGCTGTTCACCCTCGGGATCGGCAACTACACGGAGACCGACGTCCGGGAGGGGGCCCGCGCGTTCACCGGCTGGCGGGTCGGGAAGGGCAGGACCGGCTTCCAGGTCACCGCCGCGCAGCACGACGACCGGACGAAGACCGTCCTGTCGAAGACGGGCGACCTCAGCGGTGAGGATGTCATCGCCCTGGTGACGCATGCGGCGGCGTCGCCGCGCTGGGTGTGCGGCCGGTTGTTCAGCCGGTTCGCGGCCGCGACGTCGCCGGACGCCAACCCGGCGGCGGACGTGATGCTGCCGGCCTACGGACCTGGCCTCGACGTGGGCGCGGCCGTGAAGGCGATGCTGCTGTCCCCGGCGTTCCTCGCCACCCGGGGACAGCTCGTCCCGCAACCGGTCGAGTACGTCGTCGCGGTCATGCGCGCCCTCGGCCTACGGGTCGCCCCGGCGTCGGCCGACGGAGCCGGGAAGGCGACCGACGCAAGCCCGGGCCCGGGCTTGCTGACCCAGAAGTCAGTGCTGACGGCGCTCACCGGGCTCGGCCAGGTGCCGTTCGCGCCGCCGAGCGTCGGCGGCTGGCCGTCGGGTGCCGCGTGGCTGACGACGGCCGCCACCAGCGTCCGGGTGAAGTTCGCCGCCGCGGCGGCCACGGCCGCCGACCTGTCCGCGATCGCCGACGAGCCGGCTGGCTCCCGCCCCGACGCCGTCGCCCACCTGCTGTCCGTCGACGGCTGGTCGGCCACCACCAGCGCGGCACTCGCCGCCGCGGGCGGCAACCCGGCCCGCCTCGTCGCGCTCGCCATGCTCTCCCCCGAATACCTGACGGTCTAGCCGCGACTGCCAAGGTCAGCCCGTCACCATGATCGGCGCTTGTGCCCCCAAGTGGTCACGAAACAGGCTCAGTTACGACCACCGGAGGGCAGAAATGGCGATCATGAAGACGCCGGGGTGGGGCGAACCTTGTCGGAAGCGGTTTTAGGTAGGACCCGACGAACCACTCACGGACGGTCCAGGTCCTGGTTACCAGAGGCCTGCCGGTCCAGGAAAGGTAAGGGACGCAACCGATGCCGTTCGACCGACGCCGGTTCCTGCTCGCCTCGGGCGTGACCGGCGGGCTCGCCGCCGCCGCCGGCGCCGGGGTCCTTGGCTACCACGAGCTGCACCACGCGGCCAGCGAGCAGCCGCTCGCCGGCGGTGGCGTGCTGGTCGTCGTCACGCTCTACGGCGGCAACGACGGGCTGAACATGGTGATCCCGGTCGACGACCCGGCCTACGCCTCGGCGCGGCCCGCCCTCGCCTACTCGGCCGACGAGGCTCTGCCGCTGAACGACGGGCTCGCGCTGCACCCGTCCCTGAAGGGGCTGCGCGATCTGTGGGACTCGCACCAGCTCGCGATCGTCCGTGGGGTCGGCTATCCGAAGCCCGACCACAGCCACTTCCGGTCCATGGCGATCTGGCAGACAGCGTCGCCGGACACGGTCGTGCCGACCGGCTGGCTGGGCCGCTGGCTCGACGCCCAGGCAGCGGCCGACCCGAAGGCCGCGGGCAGCGTGCCCGCGCTGCGGGCGATCTCCATCGGCCCGACGCTCGCGCCGCTGGTCGTCGGCGCGTCGACCGCCGCGGCCGCCGTGCCGACCGGGACGTTCAAGGCCCCGGGCGGTGCGCTCGGCCAGGAACTGCAGCTCCTCTACCGCCCCGATCCGGGCCGGTCGGGGCCGCTGGCCGCGCGGGCCGCGTCGTCCGGCGCCGACCTGTTCACCGTCGCCAGCGCCTTGGCCCCGGTGCTCGCGTCCCGGACTGACCAGGACCAGTCGCGGACGGGCCAGCTCGACAACGGCACCGACTCGACCGGGGGCACGTCGAGCACGCGGACGGGCGCGAAGGCCGACGCGGGCGAGCTCGGCGAACAGCTTGACGTCGTCGCCGCCTGCATCAGGGCCGGGGTGCCGACCAGGGTGTACTCGGTGAACCTCGGCGGGTTCGACACGCACACCGAGGAGAAGGCCACGCAGGCGAAGCTGCTCGACCAGCTCGACGCGGCGCTCAGCCAGTTCCAGACCGCCGTCGCCGCGAACCCGCACGGCGCGGGGGTGACGACGCTGGTCTACTCCGAGTTCGGCCGCCGAGTCGCCGCGAACGCCAGCGGCGGCACCGACCACGGCACCGCCGGGCCCGTCCTGGTGCTCGGCTCCCGGGTGCGCGGCGGCTTCTACGGCGACCAGCCGAGCCTGACCAACCTCGACGACGGCGACCTGAAGGCCTCGACCGACTTCCGCTCCGTCTACGCCACCGCCCTCGAACGGGTCCTCGGCACCGACGCCGGAGCCGTCCTCGGCCCGAACGAGAAGTTCCCCCGACTCGCCTTCCTCTGACCGCCTGGACCCGTCCGACCCACGGGCCGTCGCTGGCCCGTTGGAACAAGCGGCCGTCACCGCGTGCCCGTCGGCTCTTCTTCTGACCGGCCGGCTTTTCTTCGGGTTGGAAGCCGAGTCACCGGCCGCGTCCTCGGTGGGCCGGGCGCGTGCTGGACTCGTCAGGGTCCGGTCGCTGCGGAGTCGCTGACCTGGACACGAAGAACATCCGCCCGTCGATGCGCCTACGCATTGACCACTAATCTCGAGCACCGGCCAACGCCCTATCTGGGCTGAGCCGTCCCGAGCCGCGCCACGGTCCAATCGATCGACTCCTGAAGGATCGGCCGCGCCCGATCGATCGACCTCGGCACGATCGTTCCCTCCCATACCGGGAGTGGATCTCGGCCACGCGCGCTGCGAACGTCATCCGCTGGCCCTGCGATCCGGTCGTCAGGTCGCCATGCACAGCGCGTTTATCATCGCGGACGTCTCCAGCTCCCACGCCGCCAGCTCTACCGAAAGCCCGCGCTCCTCTGCTTCGATCCGCGCACAGGAGTGATGAGCGACGAGAGCGCAGAGCCGGCGCGACGCGTGCGACGTCTCCAGGTAACGCCCCATCGACCGTGTGAAGCCGCGGGTGCGCGATCTCCGGTTACCCGATGTCATGCAGCCAGGCCGCGGTCACGAGGAGGTCCCGCTCGTCTGGATCGACCGCGCCCGAGATCTCCCGGGCGGCTGTCGCGACCGCTTGGACGTGCCGCCACCGATCTCCAAGCGGCGCCAGCAGACCGCCAGCCAGCCGCTCAGCAACCGCTATCTTCACGCCGCCGAGCCTACGCACCGTCAGCGACCAGGTCAGTACGACACAACGCAGTACCCAGCAGAGCCAGGACCACAAGCCCGCCGTCTGCGCCGCGCGCCCCGCGCGCCCCGCGCACCCCGCGCTGGAGCCCGCTGAAGCCCGCAGCCTGCCAAATTGCCCGTTCTGAGATCAAGCGCTAACCCGCGCGGCGGCTGCGCGCGGCGCTGGCGCCGTGCTCCCGGCGCATCGCGTAGATCGAAGCATCGATCACCACGCCGAAATTTTGCTTAGCGAAAGTCTCCTACCGCCGCAACCCATCGCGCCTTCTCTGCGACTCTTACGCCATGCATGACGGGGGCTTGCAGTCGACAAGCAAATGGGCGAGATCCAACCGGCAGTACTGGGATCGCTACGCAGGTATCTACAACACTCTTTACTCGGACCGCTGGTCATTCTACGAAAATCTCATTGTAGACGCTAATATCCAGAACTCAGTAGGCGGTTCCTACGACCAACTGATCCTCGATCTCGGGTGTGGGACGGGATACGGAGCGCGGACCACGGCACACCTTTTCCCCGGCCGACAATATGTCGGTCTGGATATCTCTGGAGCGAGCCTTTCGGTCCTTATCAAGGAGGTTGATTCCGCGCTTGCCGTACATGGAGACATGGCGGCACCCCTACCTTTTAACTCTAGCACCTTTACAAGCGTAATTGCCCTATTTACAGCATTTTCTTATTCATCGGCGTGGACTCACACAATTGCTGAGATCTCTAGGACGCTCGTTCCGGGAGGAACCATATATATCTCAACTCTAAATTATTGGGCACTTCGCCGCCTTGTTCGGGGCAAGTTCAAAGCGCGGGAGTGGTACAGAACTAGACACGTGCCTCGGAGATCACCATTTACGGCCGACGCCGTCCCCGCACAAACCCACCGGCGACGAATAATGGTACGTGAACTTCAACGACACAATTTCGAAGACATTGAGCTTTTCCCGATGGGAGTCTTATCAGGAGTCTGTGAAAGCCCTCGCCTCTTTCACTTAGACCAGATGCTCCTCAGAAGCTTCGGCGGGTTGGCCCACATGATTGACTACTGCGCGGTAAAGAGCCCATGAGTGAACGATTCGACTTTTTCATCAGCTACTCCTTTCGAGACAGCGCCCGTGCAGACGAAATCGTTCGCCAACTTCAGGATGCGGGATACACTGTCGCGATTCTTCCAAGTTCGGCCACCCCTGGCCAGAATTTCGTGGCGCAGATACATGACTATATGTCAAATGCGAGATTTGTATTGGCGCTTGTCACCGAGTCATATCTCAGATCTCCATATGCCACTGCCGAATGGATGGCAGCATGGGCCGAAGACCCTCTCTCCAGTCGCCGGAAGCTTATTCCCATTCGCCTCGACCCGATACCGATGCCAGGACTCCTTAGTTCTATAGTTTATGTCGATCTAAGTGATATTTCCAGGAATGCGCTCGACAATGTCCTGACGAGCAGCCTTCGAGCAATCGTTGCCGACGATGGAGCCGATGCCTTACAATATCTCTCCAGACCGCTAGGCACAGAAAGGAATTCTAATCAGATGGCAAGAATCTGGAGGCTGCCCCTACCTCGAAATCATAATTTTGCGGGAAGGCGAGAACTACTTGCGGATGTCGGCCGACCAGTTGAAGACTCGTTCAATGTTCCGATTGTCGCGTTGACAGGAATGGGAGGCGTAGGTAAAACTCAAACGGCACTTGAGCACGCCTACGGTCTGCTACCAGACCTTGATGTCGTTTGGTGGGTCACGGCCGAAGAATCCTCCAACGCGTTGAGCGAAATTGCGCAGCTTACGAGCGAACTTGAGAGGGCAGGAAGAATCACGCAGTCCGACGCGGAAGATCCACGCGCGGCGATTACCTGGCTAGAAAGGCACTCACGCTGGCTGCTCGTGCTGGATAACGCAGAGAGCCCTGGCGAGGTTATTGATTTCATCCCCAGAATGGGGCAAGGGCAGGTAATAATAACCTCAAGATATCTGGCCTGGGACGGGATTGCGAAAGTAATTGCAGTCCAGCCCTTTTCGCGCGTCGAATCAATTGCGTATTTGCAGGAACGCACCGCAGATCCGGATGAGAACGCCGCATCAGAGTTGGCGGAGCTTCTCGGCGGTCTCCCGCTTGCTCTTGAACAGGCTGCAGCCCTCGTGGTGGAGACTCAGACGCTAGGTCTCGCTGGATATCTCGACCAATTTGAAAGAAGGCGAGATGCTCTCGTCGATAGAGGCCGTCTCGTCGGATACGAAAGAACCCTCGCCACGGTCTGGGATATTTCTTTTGAGAAGATCGATAGGCAGCCGGAATCTAATACTCTGCTAAATCTGATTGCCTTCCTAGCTCCCGATGATATTCCGATACGAACATTGCTCTCGGGGGCTCCAGCACCGATCCAGCCAAGACTGTCAGACCTTGCCGACCCGCTCCGATTGGCGACTGCCGTCGCTGCGCTCCGAAACACCTCTCTGGTGACGGCCAAAGGCGAGCGCCTCACAATTCACCGCCTGGTGCAGGATCGCGCGTCGGCGAGACTCAATCTCGCTAGACGCAAAGAGTGGGTGTCGGCCGCCGTGGAACTCGTCGGGCGAGTCTTTCCAGCCGATGGACATGATTCTGATAGCTGGCCCGTGTGTGAGCGACTAATTGCGCACGCGCTGCAAGTAACAAAACACGCGAGAGATCTTGATGTGTCTATTGCTGCCGCCGCAGACCTCCTTAAGCGAGCTGCAGGTTATCTCGGCAGTCGGGGTGGCCCAGCTGCGGGACTTGCACATGCGAAAGACGCGGCTGAGATGGCCACAGTGGGATATGCAGGTCAACCCGCCGTCATTGCAGAGTACTGGGAAATGACTGGCGGCTACACAGGACACGTGGGCCAGCTCGCGGAGGCGCGAAGAATCTTGGAAGACGCTCTAGACACGCTCGGCGCCACGTCTGGAACGCCAGCAGGCGATATTGTTGCCGTAAAGATATTGAGACAACTTGCATGGATTCTTGTCGATATGGGACATCCCGACGAAGGGCTCGTGCGGATCGAGCAGGCGCTGCTTCTCGCTCGTAGAGTTCTTCCTTCAAACGATCCGGCGATGGAGCGGCTTCTCGACACATATGGTTGGATTCTCTTTGAACTTGGCCTTTTTGATCAAGCAAAGAATCAGATGGAAGATGCACTGAGAATATCGGAGGAAATTTATAGCGATCGAGACCCGCGCCTAGTACAGAATCTCGATACGCTAGCGGATGCTCTAATCGAACTCGGGGACTTGGACGGCGCATCAGAACATCTTTGGCGCGCTCAACATATCGCGACAAACATCTATGATGACAACCACCCGCGCCTGTCAGAGGTTCTATGGACAATGGCGAGGCTTCTCCAAAAGATGGGGCAGATAGGCACCGCTCTGGTCTACGCGAACAAGGCTGTAAGTGGCGCTGAGGCGGGAGCGCACCGACACCCGGATTCCTTTCTCTTTCGAGCGACCCTCGGGGAGATACTAGTGCAATCCGGAAAGATCGAAGAGGGGGTGCGTACGCTGAGAAGTGCGAAAGACGCCGCGCAAGGGGCTATGGGTGCAGATCATCCACGCTTTCGCAGGATCGACGAGATCGTCAGTCAATATATTTGACCGACTCATCGAGAATTTCTACCGTCCGCACTTACCGCCCCATTACTTATACCAAGTGACCGGGTTTGCGACCTGCGCGAGCAGGATATTCCACTCTGCCGAACTTACTTCGAGTGTCTCCTCGGGAGGGCCCGGAGAGAAAATGATCCGAGGAACCGCGAGGAGGTCTTGCGTTATAACAAGGTGAATGGAGCTTGGCAGACCAAGCGGCACGGCGCACCCAGGCCGGCATCCTGTCTCACGAGTAAGATCCTCCGGAGACGCCTGCATCACTCGATCTCCGACGACGTCACGGAGCTTCTTCCAGTCGACGCGAGCAGTCTCAGTGGTGACAAACATGACATATAGTCCCTTCTTGGTTTTAATAAAGAGGGACTTCGTCTCGACCCCCGTAAGAAGAAACGCCCGCCTGACGTCTGCTGCAGCCTGGTAATCGAGCACGGGTTGATGGGTCAGCGGAGTGAACTCGACCCCTGCCTTTCTGAAGATTTGCTCACACTCCCTGCGGACAGTGAGCGGCGTCCGAATATCTTCGACGGTCATCGTTGTTCGCTCAACTTTCGTAGTCTAGTTGACAGTTGCCTCGGACTAGCGCGCGGATCGGCAAGCGACGACATCGACGCGAACTCGACCAGATGCGGTCCGGCCAGTGGTCGCCTGCGGGTAGTACGAGGATATCGGGCAGATCCAGTTGTCGATGGTGTCGTGATCCCCCACCTTGATGGCTGCTGGCGCGTGGTCGGCCTTTTGAACCACAGCTTACCGGCGTTGGCCAACGCCGACGAACCTCGGCGTGCGCAACGCACGGGTGCGCGAAGTGGCTTTTCGCCGGCCGGGCCACGTCCCTAGACCTGTCTTCCGCACGTGCGTGCGGTGAGACCGTTGCTTGTTCTCTTGTTCGGACCGGGTCGGGTTGATCGTATTCTGTAGTGGCGGGTCTGGGACTGTTCGGGGCTGTGTCGGTCGCGAGGGACTACGGGCCGCCGAGCGTTGAGAAGCCGCTCGGTGCGCTCCCCGTCGTGCGCGACTAGCTTGTGGAGAGCCGGATGCCTGGCCAACAGGCACGTCCGGTGTGCGCCGTGAGGCGCTCTGTTGGATCCCCAGCGCAGCTGGGATGGATTCGGAGGAGCATCCTTGGGTTCGCTGGCTTACCTTGATCCGAAAGGTGCGGCACGACGCGAAAAGCCGGCCTGGGTCCGGCTCATGGCCATGCGACGGCGCAAGACACTCGTCACCTGCCGGCCATGCCACGAAGCCATCCACGCCGGACGACCTTCCAGGCAACCCACGGCATAACCACTGGAGAGCCCGTTGCGGTTAACGCCGCCCGGCGGGTTCGGCGGGGGCCGACGGAAAAGGACCCAACCAGGGCACCTCGCCGGCGGCCTACCCGACTCGGGAGGCGGTTCGCAGAAACGGGCTGGTCGAAAGGCCGGTACCGCGCCCCGGGCCGACCTCACTCGATCTCGCTGCATGGCGCCTATCCCGAGGTCGAAGAGGACTACGCGACCCCGCGCTACGGCCGTCCCAAGGACCGCCGGTGATCTCAAGCAGGTCCAGACCGGCCTGGCGACCAGCGGTGACGGCGGGATCCCGCTGGTGCACCGCCTACGACGGGCGGCGCTGGCGAGGTCTCGCAGGTCACCGGCACGATGCGCGCACCGCCATCGGCATCCTCGCCCGCGCTGAGCTCGCCGGCGCATGATCCACTATGGCACCGCCAGCGCATGACCGGTGACGCGCCGCCTGTCAACGTCACCCACCGGCTGTATCCCGGCTGGGCGGGAGCGCCTCCTTCCCGCTCCTGCCCGGCCACCCCAGGCTCCGCCCCACGTTCCGCGACGCGCGCCACGAATGGGGCGGACAGCATCGATGACCTGGCGCTGCTACGCCACGACAGGTCCTCGTCGCGGTCGGTGGCCGCGCGGGGTCGGTTGCCCCCGAGGGCCGCACTCACGCGGTCGGCCGCATCGATGGACAGCTCGGGCACCGCGTCGCCGCAGCAGCGAGCGTCAGGCCAATCTGCGGGTTAACCCGTGATCTCCATGAACCCTCTGACAGCCTGGTTCGCTGGCGGGCTAGTCCGCCCAGCCGGACAGCTCGAGACCGCGGCTGTGCTCCAAGCGGAAGCCGAACTCGATCGCCCGGGTCGCGCCGGGCCTGAGCTCCAGAAGCCAGGTCAGCTGCCCGAGGTCCGTGGTCTCGTCCGCGCTTGGGGAGGCGTGGACGTCCCGGACGGTGATGCCCTCGTGCCGGGAGACCGGGATCTGGTCGCGGACGGTCACCCTCGCGGCCCGGCCGGTGTGGTTGGCCAGCGTGATCCGGTAGCCGACGTCGGTGCGACGCAGGCCGCCGACGACCTTGCGGCTCGTCTCGCGGCTGACCAGCTCGCGCTCGACCGTCAGCCGGTCGTCGACTCCGAGCTGCAGCTCCACCTCGGCGCCCGGCGGGACGGGCTGCGCCAGCGCGCTGGCGCCCACGTAGTGCGCGCCGTGGAAGATCGCGACGGGCCCGGCGAGCAGCGTGTGCGCCGAGGTGTTGGTGACGCTCGCCCGCAGGTACGCCTCGGGGGCGACCTTCGGGGCGGTCAGGTGGTCCAGCTCGGCGTCGAGTTCCAGGATCGCGAGGGTGGCGCGGTGCGACTGGCCGTCGGCCGGCACCGGGATCGCCCGGGCGGGCCGGTAGGTGGCGGCGGTCCCGGAGGTGTCGACGGTGGCGACGGCGTGCTCGATCTCGCGCGGCCGCGAGGCCGCGGCGAGCAGGACTCCGCCGGCCGCCCCCCGCGGGGCGGCGGCCGGTGGCGGCGCGGCCATGATCGGCAGCGGCACCGGCCGGGCCACGTCTACGTACCACGGGGACAGCTCGGGCAGGCCCTTGTCGCGCGCCGGCCGGGCCGTCGACAGCGCCAGGTCGCACGCCGGCCAGTCCTCGCCACTGGACTGGGTGACGACCCCGAACCAGGTCAGCGTCACGGTCTCGTCGACGAGGCGGGCGTCGTAGCGCGCCGACCACGAGGCGTCCAGGGACAGGTAGGAGATCTCCAGCTCGGCCTCGGTCGGCGCCGTCGCGTCGACGGGTTCCAGCGCGACCCGGACCGTGTGGGTCGACGCTGGCTTGGCCAGGCCCTGGCGCCCGGAGACCGCGCTCTCGGCCGCGGCGATCCGGCGGGCCAGGTCCTCGCGCTCGTCGGCGATGGCGCGCTCGCGGGCGGACAGCTCGGCCAACTGCCCGCCGAGCGCGTCGCCGATGTCGGCGAGCCGCAGCGACTCCTCGCTCGCCGGCCCGGCGGGCTCGGATGTCGGCACGTCACCGCGGCCCTCCGTCGGGCCGCCCTGCCAGGACGGCGCGCCCCAGCCCCGCGCGATCGCTGCCGCGCCGGCCCTGGCGGCTACCTCCAGGAACCGCCGGCGGACCTCCTCGGTCCGGGCGGCGTCGGTCAGTTCACGGTCGCGGCGGCGCAGCGCGCGCAGCCGCTCCTCCAGCTCGCCGAGCGTCGGGTCCACCGGCTGCGCGCGGCGGCGCGGCTCGACCTCGACGCCCAGCACCCGGACCGCGCCGTGCCCCGACACCCGTACCGAGTCCGGGTCGATCCGCGACGGCAGCCCGTCGAGGGTCACCGTCACCTCGGGCGCCGGGCCGGCGGGCAGGGTCACCGTCCCGCGGCGGGTGACACGCGCCTGCCCCGGATAGACGACGACCGCCGTGATCGGAGCGACCAGTTCAGGCGCTCCGGGTGCAGGACTTCCCGGGGTTGAGCTTCCCCCGGCCGCGTCTCCTGAGGCTGAGCTTCCCGGTGGAGGGCCCGGCGACTGTGGATCAACCATGGCGATCAGCGTAACGACGACGTCCGACAGACCGGCCGCCCGCCCGATGCCGGCCCTACGCCAGCGCGGACCGCCGCCCGTCCATAAGCGGTGGCGCCGTCAGACCGGACGCGGTCCGGTCACGGCCGCAGTTGCCGTCCGGGTCACGGCCGCAGTTGCCGTCCGGGTCACGGCCGCAGTTGCCGTCCGGGTCACGGCCGCAGTTGCCGTCCGGGTCACGGCCGC
>Ga0134124_10001753_pt1 | contig 17416 bp, 15 predicted proteins | sample KB304_FD_96880 | JGI IMG/M metagenome (GOLD analysis project Ga0134124, IMG submission 96880) | Terrestrial soil microbial communities without Nitrogen fertilizer from Kellogg Biological Station, Michigan, USA - KB3-0-4 | ecosystem: Environmental > Terrestrial > Soil > Unclassified ...
ATCCCCGGTTGAGCGCGTACGCGAGATCGTAAAGCAAATCTCAGGCATCGGCGGCGCGCGCTCTTACGGGTTTGGCAAACGTCGAGTATTGTCGCTGCCGGATGCGGTCGGGCAGGCGCTCGCCGAAAACTATATGAACATAAGCCAGGGGACCGAGGCGGACGGCCAGGGCGCGGAAATGGGAGTTGATGATTCGGCGGACGGAGCGCTGGCACACAAGGTGTCCGTTGCGGCCGCGGGATCCGTCGACCTCTGTCCGAGTTGCGGCGACTCAGCGTTTGTCCGGATCGAAGGTTGTCAGACTTGTTACGCTTGCGGCTACTCCGAGTGTTAGTTCTGTCAGTTTAGTCCGGGCGCTTCTCTCAAATTAGCGGGCGGGCAGCGGAGCCATAAACCGGCTCTGCGTGCCCGCCCAATTTGTTTTCCGCCGCGGCGAGAACCTTCAGATCGCCGCTCGTTGCTGAGGAAATGTCTTGCGAATCTTTGCTTCGATCTTCTGCTGGTCGGTATCCGGCCCTGCCGCGGCTAGCTGCTGACGAAGCTTCTTGCGTTTCTGATGGCGTTGGCGACGGCGTTTTATCTCACGGTCACGTTCTCTCATATTCTTGTGTGATACCCCTTTCGGATCTGCGTTCTACAATTGGCCGGCTTAAAAATAGTCGATCAACTGAGGGCCGATTCTAGTACGCCGGATACAGCCAGGTCAACGCGATCATCGTCTACCCCCTGAGACCAAATGAAGGTTCTGGACATTTCCGGTTGTTGGCAGTGTTCGGTTAAAGGTTTGCTGACTTGTAACGTTCGGTCAGTCCTTCGCGTGCTTTGCGGTTCTTTGCGCCTTTGCGCTGAGTATTGAATATTGAAGGAGCAAGACCCAATACTCAGCGCAAAGGCGCAAAGGACCGCAAAGCACGCGGAGGTCATTAAGCAACACCGAAGCCGAACACCATCCGGTTGTTGACAACCGGCATTGGGATATATAAGGTTTCAATAAGTGTTATATAGCATCGGACGTTGTTCGAAGGGAGTGAGATGAACACAAAAGTGCGGTCTTATTCGGCAACGGAGCGCGATAACGCGATGCTGGAAGCGGTGGCTCGCTATCACGGTATGAACAAGAGCGCTACGATTGCGAGCCTCGTGCGCAAGGAATTCTGGAGAGTATTTCCCCGAGGCGCGGGCGGCATAAAGCCCGATCGAGGGGCAAGAGTAGAGGCGAAGGTAGAATCAAAATGAGCACTCAGGCAGTCAGGATTCATACAACACCGGGCGTAGACACAACGGATCGCGATCGCGATGCATTGATGGATGAGATTCGCGAGCTGGCGCGTGAGCGAAACGCCATCATCCTTGCGCACAATTACCAGGTTTCTGATGTTCAGGACATCGCCGATGTCACCGGGGACAGTCTCGGGCTCGCGCTTGAAGCACAGAAAACCGACGCCGAGCTGATCATCTTTTGCGGCGTGCATTTCATGGCGGAATCCGCGAAGATCCTCAACCCCGACAAGAAGGTACTTTTGCCAAACTTGTCAGCGGGGTGCTCGCTGGCGGATTCGATTACACCAGAAAGCCTCGAGCAGTGGAAGCAGCGTTATCCGGATCATACGGTCGTCACTTATGTGAACTCGACGGCCGAAGTGAAAGCCATGAGCGACATCTGCTGCACGTCTGCCAACGCCGTTTCGGTTATTCGCAGCCTGTCTTCGAGCAAGGTGCTGTTCACGCCCGATCGAAACCTTGGCAACTGGGTTAAGAAGCAGGTGCCTGAAAAGGACATAGCGGTTTACGACGGCTGTTGTCCGACTCACGATGTGTTGCGGGGTGCAAATGTCGCCAAAGCGCGAGCAGCCCGTTCGGATGCCGTCGTGATCGCGCATCCTGAATGTCGCGAGGATGTGATCGCGATGGCCGACGAAGTTTGCTCGACTACCGCGATGCTGGGGCGCATCGAGAAATACCCCGACGCGAAAACCTTCATAGTCGCTACCGAGAGCGGGATCGTCCATCAGATGAAGAAGCTCTATCCTGACCGAGAGTTCATCATGGCTGATGGTTGCATAGGGTGCCGGCTTCACTGTCCGTATATGAAGATGATCGGTCTGGCGGATGTAAAACGTTCGCTGGTCGAGGACAAGTTTGAGATCGCCGTCGAGCCTGACATTATGGAAGGCGCTCGTCTGGCGCTGGAGCGCATGCTGGCGGTTCCTCGCGATAGCTAGGCCGGGAGCCCGCGACCATCAAATGCAGCGGTGGAATGGGCCTTGCGCTCGCCGTCTCAACCTACAATAATTCAGACTTTCCCGAGCGCCGGCCGGTCTAAACACTGGAAAAAAGTATCCGTGCGCAAGTGGGTGCAGATTATGAAGAAGGTTCTCACCGCCCCGTTTTTCTTAGCGATAGCGTTGGCGACGACCTCCGTAGACCTGTCGGCACAGGTTCGTCGCAACAACCCCGTGCCGCCCGTGCGTGGCGGCAACCGTCCACTTGGCATCCCGCCGCTTGGTCGCAATCGGCCGCTGGGTCCTAATCAAGTAAAGAAGCAGCAGTTGCAGCAGCGATTGATGCAAGCCATCGGGCTCAGTCCCGACCAGCGAATGCGCATGCAAGAGATTCGGCGAAGTCACGTAGATGAGCTTGCTGCCGCCGGCCGCCGGTTGCGTCAATCCCGCCAGGCGCTCGATCAAGCCATAATGAGCGAGCCCTACAGTGACGCGGAGGTGCGGCGCGCTACAGAGGCGCTCGCCGCGGCGCAGGCCGACAAGATTCGAATTGATGCAACGGTCCGTTCACAGGTGCGCGGCGTTCTTACCGCCGATCAGGTTCAGCGTTTCCATCAACTCCAACGCGAGATGCGTCGTGAGATGAAGGATGAGCAACAAAGAGATCGAGAACAGGGACTGAACCGGCTGACCACGCCTGGCATTAACGCGGAGCCTGCAGAGATTGATCTACTCAGCCTGCTGTTCCCCCCTGTCTAAGCAAGGTTTAGCTCACCCGCGCTTCATCCAACAAAACCAACGGGTCTTAGTCGCGGCATCATCCGCATTTCCCGCCACCCTCTGATTGCTATTCTCCTTTGGGTATTGTTCAGATTCTGATTGCTCAATAACCTCCGCGTGCTTTGCGGTCCTTTGCGCCTTTGCGCTGAGTATTGGGTATTGAAAAACCAAAACACAATACTCAGGGCAAAGGCGCAAAGGACCGCAAAGCACGCGAAGGACTGATCACACGTTACAAGTCAGCAACTCAATAACCGAACACTAACCCTCCTTTGCTGGACACAGCCAAGGGACGCCTTTAGAATCAGCTTTCAGCTTTTCGAGAACTATTTCAGGAGGACTAGATGTCATCAGAGAACGAAGAGATAATTTATCACGCAGTCGAGAAGGAGGGCGCAGTAACGGCGATTTGGGAAATGCAGGGCCGAAAGCACCTTCGAACTATCGATCCACGCAGCGAGGAAGGCCGTCGGATTCTCGGCTCTCACACGATAGAAGAGAGCACGGAGCAGGCTCAACCAGAGGCCGCGGCGCAGCCGGCAGAAGCTAACAGCCAGTAGCCGGTCACACGGCTGCCTCAAATAATCTGTTCGCCAAAGTGAAGTTGTATCAGTAAAGAAAGACGAGGTCGCGTGGTTCCGCGATCAGCGCGCACCGATGCGCAAGGTCATAATAAAGCCTCAACCCGCGCAAGCATTCCTCATCAAGATCATAGCTGATGTTCTCAGTCAGATAGGTTAGGAGATCTCCGCGCGGCAGCCCAAGCCGCTCGCTGTACATCTCCGCCAACTGCTCAGCATGCGCAAGACCCTCCGCCTTGGCCGCGTTGAAGTCGATCTTGTGTTCTGATGAGTCATCGTAAACCGGGCCGTCAGGATTACCTGGCCACGCCGTCGAGTCTGCGCGAATCGCCCAGAACGCGAACACGAACGGAAGATCAGTATGCTTGCGCCATTCTTCGGCGAGGTCGTAGATGTGAAGGGACGATCGATCGATCAACATCGCCGGGTCACCGATGATCAGCGCCGCGTCATTTGTCTCGAGCATATCTGCCAGCGCTGGCGGCGCCTGACGATATGTAGCTTCGACGCCGCAAAAGTGTCCGAGAATTATTTGAATGAGAGCGGCTGAAGTACGGGATGAATTGTCGAGCGCGACCGTTCGAACTCGCTCGAGTGGCACACGCGACGCCAGGAGCACGCTTCTAACTTCGCTCTTGGAAGCGACGCAGGCTCCGGGCGCCACCTTTAAACCCGCTACGCGTTGATACTCGATTACCGGAATCAAAGCCGCATCTGCGCGACCTTCCGCAAGCATCTCCGAGCAGCGTGCGGGCGCAGCATCGGATAAGAACTCGCATTGGTTTCGTTGCTCTCCAAACACAAAGCTGTAACAGAGCGGGGCGGCGTTGAGGTAGCTTGAAGCCGCGATGTAGGGCTTGTTCCTGGTCATTGCTCTTCTAACCATAGGTTATCTCTCGGGTTTCCACAGAATCTGTGGAAAACCCTGTTGAAAAATGCCTTTGCCGGGACGCAAACTTCTGAGATTCGCGGACTTTTAGCCCTTTGCACACATTTTGTTCAAACTTGTTACGTGCCCTGAAGTCTAGTTATTTATTCAGTTGCCGGCGCGGACGTGCGTTTTACTGGGTTTCTTAGATGGACTTCGAAGCAGCGCCGGCGAATTGCTGAAAAGCTGTGCAAAACTCAGCGGGATTTCTCGGTAAAACCGGGGGATTCTTCATCAATTTCTCGGCTGGCCTAGTCAAAGTTTTCTTCCAGTCTCTGGGCAATTCGCTCGCGAAACTCGTGCGCGGCCTGCATGACCTTTCTCGGCTTCGAACCTTCACCTGGTCCGATGAACCCCTGCCTCTCCATGCTGTCGAGAATCTTTGCCGCCCGGCCGTACCCGATCGAGAGCCGACGCTGTAGCACCGAGGTGGAAGCTCGACCCATGTCGGTCACGATCGCCAGCGCTTCGTCAAACAACTCATCCTGTTCGCCCTCGAAGCCATCGGCTTCCAGCGTCTCCTGTTCGCTGAGCGTGACCTCTTCGTTGTAGTCGGGTTCGGCCTGGTTCTTTATGTGATCGGTGATCCGTTTGATTTCAACCTCGCTCGCAAACGAACCGTGCACCCGAATGAGTCTTGAAGATGCAGGCGGCAGGAACAACATGTCGCCTTGACCCAGAAGCGCTTCGGCGCCGTTGGAGTCGATGATCGTTCGTGAGTCGACTTTCGAGGAAACACGGAAAGCCATCCTGCACGGGATGTTCGCTTTGATCACGCCGGTGATGATATCGACTGACGGCCTCTGGGTAGCAAGGATGAGGTGGATGCCGACCGCACGCGCCATCTGCGCAAGCCGCGCGATAGACGTTTCTACCTCGGAGCGCGCGATCATCATCAGGTCCGCCAGTTCGTCGATCGCGATGACGATATAAGGCAGCGGCTTTAGCGGCTCAGAGGACGGATCGTCGAAGAGCGAGGGCGACGTCATCTCGAGTACCTGGCGATTGAATTGCTCGATATTTCTTACGCCTAACGCCGCGAGTTTTTTGTAGCGAGCTTCCATTTCGTTCACTGCCCACTTGAGCGCGTTCGCCGCGCGCTTGGGATCGGTGACGATCGGAGTCAGCAAGTGCGGTATGCCTTCGTAGAGCCCAAGCTCGACTCGTTTAGGATCAACCATTATGAACTTCACTTCTTCGGGCGACGCCTTGTACAGGATCGAGCAAATGATCGCATTGAGTGTTACCGATTTGCCGGCTCCAGTTGCACCCGCGATCAGCATGTGCGGCATCTTTCCAAGATCGGCGACGTACTCTTCACCGTTGATGGTCTTGCCCAGCGCAAGCGTCAGCTTGGAAGGGGACTGCTGAAACTTAGTCGATTCAATCACGTCCCGAAGCGATATCTTCTCTCGTTGCGCGTTTGGAGCTTCGATGCCGACCGTAGACTTACCCGGTATGCGGTCAATACGAATGGACTCAGCTTTGAGCGCCAGGCATAGATCGTCGGCAAGTCCGACCACCCGGCTGTACTTGATGCCCGGGTCCGGCTTGAACTCAAACGTAGTGACAACCGGACCGGGGTTGATTCGATGAATGTGACCGGTGACGGAAAACTCTTTGCACTTCTCCGCGAGTATCGTAGCTCGCTCGCGAAGTTCATCTTCGGCCTGTTCGAGATGACCGATCGGCGTCTCGATCAGGTCAATCGTGGGCAGCTTGTAGGTGTAGCCCGCGAGAGTCTCGATCGCCGCCTTTCGACGAGTCTGTGGTTTTGAGCTCTTCGCGTCGGCCTCCGCCTTATCGGTCGCGGCGGTTCGAACTATTGACGCGGTCGAGATCATCTCAGCAACCGTAGGATCCATCGTGACCTCGGTTGCGAGCGGCATGCGCCCGGCTTTGAACTGTTCGACCCGCGCGGAGTGTTCCTGGACTCGTTCCCGCATCTGCAAACGCGTGGTCGGCAACGTGGGAACGGTTTCGACCGCCGCTTCGGTAGAAGCCATCCGAGCGCCGGCTGCGCTGGGCATGCCGGTTCCAGATCCAGTTACAGATCCAGTTAGTGCGCCAGTGCCGAAGATGTGGATTTCGGGCGCCGGCATCGCTGCCGTGATTCTGTCGCCGAGCGGTCCTGATGCCGCCGGTTGCTTTTCCTCCTTGAGCCTGCGAGCCTCCTCCATCCGCCGTTTGCGCTCTTCGCGCTCTTGCTCGAGCTGAATCTGACGGTCGCGCTCGCGAGTCGCTCTCTCTTCTTCGTTTCGCTTTTGCTCTTCGGCTTTCTCGACTCGTCGTTGCTCGGCGAGGATGCGGCGTTGTTCCGCGCGTGCTTCGAGTCGCGCATACACGCGAGCGAAGATGCGTTTGAAGAACGACGGTTTTGTCTGGTCAACCTGCGCGCGGCCTTCTCGAAGCGACTTGACCCAACCGAGAACGCGCGCGATTGAAATCTCCATCGTCAGCATCAGCGTCAAAACCGAGGCAACAGCCAGCACGATCGCAGCGCCGGTTGTGCTCATAAGACCGGCGAGCGCAGTCTCGATCATCTTGCCGATTGCCCCTCCGTTGTAAGCGCGAGTCAGCAGACCGATCTTGATCTGGGGGAAGAGCGCCATGAACCCGGAGAATGCTACGAGCAACAACGTTGCGCCGATGGTTTTCCTGGTAGGAAATCCCGGCCTGGATGCGGAGAACGCGCGCAGGGCCACGATGACCAGCAGCGCTGGAATCAAGAGTGAAGCCAGCCCGAACCACTGAAGAAACACATCGCTGATGAACGCGCCTACCACGCCGATAACGTTCTTAGGTTCGTGTTGAGGACCGACGGAGTTTGGGCTCGGATCTCGAGGGTCGTAGGTAAATAGGCTGAGCACCAGCAGAACAGCGGCGGCGATCAAGACTACCGCCAGCACTTCATTCGCCAGTGACTTTTTGACTGAAGGTTTTGTCCGGGATTTGGTGCTCATTCCGGTACTCGGTAGAACATTAGCAGAAATCCTAAAAATGGCCAGCGCAAACAGAGGGGGTTCTGAGCGACAATTAACGGCCTGCAACTTCCTGCTGAATAGGATATTCTCAGATTACTACCGAGTAGATCAAATGTATTGAGAAGTGCCAGCGAAACAGTATGAAAACTCTACAAGCACAGGTGCCGGATATATTGTTCAAAGAAGTTGAGGAACTGGCCGCGAAGCAAAACTCCAGTGTCGACCAGATTGTGTCCCTCGGATTAGCCGCGCAGGTTTCCGCTTGGCGCACTCGCGAAAGCATCGCTTCACGCGCCAGCCGCGTGGACTGGTAAAAGGTTGATGCGATCCTCGCACGCGTCCCGGATGTGCCACCGGCGCCCGGCGATGAACTGTAACTATTAGTTCGGCTTCGACTCCGGCTTTGCCGCCGCGGTTGCGAAGTCTCCGGCCTTCACTATCGTCAGCTTCGAAGCATCTATGTGGCGCCGCATCGCCGCCGCGATTTCATCAGGCGTCAACGCCGCGATCTTCTTCTCGAGCTCCGCGTCCCACGCGAGTGTTCGATTCAAATATCGGTACTGCACAAGCCTGCGGGCGAGCCCCGCGTCCTGCGCGCGACTGACCTGCACCGATTGCAAATAGCCCGACTTCGCCGCTGCGACTTCCTCCGCCGTGAAACCGTCCTTCAGCGCGCGAGCGATTTCCTCTTTGATCGCCGCTTCAAGCTTCGCTGCGTTCTGCGGGGCGTATATCGCCTGCACGATGAACTGGCCGTTCTTGTCGATCGAGCCCGCGCTGAATCCGGAACCAATGCTGTAGCTCAAACCTTCCTTCTGGCGAATGCGCGTCGCCAGCCGCGAGTTCAAGAATCCGCCGCCCAACATGTAGTTGCCCAGCAGCAGCGCCGGATAGTCCGGATCATCGTCGCGCACATTCAAACGCTGTCCGGCGAAGAAGACCGCGTTAGCCTTGTCAGGTGTTTCGAAAGATTGATTGATCGGAGGAATGTCCTGATAGCCCGTGGCCAGGCGTGTGAACGGGCGCGGACTCTTCCACGAGCCAAAAAGTTCAGCGGCCAGCTTCTCGATTTCCTTCGCATCGAAGTCGCCCACCGCCGCCAGCTCTCCGGTCGAGCCGCCGTAGAAGTCGGCGTAAAACTTCCTGGCATCATCAAGCGTCGTCGACTTCACTTCCTCGATATCCTCCTCGGGAGTCGAAGTGTAGCGTACATCGCTTTTTGGATAAGGACTCATGTGGCGGCTGAAGGCTATGCCCGCGACTGACTGCGGCTCGCGACGCGATTCTTCAATGCCTGCCAGTGCTTCCTGCTTTAGCTGTTCGAACTCGGCTGCTGGAAATGACGGCTCGCGCAAAATCTCTGCGACCAGCCGCAGCACCGCCGGAAAGTTTTCACGGGTTGTCTCAATCGAAGCGCCGGCAGTCGTTGGGCCGCCAATGACACCCACACGCGCTTTCAATTTGTCGAACTCATCCTGAATCTGCTGGCGCGTATGTTTAGCCGTGCCGCGCATCAGCATCGATCCCGCGAGCTCTCCTGCAGTGCCGCGATTCATCAGGCTCTGCTCGTCACCAAAGCGAATCGTCAGCGACGCGACTACTGTGTTGCCGCGAGTCTTCTTCGACAGAAGCGCGAGCTTCAATCCGCCTGCCAAGTCGGAACGCGCGGTACGCGCTTCGATGTTTGCCGGAGAGGGATCGAATGCTTCGCCTTCCGCAACTACGGCGCTGCCCTTGTAGTCTTTCACAAGCGCGGCGACGTCGGGAGGCGGCGGGATCTCGGCGCGTTCCGGTTTGTCAGTCGGAATAAACAGACCTACGGTGCGATTGACGGGTCTGAGATAAGCGGCGGCGACGCGCTGAACATCGGCGGGCGTTATTTTCTTCAGCCGATCGCGATTGAGAAAATAGAGTCGCCAATCGCCTTGCGCCATCCACTCGCTCAACTCGAGACCGACGCGCTCGGCCGAGTTCAAAGTAAGATCGATATTCTTGAGCAGCGAGGTTCGCGCGCGGTCGACCTCTTCCTGGGTCGGCGCTTTGGTTGCCATCTCCTCGATGGTTTTGATCGCAGCTTCGCGCGCGGCGTCGAGTGATTGCTCCTTGCGCACTTCGGCAAACAGAATCATCAAGCCCGGATCGTGCAGCGGTATGTCGAGGCTGTCGACCGACGAGGCTTTCTTCGTTTCGACCAGCGCTTTGTACAAGCGGCCGGACGGCGTGTCGGCAAGGATCAGGGTGAGAATATCGACCACCGCGAAATCCGGATGCGAGCCCGACGGCACGTGATATCCAACGCCTACGAACTGAGTGTCTCCGACTCGCTTGACGCTCACCATGCGTTCGCCGTCCTGGGCGGGCTCGATTGTGTAGATTGGTTCAAGCACGCGAGTGGGTCGCGGAATCGGCCCAAAGTTGTCGGCGATGAGCTGCAATGTTTTTGCGGGATCGAATTTGCCTGTGACCAGGAGCACCGCGTTATCGGGTTGATAGTATCGATGGTAGAAATCCTGCAATCGTGGGATAGGAACGTTCTCGATGTCGCTGCGCGCGCCAATCGGCAAGTTAGCATAATTGTGCCAATCGTAAGCCGCCGCGAATATGCGCTTGAACACTACCAGGGCCGGCTGGTTCTCGCCCGACTCGTACTCGTTGCGAACGACGGTCATCTCGGTGTCGAGGTCTTTTTTGGCGATGAATGAATTGACCATCCGGTCGGCTTCCATCTTGATCGCCCAATCGAGATTCACATCCGTAGAAGAAAACGTCTCGAAGTAGTTCGTGCGGTCAAACAGAGTCGAGCCGTTGGGCCGCGTGCCGTGCTCGGTAAGTTCTTGCGGAATGTTGGGATGATTCTTCGATCCCTTATACATCAAATGCTCGAGGAGGTGAGCCATACCGGTCTCGCCGTAATTTTCATGACGCGAGCCGACGAGATAAGTGACGTTGACGGTAACAGTCTGTTTCGATTGATCGGGAAACAGAAGTACTCGCAAGCCGTTGGGAAGCCGGTATTCGGTGAAGCCCTCGACAGAAGTGACTTGCTCGACTCCCTTTGGAAGAACCGGCTGTTGAGATTGAACCGCGGCAATTGCTGCCTGGGATACTCCAACGGCGCACGCTGCTGCCAGCGTGATTGCGAGGATCGAACTAAATCTTAATGATCTTTTTGACATCAAACTTACCTCTCTCTCAAGTAGTGGATCGGAGCGCAGCTAATTGCTAATCCTCCGCGCCCTTTGTGGTCCTTTGCGTCTTTGCGCTGAGTACTGTTTCTTGCTCCTTCGATACCCAATACTCAGCGCAAAGACGCAAAGGACCGCAAAGGGCGCAGAGGACTACTCTGACTTGACGGGATCCACCTCGACCGCCCCCCGGCGCGATTTGCTCTTCAACACCAGATACTGCTTTATGAACTCATCCAGATCGCCGTCAAGAACCGCATCGACGTCCGCGGTCTCGTGTTTTGTGCGAACGTCCTTGGCCAATCGATAAGGATGCAGAACGTAGTTTCTGATCTGCGAGCCAAACGAGATGTCTCGCTTCGTCTCTTCGAGCTGCGCGGTTTCAGCTCGACGCTTCTCCATTTCGAGATCGTACAGGCGCGATTTCAAGATGTGCATCGCGACTTCGCGATTCTGGTGCTGCGAACGCTGGTTCTGACAAGTAACCACGATTCCACTCGGCATATGGGTGATCCGCACCGCGGAGTCGGTCACGTTTACGTGCTGGCCTCCGGCGCCCGACGAACGATAAGTGTCGACTCGAAGATCTTTCTCGTTCACTTCGATCTCGACGTCGTCCTGGATATCGGGATAAACAAACACAGAAGCAAAGCTCGTCTCGCGGCTCGAGCCCGCGTTGAACGGACTATGCCTGACTAACCTGTGAACACCTGCTTCCGCCGACATTAGCCCGTAAGCGTACTCGCCGGCGACGGTGAACGTAGCGCCCTTGATCCCGGCTTCTTTGCCCGGCTGCTCGTCGACGATCTCGACCTTGAAACCGTGCCGCTCCGCCCATCGCAGATACATTCGCAGCAGCATCTCGGCCCAGTCCTGCGCGTCCGTTCCGCCGGCGCCCGCGTTGATAGTGACGATCGCATCCCGAGTGTCGTTGGGACCCGACAGCAGCATTTCGGTTTCGGCTTCTTCGACTTCGCGTTCGAGACGTTGCGTGACGGTCTGAAGTTCCTTCATTGAAGACTCGTCTTCGCCGGCGAACTCAATGAGTACCGCGGCGTCTTCAACGTCCCGAAGAAACTGATCCGCTTTCTGGATGGCGGTGTCGAGGCGGCTCCGTTGCCGGAGCACTTGCTGCGCGCGCTCCTGGTCGTTCCAGAAGTCTGGCTGCGAGCATTGCTCTTCTATTTTGGCAAGTTCAGCGCGTTTGTTGTCCGGGTCAAAGAAACCTCCGCAACTCGGCGGCTCGCGCGGCCAGGTCTTCGTGCTTTTGTCTTAGTTCCTCGATCATTGGTCTAGCCTCGTTGCGGTAGCAGAGAATTAACGATTAGTCAGGGTCTCATACACCTTCTTGTTTCGAGAGCAAATTGTATCATGCAGCTTTCTTCCAGCGATAGAACGCACCGGCGCGAGTAGTGGTGTAGCGGCGTGTTTGCCGGCAAGTCAGTCCTCTGCGTTCTCCGCGCCCTCTGCGGTTTGATCCCCAGAACTGATTAAGAAAACCGCAGAGGACGCCGACGACGCAGAGGAGCAGCGCGGGGCCATATCGTGTCTCCCAGCCTCGCTTAACTACGAGGCAGGTTGAGCGGGATCGCCGCGGCGCCTAGAATCCGGCGGCTGCTGCGCTCCTGCACAAAGACTACTGCTCTCAATCTCGCGCGTTGCCAAACCGAATCAAGCTGAACCGCCTGTTCAGCGTTAAAGTCTTTGCCCTCAATCGTGCCCATCTTTATCATCTGGCGAGTCACCGCAGAATGTGTAAGGCGCCGGCCGGCATTCTCACCTCGCGCGACGTTGCTCATCAAGCCACTCTCGGTAATCGCAAGAATCACGTCGGCTCTGTCGCCGCGCGGGAGCTCCGGAACATCGCCCGCGTGAATCGAGAGCGTGATCGAGGTTGCAGTTGATGACTTGATCGCCGCTTCGATTCTTGCCTTTGTCGATCGTGCCGCGGTGGCGATCGCTTCGAGCGCGGTTGCGCGCTGGTTTCCGACAAACTCGATTCGACCATCGACGATCATCTGCGGCGTGTAGATGTCCTCGACGCGCAGCGTTCTCGAATAGTCGGTCTGTCGCTCTGTAAACTGCGCGGATGAAAACGGGTCCTTCCAACCCAGCCGGTTCCAGTAATCGACATGCTCGCTCAGGGCTATCACCTGCGCGCCATTGACCGGTTGATTCTCATCAAGCTCGGCCAATAACTTGTCCGCCGGCGGGCAGGACGAACAGCCTTCAGAGGTGAATAATTCGACGAGCACAGGAGACGACGCCGCTGTTTTTCCGGATTGCGATGATGCTTCAGCGTTGGTCGCCTTAACGACGTTCTTTGTATGCCGGAATACGGCGAACGGCAAGGAAAGAAGAACAATCGGTAGAATCACGACGGACCAAAGCAATGCTCTTGGTTGTAGCTTCATTGGCAACGTCCCCTGCTATTTGGTGGAATCCGAATATCGGCGGACCACGAGCGCGATCGGCAAACCGATGCACACCATAAGTATGCTCATGCCGATGATGACCGATCTCAGTGGATGGAAGAAGCTGCGATGAAACGTCAGAGGCAGGACTACTCCATTCATGAACAGCCAGACGACCACGCCATAACCCAAGCCGCAGATCACCGCCCGATTGATGAGGAACTTGAGCTTCCGGCTCGCAATGAAATAGACCGTGCACCAGGTGTACGCGATCAGGAAGTGAATCGCGAGACCAAGCGCGGCGCTCGAAAGGCCTCGATTGTAGGAATCAGCGCCAAGCAATCCGCTCGCAACGCTTTGAAGAACGAATTGGGGGCTCCGTCCTGTTTGTATCGCAACACTGACACACGCTCCGGTGATGTCGAGAGAGCCGGCTATCAAGCCGCCCCAAAGAATCGCCCGATAGGGCGACGGCTTTTCAACGGGAATTGCTGCGGGCGCTGCGGTCATATGATTCACCTCTCGTTGCGAATTGATCCGACCATGTAGGGGCGGCCCTCCGGACCATGTAGGGGCGGCCCTCCGGACCATGTAGGGGCGGCCCTCCGGACCATGTAGGGGCGGCCCTCCGTGGCCGCCCCTCATTCAGCCAATGTCGCGTCTCCAAAGATGGGCGGCCAACGAGGGGCGGCCACGGAGGGCCGCCCCTACATTAGTGTGTATGTAGCCGAGAGCTTGTCACTGCCTGTGCCTTTCACTACTTTCACCGGAATACTCAAACGCGCCTCCTTGAAATAGCAGAGACTCTCTTTAGCCGCTTCGCAGTAATAAATCAAAAAGTCGGCTTTGACAATCGCCTCGCCTTCCGCGGCCTTGATCGGAACGCCAACCGGGAACTTCGGATTCCTTATTACCTGGTCCATTTTACTCTCCGCGCCACTCGTGGGGTTGCCGGCCAGCAGTACCGCCCCGGTCTGCTCCGTAACGATTGTGAGAGCTGAAGGCGCTTCCACGTTCAGCTTGTACCCGCTCGGTAATTCAAGCCGCAGCGTTAGTGTCGCATCACCCGGTTCAATTGTCTGTGACGGAATCTCGATTACTTCACCGGCGAACCCGTTTGAACTTTGGCGCTTGAGCTTCTTGAGCTTCTCGAGCCCCTTGATCTGCAGAGTCTCAACCCGGCGCGTCTTCAAATCGGCGACGCGAATCGAATGGTTGTTGGTGTCGGCTATATAAAGCCTGTCGAAGGCGACACTCACTCCGGCGGGTTCATTGAACGTCGCGCGATCGCCGTCGCGCATGCCGCTCTCACCAGTGCCCAGAAAGGTTTCCGCGCTGCGTTCTGTCGGAGAAACAACTTTGATCTTGTTGTTGTAGGTGTCTGCGACGAACAAGCGGCCATCGTGATAAACAATACCAAGCTGCAATCTTACCTGCGAGCCCTTGCCGTCGCGGTCGCCGAATTCAAAAAGATCTTCGCCGACGATTGTATCCACACGACCGTCGCGATGGATGTCGGCGGATCGTATCGAACTGACCTCGCTGTCCGCGAAATAAAGTTTCCGGCCGTCGTTGGTTATGCCCGACGGTTGAGCAAGCGCGGCTTCCGCCAACGGGCCGTCGATTCGAGCTTCGCGGCCGGTGCCCGCATAAGGCGCGATCCCTCCGGTTTTTGGATTCATCTGCCACAACTGATGCGGGCCAGCCATCGCGATGTAGAGGATACCGTTATGAAGAGTCAGGTCCCACGGCGAGTTGAGCGCGATTTGTTTGCCCTGGCCTCCGAACGTCACGTACTGGCGCGATTGCTCGCCCGTTCCGGCGATAGTCGTCACCGAACGCTTCTCGAGATCGACCGATCGAAGCGCATGGTTTTCGGTGTCGGCTACGTAAAGCGTCGCGCCGTCCACAGCCATGCCTTGAGGATGATTGAAAGCCGCGCCCTCGAAGCTGCCGTCGATCAAGCCCATCTCACCGCTGCCGATAACTTCCTTCACCGAAGCGTCCTCGAGCGAGACTACGACTATTCGATTGTGGTTCGAGTCGGCGATGAACAGCCGCTTGGACTTCTGGTCCGCGAGCACCTTTCCAGGAAACGCGAGCACCGAGCCTGGGGTTCGTTGCCGCTCGAGCTTTAGATCGAGCGGTCGCCGGTCGATCATTTTTCTGGCGTCGAAGGTTTCAATCAACATCGCTATCGCGCTGTCCATCCGGTCGTACACGTCTTCACCGCTAAGGCGTCCGACGATTTTGCCGGCCGGATCTATCAGCATCAGAGTGGGCCATGCGTTGACGGTGTACTCGCTCCATATCTTCATGTCGTGATCGTTGACCACCGGATGCTCGATCTCGTAACGAAGGATTGCCTGTCGAATGTTTTCCGTCCCGCGCTCGGCGGCGAACTTGGCCGAGTGCACTCCGATAACCACAAGCTCGTTTGGGTATTTGCGCTCGAGCTTCCTGAGCTCGGGTATGACGTGCATGCAGTTGATGCAGCAGAAGGTCCAGAAATCCAGCAGCACTACCTTGCCTCTTAGTTGGCGAATGGCCATAGGCCGGTCGGTGTTCAGCCATTCCATCCCTTCGGGAAACTCAGGGGCGTTGACCTTGCCCTCATACTCAGGCATTCGAGATCCTAGTTGAGCTGGTCGTCTTCCGATGGCGCCAGGTCCGGTACGGCGTTCAGGTAATGCTCGAAATCTTCGCGCCGCCCGCAGGCCGCTTCGCGCCGCAGATAGTCCATCGTCATCATCACCGCTAGCTTCTCACCGGCGGCGCTGGCCAGAAACTGGCTCACTGAATAACCTTCTTTGGCAGCGAGGTCCTCGATACTCTGCTTCAGCGAATCCGGCAGTTCTACCGTAAGCGTGCTCATGATTGGCTCCGAATCGCGCCGAACGACTCCCGGCTTTGCGATTGTCTGCTTCACCCAAGTAATTCGAACAAATAGAGCGAGCCAGTAAGCCCCTCATCTTGTCCAAATCCTACGAGCAGCACTAGACACTACGTATTCATGGGGGTACGAGCTAACTTGCACGACAACGTCACTTAGCTGGGCACCCTTGTGGATTCATAAAAAAATTCACCTAATCTGACCTTCTCGCGACAGCTTTCTCTCGGGCCACTTGAGAAACCGAACCATCGTACCTTCAGCCAAAGCTCTCGGAGTGTCAACCGGCAAGTTCAACTCCTTCGCCACGCGCTTCGCTAACTCCCTGTGGGACCACGGATAGAACTGATACTTCAGAATCAGCGCAAACCCCCCAAGCTGGATTAACTCATGAATCCATGTCCTCGGAAGCATTCTGACCGCAAAAACAGGCAGCACATCGATAGATCTACATAGCTTGATCTTCGTATCGAATTCCTCTCGTTCCATATAGCCGAGAGCATTCTTGACCTCAACTCCGTACGCTATAGAATCCCTTTCAAATACGAAGTCAAGATTGTGCTCGGTCTCCTTCCAAATTTTGTTGCCTAATTCACGTGCATGTCTTGCTCTCATTACGAACTGGCAACGCGCGAACCCCTCAAGTATCATCCACTCGCCTCGGAGCCCTAGCACTCCACCAACATTCGGGTCAGCATACTCTTCTACTAAACTAACAAGCTTGGATGCGCTACGTTAATAGAAACGATATCCCTTATGCCAGAGAAGCTTTATTGTTCCCCCGCTACGAAGTCGTCGAACCTCAGTGCGGACTAAGCCCTCATCGATTAGCTCTCGAATGGCACGATTGGTTATCCAGTGAAAGTAGACATCTTCGTTTTGCACTTCGATTTGTCTAGAAAAGAACACTTCTTCTCGGTGGTCATCGAAGAATCCTCTTAGATGGTCTCGCGCCTCCGACTCTTTGATGTCTGATGGTGCAGAATAAGCGTAGTCGTCGAAGTCTTCAAAGTCGGAGAAGGCGTCAGACTTCGTATCTCCGATTTAATACCCTTGTCTATAAGCCGATTGCTGTTGCCGACCGTTACCTAAGCGGTTTACCCCAATCAGTTTCTTTTCTCAACACCGGCTTGAGCATCTTGCCGCCCGGGTTGCGAGGCATCGGATCTGTTCTGATCGACACGTACTGCGGCACCTTGAAATCCGCCAGGTGCTCTTTGGCGAACGCGATCAGATCGTCCAAATCAATTTGTTTTCCCGGACGAGCCACGACCACTGCGCCTACCTTCTCGCCCATCATCGAATCAGGCACGCCCATCACCGCGACTTCAAATACTGCCGGATGCCCAGCAAGCGCATTCTCGACCTCGACGCAATAAACGTTCTCGCCGCCTCGGCAGATCATGTCCTTCTTCCTATCGACAATCTGCAC
>Ga0134124_10001754_pt1 | contig 17414 bp, 18 predicted proteins | sample KB304_FD_96880 | JGI IMG/M metagenome (GOLD analysis project Ga0134124, IMG submission 96880) | Terrestrial soil microbial communities without Nitrogen fertilizer from Kellogg Biological Station, Michigan, USA - KB3-0-4 | ecosystem: Environmental > Terrestrial > Soil > Unclassified ...
CAAATCGTCAGTGGCGCGTCTTCGTGATCGCACCGGGGGTCGGGTGGCGAAAATTCGCGCGGTTGCCGCACCCAGGGTGTGCGTCCCCGCGCCGCACACCCGGGGTCGGGTGGCGAAAATTTGGCGCCGAGCGTAGACGCGCTTGCCAAACCCCGGGTGTGCGTTTCTGCACCGCACACCCGGGGTTAACGCGCTTGCCGAACGCGCTTGCCGAACCCCGGGTGTGCGTTTCTGCGCCGCACACCCGGGGTGGGGTGGCGAAAATTTGGCCGGGGTGGGGGCGATCGGCTAGGCCAAAGGCATGGCCAGAAAGTGTGAGCTGTGTGCGGCGCTCAAGGTTCGTGTCAGCGCGGCGGAGCATGGGGCGGCCAAGTTGCGGCGTGTGCTGGTCGAGGACCGCGTGGTGGCGCTGTGTGCGGCGCACGCGCAAAAGGTGAAGGAACAGGCGCCCGCGACGATCGCGGAGTTGCGCGCGGCGTTCACGGAGCGACAGGGGCAGCGCTCGCTGCTGCAGCGGCGCGCGCCGCTCGACCGACGCGCCTTTCCGGCTCGCCCCGAAGGACGACGCGCCTCGGATGGTCGTCGCGCCAGCGACCACGCCAAGTGAGCACGACCGAGCGCAACATTCATCTCGGTGTCCTCGGCGCAGCGGTGGCCGTGGCCGTTTGGGTATTTGGCGCACAGCCGCGCGCGGGCGGACTAGCAACTCGCGGCGACACGCATTCGACCGAGACGGAGCCGCGGTCACCGCTCGCGCTGATTCCTCCGAGCTCGGCGTTCATCCTGAGCGTCGATGTGCGCGCGCTTGCCGGCGCACCGCTGGGCGCGTTCCTCGCGGAGCGCTTGGGGCGCTCAGCCGGCGCGAGCAAGCTGGCTGAAACCTGCGGCTTCGACCCGCTGCTCCGGCTCGATCAGTTGGCGCTGTCCATCCCGACGGCGAATCTCGGTGCAGACGCGCATCCCGATTTCGGCGTCATCGCCAATGGGCGCTTCACGGCGGCAGAGATCACGCGCTGTGCGAGCACCGCGATCAACGCGCGCGGCGGCGAAGCGGTGCGCAGCAAGCTCGACAGCTTCGACACCGTGCGTGACCGCAACGGCAGCAGCGGTGAGATTGCCGCCAAAGATGGCCTGGTCGTGGTCAGCGGCGGCAGCTATTTCCGCGAGCTCTTGAACGCAGCCGAAGGCGGGCTTCAGAACCTCGCGCAGCGGAGCGCGCGCGGCTTGCAACACGCTGACCTGCGCCACGCGCTCGGCCCCGGGCCGTTGCTCGCGACTTGGCTGCTCGGTGAGGGCTGGTTCGAGCGCGTGGCGGGCAGCGACGCGAATGCGCGTTTGTCACCGCTCAGCGCATTGAAACGGCTGGGGGCACGAGTGAAGGTGACAGACACCGCGCAGCTGTTGCTGTTGCTCGAGTGCACGGACAGCGCGGGCGCGGAGCGCGTCGCCACGCTGCTGCACGAACTGCAGTCTTCTCTCGACGTGCTGCCCATCGACCCGGCACTGAGGGCGATCGCCAAACGCATCACCGTCAGTCAACGAGAGGCGCGCTTGAGCCTCGAGCTCGAGCTGACGCGCGCCGAGCTCTCGCCCGTGCTCGCAGCGCTCGACCCAGAGAGCACCGCTGGCTCGCCGTAGACGCCGCCTCGGCAGGGCGCTATGACGCATGAATCATGTGGATTCATCGCTCGACTCGTCGCTCGATTCGTCGCCTGAGCCGGGTCACGACGGCACTCGTCCTTTCGGCTCAACTCGCGGCCTGCGGCTCGCCGCCCGCGGCGCAGCAGCCGCTGACTGGTCCGAGCGTCCCCGGCGCCAACCCGGGCACGGCCCAGCTCGCGACCTCGCTGGGCGTGCCTCAGCCAACGTCCGAACCGTTGCCCATCGGCAGTGATGATCCGGTGTGGGGCGCCGCGACGGCCCCCGTGACGATCGTCGAGTTCTCGGATTTGCAGTGTCCGTTCTGTTCGCGCGTCGAGCCCACGATCAAGAGTCTGCAAGCCAAGTACGGACCGAACCAGCTGCGCGTCGTGTTCAAGCACAACCCACTGCCGTTTCACGACCACGCGCGGCCTGCGGCGAAAATCGCCGACGCCGTGCTGCATCTAGGCGGCTCCGCTGCCTTCTTCGCGTTCTTGGAGCTCGCCTTCGAGGAGCAGCTGAAGCTCGGGGACGAAGCGCTCGCCGCTTGGGTCGCGCGCGTCGGGCTCGACCCCGCGGTCGTGCTGCGGCGCGCGGAACTGCCAGAAACCAACGACAAGATCGAGCGTGACATCGCGCTCGCCGAAAAAGTGGGCGCCAATGGCACGCCTGCGTTTCGCATCAACGGCAAGACCTTGAGTGGCGCGCAACCGCTCGAAGCGTTCGTCAGCATCATCGACGCCGAGCTGGCCGCTGCAGCGGAGCTCACGCGCAAAGGCATGCCAGCGACGGACATCTACAAGACCCGTGTCGCCCAAAACTTCGTGGCCCCCAAGCGCGAGCCCGAGGAAGAGCCCGAACAAGATCTGGTGATCTGGAAGATCCCAGTGAAGGGCGCACCCAGCGTCGGCCCGAGCGACGCGCTGGTCACGATCGTCGAGTTCTTCGACTATCAGTGCCCTTTTTGCCGGCGCGCCGAGGCGACCATGAACGAGCTCATGGCGCGCTATCCGAAGGACGTGCGCGTCGTGCTGCGTCAGAACCCGTTGCCGTTTCATCAACGCGCGTTGCCGGCCGCCAATTTCGCGCTCGAAGCGCGCGCGCAAAAGGGTGACGCCGGCTTCCTCGCTGCGAATCGCCGCTTGTTCGAGGGCAAGCTGGAAGAAGCCGAGCTGCTCGAGTTGGGCAAGGAGCTCAAACTCGACGAAAAGCGGCTCAAAAACGCGATCACCAACAACACCCACGCCGCTGAAATCGACGCCGACGCCGATCTGGCGACCGACTTCAAGGCCGCAGGCACGCCGCACTTCTTCATCAATGGCCTGCGCCTCTCCGGTGCGCAACCCTTGGAGAACTTCGTCACCGTGGTCGAAGCTCAACTCAAAGTCGCGAATGCGTTGGTCGCCGCGGGTACGCCACGCGCAGCCGTGTACGACGAAATTTTGAGGCACGCGCAAGAGCCAGACGCACCCGAGCGCAAGGAGATCGCCGCGCCGACCGTCGACAATCCCAGCCGCGGCCCGCTCAACGCGCCGATCGTGATCCACGAGTTCGCGGATTTTCAGTGCCCGTTCTGTCAGCGTGTCGACAAGACGCTGCGCGAACTCGACAAAGAGTTCCCCAACAAGCTGCGCTTCGTCTGGCACGACTATCCATTGTCGTTCCACGAGTTCGCGCGCCCCGCTGCGATCATCGCGCGCGAGGCCCGCGCTCAAAAAGGCGACGCCGGCTTCTGGAAGATGCACGACCTGATGTTCGCCAGCGACACCGCGCTCAGCGACGAAGCGCTGACCCAACACGCCGCCACGCTGAAGCTCGACCCAGCGCGCGTGAGCGCGGCTCGCACTGACGGGCGCTTCGACGGCCTGCTCGAAAAAGACAGGGCTCTCGCCGAAAGCGCCGGCATTCGCGGGACCCCCGCGTTCGTGATCAACGGTTACTACCTATCGGGCGCGCAGCCGCTGAAGGCCTTCAAGCGCCTGATCCGCTACGCTCTACTGCATCCCGCGCCGACCGCCGCCAAGGCCGTCGCAACCAGCAAGCCCTGAGATCGAACCCGAGCGACCCCGAGGGCTCGGGCCAGCCCTCGAAACCGGCGAGCGCGCAGGCCGCGAGCAGCGTGGTCAAAATGGTCCACGTGGAGTATCGGAAATCAGGCGCGCCCGTGGCGAAGAAAAAAGTCGCCAGGTAGATCAGCCCGGACAAGCTGAAGCACAGACTGAGCGGGCGTCCTCGCTTGAAGAAATCGAGCGCGCCCACGACCAGCAACGCGCCCTGTAGCAACACGTAAAACCAGGTGGCGTAAAACGGAAAGTTCGGCGCGCGCGCGAGCAAATCGACCGCGAAGGTGCCGGCCTCGGAACGCTGCGTGGGCACGCCCAAGCGGTTCCTGGTGATCCCGGTGCTGAGGTCGACGCGACGACCCTCGAAGCGCAACAACTCACGAAATACGCGCCAGCGATGCGCGAGGTACGCACGAGGATGAGCCTTGATCGCGCGCTTCCAGTTCGCGCTCAGGGCGCGAAGCTGTGTAGGGTCGTTCGTGCGCAGCAAGGCGGGCGTGCAGTTCTTACCTCGGCAGTGGTAGAGGCGTAGGTGATCTCGCGGATCGTACGCTCGGCGCAGGCGTGCGAGGTCGACGCCCGGGCTCAGAATGCCGTCCTCGGGGTCGATCAGCATTTCGTCGACTTGCAGCGACATGCCCACCAAATCGTAGATGGGTGTCATTTGCCAATACTCCGTCGGCTCGGCGATCTTGCGCGAGAGCAGCGCGGAGCCTTGGCGCAGCGCGAGCGCAAGCACGAGTCCGACGCCCAAGGCGGCCAGCAGCTGCCACGGGCGTCGCCACCCAGCGAGCCATTTCAGACCGAAGAACGGAAGCGCCAAGAGTGGCCACGCAGCCCCGATGCCGTTGTGGCGCACCGCGATCGCGACGAACATCAGAGGCAACGCAATCACGAGCCCGACCTCGCGCGCTCGGGGTCGCGGCCCCGCGAGCAGCATCGCGCTCGTCGCCGCGAGCAGCGTCGCTTGCATCAACGTGTCTTTCCAGATCGTCCCCAGCAACATGAACACGGCAGGCTGAAAGCCCGCCACGAGCAGCGCGCCGGCGCGAGCCCAGAGCGGCCAGCGCAGCAGCCGAAAAAACACCGCGACACCGAGCCAAAACAGCCCGTCGAGCAAGATCAGCATGCCGATCGGCCCCGGCCAGACCTTGTCCAGATAGCGCCAAATCAAGGCCAGAATCGGCGGATGGAAGTCGCTGAAAGCGCCGCTGCGAGCCTCAGTGAGTTGCGCGACCGAATCGACCGACATGAAGCCCGGGCGGTACACCCACCACACGACGATGAAGCCCAGCAGCGCGAGCGCGCCGATCACCAACCACTCGATCAGCGGCCCGCTACGCGAGCCTTTCGTTCCGGCCGCGGAGAGCGACGGTTCGTCGGCCCTGCTCAAAGCATCACACCCGCGACGCACGCGACCAAACAAGTCGCGAGCAGCCCGCCGATCATCGCCTTGAACGCGAGGCGCGAAATGTCGGCGCGGCGCTCGGGAGCAAGCCCCGAGTAGCCGCCGATTTGAATGCCGATGCTGCCGAAGTTGGCGAAGCCGCACAGCGCGTAGGCGGTGATCACGCGGCCGCGCTCGCTCAGCCAATGCGGATCTTTGCTCAGCATTTCAGCCATGTGTGAGTAGGCGACGAACTCGTTCAGCACGGTTTTTTGGCCGAGCAATTGCCCAACCTTGAGCACGTCCGCGCTGGGCACGCCCATCACCCACGCGAGTGGTGAAAATATCCAGCCGAAGATCAGCTCCAAGCTGACGCTGCGCCCGAACAGCGCGCCGCCGACCCAACCGAGCGCCGCGTTGAGCATCGCCGTGAGCGCCAAGAACACCACCAACATGCCGCCCACGTTGACGGCCAAGCGAATGCCGTCAGCCGTGCCTTGCGTGATCGCGTCGAGCACGTTCTCGCTCGACTTCGGGATGTTGACGCGCGCTTCGTGCTCGTAGTCGCGTCCGGGCTCTTCCGGCAGCATCAGCTTGGCGATCACGAGCGAGGCCGGCGCGCTCATCACGCTGCACGCGATCAAGTGACCGGCGATGCCGGGCACGGCGCCGCTGAGCATCGCCACGTAGGCCGCTAGCACCCCGCCCGCGGTGGTCGCAAACCCCGCCACCATGCAGGCATTCAGCTCGGAAGCCGACATTTTGGCCAAATACGGCTTGATCGCCAGGGGCGCCTCGGTTTGACCCACGAAGATGTCGGCCACCGTGGAGAAGCTCTCGGCGCCGCTCGTGCCGAGCACGCGCATCAGCAAGCGGCCCAGGCCCTCGATCACTAGCGGCATCACCCTCAGGTGATAGAGCAAGGACATCAGCGCCGAGAAGAACAAGATCGTCGGCAGCACCTGAAAGGCGAGGATGAAGCCGAAGGACGCCGTGTCGGTCGTCAAGCGCCCGAACAAAAAGCTTGCGCCGTCACGGCTGAAGGCGAGCAAGCGATCGACCGCGTCGTTGCCGAGCAAGAACAAACGACTGGCAGGCGTGCGCAGCACGATCAGCGCGAACGCGATCAGCATCAGCAGGCCACCACCGACGGTGCGAAGCTTCACCAGGCGGCGGCGTTCGCGCGGGCAGAGCGCGAACGACAGCCCCATCATCACCAGCATGCCGAACGCGCTGACCGCCCGCTCGCCCATCAAAGGCCGCTATTTCTCGGTCTTTCCGAGCAACTCAGGCAGCGGACTTTGGACCTGACCGAGGCGCGCCACGCTGTCCAGGTGGTGAATCAAGAAATTGCGGTTGTCGGTGATCGACAGATTCTGCATCTCCAGCGCGCCGATGCGATCCGCTGGAGAGAACGCCGGATCTTCCACGCGCTCCATCGACAGCTTCTCGGGCGCGTAGGCCATGTACTCGGCCTTGGTTTCCAAGATCGAGTAGTCGTCACCGCGGCGTAGCTGCACGGTGACGCTGCCCGTGACGCTGGGCGCGATCCAGCGCGTGAGGCCGTCCTTGAGCATCATCGCTTCGGGATCGAACCATTTGCCTTCGTAAAGCACGCGACCCAAACGACGACCGAGCGTGAAGTACAAATCCAGCGTATTTTCGTTGTGCACCGCCGACAGCAGGCGCTCGTACACGATGTGCAAGAGGGCCATGCCCGGCGCTTCGTAAATGCCGCGGCTCTTGGCGTCGATCACGCGGTTCTCGATCTGGTCACTCATGCCCAGACCATGACGGCCGCCGACGCGGTTGGCTTCCAGCACCAGGTCGATCAAATTCGTGAAGCGCTTGCCGTTGATGGCGACGGGGAAGCCGGCTTCGAAATCGACCGTGACGTCTTCGGCGTTGATCGTGGTTTCGGGCTTCCAGTGAGCCACGCCCATGATCGGCTGCACGATGTGCATGCCTTTGTTCAGGTGCTCGAGGTCTTTGGCCTCGTGCGTGGCGCCGAGCACGTTGGCGTCGGTGCTGTACGCCTTCTCCGTGCTCATCGTGTACGGGCGGCCAATGCGCTTGAGGTACTCGCTCATTTCGGTGCGACCACCGAAAGCGTCCACGAACTTTTGATCCAGCCAGGGCTTGTAGATCTTCAAGTTCGGGTTGGTCAGAATGCCGTAGCGATAGAAGCGTTGGATGTCGTTACCCTTGTGGGTGCTGCCATCGCCGAACACGTGCACGTCGTCTTCGCGCATGGCGCGAATGATGGCGGTCGTGGTCACCGCGCGCCCGAGCGGCGTGGTGTTGAAGTACTTCTTGCCGCCGCTCGACAGGTGGAACGCGCCGCATTGAATCGCGACCACGCCTTCGCGCGCCATCGCCTCACGGCAATCGACCAAGCGCGCCTCGACAGCGCCGTGCTCGCGAGCGACGGGCGGGATAGTGGCTGGGTCGCTCTCGTCCGGCTGGGCCAAATCGGCGGTGTAAGCGAACACCTTCATGCCCATTTCGCTCAACCAAGCGACGGCACAGCGCGTGTCCAAACCACCAGAAAATGCGATTCCGAGACGAGTGCCCGCGGGCGGAAGCGTACGATAAATGCGGCTCATGGCGGCCCCTGCCTAGCACGAGCCGCCGCGGACGAACAGAAGCCGCTACATCGACGCGGGAACCATGGCGGCGGGCACGGGGCTGCCCACGGTGACGACCTCGGTGGTCTTCTCCAGCAGCGGATCATTGCTGCCCGCGTCTTGCACTCGGCCCTCACCCAAATCCACGACCTCGATCTGAATGTCGAGCGCGATGGTCGCCTTTTCTGTGGTGCGGAAGCCGAAATCCACACCCGTGAGCCCGGCAATCAGCGCCGGAATGTAAGGCGCAACCAGCGGATCGTTGTACGAGTGATTGATGAAATTGAAGGCGTGATTGGCGTACGTCGGCAGCGGATCGGTCATCTCGTCCGGATCGGCCTCGGCGCCATTGGGCAACGGGGGCGGGAATTTGATCATGTTTTGCACGGTGGCAAAATCGATCGCCATCTCGTTCATGTCGTCGAACGTGCAGGTTCCGTGACGTCGCGATGACGCCCCTTTGCTCTTGCCTTCGAGCACGTACAAGCGGTCGATACCGGAGAAGTTCGGCTTGAACTCCTCTTCGTCGGCGTCGACGAGATTCATACCCGGGTAATAGCGACCGAACTCGTTCCACGGATCGACCAGCATCTCGACCGTGTGTTGGTCTTCATCGAGGTTGCTGATGGTCCAGGTGAGCTGGACCTTGACGTCCTTGTTGGTGATCCACGGCTTTCTGCCGTAGGGCTCCACGACTTGTCCATCGAGCGCGCTTTGCTCGGCTTGGGTCGGCGCGAGGATCGGAAACTGCAGTCCGCGTTTGACCTCGAACAACTGCGATTCGTCGTCTTCGAAGATCGGCGGCGTGTCCGGCGTCAGGCCCACTTGCTCCGTATCGAGGTTGCGCGACTTCTCTTGCGAGCCGCAGCCGACGGCCAGCAGCGCACAGCCCAAGACGACAAACACCGACAACACCTGGGGGCGGAAAGCCCGCGCTTCGGGGCGCTTCGCCCCCGCCCCAACTGCCATGGATTGCCCAATTTTTCGCATCATTTGAGGACTCGTTCTGCGAGAACTTTGGACTATGCCAAGGCCGTGCCACGAGAAGGCGCGAGCTTACTTTTTGCCGGGCCGAAACGCGAACGGGAAGCTCGCGCCCGACGCTTTGTCGGCCGTCGGAAACTGCAGCCGATTGAACTGGCGCAAGATGCAGCCCTCGACGCGCGGGTTGTTCAACGACGAACCGGTGATGCTCGCGCTCGACACCGAGCCACCCGGGCTCACGCTGAATGCAACACCCACACTGCCCTTCAACGTCGGATCATGTGCGGAGGCGATCTCGTAGCAGGCTTGGAATGCGCCCATGCGCGACATCACCACGCGCCGGATCTGCTCCGCCGAGAGGCCTTGTCCCGCCGCGGCCGCCGCCTTGCCCGCGACCTTGTGCTCGCCGCTCGCGTCACCGTTGCCTGAGCCGTCACCGCCACCAGGGCCGCCCTTGCCGTTGCCGCCCAGACCGCGCCCGCCGGGACCGCCCGAGCCGGAACCATAGCCGCCACCTTTGCCGGGTCCCCAACCAGTATCGAGTGTGCCCGAGCCGAACGGGACGCCGCCCGGTGCATCCCCGCCGCCGCCTTTGCCTCCACCCTTGAGACCCGTACCGCTGCCAGCGCCGAGCACGATCTGGTCGGAGCGCAAGCCACCCAACGCATCAGCCACGGAGCTGATCGTGCCGAGCGTCTTCCGTACTTCGTCGCCGACGTCGCTCGAAAGGGCTTCGGACATGCCGCCCAAGCCCGAGCGGATATCGCCCGTTTGCTTGGTGGTCTTCTCTTTACCGTCGCGCCCGAGCTTGCCCTCGGCGCCCTGAATCTTCTTGCCGCCGCCCTGCTCTTTCTTGTCCTTGGCACCCGGATCTTTGATGCCCGAGCCCTTGTCCTCTTCTTTGCCCGCGGTGGTCGGAGGAGGCGGCGTGTCTTCTTCTTTGAGGTTGAACTGCAGCTCGAGCTCTTGCTGACTCGTCAGCTCGAGCGGCTTCGGGATCCCTTGCGGCGTCGTGATCGCCCAAATCAACGCTAGGCCGCCGCCCACCGCGACCATGGCGAAGATGAACGAGAGCAACAGCGCCCAATCCGGACGCCGACGCCGCTTGATCACCGGCGCGGCGTGCGTGAACTGGAAAAAGACCGAGAAATTACCGTACTGAATCAGCCCATAATCACCGGCGACGATCGGGATCGGCGCACCCGAGCGCCCGAGATCCGCCGGATTCTCACGCCGGCCGCGCAAGAGCAATTCACCGCCCGTCGCGCCGCGCGCATCCAGCTCCCAGCCGGTACCCACCGCACGCACCGGAAAATCCGAAACCTGCGAGCCGTCCGGCTTGGCGACGAAGTTGTCTTCGCCGTCGCTCAACTTCAGCGACTGCCCGCTGTTCAGATTCCGTACCGCGAGCACGGTCGTGCCCCACACGGCGGCGGTCCGAAGCACAATCGGCAATTGCTGGGGTGTACTCATCGCAGCGCCGGATTGTTACGAGTGTCGGACAGCTCACGCATGAACGAGCGATGCCCCAAAGCACCAGCGTCGAACTCGGCGCGAACACGGCGCAAAAAGTAAATGATCTGCGGTGACTTCAAGCGACCCTCGACTTCAATCGTGCCGAACTTGTAGGTCTTCACGCCCTCTTTAGTTTCCTTCGTCTCCTTGACGGCCGCGGCCGAAGAAGCGTTAGGGGTTGCCTTGGTCGCGCTAGTCCCCGCGGCCTTCACGCCGCTCGGCTCGCCCTTGTCCGACTTGGCGTCGGCCTTGTCGTCTTCCGCCGCTTTGGCGTCAGCCTCCGCCGCGTCCGCCTTCGGCTCCGGCTTCTTTTGATTTTTGGGGGGTTTGCTCTGCGCAGCGGGTTTCGGCTTGGCCTTCGGCGCAGCGTCGGCGGGCTGCGTGGAGAGCACGAATACGCCCAACACGGCGCCTAGCGTCCAAGCCCCGAGCGCGGAAATCCGACGACCCATATCGCCTCCGAGCATACGCGGGTCGTGGGGGGAGATCTACAGAGGGAAAGCGCTCGGCCCGGGGTTCGAGGTCGATACGGAGGGGAGATCACATGCACACACAACAACGCCGTGCCGCGTAGGGTTCGCGAGCACATCTTTCGTGCTGCTTGATCAGTTGGATTTCCGAGCCCGAGATGTGTTGTCTGCGAGCAAACTGACGAGCAGCAGTGCTGTCATGAAGCGACCAGCGACGCGCGTTTGCCTTCACACCTATCGAAGTTGAATCGGGCCGAGTTTGTTTGGACTTGGTCGGGACCAAGTGATCCCCGCGAGTGTCATCGAGGCCAGTCATGGCGCTCCGTTCCAGCCGCAATCCGCGCAGAACGAACCGCGTAGAAACGACCGAGCGGCGTCTCGTCGAGTCAGCTGCGCACCGCGCACGCTTCATACCATCCGCTCGCGCAGCCGAACGAATCGTTCCATCGTTCATCGGGATCACTCAATAGTCGGAATCCCAGCGTCGACACTCTGTCGTCACTCGTCCGCATGAGGCACCTGCGCGCAGTTGCACCGTATTGCCCCGAGAAAGACTCGTACTTCACGAAACAACGCCGCCCCAGGCCACGGATCGGAGCGCTCCCCAGCGCTTCGGGGCGGTGGCGCGGAGCAGAGTGGCTCTGGTCGGGCACGCCGCCAACCACGCTGGAGCTCAACTGTATCGAACCCCGACCCTTCGCGTTCACGTGGCAGAGAGTCTAGCAACCATCACGGCGATTTCCCTAACCGCCGCTCCAAACCGTACGCCCACCCGCCGGCGCCTCAGTCAACCGAATCAACCCGCGGCGTCGCCAACCGCTCTTGAGCAACCAAGTCTTTGCTGCGGCTACGCATGGAGGACCCACGCTGCGGAAGCCGCCCGGAATTGCAGTCGCGAAGCCATCGAACGAGGCCGCAGACGAGAGTGGATCGAGACCTGCCGTGTCGGCGTGCTTCTTGTGATTTTGAAGGACATACACGAGCGCGTTGCGGACCTGACGTGGGCCTTCCAAATCGCGCCCGTGCCAGCGATCTGCCCAGAAACGGCCCTGGCGGCGCAGTAGGCGATTCACGCGGCGCGCGATGCGCACCATCAGTCCGCGCACTCCCGACGTGAGAGTCTCGGTGTCCTCCGCTTCTACGATCAAGTGGACGTGGGTCGCTTGCACCGAATAGTGTACGACTCGAAACCAATCCCGATTGCTGTCGCGCAACCCGCCGAGCAGCATCCGCGCGACTCGTTGTGCTCGAAGCACGCCAAGCGCGGCTCGCAGCGTGACGTGCACCGGATGCGCTTTGCGATGCACCGGCCGCGCGCGGTGCGGCGTGTGCCTCAAATGCGCGGCCCGCGGCTTGCGACCTGCGCCTCGTCGCGCACCACCGCGACGCTTCGGTTCCTGAAACGAGAGCGCGAGTTGGTTCACGTTCGCTTGCATGACCCCTGAGGGATGGATAGCGCCAATCGAGCGGAGTGCAAGCAAAGCCTTGAATGAATCGCACGGGAGCGCGCCTTCGAAAGAACTCAGTCTGATTCAAATTCACGGTCTGATGCACTCGAAGCGTTCGCGATGAACACCAACGTCGGTCTCACGCACGCAAAGACTTTGGTGTCTTTGATGGAGCGAACTCAGCCCGATTCAAACGAGGCCGGCGCACGGGCTTAAGCCTGGCTTAAGCCCCTCGTGACGACGGAGCCACCATCCTTCGAATGTGTGCAGCCCAGACCAGCGATAAGTAGTGTCAGGCACGAATCACGGCGGCTTGAAGCGTCGCGTTTCGCGCGGCGGAGATCTCTTTGAGTGCGTCAGTCACGTTTTGAGCCGACTGCTTCGCGTCGTTCGCCTGAGCAGTAGCCTCTTCTCGAGCTGTTCGCGCAGCTTCGCTGAGTGACTCGTGACCCACGGCGTTCGCGTCGTGATGGGCGGCTTGAGCGTCGTACTGACTTCCTGCGATACTGCCCGCGCTTTCGAGCACCTTGCCAGAACCCGAACCGAAGGTCATCGCCTTCTGAGAGGCAGAATCACTGGTCTTGCCCAGCGCGAAGGCCGCCCCAGTCAGTGTCGCGACGCCACCTGCTGCGGTTGCTATCCCCTTCACTAGACCGGCCGTGCGTATCTCGTCCGCCTTTTCGTGCATTTCGTGGACGCGAGCTTCACCTTCGCGGACGCGGGATAGTTCGGCAAATGCCGCTGTCTTCCTCGCCTCGCTCCTTTCGTCGCGAAATGATTGGACCAGGAGAATCGCTGCTTGCGACACGGGATCGTCGGCAACGAAGACAGGATTCGCGAGGCGGCCCGTGCCCAGCACCGGCTCGCCGGTGTACACGACGACCGACTCAGTCGAGGAAACACTCGCTATATTGTTCGACATCATACTCTCCCTGCGGCCGAGACCAGCGTCGCGCCGGCAGTCTCGGTTGCGCTTTTCACGTTCGAAACCGCGCGACGATACGACTTCTCGTTCTCATCCAATTCATCGAGAATGGTGAGAAGGAGCTGGTCCAGGTGACTGTCGACGAGTTTCGACTTCGCGATCTCTGCGTAAGTATCCACTTCGGCACCGTCTGCTCGGCCTTGCTCGTACATCGAAACGCCTTGGCCGACGGCGGCAACACCACCGCCGACCGCCACGACCTCGCCGCCCACCTGAACGCCGTGCTGGACGGCGGTCAACGCCGCACCACCAGCGCAGAGTGAAGCTCCGCCGGTGCAGACCACGGAGCCGATCGACATGCCAAACTCGGCCCAACCAGCGACCTTATCGCTGACCCCCAGCTTCTCGAGAATGTGAGCCTCACTTTGGGCAAACGCCGCTGTCGACAGACACGCTGCCGCTACGGCGAGTACGAGCGGTGCTCCCGCTCCGCCTGAACAAGCCGCCACTGCGATGGACGCGACCACCGCCGCGACTTTGGCGATCGTCCCGCAGATCTTGCCGACTTTGCGCCAGAAACCACCCTTCTTGTGGGCGCTCATGGCCTTTTCGAGCTCGGCCTTTTGCTTCTTCCACTCGTCGGCTTTTTGCATCCGAATGTGGTTGATGTCCTTGATGGCCGTATTCAAGCCGATGCCGCGGCTGATGGACTCCAGCGCAAGCAGGCTCGCGAGCGGGTCGGCAGTGCCGAGTTGGGGAACAGGGAGCAGTGACGGGCTCTGCCCGGCCGCACCGGGACTCGCCGAGTTCACGGGCAACTGTCCGAGCGAAACAGGCACTGTCGAACGACTACCCTCGGATGTGATGATCATGGCCGTAATCTCCGTTCATCGGACACGATGATGGACAGTTGCTCGTCGTCCGCGGCGAGCGACTCCGCGTCGCTCAGAACCGTGTCTGCTTCGGTGAAGCGGCCAAGGTCGTACAAGATACGAAATTGAGAAATCAGGCAGCGCGGTGCGGGTTCTGCTGCAACGCTACCCGCACCGTAGATCTCGAGCGCGACCCGCTCCTGACCGACTTTCTCGTGGCATTCCCCGAGAGCAAGCCAGCCGCGCTCGTCGGTAGGCGCGATTTGAAGCATCACGCGGAACGCTTCTGCGGCTTCCGCATATCGCCCGTCTGCGTGCAGAGCGAAGCCCCTGCAATAGACGAGCTCTGTCGGGTCGATGCCGTGCGCGAGCGCGTTGCGCGATGGCGAGGCGGACATGACGCTACCGCCCCAGGTTGTTGACGATGGACTTGATGCTCTCGTCGCACTTTTGCATCAAGTTCGTCGAAAGGTTCACTGCCGTTTGACGCTGAGATATGAGCGATTGTAGCTGGATCATGTTGATCTCCGCATTACCGTTCACATTTTCTAAAATGGAATGAATCTCCCCGGTGTAGCCCGACCATTCCTCCTTGCTAAAAGCACCGTTCCTGGGGAGTGCTTGGTCCCATTTAGCTTGAAGCTGATCGCGAACCGGGTCGCCTGGAGGCAAACTCGCAATCGAATCCTGAAATGCCTTATCGTACTCGTCCCACTCCGCCCGACTGTTCGGGACGTCCGCATATTTCTTCATCACGTTCTCACAGTTCGAGATCGCGGTCTTGCGAGCCAGGTTGAGTTTCTGCTCGTCCAAGAGCGAGTTGACGTCCGTGTCGAGGCTGCCGAGCGCGGACTGGCAGTACATCAACAGACCTTCGGGCGTGAGGTTGTCCGTGTTGGTATAGAAATTGGCGATGTTCGAGTTGGTAATTGCGTTGACTGACATGATGGATCTCCGATGATTGCAGTGGTCTGAACTTCAGCATCGCGATCCGGAGAGCCAGTTGCTCTGCGGCAAAGCGGTGCGGACGCTGACGCTGGTGGCGGTCATTTCAGCGAGTGCGCGTAGCGAACGTCCATCGACCTCGATTGGGGCGTCGTCGGCTTGCTGGACCAAGGACCTCGCAGCGTCGAAGTCTCGATTCTGTTGTTCGAACAAGGCCTGCGCCTCTTCGAGGGCTGCTTCCCACGTGCGCTGCTGCTTCATTGCGTTTTCTCCTGTTGCTTCCCCTCTCGGGTCACAGCAGCACGCAGTTGACCGAAATCGTGCACGGCGTTGACGAATTCCAATCGTGCGTGACGGCGCGCAGCGAAATGATTGCTCGGAAGAGAAAGTCCTCCTCGAACCACCATCGAACGCATCTGACCCACCGACTGCGCCGATGAATGCGCGTGACCCCCACTGACGAAAAACAACTCCTCCTCCTCAGCCATCTCCACGACGCCGCGGCCGCGCTCGCCTCGGTGATCCCGCTCTTCGGGGCGGGGTACTGCACGATGCGCCTGTCGATTGCGCTCGACAGGCTGCCGAACCTGCCTCCCATGGCGAGTCAGGCCTTCGGCTGGATACCGCCAGCGATCGGCCTGTTCGTCATTCTCTTGGGTATCGCGACGATGGGCGCCAATCTACTCACGGCGCAGGCGTTGCGGAACCGCAGGCACCACTCGTTGTGCCTCCTCACGGCGGTTGCAAACCTGGTGCAGTTCCCGCTCGGCACGCTGCTCGGGGCATTCGGCGTCGTCGTGTTGGGCCGCCCGGCCGTGAGGGCGGCGTTCAAGGCCAAGCACGAGACGGTCAGCGCCCCAGCTGTTGTATTCCCCTCGTCACCGACAGGCATTGCGCCGAGCTACCCTCCCGCCGAGCGGCCTCAATAACGAGGGGTGATGCTCGGGTTGGGACAAGCGCGGAGCTTCGAGAGACGTGCGGACACCGTGTAGAGCCCCCAAATCAGCCACTTTCCCGCGGAAATCCCTTCCCTGCGCACCGGTTCAGCATTTATAGTGAGAGAATTGCGGTTACGCGCTTGCTTGGCCGCTGGGTATGCATTAGGTTCCGCGCCCCATTCCCATGGCCTACGCAGTTATCCGCACTGGCGGCAAGCAGTACCGAGTCGCTGAGGGCGAAACCGTTCAGGTTGAGCTCCTCAAGGGCGATCCGGGCACCAAGATCAAATTCGACCAGGTTCTCATGGTCTCCGGCGACTCGCCGACTTTCGGCAAGCCGCTCGTCGCGGGTGCTGCGGTGGAAGGCGAGATCGTTCGCCAGCTCCGCGGTCCCAAGCTGATCGTCTTCAAGTTCCGCAAGCGTAAGCGCTCGCGCAAGAAGGCGGGCCATCGTCAGAACTACACCGCCGTGAAGATCACGGGCCTCACAGGAGTGAGCGCGTAATGGCACACAAAAAAGGCGGCGGCTCTACGCGCAATGGCCGTGGCTCGAACGCCCAGTACCGGGGCGTCAAAGTTTACGGCGGTGAAGAAGTTCGCGCCGGCGGCATTTTGGTTCGCCAGGTCGGGCAGACCATCAACCCGGGCCGCAACGTCGGCGTCGGTCGTGATTACACGCTCTACTCCCTGGTCGACGGCACCGTGACCTACGAGCACGACTCGCGCACCAAGAAGCGCGTGTCCGTGTACCCGGCGGGCACTGTTCCGGCGACGCTCGCGAACTGAGTCTTTGCAGGGGGTCGCGCGCTCATACCGCGCTGCCCCCTTGCGCCAGTTCCGTTCGCCCATGGGAAGCGTGTCCAAGGTCTTCGTCACCGACATCGACGGGACGCTGCTGGGCGCAGACGGGGACGTGCACCCGAGCGACGCGGAGGCGATCGCAGCACTGATAGCGCGCGGCGTGCCCGTCGCGCTGTGCACCGGACGAATGTATTCCGGGACCCGCGAGATCGCCGAGTCGATGCGCATCCTGGGTCCCGTCGCGTGCATCGACGGCAGTCACATCGTCGATTCGACCAACCACTTGGAGCTGCACAGCACGCCGCTGTCGGACGTCGCGACCGAGCTCTTGTTCCAGGCTCTCGCGCGCATTCGCCCGGCCGCGTTCGCGTTCTCCGGTGACCGGCTGTTCCACGACGAGCGGGGCGCGCAGTACCTCGACTACGTGAGCACCTGGACCGAGCAGACGCAGCAGGTCGATCGCTTGGCCGACCTCGACGATTGGCGCGAACCCGGCGCGAGCGTCGCGGCCCTAGTGGCCCTCGGCACGCCCGACCAGATCCGCAGCACCGAGGCCTTCATCAAGAGCCACGATCAGCACCTGCAGTGCGTGATGTTCGACGTGAATCGGCCCGGCTATTCCGGAACGTGGGGCTTGGTCGTCCGCGCCTCGGGTGTCGACAAGGGCACGGCCATCGATTGGGTCGCGCAACATCACGGCGTCACGGCCGCTGAAGTGGTCGCCGTCGGTGATTGGCTGAACGACATCCCGATGCTGCGCCGCGCGGGCCGCTCTTTCGCCATGGCTCAAGCGCCCAA
>Ga0134124_10001755_pt1 | contig 17410 bp, 29 predicted proteins | sample KB304_FD_96880 | JGI IMG/M metagenome (GOLD analysis project Ga0134124, IMG submission 96880) | Terrestrial soil microbial communities without Nitrogen fertilizer from Kellogg Biological Station, Michigan, USA - KB3-0-4 | ecosystem: Environmental > Terrestrial > Soil > Unclassified ...
AGGGACAGAACCCCGGTCAGGAAGGCGATCAGGCAGGTCTTCAGGGGCATACAGGCGAATCCGGCTTCGTTATCTTGTCATGACCGGGCCTGTCCCGGCCATCCACGCTTTACACGATAGACGTGGATGCCCGGCCTAAGCCGGGCATGACGACAAGGGTGGACTGCCGAGATATAGGCCCGCCGCGTGCCTAAAAGAAGGCCGGAGACTTCCCCTCTCCCCAAACGCGGGGAGAGGTTTAGGGCGCTACTCCTTGGCCGGCACCGTGCGCAGATAGGCCACCACCGCGTCGAGGTCGTCGGCGGTCATGATCGCGTAATAGTGGAAGCCCATGGGCGGCTTCAGCTTGCTGCCGTCCTTGCTCACGCCTTGCGTGATGGCGCGCTTGATCTCGTCGTCGCTCCAGCCGCCGATGCCCTTGGTCTTGCTGGACGTGATGTTGCGCGAGGTGGATACGCCCCACGGTCCCGGGAAGTCGAAACCGCCGGCGCCGAGCCTGGTGGCAAACTCGCGACCTTTCGGCCCCATCGGCGTATGGCACTCCATGCAGTGGGCGATGGTCGCGAGATAGAAACCCTTCTTCACCTTATCGCCCATCATGGCCTCGGTGTACGGCTTTTCGCCGCCGGGGAACGGGTGATGTATCTGCTGCATCTTGTAGACCGGATCCGGCACCGTATTCTTGATGGGCTTGATGGTGCGTAGATAGGCGACCACCGCGTCGAGATCGCGCTCGGTCATGATCTCATAGAAATCGCTCGGCATGATCATGGCGAGCGGCGTGCCGTTCGGCCGCACGCCTTTGCGCAGCGCAGTCTTGATCTGTGCGTCTGTCCAGCCGCCGATGCCGGTCTCTTTGTCCTGCGTGATGTTGGAGGCGGTCACCTTGAACGGTGGCTCGTCGAAGGTCAGCCCGCCCGAGAAGTCCTTACCCGCGACGGCCGCCGGTGGGCCCTTCGGCGAATGGCAATTGCCGCAAGTCAGCAGACCATTCACCAGATAATCGCCACGCTTGACCATATCGGCGTTAGCCTGCGCCTGCGCGGTGCCGGCCAGCGCCACGCAAAAGGCAAGCACCAATAATCCCGTACGGATCATGAAAAATCTCCCTGACATAGGGCGCTCTTACGGGGCGCCCTATTGAGGAATCATACCGCGACCGCCAAAAATCGGCCATCGCAATTGCGTGTTCACAACGCAGCTGCCTGTAGATAAATTGTCGGATCACGTCACTGCCGATGCAACCGATCCGCTGGACCGCCCGGGGATGAAGCCACGCAAGGTGCTGACCGGCTTCATGCTGCTGTTGCTGGCGATCGCTATTTTCTTGCTCGGCATGCTCACCCAGTCCAGGCAATGGCCGCCGACCGCTTCGCTGGCGCGGTGGCAGGCGGATTTGCGTGCGGCCGGCTTGTTGCCGCCAGCCGAAATTTCCATCCGCTCCGACGCCGCCGCACACGAGCTGCGGCCCTGCCCGGCCGCGGGACCGCGGACCATGACGGCCCTCATCATCGGCCAGTCGCACGCCGCCAACACCATCGGCGAGCGTTTTCAGGCGCGCGCGGGCGTCTTCAACGTCTTTGCCGGCAAATGCTATGCGGCGCGCGATCCCCTGCTGGGAACGAGCGATAGTCTCGGCAATCTCTGGACCCTCATCGGCGACGAACTCGTCGCCAGCGGCGCCTTCGACAATGTGATGCTGGTCACGGCCGCGATCAGCGGCAGTCGAATTGCCGAATGGGCGCCGGGCGGAGGATTGCACGATCATCTGCTGAAGGCGGTGCGCAGCTTGGGTCCCGATCGATTCACCCATGTCTTCTTGATGCAGGGAGAGTCCGACTTGGAGGACGGTACGCCTTCCGATCTCTATCGCACGCGGCTGCTGGCGGTGATCGACACGCTGCGGCAGACTGGTGTCCGAGCGTCGGCGTTCATCGCGACGGAATCCGGATTCTGCGGCCAGTACGGCGCGGCGGCGCCTGCCGACAACGCCATCGTGCGGGTTCAGCAGGATGTCGTCAGCGCCCATCGAAGTATTTTCGCCGGTCCCAATATAGACCGCGACCTCACGGCCGGGAGCGATCGCTATGACGGTTGCCATTTGTCCGGCAACGGCGCCCGCAAGCTGAGCCGGCTCTGGCGCGAGGCCATCGCCGCGCAGACAGCGAAGCGTTAGCGCCCGTGGCGAGTTCAACAAAAAGGGCGACGCCAAGCGCCGCCCTTTCATAAATTTCAGCAGCAATCGATCAGACCGGCGCGGGGGCTTCCGCCTCGGCCTTCTTTTCCTGCACCGGCCCGGAATCGAGACCCTTGGCGTCGACGTCGCGGTCGACGAATTCGATGACCGCCACTGCGGCGTTGTCGCCATGGCGGAAGCCGGCTTTCATGATGCGGGTGTAGCCGCCGGCGCGGTCCTTGTAGCGCGGCGCGATCACGTCGAAGAGCTTCTTGACCATCTTCGGGTCACGCAATTCGGAGATGGCCTGACGGCGGGCGGCAAGGTCGCCCTTCTTGCCGATCGTCACCAGCTTCTCGACGATCGGACGAAGCTCCTTCGCCTTCGGCAGAGTCGTGACGATCTGCTCGTGCTTGATCAGCGACGCGCACATGTTGGCGAACATCGCCATACGATGCGACGAATGACGCCCCAACTTGCGGTGAACTTTTCCGTGACGCATCGCGAAACTCCCTGCCTCTATCCTGTATATGCCCGGGACCATCCCGGGCACGCCGCGGAAGGCGGCTAAGTCGTTGCCTAGTAATGATCCTCGAAGCGCTTGGCGAGCTCTTCGATGTTCTCCGGCGGCCAGCCCGGCACTTCCATGCCGAGGTGCAGGCCCATCTGCGCCAGAACTTCCTTGATCTCGTTGAGCGACTTACGGCCGAAGTTCGGCGTACGCAGCATTTCGGCTTCCGTCTTTTGTACGAGATCGCCGATGTAGACGATGTTGTCGTTCTTGAGACAGTTGGCCGAACGCACCGACAGTTCTAGCTCGTCCACCTTCTTGAGGAAGGCCGGGTTGAACGCGAGATCGGGGATCGACTCGGCGGCCTCTGCCTTGCGCGGCTCTTCGAAGTTCACGAAGACGTTGAGCTGGTCCTGCAGGATGCGCGCGGCGTAAGCGAGCGAGTCGTCGGGGCTGACCGCGCCGTTGGTCTCGATGGTCATGGTGAGCTTGTCGTAGTCGAGAATCTGGCCCTCACGGGTATTCTCGACCTTGTAGGAAACCTTGCGCACCGGCGAGTACAGGCTGTCGACCGGGATGAGCCCGATCGGCGCGTCCTCGGGGCGATTGCGCTCAGCCGGCACGTAACCTTTGCCGGTGTTGACCGTGAACTCCATGCGGATCTCGGCGCCCTCGTCGAGGGTGCACAGCACGAGGTCCGGATTGAGCACGACCACGTCGCCGACCGTCTGGATGTCGCCGGCGGTCACTGTGCCCGGACCCTGCTTCTTCACCACCATGCGCTTGGGGCCTTCGCCCTGCATCTTGATGGCGATGTCTTTGATGTTAAGCACCATGTCGGTGACGTCCTCGCGCACACCTGCGATCGAGGAGAATTCGTGCAACACGCCATCGATGTGCACCGACTGCACCGCCGCGCCCTGCAGCGACGACAACAGAATTCGGCGCAGCGCGTTGCCCAAGGTCACGCCGAAACCGCGCTCGAGCGGCTCGGCCACCACCGTTGCGACGCGCCCGGCGTCATGACCGGCGGTCACCTGGAGCTTGTTCGGCCTGATCAGTTCCTGCCAATTTTTTTGGATCACGTCTTTCACCTATTGAGCGGCGCGAGGATCGCGCCATGCCACCCCACCCGCTGTAATGGGGAGAAAAATCAGCGGAAGCGGACGCTAAAACGGTCCGCTCTTAACGAATATCAGACGCGACGACGCTTACGCGGCCGGCAACCATTATGCGGTATCGACGTCACATCGCGGATCGAGGTGATCGTGAAGCCAGCAGCCTGCAGCGAGCGCAGCGCCGATTCACGGCCCGAACCGGGGCCCGACACTTCGACTTCGAGCGTGCGCATGCCGTGTTCCTGCGCCTTCTTGGCGGCGTCTTCGGCGGCAACCTGCGCGGCGTAAGGAGTCGATTTGCGCGAGCCCTTGAAACCCATGGTGCCCGACGACGACCAGGCGATCGTATTGCCCTGCGCATCGGTGATGGTGATCATCGTGTTGTTGAACGACGCATTCACGTGCGCAACGCCGGACGCGATGTTCTTACGTTCGCGCCGGCGGACGCGGGTGGCTTCCTTACCCATTCTCGATCCTTTCGAAACCCGCGGCTCTTAAAAACGGCGCGGGCAATTCCCTGTTACTTGCCTTCGGCCTTTTTCTTGCCGGCGATCGTCTTGGCCGGTCCCTTACGGGTCCGAGCATTGGTATGGGTGCGCTGGCCGCGGACGGGCAGACCCTTGCGGTGACGCAGGCCGCGGTAGCAGCCGAGGTCCATCAGCCGCTTGATGTTCATTGCGACTTCGCGGCGCAGATCGCCTTCGACCATGTAGTCGCGGTCGATCATTTCGCGGATCTGCAGCACCTCGGCGTCGGTCAACTGGGACACCCGCCGTTCCGCCGGCAGGTTAACCTTGGTCATGATGTCCTGGGCGATCTTTTCACCGATGCCATGGATGTACTGAAGCGCGATCACGACGCGCTTATTGGTGGGCAGATTGACGCCCGCGATACGAGCCACGAAGTCTCTCCTGTTACCGGCAGGGCGCGTGGATCGCGCCGAATTTCTAAGTCCCGTTAAGGGGTTAGCGCAAAGCGTAACACGACGCCTGTCCCCGCCTTGCTGGGGCCCGGCATCGCGTCAAACTCTTGAATAGGCCTCTTATTAGGGGATTCATCTCGTCTTCGTCAACCTCCGCTTTGTAGAGGCTGTGCGCTTCTTTTTGGCAGTCTTGGCGGCCTTCCGGCCCCCTTTGGCAGCCTTCGCCCGGCCGCCCTTCGACCGACCCGCGGCCGATCCGGCCTTGGCTTTTCCTGATTTGGAACTTTTGGCCTTAGCTTTGGCTTTGGCCGGCGTGGCGGAACCCTTGGCCGGCTTGGCCAGCAGCTTGTCGATGGCCGTGCTGACAGCGTCGATATTGGCCATGCCATCCACGGTCTTCAGCATGCCCTTCCCGGCATAGTAGTCGGTAAGCGGCGCCGTCTGCGCCCGGTAGGCCACCAGCCGCCCGCGCAGCACTTCGGGATTATCGTCGGAGCGCAGCTTCTCGCCGCGCGCGGTCATTTCCTTGACGCGGGTCTCGATGCGCTTGATCAAAATGCCCTCATCGACCTTGAGCTCGATAACCCCATCGAGCTTCAGGCCGCGCTCCGCCAACAGGCGGTCGAGCGCCTGCGCCTGCGGCACGGTTCGCGGAAAGCCATCGAGCACGAAACCACGCTTGGCATCCGCCTGATCGATCCGATCGGCGATGATGGCCACAACGACGTCATCCGGCACGAGCTGGCCGGCTTCCATGATCGACTTGGCGCGCAGACCGACCGGTGTCCCGGCCGCTACGGCCGCCCGGAGCATGTCGCCCGTGGAGAGTTGGACGATCCGGTGTTTGGAAACCAGGCGTAGTGCTTGCGTGCCCTTCCCGGCCCCCGGTGGGCCAAGCAGGATCAGTCTCATCGATTGCGCCCCCGCAATTTCGATCGCTTGATCAAACCCTCGTATTGGTGCGCTAGCAGGTAACCCTGGATCTGCGCGACCGTATCCATCGTCACGCTGACGACGATCAGCAGCGACGTGCCGCCGAAGTAGAATGGCACCGCGAGATAAGAAATCAGCACTTCAGGAATGAGGCAGACGATCGCCAGATAGATCGCGCCGACCACCGTGATGCGCGAGAGCACATAGTCGATGTATTCGGCTGTGCGCTCACCCGGACGAATACCCGGGATGAAGCCGCCGTGCTTCTTCAGGTTATCCGCGGTCTCGGTCGGGTTGAACACGACCGCTGTGTAGAAGAACGCGAAGAACACGATCAGGGCGAGGTAGAGGAACAGGAACAGCGGGCGGCCATGGCCCAACAGCGTGGTGACCGTGGTCAGCCATTCCGGGCCCTGCCCGGCGTTGAAGTTCGCGACCGTCGTCGGCAGCAGCAACAGCGACGAGGCGAAAATCGGCGGGATCACGCCCGAGGTGTTGAGCTTAAGCGGCAGGTGCGAGGACTGTCCCTCGAACATGCGATTGCCGACCTGGCGCTTGGGATACTGGATCAGCAGCCGGCGCTGCGCGCGCTCCACAAAGACGATAAAGGCGATCACCGCCACCGCCATCACGATGATGGCAAGAATGACGCCGGTCGACAGCGCGCCCTGGCGGCCGAGCTCGAGAGTGCCGGCGATGGCCGAGGGAAGCTGCGCGACGATGCCGGCCAAGATAATCAGCGAGATGCCGTTGCCGATGCCGCGCGAGGTGATCTGCTCGCCGAGCCACATCAGGAACATGGTGCCGCCGGTCAGCGTGATCGTGGTCGAGATCAGGAAGAAGTAGCCCGGATCGCTGACCACGTTGCCGGTGCCCTGCAGGCCAATGCCGATGCCGTAGGATTGGACCGCCGCCAGCGCCACGGTGAGATACCGCGTGTACTGGTTCATGATCTTGCGGCCGCTCTCGCCCTCTTTCTTGAGCGCTTCGAGCGTCGGCGACACGGTCGTCATTAGCTGAATGATGATCGAGGCCGAGATGTACGGCATGATGTTCAGGGCGAAGATCGCCATCCGGTGGATGCCGCCACCCGAGAACATGTTGAACATGCCGAGGATGCCGCCGGACTGGGTATTGAAAATCTGCTCCCAGGCAGTCGGGTCGATGCCGGGCAGCGGGATATAGGTGCCGAGGCGATAGACCAGCAGCGCGCCGACGGTGAACCAGATTCGCTTCTTGAGCTCTTCGGCCTTGGCGAGAGCGCCGAAGTTGAGATTGGCTGCCAGTTGTTCCGCTGCCGAGACCATCAGTCGCTCCTGCCCGCCCCTCACCCCGTGGCCCGAAGGCCGCGGACCATCCCGCTCTAGATATAGGCGCCAGCCGGATTCGGTAGTCTTCGCCCGCCGGCGCGGGCAAATACCGCGTCTTATTCCGCTTTGGCCTCGCCTTCGGCTTCCGCCTTGGGCTTACCGGCCTTGGCCTTGCCGCCGCCTTTGCCACCGTCCATGGCGGCGCGCTTGTTCTTGCCGCGCGGTTCGGCGTCCTCTTCCTTGGCGGGCGCCAGGATCTTGACCGATCCGCCGGCCTTCTCGATCGTCTCGACCGCCGACTTCGACGCGCGCCAAACCGACAACTCGATCTTGCTCTTGAAATCGCCGCCCGCGAGCACCTTCACGCCACCCTTGGCGCGGCGCATCAGGCCGGCTTTGACCATGGCCGCGACATCGATCGGCGCCTTCGCATCGAGCGTGCCGGCGTCGATGGCCGCCTGCAGCTTGCCGAGATTGATTTCGTTGAGCTTCACCGCGAACGACGTATTGCGGAAGCCGCGCTTTGGCAGGCGCCGATGCAGCGGCATCTGGCCGCCTTCGAAGCCCTTGATGCGCACGCCGCTACGCGCGGTCTGACCCTTGCCGCCGCGGCCGCCGGTCTTGCCCATGCCGGAGCCGATGCCCCGTCCGATGCGCATGCGATTCTTGCGGGCGCCCGCATTGTCGGCGATCTGGTTCAGTTTCATTGTCGTCGTCCTTTACTTCGCGTCGCCGACCACGCGCACCAAGTGCCGCACCTTGCGGATCATGCCGTGCGTCGCCGGGGTGTCCGGCAAGTCCTTCACGCGCCCGATCTTGTTGAGGCCAAGCCCGACCAGCGTCTGACGCTGATCGAAATGGCGGCGCGCGGGGCTCGCGTACTGCTCGACCTTGACGGTTTTCTTCTCGGCCATGGCCGGATTCCCTTATTAGTCGGCTGCAGGCTCGGCGTCGCCTTCGCGGCGGCGCGACTGCAACGCAGAAACCTTGATATTGCGGCGAGCCGCGACCGAACGCGGCGAGTCCTGGTGCTTGAGCGCATGGAAGGTCGCGCGCACCACATTGTACGGGTTGGACGAGCCGAGCGACTTGGCCACCACGTCCTGGATGCCGAGCGTCTCGAACACGGCGCGCATCGGACCGCCGGCGATGATGCCGGTGCCCGGAGGCGCCGCGCGCAGAAACACCTTGCCGGCGCCGTGGCGGCCGAGCACGTCGTGATGCAGCGTGCGGCCTTCGCGCAGCGGCACGCGGGTCAGGCTGCGCTTAGCGGCGTCGGTCGCCTTGCGGATGGCTTCCGGCACCTCGCGCGCCTTGCCGTGACCGAAGCCGGCGCGGCCCTTCTGGTCACCGACGACCACCAGCGCGGCGAAGGCGAAACGACGGCCGCCCTTCACCACCTTGGCGACGCGATTGATGTGGACGAGCTTGTCCTGGAATTCGCTGTCGCGTTCCTCGCGGTCGCGTCCACCGCGCTCGCCACGCTCTCGTCGGGGTTCATGTGCCATGTTCAACTTTATCCTTTTGCATCATCCGAAAACCGGTTCCCACTTTTCGGGATGACGCTCTCCGTTAGAAGTTGAGGCCGCCTTCGCGCGCGGCGTCGGCCAGCGCCTTGATGCGCCCGTGATAGAGGTAGCCGCCGCGGTCGAACACGACGTCCTTGACGCCCTTCTCCTTGGCCCGCTCGGCGATCAGCTTGCCGACGGCTTTGGCGGCGGCGATGTTGGCCCCGGTCTTGCCCCCGTCGCGCATCGGCTTCTCGATGCTCGAGGCGGACGCTAGCGTCACGCCCTTATCGTCGTCGATGAGCTGGGCGTAGATATGCTGCGAGGAACGGAACACCGACAGTCGCGCGCGGCCGTTGCGAGTCGTCGCAAGCTTGACCTTGCGGCGGATCGTCGCCGTGCGTCGCGCAGTCCGGTCACTTTGTCTCGACATGGCGCGTCCTTACTTCTTCTTGCCTTCCTTGCGGAAGATGTATTCGCCGGCATACTTCACGCCCTTGCCCTTGTAGGGTTCGGGCGGACGGTAGCCGCGGATTTCGGCGGCCACCTGGCCGACCTTCTGCTTGTCGATGCCGGTGATCACGATCTCGGTCGGCTTCGGCGTCGCGATGGCGATGCCTTCCGGAATCGGGAAGTTCACGTCGTGGCTGAAGCCAAGCTGTAACTGCAGGCTCTTGCCCTGCACCGCGGCACGATAGCCGACGCCGGTGATTTCCAGCTTCTCTTCGAAACCCTTGGTCACGCCGGCGATCAGATTGGCCACTTGCGTACGCGAGGTGCCCCAGAGCGAGCGAGCGCGCTTGGTCTCGCCGCGCGGCGACACCATGACGCCGCCCTTCTCCATCTTGGCGACGACGTCGTCGTGCAGGACGAACTGCAGCGCACCCTTCGGGCCCTTTACCTTGACCGTCTGGCCTTCGACATTGGCCGTGACCCCGGAGGGCACCGACACCGCTTTTTTGCCGATACGAGACATTAGAACACCGTACAGATGATTTCGCCGCCCACATTGGCATCGCGAGCCGCATGGTCGGCCATCACGCCCTTCGGGGTCGACAAGATCGCGACGCCGAGGCCGTTGTTGATGCGCGGTAGCGCCTTGACCGAGGCGTAGACACGCCGGCCGGGCTTGGAGACGCGCTCAATTTCGCGAATCACCGGCGCGCCGTCGAAATATTTCAGCTCGATCTCGAGCTCGCTCTTACCGCTGGCGTGCGCCACACTGGCGTAGCCGCGGATATAGCCCTCGGTCTTGAGCACCTCGCAGACGCGTTCGCGCTGCTTGGAGCCCGGCATGGAGACCTTGGACTTGGATCGCATCTGCGCGTTGCGGATGCGGGCGATCATGTCACCGATTGGATCGTTCACTGCCATCGCTGCCCCCTTACCAGCTCGACTTCACAAGACCCGGAATCAGGCCTTTCGAACCGAGCTCGCGCAGCGCGATACGGCTGAGTTTGTGCTTACGATAGTACGCGCGCGGCCGGCCCGACAGCTCGCAGCGATTGCGGATGCGAGTCTTCGACGAATTGCGCGGCATTTCGGCAAGCTTAAGGGTGGCGGCAAAACGGTCCTCCACCGGCAGCTTCTTGTCATGCACGATCGCTTTGAGCTTGGCGCGACGATTGTTGTACTGCTTCGTCAGCTTGCGCCTTCGCTCATTCTTCTCGATCGAACTCTTCTTAGCCATTCTTTGCGCTCCTTACGTATCCGCGTTTGAGGTGGCGACGTCGCCCCTCACTGCCGGAACGGGAAGTTGAATGCCGCCAGCAGAGCGCGCGCCTCTTCGTCGTTGCGAGCGCTCGTGCAAACGGTGACGTCCAGGCCCCATGAATCGGTGACCTTGTCGAAGTCGATCTCGGGGAACACGATGTGTTCCTTGATGCCCAGGCTGTAGTTGCCGCGGCCGTCGAAGCTCTTCGGATTGAGCCCGCGGAAGTCGCGGATACGCGGCAGGGCGATGGTGACCAGCCGGTCAAGGAAGTCGTACATGCGCTTCTTGCGCAGCGTGACCTTGCAGCCGATGGCCTGGCCGTCGCGCAGCTTATAGTTCGCGATCGATTTGCGCGACTTGGTGATCACCGCCTTCTGGCCGGCGATGAGCGTCAGGTCCTGCGCGGCATTGTCGACCTTCTTGCGGTCGGCGACGCCTTCGCCGATGCCCATGTTGAGCACCACCTTGGTGATCACCGGCACCTGCATACGATTCTTGTAGCCGAACTGCTCGGTCAGCTTCGGCCGCACCACCTCTTCGAAGTGGCCGCGCAGACGCGCCTTGTAGTTGTCCGGCGTGCGCGCCTTCTTTTCCTTCGGCGCGCCGTCGCCCTTGGGCGCGCCTTCCTTGGCGGCCTTCGGAGCCTTGGGCGTGCCCTGCGGCTGCTTAGCCTTCTTTTCGGTATTCGCCTGAGTATCAGCCATCGATTTCGACTCCGGAACGCTTGGCGATGCGCACTTTCTTGCGCGCGTCGCCCTCGCCCACAAATTTGAATCCGACGCGTGTCGGCTTGCCGTCCTTCGGGTCGGCCAGCGCCAGGTTGGACAGGTGGATCGTGCTCTCCTTGGAGATGATCCCACCCTCCTGCTGCGCACTCTGCCGCTGGTGGCGCTTGACCATGTTGACGCCGCGCACGATGGCGCGGTCGGCCGCCGGACGCACCTCGACGACTTCGCCGGTGCGGCCCTTGTCGCGCCCGGTCAGGACGACGACCTTGTCGCCTTTACGGATCTTCGCGGCCATTACAGCACCTCCGGCGCGAGCGAGATGATCTTCATATGGTTCTTGGCGCGCAGCTCGCGCGGCACCGGCCCGAAGATACGGGTGCCGACCGGCTCCATCTGCGGCGTGATCAGCACGGCGGCGTTGCGGTCGAAGCGGATGACCGAGCCGTCGGCGCGCTTGATGTCCTTGCGGATACGCACCACCACGGCCTTCATGACCTCGCCCTTTTTCACGCGGCCGCGCGGGATCGCTTCCTTCACCGAGACGACGATGACGTCGCCGATGGTGGCGTACTTCCGCTTCGAGCCGCCCAGCACCTTGATGCACATGACACGGCGCGCGCCGGAATTGTCCGCCACGTCGAGGTTGGTTTGCATCTGAATCATGATGCGGCTCTCTTTGTCGTTGCGCGCAACGTCGAAACGGACATCGCGCTTATTGAACTTTCTGCTTCTTCTCGCCGCGCACGACTTCCCAGCACTTGAGCTTGGAAATCGGACGGCGCTCCTCGATCCACACCATGTCGCCGACCGAATACTGATTGGTCTCGTCGTGCGCGTGGTATTTCTTCGAGCGGCGGATCGTCTTCTTCATTTCCGGATGCGTGAAGCGCCGGTCGACGCGCACGACCACGGTCTTGGCCTGCTTGTCGCTGACGACGACGCCCTGGAGCGTACGCTTCGGCATTTAGGACCCCTGCTTCTTCGACTTGTTGGGCTTGTTGGACCGGGCGCGCGACTTCGATCGCGCGCTCGCCTCTGACTTGCCCGGCTGTGATGTCTTCTCGACCTTCGCTTCCGCGACCGCGCGCTTCTGCGTGGCGATCGTCTTCATGCGCGCGATGTCGCGGCGGATGACTCGCACGCGCGCGGTGTTCTCGAGTTGCCCGGTGGCGCGCTGGAAGCGCAGGTTGAACTGCTCCTTCTTCAGCTTGAGGACTTCGTCATCAAGCTGATCGAGCGTCATCGATCTTACGTCGGCGGCTTTCATGGCTATCACTCGGCAATACGTTCGATGAAGCGGGTCTTGACCGGCAATTTGGCGGCGGCGAGCGTGAGCGCTTCCTTGGCGACGGCGAGCGGAATGCCGTCGACTTCGAACAGGATGCGGCCCGGCTTGACGCGCACCACCCAGATTTCGGGCGTGCCCTTGCCTTTACCCATGCGCACTTCGATCGGCTTCTTCGAGACCGGCACATCCGGATAGACGCGGATCCAGACGCGGCCGGCGCGCTTCATAAAGCGCGTGAGCGCACGGCGCGCGGCTTCGATCTGGCGCGCAGTGACGCGCTCCGGCTCGGTCGCCTTCAGGCCGTACTGGCCGAAGGCGAGCGTCGCGCCGGAGGTGGCGACGCCGTGGATGCGGCCCTTGAAGGCCTTGCGGAACTTGGTGCGCTTTGGTTGCAGCATGACTTAGCTCTTTTCGTCCTCAGGCCGCGCTATCGCGGCGCGGGCGGCCTTGGTCGCCTTCGGCGAGCTTCTTGTCCTGCGCCATCGGATCGTGCTCAAGGATTTCGCCCTTGAAGATCCAAACCTTGACGCCGCAAGTGCCGTAGGTGGTGAAAGCCGTGGAGACGCCGTAGTCGACGTCGGCGCGCAGGGTATGCAGCGGCACGCGACCTTCGCGGTACCACTCCATGCGCGCGATTTCCGCGCCGCCGAGGCGGCCGGAGCAGTTGATGCGGATGCCTTCAGCGCCAAGACGCATGGCCGACTGCACGGCGCGCTTCATGGCGCGGCGGAACGCCACGCGGCGCTCGAGCTGCTGCGAGATCGATTCGGCGACGAGCTGGGCATCGAGCTCCGGCTTGCGGATTTCGACGATGTTGATGACCACATCGCTCGGGGTGAGCTTGGCGACCGACTTGCGCAGCTTCTCGATGTCGGCGCCCTTCTTGCCGATGACCACACCCGGACGCGCCGAGTGAATGGTGACGCGGCACTTCTTGTGCGGGCGCTCGATCACGATACGCGACACCGCCGCCTGCTTGAGCTGTTTCATCAGCTCCTTGCGGATCTCGATGTCCTCGTGCAGCAGCGTGCCGTACTCGGCCTTGCCCGCGAACCAGCGCGAGTCCCAGGTACGGTTGATTCCGAGCCGCAGCCCGATCGGATTGACTTTTTGACCCACTAAATCCCTCCTCAGGCTTTCGCTTGCGCTTGCGCCTCGACCTGACGCACGACGATGGTCAGGTGGGAAAACGGCTTGAGAATCTTGCCTACCCGGCCACGGCCGCGCGGGCTAAAGCGCTTGATCACCAGCGCCTTACCGACATGAGCCTCGGCGACGACGAGATCGTCGACATCGAGGTCGTGATTGTTCTCGGCGTTGGCGATCGCCGACTCCAGACACTTGCGCACCTCGGTCGAGATCCGCTTCTGCGAAAACTCGAGGTCGGCGAGCGCAGTCGCCACCTTCTTGCCGCGGATCATCTGCGCGACAAGATTCAGCTTTTGCGGCGACACCCGCAGCATCTTGGCGGAGGCTTTGGCCTCGTTGTCGGCGAGGGTCCGCTCGCGTGAGCTCTTGCCCATGACGGTCTCTCTTCGTCCTTAGCTTGCGGCCGGGGCCGACGCGGCGGGCGCCGGGCCCGTCGAGCGCTTGGCTTTGCGGTCGGAGGTGTGGCCGTAAAACATCCGGGTCGGCGCGAATTCGCCGAACTTGTGACCGACCATTTCTTCAGTGACGGTCACCGGGATGTGCTTCTGCCCATTATAGACGCCGAAATTCAGCCCGACGAACTGCGGCAGAATGGTCGAACGCCGGCTCCAGATCTTGATCACTTCGTGGCGGCCGGACGCGCGCGCGGCCTCTGCCTTGCGCAGCAGATAACCGTCGACGAACGGGCCTTTCCAGACTGAACGAGCCATATCTCTAGTCCTACTGCTGCTGCTTCTTCTTGCGGTCGTGACGGCTCACGACGATGAATTTGGTGGTGCGCTTGTTCTTGCGCGTCTTGGCGCCCTTGGTCGGCTTGCCCCACGGCGTGACCCAGTGCTTGCCACCCTTGGTGCGGCCACCGTGCGGGTGATCGACCGGGTTCATGACGATGCCGCGGTTGTGCGGCATGCGACCGCGCCAACGCTGACGGCCCGCCTTGCCGATCGTGGTGTTCATGTTGTCCGGATTGGACACCGCGCCCACCGTCGCGATGCAGCGGCCGTGCACCAGGCGTTGCTCGGTCGTCGACAGGCGCAGAATGACGTAGTCCTGATCGCGGCCGACGATCTGCACATAAGTGCCGGCCGAGCGGGCGAGCTGGCCGCCCTTCCCGATCTTGAGTTCGACGTTGTGCACGATGGTGCCAACCGGAATGGCGCCGAGCGGCAGCGCATTGCCCGGCTTGATGTCCGCTTTCTCCGACGAGATCACGGTGTCGCCAACCGCCAGGCGCTGCGGCGCCAGGATGTAGGACAGCTCGCCGTCGGAATACTTGATCAGGGCGATAAAGGCGGTGCGGTTCGGATCGTATTCGAGCCGCTCCACGGTCGCCGGAACGTCGATCTTGGCGCGACGGAAATCGACCTTGCGATAGGCCTGCTTGTGGCCGCCGCCGCGGAAGCGCGACGTAATGCGGCCGTTGTTGTTGCGCCCGCCGGTCGAGTGCTGGCCCTCGGTCAGCGCCTTGACGGGCGCGCCCTTGTAGAGGCCCGAGCGATCGACGATCACCAGCTGGCGCTGGCTCGGCGTGGTCGGATTGTAGGTTTTCAACGCCATGGAAACCGCTCCTTACAACCCGGTCGTCACGTCGATGCGATGACCTTCTTCAAGGGTCACGATCGCGCGCTTGACGTCGGACAACTGTCCGATTCTGTTCTTGAAGGCCTTCATCTTGCCCTGGCGGATGAGCGTGTTGACGCTCTTGACCTTGACGTCGAACAGCTTCTCGACCGCTTCCTTGATCTGCGGCTTGGTCGCGTTGCGGCGCACCTTGAACACGACTTTGTTGTGCTCGGAGGCCATGGTCGCCTTTTCGGTGATCACCGGTGAGACGATCACGTCGTAGTGGCGCGGATCGCTGGTGCTCATTTGAAACGCGCCTCCAGCGCATCGATGGCCGCCTTGGTCAGCACCAAGGTCTTGCGCCGCATGATGTCGTAGACGTTGATGCCCTGCACCGGCAGCACGTCGATGTTCGGAATATTGCGCGCCGCCGAGCAGAAGTTGGCGTCGCACTGGGCGCCATCGATGATCAGCGCATTGGACAGGCCAAGCTTGCCGAACTGCTGCGCCAGCGCCTTGGTCTTGGCCTCCTTTAGCGAGGCCGCTTCGAGCACGATCAAGCCGCCGTCCTTCGCCTTCGAGGACAGCGCGTGCTTGAGCGCAAGCGCGCGCACCTTCTTCGGCAGGTCGATGGCATGGCTGCGCACGATCGGACCGAAAGCGCGACCGCCGCCGCGGAACTGCGGCACGCGAGCCGAGCCGTGCCGGGCGCCGCCGGTGCCCTTCTGCGCGTACATCTTCTTGCCGGTGCGCCAGATCTCGCTGCGATCCTTGGCCTTGTGCGTACCGCGCTGGCGCTTGGCGAGCTGCCAGTTGACGCAGCGCTGCACGATGTCGGCGCGCGGCTCGAGGCCGAAGATTGCATCCGACAGGCTCACCGAGCCCGCTTCCTTGCCTTCAAGGGTGGTGATTTTCAGATCCATCTCACGCGCCCTCCTTCTCGGCCGACGCTTCAGCCGCCGGAGCTTCGGCAGGCTTGGCCTCGGACTTCGGCGCCTCGGTCTCCGCCACGCGGAACTTGCCCGGCTTCGGAGCTTCCTTCGGCAGCGCCTTCTTCACCGCGTCACGCACGGTGATCCAGCCGCCCTTGGCACCCGGCACCGCGCCCTCGATCAGCAGCAGACCGCGCTCGACGTCGGTGCTGACAATCTTCAGGTTGAGCGTGGTGACGCGATCGACACCCATATGACCGGGCATCTTCTTGTTCTTGAAAGTCTTGCCAGGGTCCTGACGGCCGCCGGTCGAACCGATCGAACGATGCGAAATCGACACACCGTGCGAGGCCCGCAGACCGCCGAAATTCCAGCGCTTCATGCCGCCGGCAAAGCCCTTGCCGATCGAGATGCCGCAGACATCGACGAACTGGCCGGCGACGAAATGGTCGGCCGTGATCTCGGCGCCCACCGGGATGACCGCGTCGTCACTGACGCGGAATTCCGCGAGCTTGCGCTTCGGCTCAACCTTGGCCTTGCCGAAATAGCCGCGATCGGCCTTGCTCATGTTGTTGGCACGGCGGGGGCCCGCTCCGAGCTGGAGCGCGACGTAGCCGTTCTTGTCCTTGGTGCGGTGCGCGACCACCTGGCACTGCGCAAGCTGCAGGACGGTCACCGGCACGTGCTCACCGGCTTCGGTGAACACCCGGGTCATTCCGACCTTTTGCGCGATCACTCCGGAACGCATTTTAAGTCCTCACCCGGCTTTAGAGCTTGATCTCGACGTCGACACCCGCGGCGAGGTCGAGCTTCATCAGCGCGTCCACCGTCTGCGGGGTCGGATCGACGATGTCCAAGAGACGCTTGTGCGTCCGCATCTCGAACTGTTCGCGGCTCTTCTTATCGACGTGCGGCGAACGGTTCACCGTGAACTTCTCGATGCGCGTCGGGAGCGGGATCGGACCACGGACCTGAGCGCCGGTGCGCTTGGCCGTGTTCACGATCTCACGCGTCGACGCATCGAGGATGCGGTGATCGAACGCCTTGAGCCGGATCCGTATATTCTGGCCGTTCATTGTCGTTTCTCTCTCGACTGTCATCGCCCGCCGATGCGGACGATCCAGTAATCGCTAGTCTCTCAGTTCACCCGCGATGAGCGGGATACTGGGCCCCCCGCTTTGCAGCGGGGGGCGACAGCACAGTCATTACTCGATGATGCTCGCCACAACGCCGGCGCCAACGGTGCGGCCACCTTCGCGAATGGCGAAACGGAGCTTCTCTTCCATGGCGATCGGCACGATCAGGTGCACCTCCATCGCCACGTTGTCGCCCGGCATCACCATTTCCGTGCCTTGCGGCAGGTGCACCACACCGGTCACGTCGGTGGTGCGGAAATAGAACTGCGGACGGTAGTTGGTAAAGAACGGAGTGTGACGGCCGCCCTCTTCCTTGGTGAGGATGTACGCCTCAGCCTTGAACTTGGTGTGCGGCTTGACCGAGCCGGGCTTGCACAGCACCTGACCGCGCTCGACTTCCTCGCGCTTGGTGCCGCGCAGCA
>Ga0134124_10001756_pt1 | contig 17408 bp, 15 predicted proteins | sample KB304_FD_96880 | JGI IMG/M metagenome (GOLD analysis project Ga0134124, IMG submission 96880) | Terrestrial soil microbial communities without Nitrogen fertilizer from Kellogg Biological Station, Michigan, USA - KB3-0-4 | ecosystem: Environmental > Terrestrial > Soil > Unclassified ...
CGATTATTCAATAAATATTAGCACTGGTGGAGTATTCATTGGGTCAAACGTGATCCTGCCAGAAGATACAGAGCTAACCATCAAACTCGATCTTCCTAATTCTGCTGTACCCATTTGTACTCAAGCCAGGGTGGCATGGGTAAACGATCCGGATAATATAAAGAAAAGTTCTCTCCCTCCAGGAATGGGGTTACAGTTCCTGACCCTTTCTGAGAAAGCTATGCACACCATCCAAACTTTTTTAGATAGTGGGGATTTTGCACCTGCATGGTGAAAAGAAGAAGTTAATTGGTGTTACTGTATTGCCAGTAGAATGTCAGATTACGAGAGATAGCGCTAAGCGCCTTGATAATCGGCGCAGCTTTTCTTATCGCCCGTCACTTTCAGCACTTTCACTGGACAGCAACATTATCCATCTGCGTTGCATACGGGACGAATTTCAATAGAGTCATTGTAAATTTTCTCCTGCCAGAGAGGCACAGAATCCTGGAGAAGTGAAACATCGCAGCTTGTTCAAAAACTCGGCAGAATCGAGATGGGCCTGCCCGCAGAAATGGACAGACCCATTAATTTTCACCCCATCACTTCCAGGCCGCCGCACTCTGCCGGGCAAACTCCGCAAAGGAAACCGGAGGGCGGCCTGTGACCTCCCGCACGTCTTCCGTTACCCCCGCAGCCCAGCCATTGCGCACTACGCTGTAGAGCAGCCCCATGAACTGTGCGGCCGACTCCGGCAGGCCGTTCTGCACCGCTCCCTGCAGCATCTCTTCCTCGGATATCGCATGGTAGCGGATCGTTCTCCCGGCAGCCCGGCTGATGAGCTCCGCCACTTCGGTGTGGTCCAGCGCCTCGGGGCCGGTCAGGTTGTACGCGCGGCCGCTGTGTCCGCCGCTGAAGGCTTCGGCAGCAACGCCGGCGATGTCTGCCGTGGAGATGAAGCTGGTCCGGCCATCCGCAGCAGCCAGGTAAATATCCCCTTGGCGGACCATCGGCGCGATGAAGCCGGTGGTGAAATTCTCCATGAAGAAATTGGGGCGCAGAATGGTGTGGTCGACTCTGCATGCCATCAGATGCCGCTCGATCCTGCGCAGCGGCGCACTCTCGTCGGCATCGACACCCAGGGCCGAGTTGAGGACGATCCGCCCGATCCCGAGCGCCCTGGCCTTATCGATCACCGGGTTGAGCTTGGCGGCGGAATCCATGTCCAGCGGCGGCGCGATCAGCAGCACTCCGTCCGCCCCTTCCAGCGCCGATTGGTGGGTGCCCGGGTCGGTATAGTCGAAATGTACCGCCTGCACGGCCGGGTCCGCGGCAGGCTGCGGGTGCCGCGATGCAGCCCTGACGTTGAATCCCCTCGCGACGAGGGTGGCCACGGCCGCTCTGCCGAGGCTGCCGCTTGCTCCTGTTACAAGAATCGTTTTCATCTCTCTCTCCTTTCGTGCTGCCTGTTGTCGTGCGCAGCGGCCGACGCCGCTGACGCACTTGGTTCGTGGCCGAACTATATATGCAAAAAAATCTACCGATTCAGGTTGCCTTCGATCTCAGCCAGCAGCTCCATCAGGCGCTGCCGGTCGCTTTCGGGCATGTCGCCGAACACCCGGTCGAGCACTGTTCGGGAGATCGCCTCGAAATCGCTCTGCAGCCCCCTCCCCTTTTCGGTCAGGCCGATCCGGACGGAGCGGGCATCCAGGTCGCACTCCTGCTTGAAGAGGTAGCCGTGCCGCTCCAGCGTATTGACGATGCCGGTGACCGTGGACTTTACCCGGCCGATCTGGCCTACGAGAGACTTGATCGGCACCGGTTCCTGCTGGCGGAAGAGGTAGCTCAGCACTGCCCCGTGGGCCGGGACGATGCCGGTCACGCCGCGGTCGTGCAGTTCCTTCTCGATGATCAGGTTGGCCGCCTCGCGGACCCGGGCGAGCTGGGCGATTATGCCGCGCTGATCCAGTGTTCTCTTCTGCTTCGTTTTCATGATTCGAATATAGTTCGTGGCCGAACCAGATGTCAACAAAAAAATCGCCTGGAAATCGGACTACAAGGGGCCGTGAAGTCTGCTCGCGAAACGCTGTGGGGCACTGCTCCGTCCCGGCGCTCAAAAAATACCTGCATTTTTTCGCATTAGGAAATATTTTTTGTTGACACTTTTTTCCCCCCGCGGTAAAAAGGATAAAAAAGGTCCTTAAAGGATTGAGTATGATGGAGCTGACCCGCAAGGGTGAATATGCAATCAGGGGTATAGTCTTTCTGGCAAAACAGCCTGCCGGCAAGGTCGTGCTGGTGAGTGACGTTGCTGAAGCTACCGGAGTATCCCAGACATTCCTCGCGAAGATTTTCCAGAGCTTTGCAAAACTCGGGTTAGTCAATTCCTTCAGGGGTACCGGCGGGGGTTTTATCCTCGGAAGGCCCGCTTCGAAAATCACCCTCCGCCAGGTCGTGGAGGCCGTAGAAGGGCCGATCATGCCTAACCGCTGCCTCACCAGCGAGGGCCAGTGCACCCGTGAAGCACAGTGCATGGTCCATCCGGTCTGGAGAAAAATCCAGGGAGAAGTTGGCTCAATTCTCGACTCAGTAACGCTTGAAGATCTTGCCAAAGAAAAAAAATAGGGGTACCCCCCTTTTTTTTGCCCGAATATGAGATAAAATAAGTCCTGTTAGGGACGACTAACACAAGTCATGGGGAGGTTAAGTAATGGACGTTCTGTTTTTGAGCCAGTTACAGTTTGCGGCAACCTGCATGTTTCACTGGATTTTTGTCCCGTTGACGCTCGGCTTGTCGATCATGACAGCCTGGATGGAGACAAAATATGTGACTACCGGCGATGAGACCTGGCTGCGGATGACGAAGTTCTGGGGGAAACTCTTCCTCATAAACTTTGCACTCGGAGTCGTCACAGGTATTACGATGGAGTTCCAGTTCGGGCTCAACTGGTCAGAGTACTCCCGTTACGTCGGCGATATTTTCGGAGCTCCCCTGGCTGTTGAAGCAACTGTAACATTCTTCCTTGAGTCGGTATTTATCGGCGTCTGGATCTTCGGCTGGCAGAAGGTCTCGAAAAAGGTGCACGCGACTAGCATCTGGCTTGCCGCTATCGGCACCAACCTGTCGGCGCTCTTCATTCTTCAGGCCAATGCCTGGATGCAGAATCCGATGGGTTTCACCATTCGCAACGGGCGGGCCGAGATGACAGACCCTCTGGCGGTCTTCTTTAATCCGTACGGTCTGATAAAATTTCCCCACACCCTTCTCTCCGGTTATGCGCTCGCTGCATTTGTCGTCATGGGGATTTCGGCCTGGCATCTGCTCAAAAAGAATGAAGTTGATTTTTTCAAGCGCTCCTTCAGGTTTGCCGCTGTCTGGGCTTTTGTCGCCTCGATGATCGTCGGCATTTCGGGAGACTTTCATGCCGTCAAAATCGCCAAAGTACAGCCGGCCAAGTTTGCAGCCATGGAATCTATCTGGGAAACGAAGAAAAGTGCGGAAATGTGCCTGCTGCTGCTCCCCAATGCCCCCCAGGAATGCAATGCGTTTGAAGCTTTGAAAATACCCGGAATGCTCAGCTTCCTTGCTTTCCACGACAGCAATGCCGAGATCAAGGGGCTGAAGGATTTCCCCAAAGAGCTGCGCCCACCTGTCACACCGACTTTTCTCAGCTTCCGCCTGATGGTAGGCATCGGCACTTTCATGATTCTCGTCAGCCTCGCAGCGATTTTCCTTTCGCGCAGGGACAGGTTCGAAGATAACCGGCTGTTTCTGAGCATCATGGTGCTGTCGATACCCCTCCCCTACCTTGCCGAACAGCTCGGCTGGCTGGTGGCAGAGCTTGGCCGGCAGCCATGGCTTGTTTACGGAGTTCTCAAAACCGCCGATTCGGTGTCAAAATCGGTAACTTCCATGCAGGTACTGCTGTCACTGCTCGGCTTTACGGTTCTCTATGGAATTCTGGGGGCAATTGATATCTTCCTGCTGGTCAAATACGCCAAAAAAGGTCCGGACAGCGATCTGTCGAATATCATTAATGTTCAGGGGAGGGCATAAACAATGGATATTTCAATATTCCAGATCATCTGGTTCGTACTCTGGGGAGTTCTGTGGGGCGCCTATTTCATGCTCGACGGTTTTGTCCTCGGCACCGGTTTTCTTTCCGGCATCATTGCCAAAAATGACACGGAAAAACGTGTCCTGATAAACTGCATCGGTCCTGTCTGGGACGGCAACGAAGTCTGGCTGCTGACCGCAGGCGGTGCCACTTTTGCGGCCTTCCCGACAACCTATGCCCTCATGTTCAGCAATCTCTACTCGGCTCTTGTCCTCCTGCTCTTCGCCCTGATCGTGCGCGGCGTCTCCTTTGAATTCAGAGGTAAACTTGATGGCGCTGTCTGGAAAAGTTCCTGGGACAAGGCGATCATCGTCTCCAGTTTTCTGCCGGCGCTGCTTTTCGGTGTCGCCTTCGGCAACATCTTCAAAGGAATTCCGATGCGTAACGATTTCGTCAATCTGCAGTTCAGCTACGAAGGCGGACTGATCGGGCTGCTGAACCCTTACGGCCTTGTTACCGGAGTACTATTCGTGCTGCTTTTTGCAGTCCACGGAGCACTATACATTTCGACCAAGACATCCGGCGATCTCAGCAGCCGCGCTCTCTCACTCGCCAACAAGATCTGGCCGGCTCTTCTTGCAGTTGCTGTGATATTTCTGGCATACACCTATCCAGCCACAAAACTTTATGACAACTACGTGAAAGCACCGCTAATTCTGATCATCCCGGTAGTCGCAGTAGCGTCTCTCCTCCTCATCAAACTGTTCGCCGGCAAGGGGGAGAGGTATAAGGCCTTCACCTTCTCCTGCCTGACAATCGTTTTTGTAGTTGCGACCGGTGTCGCCGGGCTCTTCCCCAACCTTCTTCCGTCAAACCTTGACCCTGCGTCAAATCTGACCATTTACAACTCCTCATCAAGCCTGATTACGCTCAAACTGATGACTGTTGTCGCACTGATAATGGTCCCGATTGTCATCTGCTACAAGATATGGGTTTACAGGATCTTCAGGTCACCGGTAACAGGTGAGGAAGTGCTGGGAGACAAGCAGGCATACTAGATCCAGCTTACAAAACTGATAAAAAGAGCCGGTCAGAAATTCTGATCGGCTCTTCTACTTCACAACATCATCTCATCTCTCAACTTTCTTCCGGAAACAGTTCGTCGAATATCTCCTTAACTGTAGTAATCCTGTCGGCTCTCCAGGCATTCGTACCGCAGAATACCAGACCGGTTTCAGTGTCCCCGCGCTGGGCACGGTCGAGAGCTGTGACAATACAGAACCTCTCTCCGTTCTCCTTATACGAGCACTTCTTGAGACATGCCATTCTACAGGGAGTCTTATTCTCAAGATCGTACAGCCTGAGATTATCGATGTTTTTCAGTATTGCCCGGCCCGGCAATCCTGCAGGACTCATTACAAGGCCGATATCCTCCTTGCAACAGTCGACATATGCCTGTTTGAAGGCATCGTCGGCATCGCACTCCACGGTCGGGACGAAACGGCTGGCCATCTGGACCCCATCAGCTCCCTGCTCCAGTGCATAGAGAAGATCCTCTCTGTCCCACACACCACCTGCAGCAATTACCGGAATATCCGCATCAGGAAACTCGGACTTAAGATACTCCTTTATCTCCCTGACAGTTGCATACTGATCGTACTGCCCCGTACCGATAAGCTCCATCTTCTCGCCGAGATGCCCTCCTGCCGTATCCGGATCTTCTACCACGATAGCGTCGGGAAGGCGGTGAAACCCCTTGTCCCATTTGCGGACGATAAGCTGGGCCGCCCTGAACGATGAGACGATAGGCACAAGAGCGACATCAGGAGCATGCGCAGTCAGACCGGGCAGAGTAAGCGGAAGTCCTGCTCCGCAGATGATCACTTTGGCACCGCCTTCGACAGCCGCCTTTACGAGCTGCTCGAAATCAGCCAGAGCGACCATGACGTTTACACCGACTATACCGTCAGGAGCAATGTCATAGGCTTTTTTCAACTCCGCCTTGAAAGCCTCAGGTTCTGCCTGAAAGTAGTTCCGGCCATTGTAAAGCCCGCTATTGAGGGCTATTCCTGCTGCCGCCACAATACCAACGCCGCCGCATTTAGCCACATGGCCGGCAAGTGAACCTCCGGATATACGAACACCCATGCCTCCCTGGATCAGTGGGTATCTGGCGACGTATTTCCCGATTTTCAAAGGTTTAAACATTGATATCCCCTGGACGTGAATTCGGTATTATCTGATTCATCATAGCAGAGGGTGCCGGAACCTTTTGTAATAGAAATGTAAAAATGGTTTAAAACAGCTGGTGAGAGTTGGATCGACAAAACATGACTAGCGTAAATCAACTGCGTTACAGGTAACGCCCCACACTGCTCGGCAGCCTTGCGGTAACCGCTTGAAATCCTGCGATAAAAATATTTTTTTGAGGCAGCCCTATTGACAGACACAAAATAATCTGTATAAATGAAATAGAGTTTTATTATTTCATCAGTCATGGAGGATTAAAAAATGAAACGAATTGCAATCTTGATTATGGCACTATTCACAATGTCGGTAGCTGTTCCTGTATTTGCAGCTGACGCGACCAAAGAGCAGAAAGACCAGTGCCTGCTTGCTTCAAAAGAGTGCAAGACTGAAGTTGACAGCATTCAGCAGAAAATCAAGAAACTCAATGCAGAAATCAAAAAAGGGAAAAAAGTTTATTCTGCTGACGAGATCAAAAAACTCAACGCCAAGCTGAAAGAAGCAGAGGACATGCTGGACAATCTGATGAAACCTTAACAACTGGATGTCTGAATAATTCAGACTCTGTCAGATATTATCCAGACCGGTTGTCTATAATGTTAAAAAGGTGAGAAGCGAAAGCTTCTCACCTTTTTTTGTAATCTGATTCGTAAAAGCCAATTGTGAATTAGATCAGTGGAGAGAGTTGAGCTCCAGCCCTCGTATTGTCTTATTTCCCCAGAGTTTTTTGACCTGGCTTCCATCCCAGCGGACAGAGGCCACCACTCTGGAGAGCCTCAAGCACGCGGATCGTCTCTTCAACGCTACGACCGACATCCAGATTATGGACTACCTGATACTGCATGACACCTTTAGGATCGATAATGAAAAGCCCTCTCAACGCAACCCCCTTTTCCGAATCTAGAACTCCGTAAGCGCGGGCTGTCTCCTTATTGAAGTCGGCCAGGAGCGGAAACTTGAGATTTCCAAGATCGCCTCTTTTGATCCAGGCAAGGTGCGACCATTTGCTGTCAGTTGAAACAGCAACAATCTCTGCATTCAATTTCCTGAATAAGTCGATGGTATCGTTGAAGCCCTTTATCTCGGTTGGGCAGACAAAAGTAAAGTCGGCAGGATAAAAGAATAACACCAGCCACTTATCCCTGTAATCCTTCAACGTCAGAGTTTTGAACTCCTTCCCGGGATCGGTTCCGACCACCCCCTCCAGCTTGAAGTCAGGAGCCGGATTGCCAACCGACGCAAGTGGTTTTTCATTCTTAATCAACCAGGAAGCAAATGCATTTTGGACATTGTGTTCCATAATCTGGGCATTGCGATTGCCCTCCAGGCTGTCGGCACGTGCAGTCCGGATGCCAGACGCAGCAACTACAATCGCTGCACATGCCGCCGCAATAACAAATCTTTTTTTCATGAAATTCCCCTCCAGTTAAAAATTTCTGTCGCTGATAGCGGGTGACAATCCGTCCGATAATTCTTTGATCTTAGATGAGGCTGCACATGCAATTAAATGGGTCTATCGGGAATCAAACCCTGAATATAAATTGACGGATTCAACAAGGGTGATATGTTTGAAATATACTGTATAATCTGAATCGTCACAACAACGTATCTTTCAGGAAAGGAATCTACCATGTTAAGACTAGTTTTATTATTATCATCACTCTTAATCGCTCTCACCGCAACTTCTTTTGCAGGTGCACCGAACGAATCATCCGGCAAACAGACTCTCATAACTACAAGTCAACCGCCCGGTGAGGAAGCCCCGCTGGTCGTCATATACACCCTTTCCACTTGCCCTCACTGCAAGGAGGCAAAAGAGTATCTCAGTAATAACAAAATTCCCTTCACCAACCGCGAAGTAGATACTGACGATGAACATATGGAAACACTGATGAAGATCTACGAATCAATGGGTGTCCCTGAGGAGAAACGCGGCGTGCCGCTCTTTGTAATAGGTAACAGAATAAAGATTCAGGGATTCAACAAAGACAAGCTGCAGGAAGCACTGAAAGAGGTGTCCGCCAAACCGAAATGACATGCTGCAAATATTCACGACTTTAGCAAAAGAAAGCCCCGACTATTGCCGGGGCTTTTAACTTGTTATCTGGTCAGGACATCTTAGTATGGTTGTTTTGCGATAATCTGATCTTTTATCGTTTCGTATATCTCTTTGGGGATGACCTTCCTGGTAACCAGCTGGTCTTGCGTATAGTAAGGTCTCCCGGCAATTATCCTCTCCGAATATTCAATCCCTATCCCCTTAAGAGCTTCCAGCCGTTTTTCCGATGCAGAATTTATATCAACCAATTCACCTTTTGTTGTCCTCGAGTCTGCGGCAGCATCGGCAGCTTTCTGTACAGCAGCTGATTTTAATGTTGCTGCGGTTACTCTCTTCTCTGCTGCATGGGAGAAAGAGCCTGCCAGGACAAATGCTAATAGCAGGGGGTAGAACCTGTTCATCGGGTACCTCCAAGGACGAGTTGTTCCTGTTATGATTATTTAATCAATGGGATTATACCTTGTCAAGCCAGTTAATATTAATGTCAGGTTGTCTTTTGCCCAGTGAGTCGAGATCTGCATAAAGTCACCGGTATTTCAGACATTCAGCTACCCAGATGAATAATTGGTCCCCTTAACGGGCTGGATTTGTTATAATAACATTAAAACAAGAGGCTTAAAATATTGCGTATCTGTTGCAAGCACCACCTGTCAGAATTATCCAGGCAAGAGAGCAACGCAAGGAGGAGGTATCAAATGAAAATCAGCACCAGATATCGGTTGAGCGGGATTTTCCATGAAGCCAGGGGAACTGTAAGAGGTATAGTGGGGAAAATCAGCTCGAACAGAATATTGGGAGCCAAAGGTAATCTGGAAAGAATAAGGGGCAAACTCCAGTACAGACTTGGTAGAGTTCAAGGGTCCATAGGCCTTTGATGGTAACATTCCGATCGTTCAGGTGAGTGCAGTAGCCTGCACAGGTTGGTGACTAGAGGAGAGGTGAGATTAATGAAAACGAGCAGCGAAAAAACAGAGAAAGTGGAAATCTGCAATCCCAGTGTCTGCGTCGGTGGGGCAAAACCGACAAATTGCATTTGTCCTACGCCACCAAAAAAATAGCCCTTGAGAGGTCAATGTCGACGGGCGAGTCCGGAGGGGGATTGAACATATGAGAAAAAGCGGCTGCATGCCGCTTTTTTTGTTTGCAGCTCATTTTCTGAGAAAGGATCGGGTTTCCGCTTGAAGCTTAAGAGAATTTGTAGGCATGAACCAGCCGCCAGTTCATTATGTTGCGAAAACTGATTACGACTTCGTAGCGAAACTGGATTAAGTCGCCCGGACTGGCGATTTCCAATTGATTAAACTCTTTCGAGGCAACCAGTTCGAGCATCGGCAGGATATCGTTGTTGATAATCATGACATTGAATGCATTGCCGGACTTGCTGCCAATCTCTTTAAATGTTTTCTGTAATGCCTGATTAGCCTTTGTGGCAGCTTTATCGAAATATTCCGGCTCTTTTTCGCACCAGAGCCCGACAGTCCCAAGGTTATGGCGAGAGCAGGCATACATCCTCGCGCGTATTTTTTTCATTTCAGGCTTGGGACAAAGCCCGCTACAGCTGAAGCGCATCACTGATCTGGTCTCAATTACATCAGTATTTGTAGCCAGCAGGATTTCACTCAGATTGTCAGTACACATGGCGAAATACGGGGTGTAAGCGGTAGTAAAATCCAATCCGCGAAGCAGGTTGATAGCTGTTCTGCGGATGATATTGAGTTCAGCTGCCTTGACAAAATAAATGCTGACGATAAATTTTCGCATACTTTATATCATACCTGAAGTACCGACAATAACCAGTGACTCACGCTTTTTGTACCCTGTAGCTTAAAGATAAGGACTCAAGAGCCGTTCCATCAGCCTCCTCCAGGGATTCTCCGTCAAAATTCCACAATAACACTTGACGTGATGAAGCAGCTACGTTATGTAAAACCTGATCAAAGCAGTTGCCACAGCGATAGACGACAATACTAAACCACCCGCGAGGGTGGGGCGGAAAGCCCACGGGTCTCCAGCAGACAGCCGGGTTACCGAAATATCATCAAAGATATGCGGTGCCCGGCTTTTTTTTGCCTGCACGTTTCGAGGCTGCTGCTTTTGTGAAATTGTTACTTAAAAAAAAGGAGTCAGCAATGAAACGTCTTGCCGTAGCTGTAACCACCCTTGCCCTGCTGGGATTGCCCCTGGTTCAGACGGGTAATGCCGAAGTCAATGTCAATATCAACGTCGGAGCGCCGCCGTTACCGGTGCCTCAGCCCTTGCCGTTACCCGAACCGCCCCGGATCGTCCTGTCGGCCCCTCCCGAATTTATCATGCCGCCAGCACTGGGATTCTATATTGCAGTCGGAGTACCTCACGACATCGTCTTTGTTGACAACACCTACTATCTCTACAGGGACAACCGCTGGTTCAGTGGCCCCTACTATAACGGACCATGGCATCATGTAGAGCGCCGCCAACTGCCTCCGGGGCTGCGCAAGCACAAATTCGAACGAATCCGCCACTATCGCGACGAGGAGTACAGCCGCTACCGGGGCGATCATGACCGCTACCGCGGCCGGCACTTCAAACCGGACAGGGAGTGGAAGGAAGAGCGCAAAGAGAGCAAGCGCTATGAAAAGGAGCAGCGTAAAGAGGAAAAGCGCTATGAGAAGGAGCGGCGAAAGGAAGAGCATCGGTCTGAAAAGGAAGAGCGCAGGATGGACAGGGATGATGACCGCGGTCACGGCCGCCATGGCGGTCGTGACTGATTCTACGGCTCTCCGGCGTCTCGGAATCTAGGACCAAAAAGGGCTGCACTCCACCAGGGGATGCAGCCCTTTTTCGTTGGAATTTACTGTAAAGAGACCGTGATCGCGGCCTTGTGCGGTTTGATCGCTCCAATCGGCACTACCAGTTACCATGACACGATCACAGCTCTTTTTGCCGCGATCCCTGCCGGCTCCGCAGCAACAGTCACGCCGTTGATCGTCATGAGACAAATGATCCTCGTCTGGGAAAAGCACGGCACAACCTTCTGGCCACCTGCTCAGCTGTAAGTTCAAAACGGGCCAACTTTCTTAGAAGATTTTGACATGCGCCCAGTTTTTGCCATGTTACGCGTGCCAGGAGAAGTCCTTCACGGTAACCGTCATTTTCGGGCTCATTCTTGCCATTAAGGATCCTCTCGACGTGTGCCCAAGGGTTTTTTTGTTCCCGCATCAGTGGGGCCAATACGAAGCGCTGGTACGATGTTCCCTGTTGGAATCCCAGATACTGAAGCATGCTTCCAATTCCTGGGAAAACACCGCGCTCGCACCGCAGGTCTTGAAGCACGTCATTCAGCCAAGCGAGTCGATTTCCCCAATCGCCAAGCACAAAACCGTCGTCTCGAACCTGCTGAATTGACCGGATCAGGCGCTCCACCACGCTTAACGCCACATCGTCGCTCACGTGTTCACCGACATAAGAGAAATCAGCAAACGCCGACGAGTTAATAGGACAGAGGATGGACTCTATGGGTAGCCCGGCAGAGAGATACTCGTGGTAAGGGACGCGCACACCTTCTTTCGGATAGTTCTGTGACACCGACCTAGACCAGATCGGATAATCATCCATAAAGCCTTTCTTCTTGCCGAAATAGAGTTGTTCGCCTACATCTTTGATACGACCGATTCCCAGCAATATCCGGCTTTGTTCCACACTCAGCGGGTTTGCTTTGTTACAATAAAAGAAAATCAGAGATTTGCCTTTTTCCAACTTGCCCCAAAAACGGGATAGCAAAACTTGCTGTCTGTCCGGTTCGTACACCCACCCGTTTGCTCGTCCAGGGTCGTCACTGGGCCGCAATTTGAAACGTTCAGCTTCCAAGATTTCCCTGAGATTCTCCTCCCGCATCCAGCGGTACGGATAGGGACAGCAAGTAAATGCCCCCAGCTCTTCTGTAACAGATGGTAATTTGCGGTTTTTAACGGAGTCTTTATGAGTAATAGCAAAACCCAACTCACTGTACGCACCTATATATCGGGAACAGGGTGGCAGCCAGTTTTCCAGCTCACTCACATGGACACCTGGAGATCCTTGTTCATTTATAATATCGCGAGCTTCGCGAATGTGTTCGTGTTGAACGCAGTAAATATTTTTTTCAGGCGGGCAACAAACGCGCCCATTCCATGCGGCGTCGTGCCAAGTCAATCGAACAGATAGATGCGTAGTCACTTATCGTCCCCCAGTCTTGTCAGCACCTGGTCATACCACATCAGAATCTTCGGGTCCTCCTGCAGACGTCTTCGGGTATCCGCAGGGCCACAGCTATGATGGTGCGGTAGTCGCGGTTCTGTCAGCACGCCTTGAATCCGGTGCGAATCGGAGCAAGCGTAGCGGGTCCAGTTTTATCATTATTAGCGCGCTGTTTATTTTTGCTCAAAGACCATCATGAACTCGACGACCCCCAGGGCGGTGGTCCCGCGGCCGGTAAAGGCCCGGCTGTAGACGATTTTGGCCCCCTTTTCCCGACGCGCCTTGCTCAGCACTCTTGCCGGAATGATTATGGTCTCCGCCACTGTTGACTTGCCATTGATAAAAGTGGCGGTAATCGGAGCCGGAACTGATTCAACGACAGCACCCGCTACCGCAAAGGTTCCGCCGGGGGAGTTTAGAGTTGCCGTTTCCGGCGGCTGACTGGTCAGCTGATAACTCACCTGCCGTTCAACCGCACCAGCAGACGGTATGCTGAAGACCGCCGGGGATGTGGTGACTATGATCTTCAGGGGGGCTTTCCGTAGCTGTGACGTCGGGTTGGCCGCACCGGCATTGCCTGGGCCTGAAAAGGCCAGCTGCATAGTTTGGGAAGCGATCTGCTTTTGCGGTTTGCAACTATCTGTAGCTTCTATTGTCACCGTAAAGGTGCCGGACTCCCTGGAGGTGCCGGTGATCTCTCCGGTCGGCGATAATGTCAGCCCCGCAGGCAGAACCCCCGCCGTCAAGATCAGGCTGACCGGAGCTTCACCGCCATAAGTCTTCACCTTGTGCTTATAGCTGACCCCGACTGTTCCGGGCGGGGCCATCTTTGACGTCATGGAGAGAGTGCTGCACTCCTGGGCCAGGCTTGAGTTTGCAGAAAAAATGCCGGCCAGTAACAGGCCGCGGCACCAAAAGGTTCGTTTAACCATTCATTATCCTCCGGCGTTTCGGATGCATCTTATTCCCGCACACGGCTTGTTGACTTCCTTCAACCCCTTGCCACATCAGTAGATTGACCAGATTGGCGAGGTTCTGTAGTGGCAGTCGACGTTTGAACAGGATTTCGGCTTGACTGATGATGATGTGCTACTGTCGCCGTTATATGTTGCGGGGCCGCCGAAGTCTCGGCCAGTGATAAGTATGCTCCGCGTATTCACTGTTTTGGTCATGCTGTGGTTGGAGATATTAGACATATCATGACAGACACCGCAGACGGCAACTGCATTACCATTACCGCCAATGAAACTGTCACTGGCCGGGTAAAGGGTCCTGGTCAGGCGGGCTTTGATATAGTCTATATGCTTCTTGTGGGCGCCGACACTTTCAGCGCCATAGGTATAAGTGGAAGTCGATGTCCAGGAATCGCCGGAATCATAGCTGTGGCAGCTGTTGCACTGGAGCCTGGTTACACCCCATTCAGCCGTTCCGTGACAGGCGTTGGTCGAGCAGGTCCCCTTTCCTGTCCAGGCAAATTTAAACTGAGCAGTAGTAGATGTTACATTGACAAAGGTTATGTTGTGAGCAGTCCTGTTGCTGAAACCGTGTCTTCTGTCGTTTCCGCCACCACCATTGGTGCCGTGGCAGACGGAGCAGGCAAGGCTTTGACTGACAACGTGCTTCGTGTGACTGCCACTGTAGTTCGGGAAGGCGCTGCCGTTCGGACGGCCGTCGGTATTTCCTGACCCATGGCAGTCATAGCAGGATGATGTGACACTTGGTGGTCTGAGACCATAAGTAGGTTCATTAGCTGGCCGCTTGTGGCAGCCGGTGCAGTCAGGAGCAGTGCCGGCAGGAACCGGATAGGTTGAGTTGGAACCGTTTGTATGACAGCCGGTGCAGCTGCCCCATGGTGTAAGACCGGCCGTACCCTTGTGATCGGAACCGGGATTAGGGAACGCGTGGCTGCCGACGAAATCGAGGGTGCCGTTGATATGGATTGCCTTGTCGACGAAGACATTGGACACGTTGGTGGCGGTATTGCTCAGGTTCGGGTGACACCCCCCGCAAGTTGCGTAGATGGTTGAAATGGCGGCTGAGTTGTTGAGGGCAGCCGGGTGTCCTGCATAGCCTGATGGCGGCATGGCGTGGCATTTATTGCAATTGCCGACAGTTGTCCCATTCTCCTTGACCAGTCCGGTCATGTTCCAGAAAGGGGCTATTGTGGTGCCGGAATTGTACTTGCCGGTATGGCATTGTGTATTGCTGCATTGCATGATCGCGCCGGTACGTGAAACCGAGGCGTTGCCGTGATTGTTGGAGGTAGCCCTGCCGTTGAAGGTAATGGTGGCTGTCGAGTAGTTCCAGTGATTGCCGTTACGTATGTTGGTGACAGGTACGTGGCACTCGCCGCACTTGATCGGAGCTGCAAGGACATTGGAGACCAGGTGGCGCTGGTGGGCGCCTACCCGCGGATCTGTCGGCAAGGCCCTTGTCATGGAAGTATCAGTACCTTCGCCGTTGTAGCCCGGAGCAATCAGCGCTGAAGAGTAGTTGGTAAGGTAGTCAGTGCTGGTTTTGGTTCCATGACACTTTGTACAGGTTCTCACTCCGGCGCTGGCAGGACCAGATGGTTGCGTGCCCCAGACCGGTGCACCCTGGCCGTGGCAGACGACATTGCTGCAGGTCACCTGGAATCCGGCTGTCGCCACGGTTGCTTTCGGCCCTATATACGCCTTGGCACTGTTGAAAAAAACATTCGGCGTACCGTTCAGGTGCATCGTCGAGTATGGACGAAACCTGTTGGCTGCCAGTGTGTCAGGAGTCCTACGGTGACAATCGGCACAGGCAGTGGTGTCCGTCATGCCGACAAGGTGACCTGCATGGAGGTTGGCGGTCGCCGAGTTTGCCAGGCCGTTGGTGTAATCGGGATAGCCGAGGCCGTTGCTGCGACCGTGGCACTGGTTGCAGGTGGTGATTGTTTTCGCACCGTTCCATACCTTGCTGCCGGTCATACTGACAAAGACAAGGGCGTTAGGATTGCCATTGGAGTGGCAGTAGATGTTGGTACAGACCTTGGTAGCAGTGCTGTATCTTGCCGAACCGCCTGCCTTGGCGCCGGAGTAGTCAATCAGCGCATTGACATGCTTGTTTTTGCTGGCAATGCTGAGATTGGAGAAGCTGGTGACAGTCTTGGCGTGGCAGTCAACGCATTTGAAGCCGTTACCGATACCGATCATGGCGTTGCTGGCCGGATTCATATGCTTGGCATGCTTGCCGGACAGAGCCGAGCCGCTGGTGGAGTTGGCGTTAGCGCTGCCGTGGCAGCCGGTGCAGTTGGCGGCGATGGCCGTCCAGGTCGGGCTGCCGTACTGGGAACCGCTCGTTTTGCCGTCAGAGTGGCAGTAGCCGGTGTTGCAGGTATTGGTCCCTATGATATAGGTAAAGTTGCTGTAGGAGCTGGATGAGACGTTCCGATAGCCGTTGACATGCTTGTTGAAATTGACAATGGCGGTGCCGGTGCTGTTGACCGTCGATTTATGACAGGCATAACAGCTGAAGTTGGAGTTCCCACCCTCAAAGTAATCCCGGACATGTTTGGTATGTGGCGTAGACCAGGTGTTGGCCTTGCCGTCGTTGGCGGAGTTGTGGCAGTTGCCGCAGTTGGAGGAGGTCGATGCCCAGTACATGACGGTGCCGGGGGCGCCGCCGCGGGCATTGGAGTGACAGTAGACCGTGCAGGTCGTGCCGGTGGAGAAGAGATAGCCTGCGCCGTCCTGGCGCTGACCGGTTCCGTAAGTGACGCCGGCGGTGACCACTCCATCGGCCGGCACGGAAAAGGGGAGAGCGGTGATGACTACCTGGGCGGCTGAGCCATTGGCGTTATAGGGGCCGTTTACATGATCGGTAAGCGGATTTACGTTATGACAGACGCCGCAGTAGAAGACATAGGCTGTGGTGCTCGTCCCTTTGGTCACGTTCCAGCCGTAGTTGGTCCCCACCGTATTGGTGACATTAGTGCCGCTGTTGTAGTGCTTGCGGTGGGTGGAGGAAAGTCCGAAGGTCAGGGTATTGTTGGAAGCGTGGCAGGAGCCGCAGTTGATGGTAGTCGAGGTCCAGTTCGGATTGTTGCGGCCGTGGCAATAGGTGGCGCTACACTGGTTGCCGCTGTAGACACCACTGCGGTTGGCAAAGGTGGCCAGATTGACGTCACGGCTGCGATCGAGGTGCCTACCACCGTTAATAAGGTTGTAGGAGGAGTCCACCGTTTCAACGTGGCAGGCACTGCACTTGAGCACCGCGTGATTGATGCCGGTGTCACCGCTGTTGAGGAGGTGCTTGGTATGGCGGCCGGTGGAGATAGTGGATTCGCCGTTGGTGCCTGTGCCGTTGTGACAGTAATCGCACTTGACGGTCCCCTGCGTGCCGTTGACGATGGAGCGCCAGTTGGTCGGCGCCCGGTAGGCCGGTGTTGCCTGGCCGCTCGAATGGCAGTAGATGGTGGCGCAGGCCCCGGCATTATAGGCGCCGCCACCGTTGCTGAGGGGCCCCCAGGCGACGGTTGACGTACCGCCATTGACATGCAGCGATGTGTTAAGGATCGAGGTGTTGTTGGCATAGACTATGGTAAAGTGACACTCGTTGCAGTTGAACTTGCGCGAGCCGAACTTGGGGGTCTGGTTATTGACATGCGCGCCGTGCCCCATCTTGCTCATCGGGTTGCTTGTGGCCGCGGTGCCGCCATGGCAGGAGATGCAGTGACTCAGGGTAAAACTGCCGCCTGCCCAATTGGGGGTCGGGTTGCCGTAGTGACAGGTCGCGTTGGTGCAGTTGGTACCGTTCCAGCGGAAAGGTCCGGCCACGGCATTTCCGGTCACATTGCGGAAGCCGTTCGGATGCAGGTCGCGCCG
>Ga0134124_10001758_pt1 | contig 17406 bp, 24 predicted proteins | sample KB304_FD_96880 | JGI IMG/M metagenome (GOLD analysis project Ga0134124, IMG submission 96880) | Terrestrial soil microbial communities without Nitrogen fertilizer from Kellogg Biological Station, Michigan, USA - KB3-0-4 | ecosystem: Environmental > Terrestrial > Soil > Unclassified ...
CCATGAAGACGACGACCCCGGCCTGGATCATGCTGATAGCTCTCATTCATCGCCATCAGGAAGCTGCAGATGGCGCGCCGCTATCGCCGCCACTACCCGCCGCCGTTCCTGCTCCGGCAGCAGCTCCCACTCTTCGTTCGCCGCCTCGGTCAACTCCCGCCTGATCCCTGGAGCGGCCCGCGCGAGTAGCCGCCGCTCCGCTTCCGTCATTGCTACCCCCGGTAGCACGCGCGTGGCCGCTTCCGGGACGCTCTGGCCGATCATCGCCCGCTCTGCGATCTGCAATAGCTTCTCCAACACGGCGGCGTCGATCTTGTCTTCGCCCTCCGCGCCCAGAGCCAGTTCCGGCGCGTCGAGAAACGCTGCCATCGCGTGCAGCCGCCGGCCATGGGGTTGGTCCTCGCCGCTCAGCCAGCGAGACACCGTCTGCGGCGCCACCCCACATGCCTTCGCTAGATCCGTCTTCTTACAGCCTTTGCGCCGGATCGCTGCAGCCAGCACTTGCGCGAAATCAGCGTTCGTCATGACTCGGCCCTCCACCCCGGAGATTAGTTTAGCAGATCTATCATTTCCCTGCCATACCCAGTTGACAAACTGAACCTTTCCGTCTATACTCTGAACAAGAAGGAGAAAGACGGTGAGCACTGAAACCTACTTCATCAAGCCCGTGAAGATGCAAAAGATCGAGGCCCGCTACGGCGCCTCGTTTCAGGATCTCGACAGCGAGCTGATGCGCCAGGGGCGCAGCGACCAGTGGATCGCCGATCATTTCGAGATCAGCATCAACACGCTGAAGGACTATCGCCGGCTGCTCGGCGTCCGTCCAGCCCGCTGTCTGGTCCCCGCAGGCTGATTATCGGCGGTCTGCCGTCACGCCTGTATGCAATGACTATGCCATTATCACGCACAAGCGGAGGGAGCCCTTGGCTACGGATGGACACACCCCTGATGACATCCTCCTGGATCAAGCCTTCGAGGTGTTGATTGATCTCATCGAGCGTTACCTGGAAACCGAGGGGAAAGACGAGACAGCCGAGGAGCCGGAGGAGTGATGTTGAGTTTGGGCTTTGCTTACCTGGCCGGGGTGTTCACCGGGGTCGGGGCAACCTTGCAATGGGCACTCTGGGGGCGACAACGGCGCGAGGGAACGAGGAAGAAGCAGTCCACCGCCGAGCCCGCGTGGTTTGAAAGCGCGGACTGCGTGCGGTTCGAGTAACAACGCGGAGCGTGGTGGGGACCACGCTCCGCGTCACAGCCCACTGCTCCTGATGTGCCACCCGCATTATACCACGACCAACCGGTTGGCAAACAAGGAGCCGCACACCGGGGCATTGCCCCATTACCTGAACAGGAGAACAAACCATGCCGCAGATCGGCGTCAGTGACGACAACAGGCCCCTCTGCCCGCCGGGGCCGGGGATCTTCCGCCTCAAGTCCGTCGAGACAAAAGACATGCAGGCGTACGGAAAGCTGGAAGGCGAGCTGGAACCCAAGCTCATCTGGACCTTCGTCTCCACCAGCAAGGCAGCCGACGGCACCTTCTTCGAGGTCGCGGTCTTTACCGGCCTGAAGTACGGCAACGAGCAGGCCCGCCTCACCTGGCTGCTGGACATGCTCGACCCCGGTATCAGTGTCGCCAAAGTCAAAGCGGCCGGCGGTTTGAATACGGACAAGTATCTGGACAACGTGTATGAAGGGAACGTCAAGCACACCACCGCCCCCAACGGCAAGGTGTATGCCAACTTCACGTTCCTCAAGCCGATGGGGCAGCCGACCATCTCGGTCGAGGAGGATATCGTCAGTATGAGCCGCGCCGATCTCGTCCAGGGCTTCAAGGAGATAGACCAGGCAAAAGCCAGGGATGCCGGTGAGCCCGATCCCTTCACTGATGACAACGCCGGGTCACTCGTACTCTGTGAAGTCTGCCATTCCGAACTCACCGATATGGAAGCGATCGCGTGCAGCAAGCGCTGGGGAGACAGCCATCGGCGCTGCACGCTCCACGCCCGCGCGCTGATCGCTGAAGAGAAGGCCGCTGCTGCTGAAGCAGAGGACATATTCGCCGCAGCTTAACGCGGCTGCCAGCTCACGCCCGTCTCCGAGGCGTGGGGCTCTAACGACATCCACACTAGCCCCGGTTCAGTTCCGCCGGGGCGCTCTTTCCCCTCTTGAGGAACTAGCCAATGATCCCCAGCGCCACACTCCAAGCGGCCCTTGAATATGCGGCCCGTCAATGGCGCGTCGTCCCGCTCCACTACCCCACCGGCCTACCCGCTGCCCCCTGTTCCTGCGCTCGCCCCGACTGCGACAAACCCGGTAAACATCCGATGATCAAAGCCTGGCCAGAGAACGCCAGCACTGAGCCGTCCGTCATCAAGCGCTGGTGGGCGCAGTGGCCGAAGGCCAACGTCGGGATCGTCTGCGGCAAGGAGAGCGGCATCTTCGCCGTTGACGTGGATGGATACGAAGGGCTGACCGAGCTGCACCGATTGGATGCGCTGCACGGCAGTGACGACAGCCCGATCACCCCTCGATCGAAGACAGGCGGCGGCGGTACTCATATCCTGTTCCAGCACGAGCCGGGTCTGAAAAACGAAGTGCGCTTCGCTCCCGGCCTGGACATCCGCACCGATGGCGGCCTGATCGTGGCACCGCCCAGTATCCACCAGAGCGGCACGCTGTATGAATGGGATGCGCTCGCCGATCCGTCCGAAGTCCCCGTCGCTGAATGTCCCAGATGGCTGCTGCAAATCATCCGCGCCAGTGCGATCAAGTCAACCGCTGCCGTGGTCCGCGATGCCGAAGTGATCCCGCAAGGGACGCGCGATCGCACGCTCACCAGTTTGGCTGGCAGTATGCGCCGCGTGGGGATGACGGAGCCGGAGATCTATGCGGGCCTGCGCCAGATCAATCAGGACCGCTGCCAACCGCCGCTGCCACAGGAAAGCCTGCAGCGCATCTCGCGCAGCATCAGCCAGTATCCGCCTGCTCCGGAGACAGTCGAGATCACGGTTGGTAAGAACGGCAAGGATAACGGTCATCAAGCGTTGGTAGACGACGAAGACGAAGGACTATGGGAAGGTCCCGAGTTTGAATCCGCCGACTTCCCCGAGCCGGAATGGCTGGCCAAGGGGCTGATCCCCAAAGCGATGCTGTCCATGATCGTCGCCGATCCCAAGGTGGGCAAGTCCGTGATGGCGCACGGGCTCTGCATCGCGGCGGCGATCGGCGGCTTCTGGCTTGGTGAGCGGGTCCCCGAAACGCGCTGCCTCTACATCAACTGGGAAGACCCGCCAGGGTTAACGCGCGAGCGCGCGCGTAAGCAGATGGAAGGACGGCCGCTGCCGAAGGGCTACTTCATCCGAGAGCCGCCCTTCGGCAAGAGCCTGACGGAGATGAGCCCCTGGATCGTCCGCAAGATAAAGCAGTTGAACCTGGGGCTTCTGGTCGTGGACCCACTGGCGATTGCCGCTCGCTGGAAGGACGAGACGAACCCCTACGAGACGGGCGTGATCATGAGCGGCCTGCAGGAGATCGCCGTTAAGTGCAATATCGCCGTCGTCGTCGTCCACCACAGCACCAAGAGCGGCGGTGAGTGGGGCAAAGAGGTGCGTGGGTCAGGCGGGATCTTCGGGGCGGTGATGAGCCTACTCTCCATCAAGCGGCGTGCTGACGGTATCTTCGACCTGGACCTCATCAATAAGCTAACGGGGGATCGGAAATCATCCCTCCAGCGGAACACCAAAACGCTCTCCTGGGTGATCACCGAGCGCGTTGACGCCGAAGGCAATCCGATGTCCGGCGTGCAGATCCAGCGCGAGGAGAATATGGAGCTGGTCCTCGCCACGATCCGCGAAGCTCCCTCCGTCACCATCGGAGAACTGGCGGCAACGACCGAGTTCGCCGAGAACACCGTACGCCGCTACGTGAAGCAATTGATCCGGGAAAAGCTGGTTGTTGAGGGGGACACAATGGCGGTTGGCCCTCAGGGAGGACGCCCTTCTACGGGCTATTGGGCAGTGCCTCAGATAGCCCCGGATTAAGGGTTTCTGACACGGTTTTCACTAGAGGGGTTTCCACCACCACCACCCCCCCCTATAGGGGTGGTGGTGGAAACCCCGAAACCCGGTTCTAACCAAACAGTTTCTACCAGTTGGTAGAAACTAACAAGGAGACACAAAGTGACGAGAACGTACTGCGACATTTGCGGAGAGCAACTAGGGCCAATCCATCCAGCTCCAACTCTTTGCCCTCCGTTCAATCACCCGAATCGCGGCGTCCCGTTTGCGATCTGCCTGACGCTTTGCGTCTGGTGCAGTGATGGCCTTCTGGAAGCATACGCGAATGAGGACAAAGAGAAAATCGGCAGTCTCTGGATGAAGATTGCTGATCGGCAGGGGTGGAGCATCCCAGTCGAGACCATTGTCGATCTTGTCTGCAAGGCCATCCCTGGCCCCTGACACTCTCCTTTACGAGAAACAATTGACGAAAAGGAGAAACTATCCTATACTGATCCTATGGAAAGCCCTTACTACACCACGGTCGAGGTGGCCGCGCTCCTGCGCCGCAGCCGGATGACGATTACCAACTGGCTGCGCCAAGGCTCGCTGCCCGGTATCCGCGTCGGCCGCCACTGGCTGATCCATCGGGACGACGTGGCCCGGCTCCTGCAGGCGAAGCAATGACGAAGGGACGCGGCGCGTCCGACCAGTTCCTGCTGCTCTGGGATGAAGTCTGGCGGAAGGTTTGGGAGATCGATGAGCGGAAGCCCGCGTTTGCCGCCCCGATCCTCCGAGAGATCGCCCGCCTCTGTATGGCAGCGGCAGTGGAGTGCGATGCGATCGTCAAGAAAGAAGCGGAGGAGCAGCGATGAAGAAAGCCCAGTGGTGGCATGTCTGTAAGATCCTCTCCGAAGGGGAGCAAATGGTCCTGGAGCCGCTCCAGCGGCACGCGGCCCGGCAGTGGGCGCTGGACGCCCTGCTGCTCCTCTACCGGGACCAGCCGGAAGAGGGTCCCTACGCGCTCGTGGAGACGAACCGCGAGCCGTCCTGGGACACCAGTTCCTACGGTCCCCGGCAAGATCTGGTGCGGCCGTGACGATCTCCATCGGCCAACTGGTGGCTCGCGGCGGCCGTTGGTGTGAGGCGTGCGGAGTCTGGATGGTTCGCCCTCAAGATAGGTCTCCGGCCCAGTGGGTTGCTCGCCGGTTTTGTAGTTGCCGCTGCGCCAATCGGCATAACGCGAAGAAACGAGTGAGGCCATGCAACTCACCATCGGAATGATCGTGACCCGTGGTAGCGCTCCCGGATCGCGCCCCTGCGACTGCTGCAAGCAGACGGGCCGAGAACTGCGAGAGATCACCATTCAGGGGTGGGGGTTCCGGGATGCCTGCGGCCCCTGTATCGACCGCCTGAAACGGATGCCGCGTCTCCCGGACAAGGGGAAGGACGCTGCTTGGGAGAAGGCGCTCGCCGAACTCCGAGGAGGGCCATCAGGAGCGTCGTCTAGGGGCTCTAGTCCCGCCGAGGGATCGAATGGCCCGCCACATCTTTAAGCCTTCAGAATGGGCTTACAGCGCGATCAAGTCTGTCTCTCTTTGCGGGGAATGCTATAGCACCCGCGAGGCGAGAGCGGCGACGGGCCAGCAGGTTGTCCGGGCCCCGGCTTGCGGGGAGTGCATGCGGCGGGAGCGGATCGCTCGCCGCCGAGGGAGCAACAATGCCAGTACGAACGGATAGGCCCCGCATCTTCATTACCCCGGCCATCTTGGCTGATCTCAAAGCCAAGGCGGTGCCGTCGAACGACCGCTGGCAAACCTTGGTGGACCTGGTGAACCGGCCGGGTGCCGACTGGGACGTCGGTCTGCAAAACTATTGCGTGGCCTATGCCGTCACCGGGAACAAGCTCTACAGCGACAAAGCTTGGAGCCTAATGAGCCAGTCAATGGCGGATGGGATCAAGCAGGTGACGGGCGACAGTGGCTATCCCTGCCGCACCTACTTCCCGTCCGCTAGCATGGTCTTCGATCTTTGCTATCCAGCGCTGACCCCGCAGAACCGTACCGACCTGCGCGTGGATATCGAGACCTGTGCCCGCTGGGTGTGGCCGGAGACCAACCCGCTCCGCGTCGGCCAGTGGGCCGTGGACAATCCGTTGAACAACTATTGGTGGGGCTTTATGTACACCTGGATGGCCGGGCTGGCTCTGTATGGTGACAGCACGCAAGCGCAAAGCATGATTGATCTGGCCCTGACCAAATGGAAGACGATGGCGATGCCGGCCCTCTCCGGGGTCGGCGCCGGGGGGCTGCTCCCGGAAGGCACCAACTATAGCGTGGCTTCCGCCAGCTTCATGCTGCAGCAGTTGCTCGCGCACCAGACCGCCACGGGCGAGGACATCATCGCTACCACGCCATTCGTCATGGACTCGGTGACCGCGATGCTGCACCTCACCACGCCGTCCCTCACGGAGATGGCGCCGCTCGGTGACCTGGGAGCCGGCCCGATCAGCGACACGCACCGGCGGGCTCTGCTGCCGCTGGCCGGGAGAGACCAGCGGGCGCGGTTCTGGTTAGACCAGGTTGTTCCAAATCGCTGTCAACAAAGATCAAACAGTTGGTGCGAGTTCTTGTGGTATCCCGGTACGCCGGCTGTGCCGACAGAAGGGAAATCATGATTACTGTTCTTTGTTGCCAGTGCTTGCGAGCGGTGCCCGACGAGGCAGAGGCACGCTTCTGCTTCGACGTGAGCGGCATCCCGTTCTTTCTGTGCAATCAGTGCTGCGAGGTGGTGTTGTCCCAGTGGTGGACCGGCGAACCGCTGCCGCAGCCGGCTCCGATCACCGGCACACCGGCCACGCCGACAGGAGCGCAGCGATGAAGCCGCGATTTTTTGTCGAGAAGTTCGGACACCTGAATGACGTGGAGCGGTGGCTCAATCAGAAGCAGGCAGAGTGCGAAGCCGCCGGGCTCGTCCTGGAAGTCAGCGGCTTTACCACCGTTACCACGGTTACCACTAGTTACTACCTGATCGCCAGGGCGGTGAGACTATGAAGCCCAAAGGCACTCCGCGTGATGCGCCCATGTTCTACTCGCTGCCCGGCCTGGGGATCGCCTCCAGTCGCAGCGGCTGGGATAAGGACGCCGTGCAGTTGATCTTCCAGGCCGGCATCACCACGGAGAGCCACCAGGATCGCAATCAGGGCGCCTTCCTGATCTACCGGAACGGCTGGCTGGCCGGCTGCGCCAAGCTTGGCACTAAGAGCGGCATCGCCCAGGAAGTGGATCTCCATAACTGCACGCAGTTTGGCAAGCAGCCGCAGACCTGGACGCAGAGCGGAGCGCGGATCAGCAGCCAGGAGGATACCCCTGCCTATACCTTCCTCCTCGCTGATCTCACCGCCGCTTACGCGGGGCAGGTGGGGCACTATACGCGGCTGTTGTTCTATCTGAAGCCGAGCTACCTGCTGGTCCGGGATGAGTTCGCCAACCTCAACCTGGCCAACGAGCCGGTGTTCCGATTGCATACCACGGACCAACCCGTGGTCGATCTCACCGGCTTCGTCAGTGTCAACACAGCGGGCAAGGGGAAGTTGTTCGGCACCGCAGCCGTGAACGGTCACGCGAGTCAGGACCCGAACAGCAGCACCTGGCGGCTGGAGTTCCCCTCCGACACCACGGGCGGCTACTGCGTGGCGCTGGAAGCAGCCCCGCCTACGCAGGGAGCGCGTACGGTGACGATGTTCGTTCCCCCTGGATTTCGGGGTGCCGTGATGGGGAACAACATGGTGGCAGTGGTGACGGGAGATCTCCCGGTTGCCTACAAGTCACCCACCACGGGAACGCACTATCTCCTAGGGCTGAAGCCGAATACGGACTACGGCGTTCAGGGGCCATCAGGATCAGTCATCGCTCGGACTTCAGCGGCGGGAGTCTTGCAGCTCGCCGCGCAGACCGGGATCGATGTCAAGTTATTCGAGAGCGGGGTTATCCCGCCGCCGCCGCTCGATACGGTCTACACGATCAGCGGGACGGTGACGAAACAGCCCGATGGGACGTTCACGGGACCCGTCACGCTGACGAAGAAGGGGTCGGGATGACGGAGGAGGATCTGCGGCAGGGGGAGCGACGGACAGCAGCAGGGGAGGATCACTCTCTGGATGTCCCCGATCTGATCCGGGAAGTCCGCCACCTGCGCGCGGCGCTGCAAGAGGCGCTTTCTTTTACCGACCACGACGACGCGCGCTGCGAGTACTTCGGCAAGTGCCAGTGCGGGCTGGAGGATCTGCGCGCTCGCTGCAAAGCACTGGATCTGGGTGAGTGAAAGTTCGGCCAACCCCACCCGAAGACACCGACGGCGCCCAGCAGTGCGTCGATGCCCTGGACCTGGCCATCGAGGCCGTCGCCATCGCCTACCAGTCCGACGAGCGGGAGCACTGGGCGCAAGCTATCGAGGCGCTGGGAGACACTCAGTTCTGGGCTCGGTGGCACGACGGCCAGTTATTTATCCGTTACGCCCGTGTCCAGGCTGCGCAGGGTATCTTCCCCTGTGCGACCTGTCATCGCTTCCTGCCCCGCGAGGAGTTGGTGGAGAAAGAGTTGGCGTATGGCAGTGGAGAGACAGGAAAGCAGAGCCATTGGAGAGAATGTCGCGCATGCCTCGCCAAATCCGGTTCGTGATCCCTGGAGACACGAATGAGTTAGGGCCTAATAAGCGCTTGCACTGGCAGGCTCGGAGGAAGCTGGTGGACCGCTGGAAGATGGCGACCCGGCTCTCAACCCCGCAGACGAATTGCGAACCCGGCTCTCTCTGGTACCCGGAGCGGGTACGGATCACCTTCACCTTGCGGCGCGGTCGGCTGCTTGATCCCGATAACGCCCATAGCTCAGTGGCGTTGAAGGCGATTGTGGACGCCTTGAAGGGCGTCTACTTCCCCGACGACAAGGCGGCTTGCGTGGAATACGGCTCCCTGCGCCAGGAGATCGGGACGCGCTATCGGCATCTGCCGGAGGTGGAAGTCCTGCTGGAAGAGATCACTCCACCTTGATAGGAGTCGGCCCGATCTCCACGCGCTTTCCCCGAATGCGGACTTTGATCAGCGGGATCTGCGTACTGCCGGACAGGACCGCTGCTTCAATCGTCTGGATGACCTGGGCGATAATGGGTCCGTAACGGATCAGGTCTCCGAAACTGATCCCCGGCGCGAGGCTCGGCGCAGCATCCTCAATCACGATCTCTTTACTCATCGCTCGCTCCTCAGAGGCCATGGCGCTGGTGATCCCTGGCAACCATCACGCCATGCAGCAGCCGGCCCTCCAGCAGCGCCTCTTTGAACGGCGTGCAGGGTTCCCCGCTGAAGGTCAGGACGGTGCGGTTGTTGCTGTCCACTGCGTAGCAGCCAAGAGACCAATCCGGCGCACTCTTGCTGTGCGACTCCTGGAAGGCCAAGTCATTACTCACCATGGTCCAGCCGTCCATCTCCACCACGTAATCCGCGTCGCGCCAATCCCCCGCGACGATCTCGCGCGCTTCATAAGGTCCGTCCACGCGCTCCTCCCAGACTTCCGTCTCAATGATCTCTGGATCTTTGCTATTTGCCATCACTCTCTCCTTTTGGTGTCTCGATCACGGTGATGGGTGAGCCCGTCACCGTGACGGGCGTCTCCGTGGCGAGTCCCGCCGCGCGCTGCTGTTCAGCCAGCGCTCCTTCGTTGAGTCCCTCGGCATGGGCGGCAGCGCGAGCGAGCTTGAGCATCTCATCCATCCGGGAGTTCATGCTCAGGTGCACCTCCTGCACCTGATTACCCACGGCGCGGGCCTTGAGCCACGCCAGCAGGCCAGGGACAGCCGCAACCAGCGCGATGCCCAACTGCCAGACGTGATCAGACATTCACTCTCCTTCGGGATGCTGCCGCAGGTTCCGAGCCTCCGTCCGCGCGTCGATGGCCGCGTGCCGGGCCTCCGCCGCATCCAGCTTCTGCTGCAGGATATGATTGATCCGCTGGGCCTGGGCTAACTGCGCCTCCCAGGTGATCATCCGCGCTTCCATCAGCTTGATATCCGCGTTGTGCTTCGCCTCCAGCAACTGGATGTCGGTGGCGTGCTTCCGCACCGCCTGCTCCAGCTTCTCCTCCAACTCGTGGCGCTCTTTCGTCGCCTCTTCCAACTGGGCCTGCAGCGCCGTGACCAGCGCGCCGCTGGACTCCGCCGCTTCCCGCCAGCCCTTCTGCCGCATCAGCAGGAACTGGCCGACGGCGACCACGCTGCCCATGAGGACGACGATCAGCGCGGTGATGGTTTGGAGTAACGCCGCACTCACTGATCTGCTTCCTTGCCGCCCCGACGCTGCTACGAGTACCACAACGCACCTCCGCTTAGAAGGTTAGGGAGCCGCTACCTTTGCGTCCGTCCGCCGTGATCGCGGTCACCACGGCCTGGGAGTTCTGCGGGCTGCCACCTGACGGCCATACCGCCGCCGTCGCAGTGGCGCCCTGTACTTTCGTCTCGCGCACCCCCATGTCTCGCCCATTGAGAACCAGGGTGCAGGAAGCCGTCAGATACGCGCCGCTATTGTCCTGAACGTTGGCAGCTACATAGCTGCGGCGCGGTCCCGCCAGCACATTCACCTTGACATCACCGGGCGGCGGGATCGGGATCGGATCGCCGTCCGTGATCTGCGCAATCGTCAACGTGCCGGTGAAGGGGCCACCGGAAACGGCGATCTGCTGACCCACTGCCAGACCAGCAGCGCCAGCCCCCTGGGCGGTCCCCTGCGTAGGACCGCTCACGGTACGGACTACTGGCGGGGGTGGTGGGGGTGGCGGCGGCATGGAGAGGAACTCGACGGTGGCGGCGTAAGCGTAGCCGTTCTGGAGGTTCGAGGCGGTGATGTAGTTCTTCTTCACCCGCACGAAGCCGTTCTGCCCGAAGCTCGGTCCCCAGCTATTGGCGAAGATCCACCACATCTCGTCGTAGCCCACCATGTTCATCTGGTGATAGCCGCTAGTCGGGCTGTCCCCGCTCTCCCAGCCGAACGGCTGCGGCAGGAGCAGCGCCACCACGACACACTTGTTGGCGGTTACCGCCGCTTCGCAGTTGGCGATGAAGGCTTGAGCCGAGTCTCGGGGAGCGAAAAAGTAGCTCCCGATACGAACTCGTGCGGAGCTATTTGCAAGGGGTATGCCAAGGTCCACGGCTCGCTGGAGCGATTGACGGGTATCGACGCCATTCTGCCCGGTCCCTCCAAGCTCCCGATAGAAAAGATGACCATCGAATACCCGCCACTCAACGCCACTGATAACGCCTTCTGTTCCCACTGCGCTGCAGTCGGAAAAGCTGACACACGATCCCTCATTTCCTTGGTCATAGATCCCTCGCACGAACTGCCGGTTGTCCGCTGCTGTCGGCGCCCCGATCGCCAGCACGCCGCCAATCGTCGGATGCTGGGGCATCAGCCAGTCCCGCTCATCCTCCGGCAGCCAGATCGCCCCACAGCGATCCGCATAAGGGCTGGGCGGCAGACTCCAGCGGTAGTCCAGGGCAGACTGTGGCTCCATGGCACCCCTTGAAAAAAGGGGGTGATCGGAGCAGCCGATCACCCCCAAAGATAGCGAAAGGAAAGCATAACTGTAGCAAGGGACAGTTATTCTCCTAGAGAGGATAATCCTCTCGGAAAGGAGAAGTCAAGCGAATGCAGTCCCCTGACGAGGAGCCCCAGGACGAGCGGCCAGTCCACAGCAAGAAGGTCACGGTAAAGATGACCCGTGACCAGTGGCTGTACATCAACGAGAAGGCGACCAAGCGAAGGATCAGTATGTCAGAGGTCATTCGGGCGTCAGTGCGGCGGGAGATGCGGAAATAACAGCCGTACCTGGAAAGAACAGCGCGGCCGTCTGCTGCTATCCCTTGATGGTGGACAACGAGGAGCCGGTGGTGGTGCTGATCGTCACCTGCGAGCGGGAGTCGTTCCCCATCCACCTGCGGTACACCGAAGCCCTCTTGCTTGCCAAGAGCTTGCGGGAAGATGCGGACGTGATCATGCCTTCGGCGAAGAACTACGCCCTGGAGAACGCGATCGCTAGCGGCGAGGAGTAGCTACTTCAGCACACCCAGCGCGTGGGCAAGGTTCGCCAGCACAATCAGGATCAGCCAGAGGATCTGTTGTCGTTTCATGCTTTCTGATACCGGAAACGCCTCAAGCTGTCAAGCCCTTACTGTGAAGCAGCCTCCAGATCGCGCAGCGTCGGGGCATGGAGGGAAAGCTCCATGAACCGATGTTCGTTCTGGAAGAACCAATCCACCTGATTCTTGATCCGCTGCTGCCGGTCCTGAAGCGCAAATCCCCCTTCGTGCCCTGTTACCAGATCCTGTAAGCGGCGATAGGCTGCCTTCATCTGCTTTGCCGCCTCGCCGGGAGTCCGCACCCGCTCGATCCACGGACTGCGATTTGCCTGTTCTTCGCCTCGTTCCAGCTTGCCCAGGTACTGCAGCGCAAAGGCCATGTCCGGCATGGAGCGGGCCGCGTTGGCCGTCACGCGCCGCTGCGTCTCATCCTGCGTCTCCGGCACCTGGGAGAAGCCACCGAAGGCAATGCCCAGGATCGCCTGCCCGATCGTCTCCGGCTCCCGGAACGGGCCGCCCGTCTGTGTCTCCCCGCGCTGAGCGCGGCCCAGCCGAGTGGCGGCGTTGGCGATCGTGCCGCCCAGGCCCAGCGCGGGGGCCGCGTACTCGATCCGCTTCAGCACCGCTTCCCATTCGGGCAGAGAACCCGGCGGCACGATCTGCTCACCGCCGTGGGCGGTGGGCCGCACGTTGCGGAAGGCGTCATTGATCCGCTGGTAGGGGCCGAACATCCCCTGGCTGAAGGTGTCGTATAGGCCGCCGACCGGCGAAAGCTCGAACGGGTTCTTCGGCAGGAAGATCTGGCGCCCGTCTCGATCTCGCATTCCGGGGACCGGAATTCCGGCGTCCGGGTTCTCCAGCAACTGCTGTCGGGCTTCTGCCTCCGGCCCCAGCGCTGTCGCTGTCGCCGTGTTGAACCGGGTGCTGCGCAGCAGGATATCCGGCCGCGTGGCGGCAATGGCGGCCATCTTCGGCAGCGACCGTGCCTTGCTGGTGACGAACGGCAGGATGCCCAGCCGCTCAATCGCCGTTAGCGCTTTGCCCGGAGGCCCCGTTCCACTGATCGCCTCCTGCGCGATCTGGGCCGCTTCTTCCGGGGAGTACTTCGTCATCAACTTATTGGTCAGGGCGATCTTTACTATTTGCTCGATCGAAGTGATCGCCTTGCGGGTCTGGTCAGCCAGCTTCTGGTTTCCCCGCAGCAGGCTCCGGCCGGTAGAACTCTTGATCCCCAGCCCGCTCCGCAGGCTACTGCCCAGTTCGTTCATCAGCCCGGTATCCGGATCGAAGGCCCGCGTGTTCTTCGATAGGGCATCGACTGCCGGCGAGGCTCCCTGGCCCTTCAGGTAGGTCGCGCGCTCTTTGAGCCCACGGGCCAGATCAGCCGGCGTGAATGAAACGCCTTCCTGCGCAGCGCGGCCTTCCGCCATCGCCAGCACGTACTTGCTGTGATGCTCGACCATTGGCAGGCTCCCGGCCACCACCGTGTTCTTCCACCAGCGATAAAGCTGCCCGACTGGCCCCGTGTTGATCCGCTCCGGGGTCAACAGCGAGTCGATGGCTGCCTTCGTGCGCGGCTGCACATACAGTCCTTCGGCGGGACCATACTGCCGTCCCTCCAGGATCAGCTTCCCCGGCCCCCTGGTCTGCGACACCAGCGAGGGATCGGCAGCGATGTTCTGCATCGCTTCGATCCGCGCGCCGATGCCCGTCTGCGTTCGCACGCTTTTGGCGAACAGGGGGCTGGCCTGGAACTCCCCGCCGTGCTCCACCCGCTCCTGCCAGGTGCCGAGCGTGCGCGCCTTGCCGGAATTCGAGAAGCCGCCGCGCGCCCTGGCCAGCAGATCCTCGGCCATCCCGACCATCTTCGGGTTCACACCGCCCATCTGGCTGGCGGCATCCAGCCACGTCTCGATATCCGCCGGGTTGTGGGAGAGGCCGTGATACATCCCCGGCAGATACTGCCCGCGCATCTTCGCGGCGGTCCCCGGCTTCAGGTAGCCGACCCGCTCCAACTCACGGCCGATCCGGTCCCAGGTCGAGGAATAATCCTGGGCCGTCTGGGTGATGTAGTCCCGGATCAGCCGCGCCTGCTCGGGGGTCTGGGCGATCTGGTCTCCCGCCGCCAGTACATCCGCCTTGCTGGCGAACTTCGCACGCGGGCCCGATCCGGCTTCGATGTAATGGCTCACCAGTTCATCAATCTGATTAACCGGCTGACCGGAGCCTTCACCGACGCCCTGAATATTCACTCCGGCCCGCTTCAGATTGTTCACGCGCTGCTGCGCTTGCTGAAGGTACCCTTCGCCTTCACGCTTGATCTCGGCGAAGCGACCGGTGGCAGCGCCGAAAGCCTGATGGATCTTCCGCACATCCACGCCTTCAGCGGCCAACTGGTTGAGGCTCTTGTTAACCAGCGGCAGTGGCACGTCAGCCGCGCCGCTCGCCTGCAACCCCTTCGGGATCAGTTCGCCCAGCTTGCCCACCAGCGGCGCCTGGACATACTTTCCCGTCGCCAGATCGACGGCGAGGTTCCCGGCCAGGTCTACGCCCGCGCGCGCCCAGGGGTCTTTGAGTCCGATGTTCGTGCCGATATCAGAGCGGGCCACCTCCGGCTGCGTGAGCGAGTGGACGATGCGCGGAACACCCGCTTCAATCCCCGGAATGATCCCGGCCACACCCCCTTTGCGATAGCCTTTCGCGCCCTCGGCGACGGTCTGCTGCACGGGGTTGGCGAGGATGGCCAGGAAGCGCAGGGTGGGATTGACGAGATGCGGCGTGGTGAAGTGCTCGATCGGAGCCAGGGCCTCGCCGACGTTCCCCGCCATCTCCGCCGCTCCGGCATACGCCGGTCCCTGGGCGTTCGGGTCGGCCTGCCCGCGCGGCGGAAAAGGCTGCCCGGTGGCCGGGTCGATCACCCGGCCACCGGGCGCCACCGCCACGTGTGGATTGCGGTGGTAAGTGGAAGGAGAGGGTTCAGGACGGACAGGAGGGGGCGGCGCGGGCGCGGGCGGCGTGGACTGTTTCGCCATCGCCTCCAACTGCGAGAGCGCCGTCTCGGTCTGCGGATCAGCCGGCGTGCCGCTGCCTTTCCCGGAAGCCAGCGCTTCCAGGCGGCGCAGGGCGGCTTCTGTCTGCGGATCGGCCATCTATTGCGGACGCGCGTATTTCTGCAGGATCGGGAAGATCATCGAGAGCACCTGCGCCTGCGTCATCTTCGGAAGGTTGAGCATCCGGGGCACCAACTGCTGGGTCACCCAGGCATAGTAATCGCGCTGCTGGGCGGGGTCGGTGATCTTGTTCACCTGCAGGAACTTCTCCACCGCCGGCGCCCACGGCATCCCCCGAAGCTGGTTCAACTCCGGCATCACCGACGGATCGTTCCCCGCCGTCAGTCCCGGTGCCGCGTGATGGATCGGCGGGGGTGGCAGGGCGCCCGTCTCTCCCGCTGCACCAGGAATACGGGAGACCATCCCCGAAGTCGGGCCGCTGTCCATCAGGGCGCTCATGATCCGCGCCAGCCGCGTGTCCCCCGTTCCCCAGCTATAGCCCCGCTCCGACTGCGGCACTGGCCCGATCTTCTGGTCCGGTGTCATCTGCCGGTCGCCGTACGGTTTCATTCCGATGCTCTGGTCCGGCGTGAACTGCCGGGTCGGTCCCTGGTTCCAAGGCCCCAGGTCGATCTGGGGCGTCTCTGGCGTCGGGATCGGGGGACCCTGGACCGGCCCCGGCTGCGGCGCCAGCGTTACCTCGCCGCCCGGCCCCATGTCCGGGGGCGGCGGCGGCGGTGCTGTAGGCGCTCCCGGCCCGCCAAACGAGCCGACAAATCCGCCCTGGTTGACCACCGGGGTGGTCCCTGGCGGAGCAAAGCGCGAAGCACCGGGGATATCTATCTGCCCGGCGGCAAAGCCCGGCACGTTCGGCCACTCGGCTCCATTCTCGCCCGCCACGGGAATGCCCGAGAAATTCCCCTGCTTCTGCTGCGCGTTCGCCTGTCTCATGATCACGGCCGCCTTCTTGTAGTATGGCGTGCCCTTGAACATCTCCTGGATGGTGTCTTTGTCCAGTGCCCGGCCATTCCGCCCGGTGTAAAGGGCGAAGATGCGATCCTCCACGCTCCCTTCCTGGTAAGGACTTCTTACTTTAGGCGCCGTAGCGGGCGTCTTCACGCCTAACTGCGCGGCGGCTGGCCCGACTCCTGGCTGTCCCGGAGCGGCGGGAGAGGCTCCGATCGGGACAACACCCACCCCGCCATTGACGGGTCCGATCGGGCCGTGTGCATCTGCTTGAACCTGAGCGTCCGAGATGTGCGGCGCATCAGTGGAGAAGTTCACGTTCCCGGCCACCGGCAACTGTGGCGGTCCTTGCGTGCTCTGGAACGACCCCATCACCGCGCTGGCTGGCTTCCCCGCTGCCTGCCCCTCCGATGCAGCCCCACCCGGCTGCGAACCGGCGATCACGCGGCGGATCGTATTCTCGTCGTAGCCGTTCTGCGTCAGGTAGTCCCGGATCGCCGTCTCGTTCGGCGTGGTGTAGCCGTACATCCCGTGCGCGAACAGGAACGGCTTCAGCGCCCTGGCCGGATCTGCGCCCGCTTTCGCTGTCTCCGCCGCCATGCCGATCAGGCGGCTCCAGATCTGCTGCTGCTGGCCGAAGGTGGTATTGCCCTGCTTTAGCTGCGAATCAGCCAGTTTTAGCTGGTCCTCAAATGCCTGCTGCATCAGGCCGGCATTGACCTTCGTGCCTTCCATTGCATTCCGCTGTTCGCCCAAGCGGATCAGGTTCTTCTGGTAGTCGCCCTGCTGATCCGTGCCCTGCTGCCGCGTCTCCTGGCCCTGCTGGGCGACCTGGTTCCGAACGTCCAGATACGGGTTCTCGGAGGCCGGCTGGCCCGGCTGTGGTTGCCAGGGCGTCCCTGGCGCCCCTGGGGCTACGGGGCCGGGATTAGGACCGGCGAAGGGGCCGGGCACTCCCGGCGGCAGCCGCACCTCGCCCGAGATCGGGTCTACGTACTGGCTCGGCGCTACGTGGCGCCAATCCATCTGTCCGGTAGCAACCGCCATCGAGTCGTTGAGGTCGTTCTGTAGTTTCTGGGTGAGGCCGGGAAACTTGTTCAGGTTGGCGACCTGAAGCGGGTCCTGCAGGATACGGCTGATCTGCTGCGCATTGCGCCCGAATATCTGCCGCTGCTGCTGGTCAATGCGGTCCTGGGCCAGCTTCGCCGCCTGCTGCAGTTTGTCGCTCTGTAGGGCCAGAAGCTGGTTCTTGTAATCCTGTGCCTCCTTCG
>Ga0134124_10001760_pt1 | contig 17385 bp, 15 predicted proteins | sample KB304_FD_96880 | JGI IMG/M metagenome (GOLD analysis project Ga0134124, IMG submission 96880) | Terrestrial soil microbial communities without Nitrogen fertilizer from Kellogg Biological Station, Michigan, USA - KB3-0-4 | ecosystem: Environmental > Terrestrial > Soil > Unclassified ...
CGCTGCCGGCGGGCGCCGCGCACCGGTGGGGCGCGCGCGAGGCGCTCTGCTTCCGCGGCCGCCGATGGACCTTCGCGGAGGTCGCGGCCGGCGTCGACCGTGTCGCCCGCGGGCTCGTCGCGCTCGGCGTCCGGCCCGGCGACACGGTCGCGCTGTGGATGCTGAACCGTCCGGAGTGGATCGAGGTCGCCTTCGCCGTGATGAAGATCGGCGCGGTGCTGGTGCCGATCAACACGCGGTTGCGAACCGACGACGTCGCCTACATCGCCGAGCAATCCGACTCCAGCACGCTGATCCTGGCCGAGCGGTCCGGCCCCGTCGACTATCTCGCCATGGTCCGCGAGCTCGTCCCCGCTGACGGCGGGGGCGGCCCCAACCGGCTCCCCAAGCTCGAGCGCATCGTCGTGCTCGGCGACGAGCGGCGTCCGGCCACGGTGCCGTGGACGGAGCTGCTGGAGAGGGCATCCGCGGTCGACGAGGCGGCGCTGGCGGCGCGCGCGGACGCCGTCGATCCCGAGGCGCTCGCCTTCCTCATGTACACGTCGGGGACGACCGGCTTCCCCAAGGGCGTCATGCACAGCCACCGGATGATCCGGAACGTGACCGACCGCGCGTTCCGGCTGGCCGTCGGCGAGCAGGACGTGATCATGATGTACCTGCCGCTGTTCCATCTGTTCGCGTTCTCGGAGGGCATGCTGACCTCGATGGTGAGCGGCGCCCGGCAGGTGCTCACCGAAGGCTTCGACGCCGACGAGAGCCTCGAGCTGATCGCGCGGGAGCGGGCCACCGTCCTCCACGGGTTCGACACCCATTACAAGGAGCTCGCCGAGGCGCACGCGCGACAGCCACGGGACGTGTCCAGCGTGCGCACGGGCATCTTCGGCGCCGGCATGTCGAGCTCGGTCTCGATCGCGCGGCGGGCGCGCGCGCTGTTCGGCCCCCTCGTCTCCGGCTACGGCATGAGCGAGTTCGGTGTCGGCGTCACGATCGGAAGCCTCGACTCCACCGAGGAGCAGTCGTGCGAGGCCTCGGGCTCCCCGGCGCCCGGCTACGACATCCGCGTCGTCGATCCCGCCACCGGGCGCGATCAACCGAGCGGGACGCCGGGCGAGATCCTCGTCCGCGGCTACACGCTCATGCGCGGCTACTACAACAAGCCGGAGGCCACCGCGGCCACGATCGACCGGGACGGATGGATGCACACGGGCGACATGGGCATCCTGCGGGCCGACGGGCATCTGCGCTTCATGGGGCGCTACAAGGACATGCTGAAGATCGGCGGCGAGAACGTGGATCCCATGGAGGTGGAGGCGTACCTGATGGGCCACCCGGCCATCAACCTGGCCGCGGTGGTGAGCTACCCCGACGCACGCCTGAGCGAGGTCGGCGTGGCCTTCGTGCGGTGCGAGCCCGGGCACCGCGTGACCGCGCCCGAGGTCCTGGCCTTCTGCCGCGGCCGCATCGCGAGCTTCAAGATCCCCCGGCACGTCCTGTTCGTGGACGAATTCCCCATGACCAGCTCGGGCAAGATCCAGAAGGTGAAGCTCCGCGAGGAGGCACTGAGAAGGCTGCCGGCGGCCGGCGTGGAGGCTACAGTAGGGCCATGAACATCCGATTCGCCTGGACGCTCGGGCTCGTGCTGATGGCGGCGGTGCCGGCCGCCGCGCAGGATGGGGAACGCATCGCGATGGCGCGCTTGCGCCTGACGACCGATCCCGCGCTGACGCGCGGGTGCGCGCGGCTGGGCGCCGTCAGCGACGATTCGGTCAAGGACCTGCGCCGCAAGATCGTGCGGGCGGGCGGCGACACGGCGCTGCTGACGTTCGGGATCGAGGACATGTCGATGGTCTACGCGCAGGTCTTCCGATGCCCACCGGCCCCGCCACCACCACCGCCGGGCACCCCGCCCGCCCCGCCGCCGGCCCCCCCGCCGCCGCCGGCGTCCAAGCCGCTGCCACCGGTCTCTCCGTTGCCGCCTCCCGGTCCGCCGCCGCCGGCGCCAGGCCCGACGCGCTAGACCTCGACCACGTGTATCCGCCGGGCGGGAGGCTACTTCACGATGAGTGAGGTCGTCGCCGCCCGGCAGTTGTTCGTCTCGCTCGCCTCGGTGACGGCGCCCGTCTGATCGGCGCACGCCCGCAGGAAGTAGGTGCCGCGCGGCATCCCGCTCGGCACGATCACGCTGATGCTCCCGGTCGAGGCGGCGCCGGCCGCGAGCGGCGGCACCTGGCGCCGGTTGTCCAGCGTGCGGTCGGCCGCGCTCTTCACCGGATCGGCCGAGAGGTAGTAGCGCGTCACCGAGGCCTTGGCGGCCGTACCCCCGGCGTTGGTGACGGTGTCGGTGACCGTGAAGTGGCCGCCCCGTCGCACGCTCGCCGGCGGATTCGACAGCGCGCTGACGACGAGATCCACCGTGGCCGGCGGCGGCGGTGGGGGCGGCGGCGTGGCGTCGCCCCACTCGTCGGCGCCGATGTCGGCGGCGGGTCCGACCGGCCGCGCCTTGCCGTCGAAGTCGGTGGTGACGTCGGTCGGCACCACGGCGGCGTCGCGGGCGGGCGCGTCGGCGCGCAGGTGATAGTCGCCGCCGACGGGGTCGGCGAAGAGCGCGGCCGGCGTGCTGGCGAACGAGTGCAGGTCCTGGCCGGTCGTCTGCCGCCAGCCGCTCAGACTGAGCACGCTGTCGCCGCCGTCGAGCGTGAACCGCGCCGTGACCGCGTTGGAGTCGCTCACGAAGCCGGACAGGCTGTCCGACGACACCGAGATGGCGCCGCGGAAGGTGTGCAGCGTGAGCAGGATGTTGTCGACCACGTGGTTGCCGGTGCTGCCGTCCTGGATGTTGATGGCCCAGCGCGCGTCGGCGGCCTGCACGATCGTGTTGTGCGCGACGACGTTGTTGCGCGAGGGGGCCCCGCCGTCGATCTGGTAGAGCGAGATCCCGCTGGCGTGGTTGTCGTAGAGGATGTTGTTCACGATGCGCGAGCTCTGCACGCCGTCGCCGTTGATGCCGGAGCCGCCGGTGCGGCCGTTGCCGTGGATGACGTTGGCCTCGACCACGGCGCCCGTGATGATGCCGTCGCCGCCCTGGCCGAGGTCGCCGTTCATGTGGATGCCGTTGCCGGAGTTGCCCCACACGTGGTTGCGGCGGATCACGGGCCGATCGCCGCTGTTGCCCACGTAGATCCCGTGCTCGGCCACGGAGCGCGACATCTCGTTGTCCTCGATGAGCAGGTCGTCGCTGAATCCCGTGAGGATGCCCCAGCGCCCGTTGCCGTCGCCGACGTTGCGGCGGATCGTCACGTGGGCGTTGGTGACGGAGCGGATGCCGGTGCGCGGCATGCCGGTGACCGCGAACCCCTCGATCACGATCCAGCTCGCGCCCTCCAGGTTGATGCCGTCCTGCGTGCGCACCGGGTTGGGCGTGTCGACGATGACGCCCGGGTCGGCGCTGAACAGGATCGGGTTCGTCGCGGTGCCGCTCGTCGTGAGGTTGAAGCCCGCGTAGTGGCCCGGACGCACGATGACCTGATCGCCGGCCCGCACGAGATTCGCCGCGCGCTGCAGCGTGCGCCACGGCGTGGCGAGCGAGCCGTCGGCGGCGTCGTTGCCGGTGGTGGCGACGTACAGCGTGCGCAGCGGGGCGGCGTCGGCGCCACTGGCGGCCGCGAGAAGCACGAACCCGACGAGGAGCGCGTTCAGTGATCGCATGGAGCGCGCTGGGGTGCAGCGCCTATGCCACGGCGGCCGTCAGCGGCGGTGCGGACTTACGTGGCGCCGGGGCAGAGGGGCGACGCTCCGCCGACGCCCAGTGTCACCGCGGCCCGACCTCAGCGACCGCTCGCCTGCTGCGGGTCCAGCCAGTCGCGCAGGCCGTCGGCGAGCATGTTGAATCCGAGCACCGCCAGCATGATCGCCACGCCCGGGAAGACGACCATCCACGGTGCCTGGAGCATGAAGCCGCGGCCGTCGGCGAGCATGAGACCCAGCGAGGGCGTGGGCGGGCGGACGCCGACGCCGAGGAACGACAGCGCGGCCTCGACCAGGATGCCGATCGCCATCAGGACCGAGGCCTGCACCAGGATCGGCGTGGCCGCGTTCGGCAGGATGTGGGCGAGCACCAGGCGCGGCACGGTGGCGCCGAGCGCGCGGGCGCCGTCGACGTATACCTCGACCTTGGTGGCGAGCACGGCGGCGCGCACGACGCGGGCGACGATCGGCGTGTAGACGACGGCCAGGGAGACGGAGACGAGCAGCGCGCCGGTCCCGAAGACGCTCATCAGCGCGATGGCCAGCAGGATGGCCGGGAACGCCATGAGCACGTCGAGCGGACGCATGATCAGCTGCTCGGGGATGCCCTCGGCGTACCCGGCGATGAGGCCCAGCGGCCCGCCGATCACCACCGCCAGCAGGGCGGCGGTGATCGCCACGCCGAGCGAGACGCGATAGGCGTGGATGACGCGGCTCAGCACGCTGCGCCCCAGGTCGTCCATGCCGAACGGCTCCGCCGCCGTCGGCCCGCGCAGCGCCAGGTCCTTGGAGATCTCGGTGGGGCTGCCGATGGGCAGGGCGGGGGCGACGATCGCGGCCATCGCCAGCGCCGCCACGATGAGCAGGCCGGTCAGCGCGACGCGGCCGCGCGTCATCGGCGCCGGACCCGGGGATCGATCAGGCCGTAGAGGATATCCGTCGTCAGATTGACCAGCATGAACATGGCGCCGATCACCAGCACCGCGCTCTGCACGACCGGATAGTTGCGCTCGAGCACGGCGTCGAGCGTCAGCCGGCCCACGCCCGGCAGCGTGAAGATCATCTCCACGACGATGGCGCCGCCGAGCATGTAGCCCGTCTGCAGGCCCAGCACGGTGACGATCGGGATGGCGGCGTTGGGGAGCACGTGGCGGAACAGCACGGCGCCCTCGCCCAGCCCCTTGGCGCGCGCGAACTGCACGAAGCCGCGCTGCACGACGTCGAGCACCGCCGCCCGCGTGAGCCGCCCCAGCACGGCGGCCCGGCTGACGGCCAGCGTGAGCGCCGGCAGCACCAGGTGCTGCAGGTTCTCCAGCGGACTCTCGCTGAGCGGCACGAACCCGGCCGAGGGCAGGAGCCCGGCGCCGAGCGACAGCCCGAGGATGAGCATGATGCCGAGCCAGAAATCCGGGATGGAGATGCCGATGAGGCCGACGGCCAGCGCGGCCCGATCGGCCATGCCGCCGCGACGGGCGCCGCCCAGCAGGCCGAGGGGGATGCCGATGAGCGCGGCGCACAGGGTGGCGAGCAGCGTCAGCTCGAGGGTGACGGGAAGCCGGTCCAGGATCATGCGACCGATCGGCTCGTTCTGACGGAAGTCGACGCCGAAGTCGCCGCGGGCGGCGCCGCCGAGCCAGCGCAGGTACTGCTGCAGCACGGGCTCGTCGAGATGGAAGGCCTCGCGCAGCGCGCGAACACCCTCCGGCGTCGCCTTGTAGCCGAGCACGGCCACCGCGGGATCACCGGGCACGAGCCGCATGAGCCCGAACACGAGCAGGCTCATGCCGAGGAGCAGCGGCACGGCGAGGAGCAGCCGGCGCGCCGCGTAGCTCCAGGCGGTCAGGCGATCCAGGTGTCTTCGAACCTCAGCTCGAGCGAGCCGAGCGGGGCCGAGCCGTTGACGTTCGGCTTCATCCAGTAGCGCTGGATCTCGTTGCTGAAGACGACGATCGAGCCCTCCTCCTGGAACCAGCGCACCAGCTCGGGATACATCTTCTTGCGCGCCGCCGGGTTGGTGGTGAACCGGAAGGCGTCGATGCGCTTGTCGGCCTCCTCGGACTTGAAGCCCGAGAAGTTCCAGGGCGACGTGGAGTGCTGCAGCGGCGAGTAGAACATGTCGGGGTCGACGGTGACGCTCCACCAGCCGCCCACGATGTCGAACTTCTTGCCGACCATCGCCTCGAAGTACTGGCCCGACTCCAGCGGCTGGACCTCCAGTGTGATGCCGATCTTCTTGAGCTGCTCGCGCAGGATCTCGCCGGTCTTCACGAGCACGGGCACCTGCGACTTCACGAGGTAGGTGAGCGTGAGGCCGCCGGTGACGCCGGCCTCGGCCATCAGCTGCTTGGCCTTCGCCAGGTCGGGACCGCCCTTGTGGGCGTTCACGCCCGTTGCCCACGGGCTGGGCTCGGGCGTGGGCTCGGCGGTCACCACGTGGCTGCCGAAGTAGACGAGCTTCACGATCTCCGCCCGGTCGACCGCCCACGCGATCGCCTGCCGCATCCGCTTGTCGTTGAACGGCGGCTTGCTCGCGTTCAGGTTCAGATAGAAGGGTAGGTAGGGCCGGCCGGGCGACGCCTTGGGATCGCGGCCGCGCTCCAGCTCGGGGATGCGCTGGGGCGGCACGGTCTGGATCCAGTTGTAGCGACCCGTCTGCAACCCGGTGAGCCGCACGGTGTCGTCGGCCGGCGCGTAGAAGATGATGCGATCCAAATAGGGCCGGCCCGGGCGGTAGTACTTGTCCCAGCGCTCGAGCGTGACGTGATCGTCCTTCACCCACTCGACGAACTTGTAGGGGCCGGTGCCGATCGGGAACAGCTTGGGGTCCTTCTCCTTGAGCGCCTTCTCGTTCACGACCTCGGTCGCCTGCGAGAGCATCGCCAGCAGGGGGCCGAACGGCTTGGCCAGGTGGAAGCGCACCTGGTGCGTCCCCACCGCCTCCACGCCCTCGACGGGCGAGAAGAAGATGCGCATGGGCAGCTTGTTCTTGGCGTCGAGCAGGCGTGTGAACGTGAAGACGACGTCCTGGGCGGTCATCGGCTCGCCGTTGTGGAAGACGGCGTTGTCGACGAGGTCGAAGAGCCAGGTCTTGTCGTTCTCTTGCTTCCAGGCCTTGGCCAGGCCGGGGACGAACTGGCCCGACTCGTCGACGTAGACCAGCTTGTTGTAGACGTTCTGGTAGATCTGCAGCGACGAGTAGAGCTGGGCGTACCCCGGATCCATGTTCACCGGCTTGTCGACGGTGGCCACGCGCAGGGTGCCGCCCTTCTTGGGCGCGCCCTGGGCGAAGGCCGTGCGCACGCCGGGCGCGCCGTAGACACCGACGCCCGCCGCGGCCCCGGCCAGCCACTCGCGGCGGCTCAGCCCGATCGGGGCGTCGGTCGACTGGGTCCCGTTGATCTCGCTCATCGCTCGCTCCTCCCGAAGACTCCGTCGTAGATCACGCCGGCCTTCATCACGGTGGTCACGCGGTCCATCGCCGCCATGTCCTTGAGCGGGTCGCCGTCGACCGCGATCAGGTCGGCTCGCTTGCCCGGCGCCAGGGTCCCCACGTCGCCGTCGATCCGGCACGCCTCGGCGCCCCAGCGGGTGCCGGCCAGGAGCGCGTCATGCGGCGACACGCCGAAGCGCACCAGCGTCTGCAGCTCGAACGGCAGACGACCGTGCACGGCGTCGGTGCCGACCGCGAAGCGCACGCCGGAGGCGAGGTGCCGCGGGAAGCTCTCGCCCACCACGCGGCGGGCCCAGCGCATCTTGTCCATGATGGCCGGGCGCTTGCCGTCGCCGCCCTCGATGCCGTCCGGGTGCATGAAGATGCCGAACGTGCAGATGAGCCACACCCGACGCTCGATCATGAGCGCGATGTCCTCGTCGGTGGCCAGCGCCCCGTGCTCGATCGTGCCCACGCCTTCCTGGACGGCCAGCCGCAAGCCGGGGCCGCCGTGAGCGTGGGCGGCCGCGTAGGTGCCGGCGCGGTCGGCCTCCTCGACGGCGGCCCGGATCTCCTCGCGCGTGTAGGCGCTGGAGGTCGGCGTGGTGCCGGGCGAGCTCACGCCGCCCGTCACGAAGATCTTCACGTGATTCGCGCCACGACGCAGGTTCTCGCGGGCGCCGCGGCGGACGTCGTCCACGCCGTCGTAGCTGGTCAGCGCGCGCCCGTGCCCGTTGTTGGCGGCGAGGCCGCGGCCGGCCACCAGCAGGCGCGGCCCCGTGATGACGCCGGTCTCGATGCCCTCTCGCACGTCGATGTCGACGAAGTGCTCCTCGCCCATGATCCGCATCGTGGTCGTGCCGGCGGCGAGATCCCTGCGGAGATTCCGCGTCGCGGCCAACGCCTGGGGGACGGGGCCGCGGCAGAGCTGGCCGAGCTGGTCGCCCTCGCCGGGCACGATCGAGGCGTGGCTATGGCAGTCGATGAGACCCGGCATCACGAAGCGGTCGCCGAGATCGAGCGTCTCGGCGCCGGCCGGGGTCGTCGTGCCGACCGCGCTGATCCGGCCGTCCTGCACGGTGATCACGGCGTTGCGCACGGGGGCGGCCCCGGTGCCGTCGAAGAGCGTGCCGCAGCGGATCGCGCGCCCCGTCACGTCAGGCGCCGTCGACCGTGATGCCGTAGTCGCGCCGGGCCGCCTCGGCGGACACGTAGCCCTCGCGCACGTCACGGCGGACGGCCTCGGGATCGCGCTCGGCCGGCGAGCCCCAGCCCCCGCCGCCGCCGGTCATGATGCGCACGACCTCGCCCTCGGCGATCGGATGCTGCGTCGCCTTGCGCACGTGGCGCACCGAGCCGTCGGGCGAGGTGATCTCGACACCGTTCACCGCGCCGTCGCGGCCACCACCCAGGCCCCACGGCGGCGTGGCCTTGCGCTCCAGGCTGAAGGTGATGAACGCGTTCGCCAGGAACTGGTAGACGCGCTCGATGCCGAGGCCGCCGCGGTAGGTACCGGCGCCGCCGGAATCCGGGCGGAGGCCGTAGCGGAGGATCCGCATGGTCGGCACGCGTGACTCGACGACCTCGACCGGATTGTTCCGCGCCGTGGAGCCCGCGAAGATGATCATCGCCGACTCGCCGTCGTAGGCGGGGCGGGCGCCGGTGCCGCCGGCGTTGAGATCGCCCTGGATGTAGAGCCGGCCCGTCTGCGGGTGCGTTCCGAATGCGATCGTCGGCATCTGGTCGCCGTAGGCGCCGGCCGGCACCTTGTCGGGCATGGCCGGCGCCAGCGCGCGCAGGCCCAGCTCGATGAGCAGGTTGATCGGCACGTAGTAGCGCGCGGTCGGCGCCGGCTCCGCGGCCGCCAGCACGGACGGGCGCGGGATGATGACGCGCAGCGGGCGGAAGCAGCCCTCGTCGACCGGATCGTTCGGCGTCGTCAGGCACTTGATGAGCAGCCGGCAGGCGCTGACCGTGATCGCGTCACCGCAGTTGAACGGCCCCGCCACCTGCGTGTTGGAGCCGGTGAAGTCGACGGTCATGCCGCCGTCGCCGAGCGTGATCGCCATCTCCACGCGCACGGGCTGATCGAGCGTGATGCCGTCGTTGTCGAAGGTCCCGACCGCCCGGTAGGTGCCGGCGGGGATCGCGGCCAGCGCCGCGCGCGTGCGCCGCTCGGACTGCTCCATGAAGACGCCCGTGGCGTCCAGCACCGTCTCGCGGCCGTACTTGGCGAGGATCTCGTGGAACGACGCCTCGCCGGTCCGGCACACGGCGATCATCGCCTGGACGTCCTTGAGCGTTCCGCTCTCGGTGCGGATGTTGCCGCGGATCATCCGCATGACTTCCTCGTTCAGCTCGCCGCGGCTGAACAGGCGCACCGACTGGAAGCGCAGCCCTTCCTGCCGGAACTCACGGGAGCCCACCTGCATGCTGCTCGGCACCGGGCCGCCGACGTCGCTCCAGTGCGCCTTCACCGACACGAAGCCGGCGAGCCGGCGCTCCCAGAAGACGGGCGCCGTCATGGCGACGTCGTTCAGGTGGTTGCCGTTGCCGGTGTAGGGATCGTTGTGGATGAAGACGTCGCCCTCGTGGAACGCGTCGATCCCGCGGTCCTGGATCGTGGCCTCGATCGGGAAGCCCAGGTGGCCCTGGAAGACGGGCAGGCCGATGCCCTGGGCGATCATCTGCACGTCGGGATCGAAGATGGCGCAGCCGAAGTCGAGGCTCTCGCTGATGATGTGGTTGTAGGCCGTCTTGATCATCGTGATGCGCATGCGCTCGGCGGCGGCGTTGAGCGCGGCGCGGATGACCTGGACGGTGATGGGATCGAGCGCGGTGGCCATGATTTTATCCACGTCGGGGGGAGCGATGCTCGCTCCCCCCGACACCCCCCATCGCCTCGGCGGCGTTCAACTGGATCATCAGGCAGCCGTGGTCCTCGACCGAAAGATTGTCCTCCGTGTCGATGATGGTGGTCGTCCCCGGCTCCTCCACGGCGGCCGGGCCCTCGATCGCGTCTCCGGGACGCAGATCATCGCGCTGGTAGACGCGGAACTCTCTGGAGTCTCCGGTGAGCATCGAATAAATCGTGCGGGCTGCGAACTTCGGATCGCCCGACGTGCGGCGCTCCAAGGTCGGCAGGCGGGGGCGGTCGATTGGGAATGTGACGGTCAGGCGGAGGTTGAGGAGCTGGACCTCGACGTCGGGGGCGGCGTAGCCGTAGGCGCGCTCGTGGGCGTCGTCGAACTGCTTGCGGAGATTCGCCCAGTCGTCCACGTCGGCCAGGGTGACCGTCACCGTGTGCTCCTGGCCGAGATAGCGCATGTCCACCGCCCGGTGGGTGAGCGGCGCCCCCTCGCCCGGCAGGATCGAGGCGATCTCGCGCTGCATCTCGGCGTAGCGCGCCTGCGCCCAGGCGGCGTCGGTCTGCTCGAGCGGCTCCAGCACGGTGCGGACGAGATCGTGGCGCAGGTCGGTCGCCAGCATTCCCCACGCCGAGAAGGTCGACGGCGCCGGTGGGATCACCACGCGCGGGATGCCGAGCTCGCGCGCGATGGCCACGGCGTGCAGAGGCCCCCCGCCACCGTAGGCGGCCAGCGCGTAGTCGCGCGGGTCGAGTCCGCGGCCGGCCGTGATGCTGCGCACGGCGAGCGCCATCTTGACGTCGGCCAGGCGGACGACGCCGGCCGCGGCGGTGATGCGGGCCAGACCGAGCGGCTGGGCCAGCCTCTCGTCGACGGCGCGGGCGGCGGCCGTGGCGTCGAGCGGCATCGTGCCGCCGAGGAAGCGCGAGCCGTCGATGCGCCCGAGCACGACGTTGGCGTCGGTGACCGTGGGCTCGGTCCCGCCCAGGGCGTAGCAGACCGGGCCGGGCTCGGCGCCGGCGCTCTGCGGACCCAGCGTCAGCGCGCCGCCGGCGTCGATCCAGGCGATGGTCCCGCCGCCGGCGCTCACCTCGCGGATGTCGATGACGGGGATGCGCAGCGGCCGGCCGTCGACGTGGTACTCGTCGGTCGTCTGCACCATCCCCCGGTCGACGATGGCGCACTTGGCGGTCGTGCCGCCCATGTCGAACGAGATCAGCCGGTCGAGGCCGAGCACGGCGGCCAGACTCGCGCAGCCGACCGCGCCAGCCGCCGGCCCTGACTCGATCGTGTGCACGGGCTTCGCGCGGGCGGCCTCCAGCGAGAAGGCGCCGCCGTTGGACTGCGTGATGAGGAGCTGCCCACGGAAGCCGCGCTCGCCCAGGCGTCGCCCGAACGCGGCCAGATAGCGGTCGACGATCGGGAGCACGTAGGCGTTGACGACGGTCGTGTTCGTCCGCTCGTACTCGCGCCACTCCTGGGTGAGGCGATGCGAGACCGAGATCGCGGCGTCCGGCAGCTCCTCGGCGAGGATCTCGGCGGCCCGCTGCTCGTGGGCGGGGTTGCGATACGAAAACAGGAAGGTCAGCGCCACCGCGCGGACGCCGTCGTGGGCCAGCCGCCTGGCGGCGGCCCGCACCGCCGCCTCGTCGAGCGGCACCAGCACGTCACCTCGCGCGCCCAGCCGCTCCGGCACCTCCAGGCAGCGCCCGCGCGGGACCAGCGGCGTCGGCCGCCGGTAGAGCACGTCGTACATCCTCAAGAAATTGCCGCGGCCGATCTCCAGGACGTCGCGGAACCCCTCGGTGGTGATCAGCCCCGTGCGAGCGCCCTTGCCCTCGAGCAGGGCGTTGATACCGATCGTGGTGCCGTGGATGACGAGCCGGCAGTCCGCCAGGCTCGCGCCGGCCTGGTCGACGCAGCGGAGCACCCCGTCGAGCAGCTCCTGGGGCGTGCTGAGGGCCTTGGTGTTGCGCACGGTCCCCGTCGCTTCGTCGAGCGCGACGAGATCCGTGAAGGTGCCGCCGATGTCGACGCCGATCCGGAGTGCCACTGGCCCCGGAGTATAGGCCGGGGGCGTCGGGGGCTGCAACGTCGAGGGCGTCGTCGCCGCCATGCCGCCGAAGCGTGCTATGGTTCCGCAGGCGTCCGGCCGCAGGAGGCATCAGTGAGCATCAATGCTCTCTCCAACGCTGCGCTGGCCCGAAGGACCGACTTCGAGCCGCTGAATGCCGTGCCCACCAACCTGGCGGAGATCGCGGCTGCGGCGGGAGGGGCGCCGCCCAGGCCGGTGCGGACGACGCCGGATGGCGGTCCCGCCCCGGCGGCCGGGGGCACGTCGACCAATACCGCGCTTCAGACGGTGACGACCTACATCCCGACCGAGGTCCTCACGCTGTACATAGCCGCGGTCGCGGCGATCGGCCCGTGGACGGTCAACGGTCAGCCGGTCGGGCGCTGGGCTCCGTTCTTCGCCTTCCTGGTCGCCACCCCGCTCCTGCCCAACACCCCATTCGCCCAGTTCCCGAACTGGTATTCGGCCGGGCTGGCGTCGTTCCTCGTGCTCATCGTCTCGTCGGGGCTCGGCATCGTCGCGCCCCTGATGCAGCGCCCGCTGACGCCGTAGGCCGGCCGGAGCGACCTAGCGGCCGGCGAACTTCGGCATGACCTCCTTGGCGAACGCCGTGAGCTGCTCGACCATCACGCTCTGGGGCGTGCCCATGCTGATGCTCACGTTCACGTACTCGAGGCCGGGATAGCGCGACTCGAGATCCTTCAGGTAGGCGGTCAGCTCCTCGGGCGGGCCCGCGAACCACGCGCCCGTCTTCATGTAGTCCTCGACCCTCGGCACCCCGGCCGCGCCCCAGCCGCCGCGCCTGGACGACGCCTCGATCTGCGCCGGAGTGGCGCCCGGCACGAAGCCGAGCGGCGCGAACATCTTCACGTGCTCCTCGTAGAACGGCGTGATCTCGCGCACGGCCTTCTCACGCGTCTCGGCCAGGTGGATGAAGATGCCCAGGCAGAGATTCTCACCGGGCTTCAGATCGCGCCCGGCCCGGGCGGCGGCCTCGCGGTAGCCGAGGATCGGGCCCTCGGCCATCGTGGCGGCGCCGCCGCCGATCACGCCCCGGATGTCGTGGCGCACCATGAAGTCGAGCGCGCGCGGCTTGGCGCTCACGATCGGCTGCCAGCACTCGACGGGGCGATGGATCGGTCGCGGCACGAGCGTGATCTCCTTCAGCTCGTAGCCGCGGTACGGCACCGCCGGCGGCAGCGTGTAGTGCTTGCCGTGGTGCGAGAACGACTCCTGGCTGAAGGCCTTCATGATGATCTCGACCTGCTCCTCGAACAGCTCGCGGTTGGCCTCGCCGTCGAGGATCGGCGCCCCGAAGGTCTCGACCTCGCGGCTGTGGTAGCCGCGGCCCACACCGAAGATCACGCGGCCCTCGGTGAGGATGTCGGCGGTCGCGAAGTCCTCGGCCAGCCGCAGCGGGTGCCACATGGGCGCGATGTTGAAGCCGCAGCCGATCTTGATCTGCTTGGTGACGTGGGCCAGGTGCACGGCCGCCATGAGCACGTTCGGCAGGCACTCGTAGCCCTCGTGCTGGAAGTGGTGCTCGGCCAGCCAGATCGCGTGGTAGCCCAGGTCGTCCATCGTCTTGGCCACGGCGTCGGTCTTCGCGAAGACGCCGGCCAGTTGCTCGTTGGAATACCGGCGCTCGTTGGCCGGCGTCGCCATCTGGCCCATGTCGGGCAGGTCGATGTGACCGGCGTAGACGGTGGCGAACTTGGTGATCATCGTGTTCCTCCCTGCGCTACTCTCGGGTGTGCTGATGCTGCGTCTGGTGGCGTTCGCGAAGCGCGCGCTGGCCGTGGTCGTGCTGGCCCTGATCCTCGTCTATGCCGGCGACTGGCTGCGCGTCGCCCGGCAGGAGCACGCCGGCCCCGACGCCCCCGCCTTCGAGACCCTGACCTTCTGGATCGCGACCCCGCTGAAGAACGGCAAGGTCGAGGTCTTCTACGACCAGCCCCAGACCGAGGTCTGCGTGCGCGCCGTCTTCCCGCACTTCGGCCGCCGGCCGTGCTGGTACGCGCGCCGGCAGCGCATCCACCGCGTCAGCTAGGCCGCGTGATCCCGAGCAGGCGATCGACCTTCTCGGGCTGGAAGCCGACGAGCAGGTCATCGTCCACCCGCAACACGGGCGTCGCGTAGATTCCCCGGGACTCCAGGAACTCCGCGGCGACGTCGTCGGCCATGACGTCCCTCACCGTGAACGCGACGCCTGCGGACCGCAGGTGGTCTTTGAGACGCTCGCATGGGCCTCAGAACGGGGTCGCGTAGACGACGACGTCGCGCGGCACGGCGTCACGAGCTCCCGGTGGCCTTGAGATCGCGGTAGGCCTGCTTGCGCTCCAGCCAGCGCGCCGTGGCCGTCTCGTCGAGGAACGGCCGCTCCTTGGTGAAGCACTTCTCCTTCCACGTGTCGTCGTCCCAGGCATACGGGGCGGTGACGGTGGTGCCCGGCGCCGTCGCGCCGGCCAGGAGATCGAGACCCATCCCGACGATGTGGCGCTGCATCGCCACGTCGAACGGCTTGCCGCACGGGTTGCCGAGTGGGAAGTCGCAGAAGACGAAGCGCGGCACCCCGGCGCGCTCCACGATGTCCCGCGCGCAGCCGAAGACGACGGTGGGGATGCCGTGCTCCTCGAGGTGGCGGGCGACCAGACTCACGGTCTGGTGGCAGACCGGTCAGACGGCGGTGAGCACAGCGACGTCGACGCGGTCCTCGCGCAGCCACTCGAGGATCATCGGCGCGTCGACCGTGAGCGTCTTGCGCTGGCTGTACTGCGAGAACGCCGTCTGGAACCGCGGCGCCAGTCCCGCGATGCGCCCGTCGGCGACGCACTCACGCAGCCGCGTGAGCGGCAGGTAGGAGTCGACGTCGTCGAGCGTCGTCGCGTAGCGATCGTAGGCCACCTTCAGGCTGTAGAGGGCGCCGATCGGCGTGTCCGACGGCAGCCAGTACGGATTGCGGAGCGGATCGTCGTCGGGCACGGGCTGGGCGGCACCGCGGATGGCCATCTCGCTCGTCGTGATCAGGCCGACCCGACACGCCGCCAGCGGCTTGGGCAGCGGTGTGAACGGAATCGTGTCGAAGTGCGCCCAGTTGTAGGGCTTGTCGTAGCCCTCGGCTCGGTAGTACTCGCGCGTCTTGTCGATGTACCGGACGTAGGAGCTCATCGCGGTCACGCCGGCGCGAAGATGCCCGTCGAGCCGAGCACACCCGGCGCGTCGGCGACGGCGCCGGTGGATGGCCCGGCGAACGCGTGGTCGCGCTGGAGCACGGGCATGACCCGGTCGGCGAAGAGCCGCATGTTGAGCTGCGCGTCCTCGTGCGGCATGCCGCCGTAGCCAAACTCGCCGACCAGGTGATCGAGACCGGTCAGCCGCTGCAGCTCGCCGATCTGCTGGATGCAGTCGTCGGGCGTGCCCACGACCTGGATCTTGACGTAGAACTCGGTCGCCTTCTTGCGGTAGCCCTCGTCCTTCATCTTGGAATACGTCTTGGCCATGCCGCCGTAGAACTCGTAGCCCTTCACCGTCGCCAGGTGGCCGTCCGAGAAGTGGTAGTGGGCGTCGATCGAGTCCCACTTGCGGGCCAGGTACTTGGCGGCGCGCTCGTGCGCCTCCTCGCGGCTCTCGGCCACCGAGATGTTGGTCGAGATGATCGGCGGGCGCGGCGCATGGCCCACGCTCGACGTGATGTCGCGGTAGCGCCGGATGTCCTCGGCCGCCTTCGGCCACTCGTTCTGCATGATGACGAGCAGGCCGAAGCCGAGCTTGGCCATGATCTCGGCCGACTCCGGGCTCACCGACGAGGCGTAGAAGCGCCGCTCGGGATGCGAGATCGGCCGCGGGCGGATCGAGGTCGGCGGGATCTTGAAGAACTCGCCGTCCCAGTCGAAGACCTCCTGCGTCAGCGCCTTGACCACGATCTTGGCGGCTTCGACGAATCGCGGCCGCGCCTCTTCCATGGGGATGCGGAAGCCCGCGTACTCCACGCTGGCGGCGCCGCGCCCGAAGCCGAACACGCAGCGGCCATGCGAGAGGATGTCGAGGAGCGCGATCTGCTCGGCCACCCGCACCGGGTCGTGCCAGGGCAGGACGATGACCGCGGTGCCGAGGATGATGCGCTTGGTCCGGCCGGCGATGTAGCTCAGCAGCTGCGTCGGCGAGGGCGACATCGCGTAGCCGGTGAAGTGGTGCTCGAGCGCGAAGACGGAGTCGAAGCCGAGCGGCTCGGCCAGGTCGCCCAGGGCCAGATGCTCGGCGACGACCGAGGCGTCCGAGCGCCCTTCCTTGGTCAACATGTTCAGCGAGATCCCGACTTTCATGATGTCCTCCCGGCTGGTTTCCGGTCGTCGTGGGGGCGATGTCCGAGCAGCGACGAGATCGTGCGCGCCGTCTCCTTCACCTCGGCCGCGAGCTGGCGCAGCCGCGGCCGCACGCGGTCGGTGGGGCCGCCGATCGTGCAGGCACCGGCCACCCGGCCATGGCGATCGAAGATGGGCGCCGCCACGCCCGAGGCACCCCGCACCAGCTCGTCGAGGCTGATGCAGACGCCGGTGCGGTGGATCTCCTCCAGCGAGCCGCGCAGCGTGGCCAGGCTGGTCACCGTGCGCTCGGTGTGACGCGACAGCGGCAGCGTGTGGAGCAGGGCCTCGCGCTGCTCCGACGGCAGGAACGCGAGGATGGCCTTGCCGGTCGAGGTGGCGTGCAGCGGCCGGCGGTCGCCGACGTCGGCGGCGTAGCGGATGATCTGATCGCTCTCGACCTTTTCCACGAACACCACCGAGACGCCGTCGGCGGCCAGCGTGCCGAGGAACACGGTCTCGCCCGTCCGCCGCATCAGGTCCACCAGCGTCGGCCGCGCGACGTCGACCAGCTCGCGCTGACCCGACGTCGCGCTGCCCAGCTCTTGCACGCGGGCGCCGAGCCGATACTCGCCCGTGCGAGTCTGCTCGAGATAGCCGCGCGCCGTCAGCGCGCGCAGCAGCGGCAGCAAGCTGCTCTTCGGAGCCTCGAGCTGCGCGCTTACCTCGCGCAGGGCCATCCCCTCACGGCTGGCGGCGAGCAGCTCGAGGATGTCGACGACTCGGTTGGCCGCGCGGTGGCCTATGGACGTCAGAGGGGTCGAGGCGACCCCTCCGACACCTCCCCGGTTCGCGCGGGGCCGTACCACCGCCGATCCCACCCGTGCCACATCGCGCGCGTCGCCGCGGGGCCGCACGACCGCCGATCCCGCCCGGGCGACGTCGCGCTCGTCGGCGCGGGGCCGCACC
>Ga0134124_10001761_pt1 | contig 17383 bp, 14 predicted proteins | sample KB304_FD_96880 | JGI IMG/M metagenome (GOLD analysis project Ga0134124, IMG submission 96880) | Terrestrial soil microbial communities without Nitrogen fertilizer from Kellogg Biological Station, Michigan, USA - KB3-0-4 | ecosystem: Environmental > Terrestrial > Soil > Unclassified ...
ACCAAAGGCTTCGAGACGCCGAAGATCGAAGGCAAACTGTCGTTGCGCGCCTCGATCACCGGCGAGATCGTGCTGTCGGATTGCGTCATCCCGGACGAGAATCTGCTGCCGAACGTGCAGGGGTTGGCCGGTCCCTTCGGCTGTCTCAACAATGCCCGTTACGGCATCTCCTGGGGCGCCATGGGCGCGGCCGAGTTCTGCTGGCACGCGGCGCGGCAATACACGCTCGACCGCAAGCAGTTCGGCAAGCCGCTGGCCTCCAACCAGCTCATTCAGAAAAAGCTCGCCGACATGCAGACCGAAATCGCGCTCGGGCTCTCCGGCGCGCTACGGCTGGGCCGCATGATCGAAGCGGGGCGCGCGGCGCCGCCGTCGATCTCGCTGATGAAGCGCAACAACTGCGGCAAGGCGCTCGACATTGCGCGGCTGGCGCGCGACATGCACGGCGGCAACGGCATCTCGGAGGAATTTCACGTGATGCGCGTGCTCACCAACCTCGAGACGGTGAACACCTACGAGGGCACGCACGATATCCACGCGCTCATCCTCGGCCGTGCGCAGACGGGAATCCAGGCGTTTATGTGATGACCCGCGCCGGGAAACGCATCAGCCCATCGCGCCGACTTGCTTCGCCAGTTCCACCACGCGCTTGGTCATCTTGCTGTCGGCTCGGCTAAGAGGATCGACCACGGTGAAATGATTGGTCCCGGCGATTTCCTCGTAGCGCGTGAGAGCCATGCCTTGCTTCCAGGCGTCGGCGACCGTGCGGCTCTGCCGCAGGAATTCGCTCGATTCGAGTCCGCCCACGACGGCGTCGAGCACGCGTCCGGCCGGCACCTGCCAATAGAGCGGCGAAAGATCGTGCGCGGACTGAGCGTCGAGCTTCAGATCGGCATTGACCGAAATCTGCGACAGCGGCGCCAGATCGAACACGCCGGAGATGGCGTAGCCAGCGGGCACCAGATCGGTAGGCGCCTGGGGATCGAGCGTTTTCCAGTCGGTCGCCACAAGGCATGCCGTCAAATGTCCGCCCGCCGAATGGCCGTAGACGAAAATACGCTTTCGGTATTTGCGCCACAGATAAAGACAGGCCGCGCGCATTTGCTCGACGATCTGCGCAATCGAGACCTGCGGGCAGAGATCGTAGCCGGCGACCGCGACGGTGACGCCGTGCGCATTTGGTCCGCCCGCGCTCTGGCTGAACATCGACGGATCGAGCGAACGCCACCAGCCGCCGTGGATGAACAAAGCGAGCGGCGCGCCCTCGTCGGCCCGGAAAATGTCGAGCGTCTGCCGCGCCGACGGCCCATAGCGCAGCCCGAGTTCAGCGCCGCGCGCGGCGCTGCGATAGGCGGCACCCTCGCGCTCCCAGCGCGCGAAAATCTCCGGATGCTCCGGCACCCGCGCGCGGTTGTTGTATTCGGTTTCGTAGTCGGTCATGGCGGCTCCCCAGCTTGCGTGAGACTGGCGCAGGACTGCGCAACCGGCAAGAACTTGCTAAAAGGAAATCCATGAAAGTCGACGGCAAAGAGATGCAGGCGATCTGGGTGGAGGCCGATGGCGGAAGCGTCGGCATCATCGACCAGACGCTGTTGCCGTTCCGCTTCGAGACGCTGCGGCTGACCACGCTGGCGCAGGCTGCGCACGCCATTACATCGATGCAGGTGCGCGGTGCCCCGCTGATCGGCGCCGCTGCCGCCTACGGGCTGTGGCTCGCCGTGCGTGCCGATGCCTCCGACGAGGCGCTGGAGCGCGCCTATGCGGTTTTGCTCGCGACGCGGCCGACCGCCGTCAACCTGCGCTGGGCGCTCGATGAGATGATCGCGAGCTTGCGCAACCGGCCGCGCGACGAGCGCCCCGACGCCGCGCGCCGGCGCGCCGACGAGATCTGCGCCGAGACGGTTGAGATCAACGCGGCCATCGGCCGCCACGGCCTCAAGCTGATCGAGGAGATCGCCGCGCGCAAGAACGGCCGCGTCGAGGTGCTCACGCATTGCAACGCCGGCTGGCTCGCCTGCGTCGACTGGGGCACCGCCACCGCTCCCATCTATATGGCGCACGACAAGGGCATCGATCTGCACGTCTATGCCGACGAAACGCGCCCGCGCAATCAGGGCGCCTCGCTCACGGCCTGGGAACTCGGCCGTCACGGCGTCGCGCACACGGTGATCCCCGACAACACCGGCGGCCATCTGATGCAGCATGGTATGGTCGATTTGGTCATCGTCGGCGCCGACCGTGTCACCGCGCAGGGCGACGTCTGTAACAAGATAGGCACCTATCTGAAGGCGCTCGCCGCCCGCGACAACCGCGTGCCGTTCTACGCCGCGGTGCCATCGCCGACGATCGACTTTACGCTTGTCAACGGCCTTACCGAAATCCCCATCGAGCAGCGCGGCGCCGACGAAGTCGTGCACATGACGGGCCGAACAAACGACGGCCGCATCGAGACGGTGCAGGTGGTGCCGGATGGCTCCGCGGTGGCGAACTACGGCTTCGACGTCACGCCGGCGCGGCTTGTCACCGGCATTATCACCGAGCGCGGCGTCATTGCACCCGCGCGCGATGCGCTCGCCGCCGCGTTTCCCGAGCGTGTCGAAACTCCGCCGCAGTCGGCCACCAAGGTGGCCACATGAGTCTTGCTGCCGCACCTCTCCCGGTTCCGATCGACGGCCGCCAATCCGACACCGCGACCAAAGTCGCGCGCGGCACCGCGCGGCTCTTGCACGCGCATGGCTTCTCGGTGGTGAGCGAGCTCGCGCTCCCTTCCGGCCGCCGCGCCGATCTGGTGGCGCTCGATACGGGCGGCGAAATCTGGATTGTCGAAATCAAATCCTCGGTCGCCGATTTCCGCGCCGATCAGAAATGGCAGGACTACCGCGCCCACTGCGACCGGCTGTTCTTCGCCACCTCGCTCGAAGTGCCGTGCGAAATCTTCCCGCCCGACACCGGGCTGATCGTGGCGGACGCCTTCGGCGCTGAATTCAAATGCGAAGCGCCGCAGCACAAGCTGACCGCGGCGACGCGCAAGGCGATGATGCTGATCTTCGCGCGCGCGGCGGCGCAGCGCCTGCAGTCGCTGGTCGATCCTACCGGGCCTTATGGGGATGTGGGGTAAGCCTATTGCGTCATTGCGAGCGAAGCGAAGCAATCCAGAGAGGCACGTTCTATGGCCCTGGATTGCTTCGTCGGCCTACAGCCTCGTCGCAATGACGATATTGGTTTGCGACGCGAACTAGCGCGGCGCCCTTTTGGCCAGAATCCGCTGCAGGGTACGCCGGTGCATGTTGAGCCGGCGCGCCGTCTCCGAGACGTTGCGGCCGCACAATTCGTAGATGCGCTGGATGTGCTCCCAGCGCACGCGGTCGGCGGACATCGGATTTTCCGGCGGTTCGATCGCGCTCGGTCCTTGCGCGAGCAGCGTCGCCACCACATCGTCGGCGTCGACCGGCTTGGCGAGATAGTCGACGGCTCCCAGCTTCACCGCGTTCACCGCGGTGGCGATGTTGCCGTAGCCGGTGAGGATGATGCCGCGCGCTTCCGGCCGGCGCTTCTTCAGCGCCGAGATTACGTCGAGCCCGTTGCCGTCGCCGAGCCGCATGTCGACCACGGCGAAAGCGGGCGCCGCCTGCTCGACCAGCCGCAAGCCATCCGCGACGCTCTCGGCGGTCTCCACGATAAAGCCGCGCTGCTCCAGCGCCTTGGCCAATCGTTGCAGGAAGGACCGGTCGTCCTCGACGATCAGCAAAGATCGGTCTTTCGGCAGCTCCGCTGCCGTCGGCCCAGCTACATCTACAATCGCATCCACGGTTTCACCGCTCCGGGGCATGAAGTGCCCGCCAAAGTCTATTCTCTATAGTCTCATAGATAAGCCGCGCATTGCGACATCTCAAGCCGCCTCGGTGGTTAACGGCTGCTCGAACTGCGCCCGCGACCATTGCACTGTCACCAGCGCGCCATGCGCAGGAGCGGCCCGGTTGCCGAAGCTCAGCCGGGCGCCCGAGCGCTCCAGCAGGGTCTTGGCGATGAACAGGCCAAGTCCGAGTCCGGTCGGCTCGGCGGCCTGTTCGGTTGTGCTGCGGCGGCTGGTGACATAGGGCTCGCCGATGCGCGCCAGGATGTCGGCGGCAAAGCCGCGCCCGTCGTCGGCGATGGTTACCCAGACGCTGTCGGTATTCCACTCGGCGGCGATGTCGACACGCTCGGCGGCGAAGTCGACGGCGTTCTCCACCAGGTTGCCCAGCCCATACAGCACGGCCGGGTTGCGCGCGCCGACCGGCTCGTGGCTGCGGTCAGACGGCGCCTTGACATCGATGGCGATGCCGAAATTGCGATGCGGCGAGGCCACCTCGTCGATGATGGCGGTGAGCGGCATGCGGTCGAACGGTGCGCCACTATCCGGCAGCTCGGTGATCTTGGCAAGGATATCGCGACAGCGCGTCGCCTGTTCGCGCAGCAGACGAACGTCTTCGCCGTGCGGCGCATCGGCGGGAATGGCGTTCTCCAGCTCCTTGGCGATTACCGAGATCGTCGACAGCGGCGTGCCGAGTTCGTGCGCGGCGGCGGCGGCCAATCCGTCGATCTGGGTCAAATGCTGTTCGCGCGCCAGCACCAGTTCGGAGGCGGCGAGCGCATCGGCGAGTTGCCGCGCCTCTTCGGTGATCTGCCACGCATACAGTCCGATGAAGCCGATCGCCAGCAGGATGGAGAGCCACACGCCTACCATGTACAGCGGCGGCAACTGCAGCAGATCGTCCGGATCCCAGGGCAGAGGATAGTGCACGAACACCAGCGCGGTCGCGCAGACGATCGCCATGGCGCCGAGATGCAGCGTGTAGCGCGGCGGCAGCGCGGTCGCCGACAGCAGCACCGGCCCGAGGAACATGAAGGCGAAGGGGTTCTGCAGGCCGCCGGTCAGAAACAGCAGCGCCGCCAGTTCGAGCGTGTCGAAGGCGAGCAGCCAGGCCGCGCGGTTGGCCTCGAGCCGCGGGCGGTCGTGGAAGTGCAGGCGTAAGCCCACATTGAGCGCGGCCGAGACGCCGATGGCGGCCATGCAGGCCACGACGGGCAGGGGAAACTCGAGCACGTAATGCACGACCAGCACGGCCGCGCTCTGCCCGATGATAGCGAGCCAGCGCAGGCGTATCAGCGTGTCGAGACGGACGCTGCGGCGCGGGTGCGGATGACTGAGGCCGAAGGCAGGCATGGCGGCTACTGTAAGGGTCGGCACTTGCCGCGTCATCTGAGGCAAAAAGCGCCGCGCCGGCGGCCCTTGCGCTCGGCGGCTGCGAGCGTCACATCTGACCTTATGGACGCTCAGGTCGCCTCCGCCATCGCGGTCGAATCCCTGGTCAAGCTCTACAAGGGCACGACCGCCGTCGACGGCATTTCCTTCCGCCTGTCGCCCGGCTCGGTCACCGGCCTGCTCGGCGGCAATGGCGCCGGCAAGACCACCACCATCGCCATGATCATGGGGCTGGTGACGCCCACCGCCGGCGCCGTCTCCGTGCTCGGCGCGCTGATGCCGAAGGAGCGTTACCGCGTCCTGCACCGCATGAATTTCGAAAGCCCCTATGTCGACATGCCGATGCGGCTGACGGTGCGGCAAAATCTGTCGGTGTTCGCGCAGCTCTATGCGGTGCCCGATATCGGCGAGCGCATCGCCGCCCTGGCGGGCGAGCTCGACCTTACCGAATTCCTCGACCGTCCCACCGGCAAGCTGTCGGCGGGGCAAAAGACGCGCGTGTCGCTCGCCAAGGCGCTGCTCAATCGGCCCGAGGTGCTGCTGCTCGACGAGCCGACCGCCTCGCTCGATCCCGACACGGCCGACTGGGTGCGCGGCCGGCTCGAGCGCTACCGCATCGAACATGGCGCGACCATCCTGCTCGCCTCGCACAACATGATGGAGGTCGAGCGTCTGTGCGAGCGCGTCATCATCATGAAGAAAGGGCGCATCGAGGACGACGACACGCCGGAGCGTCTGCTCGCCCGCTACGGCCGGCAGACTTTGGAGGACGTGTTCCTCGATGTCGCTCGCGGCCGCGCCCACCGCGAGGCGGCGCAATGAGCAGCACCACCGATGTCGGCATGAATTTCTCGCTCAACCGCGTCTCTGCGATGGTGCGACGCTATTGGTATCTGTTGCGCTCGTCCTGGCCGCGCATCCTCGACCTGATCTATTGGCCGACGGTGCAGATGCTGATGTGGGGCTTCTTGCAGCTTTATGTCTCGCAGCAGAGCAACAGTTTTGCGGCGGCTGGCGGCGTTTTCATCGGCGCGGTGCTGCTGTGGGACATCCTCTTCCGCGGCCAGCTCGGCTTCTCGATCTCGTTCCTCGAGGAGATGTACGCCCATAACCTCGGCAACCTGATGATGTCGCCGCTCAGGCCGGTCGAATTCATCGCCGCGCTGATGATCATGAGCATCGTGCGGCTGTCGATCGGCATGGTGCCGGTGACGATGCTGGCCATCGCCTTCTTCGGCTTCAATCTGTGGTCGATGGGGCTCGCGCTCGCAGCGTTCTTCGTGAACTTGATTTTGACAAGCTGGTCGATCGGCATCTTTGTCGCCGGTCTGCTCCTGCGCAACGGCATGGGCGCCGAGAGCCTCGCTTGGACCATCATGTTTCTGTTTTTGCCGCTCACCTGCGTCTACTACCCGGTGGCGGTTTTGCCCGGCTTCCTGCAGTACGTCGCCTGGTCGCTGCCGCCGACCTACGTATTCGAGGGTATGCGCGCGCTGCTGATCGACCATGTCTTCCGGGCCGATCTGATGGTCGAGGCGTTTATCTTTAATGGTGTGCTATTCGCAGCCGCATCATTCGCTTTCCTGAAGCTGCTGCAGAGTGCGCGGGTGCAGGGTTCGCTGCTGCAGACCGGCGAATAGTGTCGAAAACCTCGCAAAATTCGAGACTTTTGCGCCTAGGTCCCGTTATATGCAGGTCACCCGTGTTCCTACGTATGTTGACTGCATGACCGAAAAGCCTCAGTATGCTGCAATGCAGCAAAATCTCGGTACGGCGAAACCGACGCCGATCGGTGAATTCGACGGCGCAGCGCAGTTGCCCGGCGAGGCTGCGGGGCTTTTCGCGAGCCCGCTCTATTGGCTTTATGAGATGGGCCAAGCGGCACTCGATCCCGCGCGCGCTTTGGCTGACGCCTCGCGCCTGTTCTATCGCAACCCCGCCAATCCGCTGTCGCACACCACCTTCGGCAAATCGGTTGCAGCCGGCATGGAGTTGTTCGAGCGGGTGACGCGCCGCTATGGCCGCCCGGAGTGGGAGGTCGATTCGACCACCGTCGGCGGCGAGCGCATTCCGGTGCACATCAACACGGTGTGGGAACGGCCGTTCTGCAAGCTCTTGCATTTCGAACGCGCCTTTAAGCGCGCGCCGCGCCGGCCGCAGCCGAAGCTTTTGATCGTGGCGCCGATGTCCGGCCATTACGCAACGCTGTTGCGTGGCACGGTCGAGGCCTTCCTGCCCAACCACGACGTCTACATCACCGACTGGCAGAGCGCGCGCGCCGTGCCGCTGTCGGCGGGCCGCTTCGATCTCGACGACTACATCGAATACGTCATCTCCATGCTGCACATGCTGGGCGGCGACGCGCACGTCATCGCCGTGTGTCAGCCGTCGGTGCCGGTGATGGCGGCGGTGGCGATCATGGAGGCCGACAAGGACCCCTATGTGCCGCACTCCATGGTGCTGATGGGTGGTCCGATCGATACGCGCATCAATTCCAACGCGGTGAACAAGCTGGCGGAGAATCGCGGCATCGACTGGTTCCGCAGTCACGTCATCACCAAGGTGCCGTTCCCGCACCCGGGCTTCATGCGCGACGTCTATCCGGGCTTCCTGCAGTTGCACGGGTTCATCAGCATGAACCTCGACCGCCACATCGATGCGCATCACAGCCTGTTCCGGCATCTGGTCAAGGGCGACGGCGACTCGGCGCAAAAGCATCGCGAGTTCTACGACGAGTACCTGGCGGTGATGGACCTCTCCGCCGAGTTCTATCTGCAGACCGTCGATGCCGTGTTCATTCGCCACGCGCTGCCGAAAGGCGAGTTGACGTATCGCGGCCGTCGCGTCGACCCGTCGCTGATCAAGCGCGTCGCGCTGATGACGGTCGAAGGCCAATACGACGATATTTCCGCGGTTGGGCAGACCGAGGCCTCACACCGGCTGTGCTCCGGTATTCCGGCGGAAAACAAGGCGCATTATGTGCAGCCCGGCGTCGGCCATTACGGCGTGTTCAACGGCTCGCGCTTCCGCGCCGACATCGCGCCGCGCATCTCCGACTTCGTGCTGTCGCATAACACCCGTCGCGCGCATCATGCGGCCGGCCAAGGTCACGTAAGCGCCAAGGTCGTGGTGGAACCGGCCGCCGAATAAGCTTTCCGTCCGGTACTGACGATCTCGCCCTGGTCCGGCGCATTGTGGCACACTGATCCTTAAACCGATTCTGGATCGACGATGTCACTGCCGTTCCGCGCTTTGCTGTTCCGCCGGACTTCTGAACCGACGACGATCAGCATCGCTTTCGATCAGGAAATCTATGCGGTACGCGTGCGGCGCCACGCGCAGGCGCGCCGCTATACGTTGCGCATCCAGGCGGCGACGCGCGAAGTCGTGCTCACCATGCCGCCGCGCGGCAGCGTCAAGGCGGCGCGCGAATTCGCCGAAAAGCACGGCGGCTGGATCGCGGCGCGGCTGAAGCGGCTGCCGCAGGCCGCGCCATTTGCCGACGGCGCGCGGCTGCCGCTGCGCGGCGTCTCGCACACCATCGCGCATCGCCACGGCCGGCGCGGCACGGTGTGGACCGAGGTCGAGGGCGAGGAGCGGTTCCTCTGCGTGGCCGGCGATGCACCGCACGTGCCGCGCCGCGTGCGCGATTTCCTCAAGCGTGAGGCCAAGCGGGATCTCGAAGTCGCCACGCGCCGTGCGACGCAGGCGCTCGGCATAGCTTTCCGCCGCGTCTCGATCCGCGACCAGGCGAGCCGCTGGGGCTCATGCTCGACCACCGGCGTGCTGTCGTACTCCTGGCGCCTGATCATGGCGCCTCCTTTCGTGCTCGACTATCTCGCCGCGCATGAGGCGGCGCATCTGGTCGAGATGAACCACAGCCGCGCCTTCTGGCGGCTGGTCGAGCGTATCTGCCCGGATATGACGAAGGCGAAGGCTTGGCTCGACGCGCATGGCGCCGATCTGCACCGCTACGGAAAAGCTGACGATTGATGCGGTCGCTGGCGTTGCGGCGAGGCATAGGCTAGGCACCCGCACATCCTGTCCGCACCTCGGAACCTTGCTCGCATGCTCCGCCCCGGCACTTTCGCGCTCACCGCCTTGCTGGCGGCGATGACGGCGATCGGGCCGCTCACCACCGACATGTATCTGCCGTCGCTGCCGGATATCGCGCAGAAGCTCGGTGCCTCGACGGCGCAGGTGCAGCTCACCATCTCGTCCTATTTGATCGGCTTCGCGCTTGGGCAGATCGTTTACGGCCCGGTGTCGGACCGGCACGGCCGCAAGCCGGTACTGATCGCAGCGGTGGCAATCTATAGCGCGGCGACGTTTGTGTGCGCGTTCTCGACGTCGATTGAGATGCTGATCGCCGGCCGTTTCGTGCAGGCGATCGGCGGCGCCGGCGGCATCGTGCTGGCGCGCGCGATCGTGCGCGATCTCTATTCTGGCGCGCGCGCCGGCCGCGAATTGTCGCTGATCGGCGCGGTGATGGCGCTGGCGCCTGTGTTCGCACCGTTGCTCGGCGGCGTGATGCAGACCGGTTTCGGCTGGCGTTCGGTGTTTATTACGTTGTTTTGCGCCGGCGTCGCGGGCACAGCGGTGGTATGGCCACTGATGCCGGAGACGCTGAAGCAGCGGGCGGCCGAGCCGATTTCGCCGCGTTCGATGTTCAACTCTTATCGCGAGGTGGCGCGCAATCCGGCCTATCTCGCATATCTTGGCCTTGCCTCAACCAGCTTCGCCGGCCTGTTCTCGTGGATCTCCGGCTCCTCCTTCGTGCTGCAATATCTCTACGGCCTGACGCCGTTCCAGTTCGGCGCCGCCTTCGCGGTCGGCTCGATCGGCTACCTGATCGGCACCAGTTACGCGGTGCGGCTGGTGATGCGGCTCGGCATCGACCGCATTCTCGGCATCGGCTGCGCGGCGATGGCGCTCGGCGGGCTCGGCATGGTGGTCTCGATTGGGCTCGGCTTGAGCTCGGCCGCCTCGGTGGTGCTGCCGATGGCGGTCTATCTCGGCGGCATGGGCATCGTACTGCCGCAGTCGTTTGCCGGCGCCATGACGCCATTTCCGGAGCGCGCGGGCGCCGCCTCCGCGCTGCTCGGCTTCGTGCAGCAGACCGTCTCCGCGATCTGCGGCGCCATTGTCGGTCAGTTGCTTGGGCAAAGCGCCTGGCCGCTCGCAATCGCGGTGGCGGCGATGGGGTGCGCGTCGTTGGTGCTGTGGATTTTGACGCGCGGCGTGCGCGCGCGGGCCGGAAAGCCGAAAACCGTTTAGCGCCCGAACAGCTTATCCATCAGCCAGCCGTCCATGCCGCCATTATTACGTGCGGCCGGCTGCACGTTGCTGACGCCGATCGGCGCCGGCGGGATCGGCGCCTGATCGATGGCGGTGCGCTCATACGAACGCTCCACTGTGCGGTTCGATGCCGGCGCGTTGCCGCCGAACACGCTGGAGAGGAAGCCGCCGCTATTGCTGCTTGGGAGGCTCGCGACCGGAACGCCCTGGTGGGCTTCGCGCATCACCCGGCTCCAGACTTCCGTCGGCAAGCTGCCGCCGGTCACTTTCTTGGTCGGCGCGCCGTCGTCGTTGCCGAGCCACACGCCGGTGACGAGCTTGGCGGTGTAGCCGATGAACCAGGCGTCGCGGAAATCCTGGGATGTGCCGGTCTTGCCGGCGGCCGGCCAGCCCGGCAGCGTCGCCTTGTGCGCGGTGCCGATGGTCAGCGTCTCCTGCATCATCGTGTTCATCATCTCGACATAACGCGCCTCGATGATGCGGCCGAGTTGCTGGTCGCGGTGCGCATAGAGCTGCTTGCCGCTCTCGCCGGTAATGCGTTCGACGACGTAAGGCACGACCGCGTAGCCGCCATTGGCGAAAGGCGCATAGGCGCCGACCAGCTCCAGCACCGAGACTTCCGATGTGCCGAGCGAGATCGAGGCATTCGGCTCCAGCCGCGAAGCGATGCCGAGCCGGTGCGCGGTGCGGATCACCGCCATCGGCGTGTATTCGAGCGTCAGCCGCACCGACACTGTGTTGAGCGACAGCGCCAGCGCCTTGGTGAGCGTGACCGGTCCGTAATATTCGTGGCCGTAGTTTTCCGGCTGCCAGCCCTTCAGTTTGATCGGCTTGTCGTCGCGCACGCTGTCCGGCGTCAGGCCGCGCTCGAGCGCAGTGAGGTAGACGAAGGCTTTGAAGGCGGAGCCCGGCTGGCGCTTCGCCGCGACCGCGCGGTTGAACTGGCTGTCGGCGTAATTGCGTCCGCCGACCATGGCGCGTACCGCGCCGTCCGGCGTCATCGAGACCACGGCGCCCTGACCGACGTTGAGCTTGTCGCCCTTCTGCGCCAGCGTGTCGGTCAACGCGCGCTCGGCGCTGGCCTGCAGCGAGACGTCGATCGTGGTCTGCACCACGATGTCTTCCTCAACGTGGCCCATCACGTCGTTGATCGCGTCTATCACCCAGTCGGCGACGTAGTTGACCGAGCCATTGGCGGCCTGCGCCACGATCTTGGGTGGACGCGACAATGCCAGCTTCTCGCTGGAGGGCGTAATGAACTGAAGGTCGGCCATGGCCGCGAGCACGATCTTGGCCCGCTTCTCGGCGGCGTCGAAATCCCGGGTCGGCGCCAGCCGCGAGGGCGATTTCACCAGGCCGGCCAGCATGGCTGCTTCGGCGACGGAGATCTGCTTGGCCGATTTGCCGAAATAGCGCAGCGACGCCTGTTCGATGCCGTAGGCGCCGGAGCCAAAATAGACGCGGTTGAGATAGAGCTCGAGAATCTGCGTTTTCGAGTACTTGCGCTCAAGCCAGAGCGCCAGCAGCGCCTCCTGCATCTTGCGCGCGATGGTGCGCTCCTGCGTGAGAAACAGGTTTTTGGCGAGCTGCTGGGTGATGGTGGAGCCGCCCTGGCTCACGCCGCGATGTATGATGTTGGCGACAAGCGCGCGGCCGATGCCCATCGGGTCGACGCCGTAGTGATGGTAGAAGCGGCGGTCCTCGATGGCGATGAAGGCGCGCGGCACATAGGCCGGTATTTCCTTGAGCGAGAGCGGCGCGCCGGCGAGGTCGCCACGGCGCGCCAGCGGACGTCCGTTGATGTCGACGATCTGAATCGACGGCGGACGCTTGGGGATTTCGAGCGACTGGATCGGCGGCAGGTGCGCGCCGACATAGGCGATGGTGCCGACCGTGCCGATGACGATCCACAGGCCCAATACAAGTGCCCAGTAGGCTAGGCGGCCGAGGGTCGAGCGGCGTTTGCCGCCGCCGCCTTTGCCCTTGCGCTTGCGGCGCGGGCGCTTCGGCCGGTCCGGCGGCGGCGCGGCGCGGTCGTCCGCACCGACCCGCACCTGCGGGCCGTTGTCGAACACCGGTTCCCGGCGCGCGTCCGATTGTCCCCGTCCCGCCATACGCGACCCAAATCTGCCGGCGATGAGTTCTGCCGGCCCCCGAAGGGCACGCTAGGAGGGTGGGTTTAAGGGGCCGTTAAATGGAAATTCGCTTGTAAGAACTGAGCCTTGTGCCCTGGCCGGCGACTCGCGCGCCGCAGCCTTTGACTTTCCGCAATGTGCTGGCACACGTTACGCGCCATCGTGTGGTATCAAACTCGCGGTCGTTAACGAAAGCTCTGCTCTTTGCGCCTCGCTCGCACCATTCTTGTCGCTGTCATCGCCGTCGCCATGGCTATGCTGCCGGCGTCGATGGGTGTGATGACCGCGGCCGCCGCTACGCAGACGGCCGCTGCCGTTCAGGCGATGCCGGACTGCGAGCATCACCAGCACATGCACAAAGCGCCGGTGAAGCAGACGCAGAAGTCCGCCGAGCACGACGCCTGCATCAGCAACTGTGCAATGTGCTTCGGCTTCGTCAGTGCCGATGCAGTGAACGTGTCTTACACGGTGCTCGCGGGCGCCGCGCTGACGCCGGCCCTCGAGCCGGACGATCTGTCCTCGCTGATGGGCACTCCACCCTTCCGACCTCCCCGCGCCTGATCGGTTTTTCCAGTTCGAGAGTAACGCGCGTGCGTCACCGCATGCGTTCGCGGTCGCCATTCCGGCGTCCGCAAATGGAAAGCCATCAGGAGACAGTGAAATGAAATCGACTTATCTGCTCGCATCCGCCGTTGCGGCAGCGCTCAGCCTCGCCAGCGTCGCGGCTTATGCCGGCGCCAATGATTATATCTTCGAGCCGACCGCGGCCGAATGGAAGAAGGGCGACGACGTGATCGTCGCGGTGCGACTCAAGCACAAGCCGAGCGGCAAGCCGGTGCCGGACGCCGTCATCGTGCGCACGCGCGTCGACATGGGGCCGGACAACATGGCCGACATGGTCTCGCCGGTCGCCGCCGCGCCGAGTCCCGAGCCCGGTGTCTACGCCTTCAAGACCGACCTGCCGATGGCGGGTCGCTACCTCTTGAGCGTCGCCGCCAAGGTGCAGGGCGAGCCGGAAACGGTCGTCGGCAAAGTCATCCTGAAGGCGGTCAAGTAACCGCTCTGGGATGTCGCAATCGGGCGGCGGCCTTGAGTGCCGCCGCCGCTTCGCGCGCTTTTCGGCAGCTCCGCTTGAGAGACAGCCATGACCAGACTTCGCGTCACTTTGTTCTGCACGCTTGCCGTCGCGGGCCTCGCGCTCGGCGGCTACGCCTATTGGCACCGCGCAACGCCATCGCTTGTCGTTGCGCCACGCGCCGACGCTGCCGAGCGCACTATCCTTTATTATCGCGACCCGTCCGGCGCGCCGAACTGGTCGGCCACGCCGAAGACCGACGCGCAGGGCCGCGCCTATCTGCCGGTCTATGGCGACGCCGAGCCGTCGTTCGATCCTCCTCCTCCGCCGAAGCCCACAGGCGACGCCAAAATTATCTATTACCGCAATCCCATGGGCCTGCCCGACACCTCACCGGTGCCGAAGAAGGACTCGATGGGCATGGACTACATCCCGGTCTATGCCGGCGATGCGCCGAGCGACGGCGGTACGGTCAAAATCAGCGTCGAGCGTATCCAGCGCAGCGGTGTGCGCACCGAAGCGGCCGAGAGCCGCGTGCTGGTGCGGCCGGTGCGCGCGGTCGGCACCGTCGCGATCGACGAGCGCCGCGCCACCGTCGTCACCATGCGGTCGGACGGTTATGTCGAGGAACTCTACGTCAATACGACCGGCCAGGATGTGCATTCCGGCCAGCCGCTATTTCGCGTCTACAGCGCCGACATCCAGCAGGCGCTGACCGACATGCTAGTCGCCAAGGGCTGGCCGCAGCGTGGTTCAGCCGAAGTATCGACTTCAGGGCGCCCGCATGAAGGTGCCATGCAGAAGCTGCGCAATCTCGGCCTATCGGAGAGCCGCATCCACGACATCCACGATGGCGGCACCATTCCGCGCGCCATCGACTGGCTGGCGCCGGCCGGCGGCACAGTGATGGTGAAGCGCGTCATCAACGGCCAGAAGATCTCCGCCGGTGACGAGCTCTATCGCATTGTCGATCTCAGCCGCGTCTGGATCATCGCCGACGTGGCGGAGGGCGATATCGCCGACATCAAGGCGGGCGACCGCGCCACCGTAACCTTCCGCGCCTATCGCGGCGCGCCGGTGGAAGGAACGGTCACCTTCATCTATCCGCAGCTCAAGACCGAGACGCGCACCGTGCAGGTGCGCATCGAAGTGACCAATCCCGAGCGCAAGCTCAAGCCCGATATGTATGCCGACGTGCTGTTCCATGCCGATGGCGACAGCGCGGCCGTCATCACCGTGCCGGCAAGCGCTGTCATCGACAGCGGCGCGCGGCAGATCGTGCTGGTGGCGAAGGGCGAGGGCCGCTTCGAGCCGCGCCCGGTCAAGCTTGGCCGGCGCGGCGACGGTTATGTCGAGATCGTCGACGGCCTGAAAGCAGGCGAAGAGGTTGTCACCACCGCCACGTTCCTGATCGACGCCGAGAGCAATCTGCAATCCGCGCTGAAGACCTTCAGCGAGCCGGAGCAGTCCAAATGATTGGCGCGGTGATCCGCTGGTCGGCGAAGAACCTGCTGCTGGTCGGGTTTGCGGCGGTATTCCTGACGCTCGCCGGCTTCTACGCGGTGCAGAAGGTGCCGCTCGACGCCATCCCCGATCTCTCCGACGTGCAGGTCATCGTCTACACGGAGTATCCGGGTCAGGCGCCGCAGGTGGTCGAAGATCAGGTCACCTATCCGCTCACCACCGCGATGCTGACGGTGCCGAAGTCGAAAGTGGTGCGCGGCTTCTCGTTCTTCGGCGTCTCCTTCGTCTATGTGATCTTCGAGGACGGCACCGACCTCTATTGGGCGCGTTCGCGCGTGCTGGAATATCTCAACGCTGCGGCTGGGCGTCTGCCGAGCGGTGTGTTGCCGAGCCTCGGGCCGGACGCGACCGGCGTCGGCTGGGTCTATCAATATGTCGTGCGCGGCGCGCAGAAGAGCTTGGCCGAGTTGCGCAGCGTGCAGGATTGGCATCTCCGTTACGGTCTCGCCAAGGCGGAAGGCGTGTCGGAAGTCGCCAGCGTCGGTGGTTTCGTCAAGCAATACAGCGTGGTGATCGACCCGCGCCGGTTGCAATCGCTCGGTATTTCGCTGGCAAGCGTGCGCGCCGCGCTGAAGGCGAGCAACACTGACGTCGGCGGCCGCACCGTCGAACTGGCCGAGACCGAATTCGTCGTGCGCGGGCGCGGCTACATCAAGAGCCTCAGCGATCTCGAGCAGATCGTGGTGAAGAACGATCGCGGCGTACCCGTACTGCTGCGCGACGTCGCCCGCGTCGAGCTGACGCCGGATGAGCGGCGCGGCATCACCGAGATGAACGGCGAGGGCGAGGTCGTCACCGGCATCGTCCTGCAGCGGTTCGGCGAAAACGCGCTCACCGTCATCCGCAACGCCAAGCAGCGGCTCGCCGAGCTTGCGCCCAGCCTGCCGAAGGGAGTCACGCTCGACGCGGTCTACGACCGCTCCGACTTGATCTATCGTGCCATCGACACGCTCAAGCGTACGCTGTTGGAGGAAAGCCTCATCGTCGCGGCGGTCTGCGTCATATTCCTATTGCACGTTCGCAGCGCACTGGTTGCCATCATCACGCTGCCGCTCGGCGTGCTGATTGCCTATCTCTGCATGCACTTGCTTGGCCTAAGCTCGAACATCATGAGCCTCGGCGGCATCGCCATTGCCATCGGCGCCATGGTCGACGCGGCCATCGTCATGATCGAGAACGCGCACAAGCATCTCGAGCGCGCCGCGCCGGACAAGCCGCGCAGCGAAGTGCTGATCGAGGCGGCGATCGAGGTCGGCCCGGCGCTGTTCTTCAGCCTGCTGATTATCACCGTGTCGTTCCTGCCGATCTTCGCGCTGGAGGCGCAGGAAGGCCGCATGTTCAAGCCGCTTGCCTATACCAAGACCTTCGCCATGGCGGCGGGCGCGCTGCTGTCGGTGACGCTGGTGCCGGCGCTGATGATCCTGTTCGTGCGCGGCAAGATCATGCCGGAGCACAAGAACCCGGTGAACCGCGCGCTGATCTGGCTGTACCGGCCGGTGATCCGCGCCGCTTTGGCGCACAAGGCTGCGACCATCCTCATTGCGCTCGCGGTGCTGCTGGCCAGCCTGTGGCCGGCGCTGCGGCTCGGCAGTGAGTTCATGCCGAACCTCAACGAAGGCACCTTGTTCTACATGCCGACCACGCTGCCCGGCCTGTCGGTGACCAAGGCGGCCGAGCTGCTGCAGACGCAGAACAAGATCATCAAGACCTTTCCGGAAGTCGCCTCGGTCTGGGGCAAGGCCGGACGCGCCGGAACGGCCACCGATCCGGCGCCGACCGAGATGTTCGAGACTGTGATCAATCTCAAGCCGGAATCGGAGTGGCGTCCGGGCATAACCACCGAGAAGCTGATCGCGGAGCTCGACAAGGCGCTGCAGTTCCCAGGCGTGTCGAACGCCTGGACCATGCCGATCAAGGCGCGCATCGACATGCTGGCGACCGGCATCCGCACGCCGGTGGGGGTGAAGGTCTACGGCACCGATCTCGCCGAGATGGAGAATCTTGCACGCCAGATCGAAGCGGCGGTACGTACCGTACCGGGCACGACCTCGGCTTTCGCCGAGCGCATCATCGGCGGCTACTATCTCAACATTGAGCCGAACCGCG